>OGGK01001298.1_pt1 | contig 17375 bp, 17 predicted proteins | sample 1571171 | NCBI WGS metagenome assembly OGGK01 (sample SAMEA2581958, study PRJEB24529) | metagenome | biome: Human gut stool | place: China | collected 2011 | reverse complement strand
GGGAGCTGGGCTACTGTTCCGGCATCGAAAACTATTCCCGGATCATTTCCGACCGTCCGGCAGGCAGCGCCCCTATGACCCTGCTGGACTTCTTTCCCGATGATTTCCTGCTGTTTGTGGACGAGAGCCATGTGACGCTGCCCCAGGTGCGGGCCATGTACAACGGCGACCGGGCTCGGAAGGAGTCTTTGGTGCGGTACGGCTTCCGCCTGCCCTGCGCCTTCGACAACCGGCCGCTGAAATTTGAGGAATTTGAGGAGCGGATCGGGCAGGCGGTGTTTGTGTCCGCCACGCCGGGGCCTTACGAGCGTGAGCGGGCGGACAACATCGTGGAGCAGGTCATCCGCCCCACCGGACTGCTGGACCCCCGGGTGGAGGTGCGCCCGGTAGAGGGCCAGATCGACGATTTGATGGAGGAGATCCGCGCCCGGGCCAAGCGGAACGAGCGTGTGTTGGTGACAACTCTCACGAAAAAGATGGCGGAGGATCTGACGGAATTTTTCCGGGCCAACAGCATCCGGGTACGGTATATGCACGCCGACGTAGCTACCATCGAGCGGATGGAGATCATCCGGGATCTGCGGCTGGGCGAGTTCGACGTGCTGGTGGGTATCAACCTCCTACGAGAGGGTCTGGATCTGCCGGAGGTCTCTCTGGTGGCGGTATTGGACGCCGACAAGGAGGGCTTCCTCCGCAGCGAGACGTCCCTCATCCAGACCATCGGCCGGGCGGCCCGGAACGCGGAGGGTTTGGTGATCCTCTACGCCGATACCGTCACGCCCTCCATGCGGGCGGCTATGGACGAAACGGAGCGCCGCCGGAAAATTCAGGACGCTTACAACAAGGCCCACGGCATCGTACCGAAGACCATCATCAAGGATGTCCGGGAGATTCTAGAAATCTCCCGCAGCGAGGACAGCGGCCGCAAGACCAAGGGCAAACCCAAAAAGCTGACGGACGCGGAGCGGGCGGCGGAGATCGCCAAGCTGGAGCAGGAGATGAAGGAGGCTTCCAAGCTGCTGGAATTCGAGTACGCAGCGGTGCTGCGCGACCGGATCATCGAGCTGAAAGGCGGTAAGTGACCCGGGGGATGCCGGGGTAAACGCCCCGGTGACACAGTCGAAACTTGCCATTTTCGAAAACAAAAAGTATAATACTTTCGAAAAATACAGGAGGTATTTATGGAAGAGCGCTCAAAGCTGCAAAAAGCTGTCCTGATCTCCATGGCGGCCATGGTGGTGCTGTTTGGAATCCTGACGCTGATTTCTCATGTCCGGAAAGGCGTGGAATTCGAGGGCGGACTGCTGCGCCGGACGGAAACGGAAGAGTCTGTGATTTACAACGGCAAGGTGCGGGGGGAGCAGGTGGAAATCACCGTGCGGGCCGCCGGGAGCGGAAACCTGACGGAGGTGGACTTCCGGATCGGAAACCGCATCCAAGATGACTGCACCCTGGAAACCGGCCTGCCGCCCATTCAGGCGGAGCAGCTGGGGCCTGTGGAGCACATCCGCATTACCAAAACGATATCCTTCTCTTTGAGGGCGGCTATGATCCGGAGTACGGCATGGGCTGGTACGACCTGGACGGGAACTGGGATCCCTTTACCATGTCCGTTTCCTATAGCAGCACTGCTGGAGACGATTACTGGGAGCATTATGAAACGGATAGAGGGACGATTCTCAGCTTTGCCCGTGGGCCGCAGCTGGTGAGCCGGGGCAGCTGGGAGCTGTATTTTGCCATGCTGCTGCTTTCCGCCCTGCTGGCGCTGGACGCCGCCTATCCGTTGGTACTGTTCCACTGGCAGCATATGTGCGATGTGAAAGACCCGGAGCCTTCGGACTTCTATCTGGGAATGCAGCGGGCGGGCTGGTGCGTTTATCCCTTTTTGATTCTCATTGGGTACATCATCGCCCTGCGGGCGCTGCCGTAGCCGACTGAAAACAGACCAATATATGTCCGAACGGACATTTTACATAAAGAAAAACACAAAAAACATTGCAAAGGAAAACATACTATGGAACTCACAAAAACCAAGGGTTGTCTGGACAGTCTGACCTTAAAACTGCTGGCCATGGCCCTCATGCTCTGCGACCACCTGTGGGCCACGGTGCTGCCCGGCGTCATGTGGCTGACGGCGGTGGGCCGCATCGCTTTCCCCATTTTTGCCTTTCAGGTGGCGGAGGGCTTTCAGCGGACCCATGACCGGAAAAAATACCTGCTGCGGATGCTGGTCTTTGCCCTGATCTCTGAGATCCCCTTTAACTACCTGTACTACTCCTCCCCGGTGTTCCCCTTCCATCAGAACGTGATGTTCACCTTCTTCATCGCCCTTCTGCTGATGCTGGGGCTGGAAAAGGTCCGGAGCAAAGGGATGGGGATGTATATCCTCGCCGCCGTTTTGAGCCTGCCCGTGGGTTATTTCCTGGGAACGATCGGCATGGTGGATTACTACGGCAGCGGCGTGGTCACGGTGCTGATCTTCTACCTCTGCCGCCAGATCCCTCACGGCTGGATCGGCGAGGTGGCGGGACTGGCCTTCCTGAACTGCAAACTGCTGGGGGGCATGACCATCCCCCTGACGCTGGGGAGCTGGACCTTGGAATTCCCGGAGCAGGGCTTGGCGCTGCTGGCCCTGATCCCCATTTGGCTGTATAACGGCAGACAGGGCGCTCACAATAAGGCCATCCAGTATGCCTGCTACGCTTTTTATCCCGCCCACATGCTGATCCTGGCATTGCTGCGGATGTATTTGTAAGAGGTGAGATCTGTGTCCAAGCACAAGGAAGAAAAAACCAACGTCATGCGGACGCTGGAGCAGAAGAAGATCGCCTACACGCCCCATGAGTACCCGGCGGACGGCCCGGTGGACGGTGCCTCCGTGGCGGCGTATCTGAATCAGGACCCGGAGCAGGTGTTCAAGACCCTGGTGACAAAGGGCGCCGGCGGCGGATACTATGTGTTCGACATTCCGGTGGCAGAAAATCTGGATCTGAAAAAGGCAGCCAAGGCGGTGGGGGAGAAGTCCATCGCCATGCTGCCTCAAAAGGAACTGCTGCCCCTGACGGGCTATGTCCACGGCGGCTGTTCCCCGGTGGGCATGAAAAAGCAGTTCCCCACGGTGTTCCATGAGACGGTGGAGCTATTCGACACCATCTGTGTCTCCGCCGGCAAGATCGGCGCGCAGGTGGAGGTCGCCCCGGCGGACCTCATTGCCCTGCTGGGGGCACAGACGGCGGACGTCACTGTGGAATGAAGGTAAAAGTTAAAAAAATGTCACTTTTGTAGATTTAAACGCATAGTTGACATTAAAAAATGGTTTGTGTATGCTATGACCGAAAATCGGTTTTGACTACATGAAACAGGAGCGGAAAAGCAGATCATGCAGGAAAATATCATTGTAAAAGGTGCCCGGGCCAATAACCTGAAAAATATCGACGTCACCATCCCCCGGGACAAGCTGGTGGTGATGACCGGTGTATCCGGCAGCGGAAAATCCTCTCTGGCCTTCGATACGATCTACGCCGAGGGCCAGCGACGGTATGTGGAGAGCCTTTCGTCCTACGCCCGGATGTTTCTGGGCCAGATGGACAAGCCGGACGTGGACTATATCGAGGGCCTCAGCCCAGCTATCTCCATCGACCAGAAAACCACCAGCAAAAACCCCCGGTCCACCGTGGGCACCGTGACGGAGATCTACGACTATCTCCGTCTGCTGTGGGCCAGAGCGGGTACGCCCCACTGCCCCAACTGCGGCAAGGAGATCCGCCAGCAGACCATCGACCAGATCATCGATCAGGTGTTGGCACTGCCGGAGGGAACGCGAATTCAGGTGATGGCTCCGGTGATCCGGGGCAAGAAGGGCGAACACGCCAAGGTGTTTGAGGATGCCAAGCGCTCCGGCTATGTCCGGGCCAGAGTGGACGGCAGCCTCTACGAACTGGACGAGGAGATCAAGCTGGAGAAGAACAAAAAGCACTCCATCGAGATCATCGTGGACCGACTCATCATCCGGCCCGACATCCGCCAACGGCTGACGGACAGCGTGGAGACCGCCGCCAAGCTCTCCGGCGGACTGGTGATCGTCAACCTTCTGCGGGAGGAAAAGGACCTCTCCTTCTCCCAGAATTACGCCTGTGAGGATTGCGGCATCTCAATGGAGGAGCTGACCCCCCGGATGTTCTCCTTCAACAATCCCTTCGGCGCCTGCCCCACCTGTACCGGTCTGGGGAACCAATTGAAGGCCGACCCCGCCCTCATGATCCAGGATGGGGGAAAGTCCATTTTGGACGGGGCGATTCAGGCCAGCGGCTGGAACAACATTCGGGGGGACGGCATCTCCCGGATGTACTTCGATGCCCTGAGCAAGAAGTACAAGTTTTCCCTGACGGAGCCGTGGAACAGTCTCAGCGATGAGGCGAAAAACATCATCCTCTACGGCACCAAGGGGGAGACACTGGAGCTGCACTATGACCAGCCCCGGGGCAAGGGTGTTTTGAAGCAGGCCTTTGAGGGCATCTGCAACAACATTGAGCGCCGCTATAAGGAGACCCAGTCCGACGCCAGCCGGAAGGAGCTGGAGGAGTTGATGAGCGAGTGTCCCTGCCCGGACTGTCAGGGCCGCCGTCTGCGGAAGGAATCCTTGGCGGTCACGGTGGGGGAGAAGAACATCTACGAGTTCACCACCCTCTCCGTGGAGGATGCACTTATCTGGATGGACGGCCTGACACTGACGGAGCAGCAAATGCTGATCGCGGATCGAATCCTGAAAGAAATTCGCTCCCGGCTGGGCTTTTTGAAGTCCGTGGGCCTGGGCTATCTGACGCTGGCCCGCAGCGCCGGGACCCTCTCCGGCGGCGAGAGCCAGCGAATCCGGCTGGCCACCCAGATCGGCAGCAGCCTGATGGGGGTGCTGTATATTTTAGACGAGCCGTCCATCGGGCTGCACCAGCGGGACAACGATAAGCTGTTGGCAACGCTGAAAAACCTCCGGGATCTGGGCAACAGTCTCATCGTGGTGGAGCATGACGAGGACACCATGCGGGCCGCCGATTACCTCATCGACATCGGCCCCGGCGCCGGTGTTCACGGCGGTCAGGTGGTGGCAGCAGGCACTCCGGTGGAGGTGATGGCTAACCCCGACAGTCTGACGGGGCAGTATCTGTCCGGAAAGAAGAAAATTGAGGTGCCTGCTGTCCGCCGTCCCGGAAACGGCAAGGTTTTGAAGGTCATCGGCGCGGCGGAGAACAACCTCCGCCACATCGACGTGGAATTCCCGCTGGGGACCTTCACTGTGGTCACCGGCGTGTCCGGCAGCGGTAAGTCCTCTCTGGTGAACGAGGTGCTGTTCAAGCGCCTGGGCGCGGAGCTGATGCGGATGAAGGTCCGCCCCGGCAAGTGCGACCGCATCGAGGGCATCGAGCAGTTGGACAAGGTGGTGAACATCGACCAGAGTCCCATTGGGCGGACGCCCCGCTCCAACCCAGCCACCTACACCGGCCTGTTCAATGACATCCGGGATCTGTTCGCCTCCACCCAGGAGGCCAAGAGCCGGGGCTACGGACAGGGGCGGTTCAGCTTCAACGTCCGGGGCGGCCGGTGTGAGGCCTGCTCCGGCGATGGCCTGCTGAAAATCGAAATGCACTTCCTGCCGGATATTTTCGTCCCCTGCGAGGTCTGTAAGGGCAGACGCTACAACCGGGAGACCTTAGAGGTCCGCTACAAGGGCAAAAACATCGCCGATGTGCTGGATATGACGGTGGATGAGGCGCTGGACTTCTTCTCTGCCCTGCCCAAGCTGAAAAAGCGGCTGCAAACCTTACAGGATGTGGGCCTCGGCTATGTGAAACTGGGGCAACCCTCCACGGAGTTGTCCGGCGGCGAGGCCCAGCGGGTCGACATGGCCACGGAGCTTTCCAAGCAGGCCACCGGCAAGACTATCTATATTCTGGACGAGCCCACCACCGGTCTGCACTCCGACGATGTGCGCAAGCTGCTGGAGGTCCTCCAGCGACTGGTGGACGCGGGGAACACCGTGGTGGTCATTGAGCACAATCTGGACGTCATCAAGTGCGCCGACCACCTCATCGACCTTGGCCCTGAGGGGGGCGACGGCGGCGGCACCATCGTTGTCACCGGCACCCCGGAGGAGGTGGCGGCCTGTTCTGCCAGCTTTACGGGGCAATACCTGAAACGGATGCTGAATTAAGCGGAAAACCGGCACTCCACGCAGAGTTTGTTGAGGGAGTGCCGGTTTTTTGATACAATCAAGCCAGTAAAAACCGAAAGGGGATACGTTATGCGGCAGACGGATACCGGCGCGCTGATCGCACAACTCCGAAAGGAACAGGGGCTGACTCAAAAGCAGCTGGCGGAGCAGCTTCATATTTCAGACCGCACGATCAGCAAATGGGAGCGGGGGGCCGGGTTTCCCGATGTATCTCTGCTGGAACCGCTGGCAGATGCGCTGCACTGCTCGGTGGTAAGTCTTCTGGAGGGACGGCTGGTGGAGGAACCGGCGGAGATCGACGTCCGGTCGGCTTTGGCGGTGCTGATACGGGAAAGCCGTTCCGCTCTGCGGCGGGACTGGAGCCGCCGGTTCGGGATACTCTGCTGTCTGCTGGTAGCGGGCTTTGTGATCTTTGGAATTTTGGATCGCAGCAGCGCGTTTCTTCAAAAGGTAGAGCGGTCCTATACAGTTGGAATCTGGCAGGATGGAGAGAAAATCGGCGAAACAGCCGTTACGATTTCCGGGGAACGAAGCATCTGGGGACGGAGCTACGTTGGGCGGTTTGCCATAGACGCAGTGGAGAAAACCTGTCGGGAACGCATGCAGGCAATGATCCGTTGGGAGAAGAAAAGCAACTGCGCCAATATCACATTTGCTGAGCCGGGATTTTTTGGCGCTCAGGCGGGAATCGAACATTTCTTGTACTGTGACCGGGAACTGAACTGGTTTGCCCTGTCCTTGGAGAATGGCCGGATCATCGCCAGCGATCAGGGGTTGGCCCAGCTTCAGGCGCTGCGGCCCTATGAATATCCGGTATATATGAATTGAGATCAAAAAAGCAGACGCAGGTTTTATCTTGCGTCTGCTTTTTACCGTTGATCGAAAAAATTGTGTTTACAGAACCTTGGAGAGGAAGTCCTTTAGCCACAGGACGGAATTGCTGCAAAAAAAATAGCGATATAGCTAAAAAACGCCATATTTGCATGGAAAATAGATAATTCATTCACGAATTGGCAAATGCTTGAATAATAGAATGAATATTTTGCGGAATATTCATTCTGGGCAGCTCATCAGCCCCAACTGGTAAAAGGCCACGGCGCTGGCTGCCGCCACATTCAGGGAGTCCACCCCGTGAGTCATGGGAATCATCACCGTATAGTCGCAGTGAGCAATGGTGTCGGAGGCCAGTCCGTCCCCCTCCGTGCCCATGACCACCGCCAGCTTGGGCTCCCGGGCAAGATGAGGGTCATTCAGACGGATGGAGTCCTCCCGCAAGGCCATGGCAGCAGTCTTGAAGCCGTATTGCCGCAAAGTTTCCGTCCAATCCACGCCTTCGGGCAGATAGGTCCAGGGCACCAGAAACACGTTGCCCATGCTGACCCGGCTGGCCCGGCGGTAAAGGGGATCACTGCCGGCGGCAGTCAGCAGCACCGCATCCATCCCCAGCGCCGCTGCGGAACGGAAGATGGCGCCAATGTTGGTAGGGTTCATCACGTTTTCCAGTACGGCGATCCGCCGGGACTTGGCGCAGATCTCCTCCACCGTGGGCAGCGGCGGCCGCCGCATGGCGCAGAGCATCCCACGGGTCAGGTGAAAGCCGGTGAGTTGGGTCAGGACCTCCAGCTCCGCCGCGTAGACGGGAATATCTGCCGGACAGCGGGCCAGGATCTCCGCACCCTTGCCGTTGACGTGCTTCGTCTCCATCAGGAAGGATACCGGCGTACACCCGGCGTCCAGCGCCCGGCCAATGACCAGAGGACTTTCCGCCACGAACAGGGCGTTGGCCGGGTCTGCCCGGTTCAAAAGCTGATTTTCCGTCAGCCGGGCATAAATATCCAGTTCCGGGGCGGCAAAATCGGTGATGGGGATGATCGTGGGCATGGCGGCTTCCTCCTACGCGGTATCGTTTGAAAACGGGGCGATGCGACAAAAAAACTCTGTCCCTCTATTATAGAGGGACAGAGTGGGAAAGGCAAGAGGTGTTACAGCTCCGGGAACCGCTTTCGGCCAAGACCTCCGGCGGGGATCAGAGAAGCGGCTCCGGCAGGTACCCGATAGATCAGGGGATAGGCTGCGGCGCAGACAGCCAGCCCCGCCAGCACATCCAGAACGGAGTGCTGCTTGAGGAACACGGTAGACAGGCTGATGAGCACGGCCATGGTCAGAAAGCCCAGCCGCCAGCCCTTGGCGCGGAAGCGCCGGATGTCCCGGGCGGCGAAGTACACCGCAAAGGAGCCAATGACGTGAATAGAGGGGCAGACGTTGGTGTTGGTGTCTGCGGCGTACAGCTTTGCGGTGAACCGCGTCAGCAAATCGCCGCCCAGCAGTGTGGGCCGCAGATGCTGGCAGTTGGGGAAGAGAAGGTAGGTCACCAGAGCAAAGGAGTACGTCAGGATGATGAACCACATCATCCGCCGGAAAGCGGGGATGTTATAAAATAAGGTGTAGAGCAGCATTCCACCTACAAAAAGAAACCAGAACGCGTAGGGGATGACGAACCACTTGCAGAAGGGGATCCAATGATCCAGCGCGCAGCGCATGGGGGCATAGTAGACGGTAGGACGGTAGTTTTCCAGATAGCAGAATACCAGACTGAAAATCGGCCAGAACAGCAACAGCTTCAGATGCCGGAACTGCGGGGTATTCAGCCGGCTCAGACGGAACTGACGGTAATCGATCAGAGGCAGCTTCATAATCAGGATCCTCTCAGCCGCGGAAAAACGCGGCGTGTCAGTAAAATAAAAATCACATTTTGGAGATTATAGGCGGTTCTGCGAGAAAAAGTGTGAAAAAATTTTTAACAAATATTAAACACTTACAGAGAACAGAACATAGCGCCGCTGGCCGGAAAAAATGGCAGGCACCTCCGCAAAAGCTTACTTAGGAAGTCTTAACAAAAATTAACAGCTGTTTTGTGCAAAATGACCATTGCAAAAATCGGGGAAAGCGATAGAATAAGGGCCTTGTGAAAAAATGTGTGTATGCGGTGGAACCGCATGGAGAGGAGTTTTTTGTGTCATACCATTATTTACTGGATCTGGCGTTGATTTTGTTAAGTACGAAGCTGCTGGGCCTTCTGACACAGCGGTTTCAGATGCCTCAGGTAGTGGGCGCTTTGCTGGCGGGCCTGATCCTGGGTCCTGCTGGACTGAATGTTCTGACAGAAACTGAATTTATTTCCCAGCTCAGCGAATTGGGCGTCATCGTGCTGATGTTCTCCGCCGGTATGGGAACGGACATCAACGAACTGAAGCACAGCGGCAAGGCTGGCTTTTGGGTGGCTCTGCTGGGTGTGATCGTGCCCCTGCTCATGGGTACGGCTCTGGCATGGGGCGCTGCCGCCGCAGGCTTGATCGAGAGTAACGGTATGCTGGAAAATGTATTTGTGGGCACGATCCTTACGGCAACCTCCGTCAGCATCACGGTGGAGACCCTGAAGGAGATGGGTAAGCTGGAAACGAAGGTAGGCAACACCATTCTGGCAGCAGCCCTGATCGACGATGTGCTGGGTCTTGTGGCGCTGACTCTGGTCAGCAGTCTGGCCGGCGGCGGGGAGAGCGTTGGACTGGTCCTGCTGAAGATCCTGGGCTTCTTTATCTTCGCGGCTGTGGCCGGTGTGGGGGCCAACCGCCTGTTTTGCTGGATGTTGAAGCGGCAGGGAGGCTGGGCCACCCACCGCAACTCCGTTCTGGCCTTTGTGCTCTGCCTGGTGATGGCCTACTGCGCGGAGGAGTTTTTTGGCGTGGCGGACATCACCGGCGCCTATGCCGCCGGTCTGGCCGTGGCCTGCACCCCCAAGGGAACCTATATCCAGTCCAAGTATAATCCGCTTGGCTATCTGCTGCTGACGCCGGTGTTCTTCGCCGCCATCGGTATCAACGTCAAGCTGGACGGCGTCAGCGGCGGGATGCTGGCATTTTCCGTCCTGTTGCTGGTGATCTCCGTTATTTCCAAGCTGGCGGGCTGCGGCTTGGGCGCAAAGCTCTGCGGCTTTACGGAGCGGGAGAGCATTCAGGTGGGCGTGGGCATGGTCTGCCGCGGCGAGGTGGCATTGATCGTAGCCAACCGGGGGCTGTCCATGGGCGTCCTCAGCAGTGCGATGATGACGCCGGTGGTCATTACTGTGGTAGGCGGTACGATCCTGACGCCGATCCTGCTGAAGCTGGTTTTCCGCGGCGAACCGCAGGAAAAGCTGGTGGAGAGCAGCTTGGCGGACCGCTACGAGAAGACGGCGCAGTTGGAGGATGCCTCTCAGCAGCTTTTGGATGCTGACGCGGCCATGATGCGGAAGAACAAGTAACACGGCTGCCAAAGAAGGCCCATTCAATTTTAAATCTGTAATAGAAACATACGAAGAACCGCCCCGGCCTTGCTTCACGGCAAGCCCGGGGCGGTTTTTGGCAGATGATTATGCGGTCATAGGGCAGTGGGCAGCATGGCCGCGCCGATGATCCCGGCGTGGTAGCCCAGCGTACAGCCGAGGATGCGGGTGTGAGTCTGCAAATACTGATTGCCATAGACCTGGGGCGCAACGGCTTCCCGCAGGGGAGCCAGCAGCGCCTCTCCCTGATTGGCGATGCCGCCGGAGAGCGCCACCACCTCGGGAAAGAAGCAGTTGATGACATTGGCGATACCTACGGAGAGGTAGTGGATGTACCGCCCCACCACGGCGGCGGCGGTAGGGTCCCCCTGCTCCTTGGCACGGAAAATGGTCTGGCCGTTGACATCACCAACCTCTGCGGCGGTGGCGTGGAGCAGGCTTTCCGGATGCTGGGCCATGGCCTCCTTCGCCATGCGGATCAAACCGGTGGCGGAAGCGTAGGTTTCAAAGCAGCCTTTTCTTCCGCAGGCGCAGAGCGCGCCGCCGTCCTCCACCACCATGTGTCCCAGCTCTGCTGCACCGCCGGTGCAGCCCGTCAGGATCTTTCCATTCAGCACCACACCGCTGCCTACGCCGGTACCAAGCGTCAGGATCACGGCGCTGTCCACATTCTGAGCGCAGCCCGCTACCACCTCGCCCAGCGCGGCGGCGTTGGCGTCGTTAGCCAGACGGACGGTATAACCGCTGTATTTCTGAACGGCGGCCCGGAGATCAAAATTTTCCCAATGGAGGTTGGCGGAGTAGCGGACGATACCGCTGTGATCCTCCACAATGCCGGGACAGCCCACGCCCACGCCGCCGATCGCCTGGGGATCGTATCCTTCCGCCAGAGCTGTGATCAGCCCGGAAATCTCGCGGGCCACGTGCTCAGGCCCTGATTCCCTCTGGGTGGGGCAGGAGGCTTCCTTCAGGATCGTGCCGCCTTCTGTGACAACGGCCCCTTTGATGCTGGTGCCGCCGAGATCAATGCCGATGTAGTGCATACGTTACCTCCTTGATGTGTTCCCCGCAGGGCGGTGAGAAATTTACCTTATATGCAATTATATAGCAGAAGCCGGAAAGAAGCAAACGGTTCCGGCGGGAAGTGCGGAAAAATTGGCGGACGGCATCTGTACCGGGATTTGGTGGGGGATTTTTTTGTGCAGAGCTTCAAAAGATGAAATGAAAATTTTACAGATTGCTGTCTTTTCATAAGAATAGGTTTGTGATAAAATGACTGAGAAAAACGATTACTTTAAAATGGGAAAGAATCGGCGTTTCTTTTGAAATGGCGGAAGGAGTGCGTGAGATGCGAAAGACAAAGATTGTATGTACCCTTGGCCCCTCCACGGACCGGGAAGGCGTCCTGCGGGAGATGATCCGGGCAGGAATGAACGTGGCCCGCTTCAACTTTTCCCACGGGACCCACGCGGAGCATAAGGCGCGGCTGGACGCGCTGAAGGCGCTGCGGGAAGAGCTGGACGCCCCGGTGGCGGCCATGCTGGATACCAAGGGCCCTGAGGTTCGTCTGAAGGACTTTGCCGGTGGACGGGTCCATCTGACCGCCGGTCAGGAATTCACCCTGACCACCGTTCAGGTGGAGGGCGATGCGCACCGCTGTTCCATCACCTACGGAGAACTGCCCGGTGACGTCAAAGCGGGAGATATCATCCTGCTGGACGATGGTCTGGTGCGGCTGACCGTTCTGGAGACCAGCGAGACGGAGATCCGCTGCCGGGTGGAAAATGACGGTGATATGAAGAACCACAAGGGGGTCAACGTCCCCGGTGTGCGGCTGAATATGCCCTACATGAGCCAGCAGGACCGGGACGATCTCCTCTTCGGCGCGGAGCAGGGGTTCGACTATGTGGCAGCCAGCTTTGTCCGTTCCGCCGCAGATGTACGGGAACTGCGGCACGTGCTGGACAAGGCCGGTTCCCGAATGCGGATCATCGCCAAAATCGAAAATCAGGAGGGCGTCAGCAATCTTCCGGAGATCCTGGACGCGGCGGACGGCATCATGGTGGCTCGCGGCGATATGGGTGTGGAGATCGACTTTGCGGAGATCCCCCTGATCCAAAAGAATATGATCGCCCGGTGTGTGGCCTGCGGCAAGCCGGTCATCACCGCCACACAGATGCTGGATTCCATGATGGAAAATCCCCGGCCCACCCGTGCGGAGATCACCGATGTGGCCAACGCCATCTATGACGGCACCTCGGCCATCATGCTCTCCGGTGAGACGGCAGCGGGCCGCTATCCGGTGGAATCCGTGAAAACCATGGACGCCATCGCCCGGCGGACGGAGAGCGACATCAACCATGTCAAGCGCATGGCCCAGATGGCCGGCGGACGGAACCGGCTTTCCGTGGCGGCGGCTACCGCCCACGCCGCCTGCACCACGGCGCAGGAGATCGGAGCGGACGCCATTCTCACCGTCAGCCAGCGGGGAACCACCGCCCGGCTGGTGAGCCGCTTCCATCCCGGCACCCCTATCATCGCCTGCCTGCTGGATCAGCAGGTCCGGCGGCAGATGGCTCTGTACTGGGGTGTAGAGCCTATTATGATGCCCTACGCCAGCAGTACTGACGAGCTGGTGGACTTTGCTGTTCAGGCGGCGGCCCAGGCAGGTGTGGTCCACGAGGGCGATCTGTTGGTAGTCACCGCCGGCGTGCCGGTGGGTATAGCCGGTACCACCAACATGATCCGAATTCAGCAGGTGGGCGGCGCGTTGGTGAACGCCGTGGGCATCGGGGAGAAAAAAGCCTCCGGTCCGCTGTGCATTTGCCGCAGCACTGACGAGGTGGCGGAGAAATTCCAGCCCGGCGATGTTCTGGTGGTGCCCTATACCACCAATGAGCTGTTGCCCTATATCCGACAGGCGGCGGCGGTCATCACTGAGGAGGCCAGCGTGGAGTGCCATACCGCCACCATCGGACTGGCTCTGGACAAGCCGGTGATCGTAGGAGCCGCCGGTGCTGTTCAGCGGCTGACGGATGGCACCATGGTCACGGTGGACTGCGCCCGCGGTCTGGTCCGGGCCATGCCCTGACATGCCTTGAATTACTGCAATATAACCGCACCTATTAGAAGCCCGGGAGGAAAGATCCTCCCGGGCTTTTCTGCGCCATCTGCATACAGGTAAGCTTGTCCTCGTGAGCGGATGGAGGGCTTGAGAAAGCAGAAAAAGTATTGTATGCTATACATGCAGGAACATTTTGCGATTTTTAACGTCTATATTGGTATAAGGCAAATGACAAATTTGAAAAGAGGGGGGATGGCTGCATGAAAAAGAAAGTGATGATCGGTATTTGCGTCTTGCTGGCGATCGTTCTTCTGGTACCGATCCCCATGCGTCTGAAAGACGGCGGCACAGTTGTCTATCATGCGGTCTTGTATCAGGCTGAAGACGTACATAGGCTGGGTGCGGTGGATACGGCCGAGGATGAATACCTTGAAGGGATGATCGTAAGAATTCTTGGGATGGAAGTTTACAACAGTGTTGAATAAGCGTTTGCTTTGGCGGACTGAATAGCACATACTGAAAACAAATAGGAGCAAGGGCGAAAGAGGCCTTGCTCCTGTTTTGCACCCCTGATAAAGAAAGGTTGATTGACCAAGCGGCAATCAACTTAAAAAGGAGATAAAAATCGCACTGCCGTGGACAAGCGAAACAAGCCATGCTATAATAAAAAAATACGTTTGGCCGCTTTCTCTATTTAAGGAATGACGGCTGTTTTTGAAAGGATCATAGCGATGAAGCAGTGCGATAAAAAGTCCCTCCTGACTCTCTGCCTCGGCGCCGCGGGTATGTCCTTGCGGCTGCTGCAAAACATGACCGGGTTTGAACCGGGCACCGGACTGCCCATTCCCGGCAGTATTCCGGGAATTTTGCTGCCGGTTCTGCTGGCGCTGTCGGCGGTGATATTGTTCCGGATGAACAGCAAGCTGCCCAAGGGGCCGGTGGAGGTCCCGCTGTCACAGCTGCTGAACTGGAATGACAAGGGCAGTCTGTTTGGGATTTTGACCGGCGGCTGCGTCATGGCATTTTCCGGTGTGCTGGAGATCGCCAATGCGTTTGGACGGACGGTCACGGCGGTTTCTGCGGACGGCATGGAGATCGTTACGGTCAGCGCTGGGACCGGCCGCTCCGGTGTGGTGATGGGCCTGCTGGCCGTTGTTGCAGGGATCTGCCTGCTGGCAGGCGTGGCCATCTGCCGCAAAACGCCGGATACGGAACCCCAGATCCTGCTGGCGGTGCCGGTGCTGCTGCTGGCCCGGCTGATCTTCGCCTACCGGCTGTATTCCGTTGACCCGGTGCTGGCGAACTACTACCTGGAGCTGCTGGGGCTGATGCTGCTGATCCTGGCCTCCTACCGGCTCTCCGGCTTTGCCGTTCAGGCGGGCGGACCCCGGATGTTCGGGTTCTATGCCGACCTGACGGCTATCCTGGCCGTGACGCTGCTGGCGGACGGCCACAGCGCCGCTCTGCTGCCGCTGGGCGGTGCCGCCGCTCTGGAGGGCTTCCAAAGAGCCATGAGAATGTCCGGCGCTGCAAAGGGCAAAACGGAAGAATAAAAAAGTGCATGGCCCTGACGGTTTCCGTCAGGGCCATGTTTTTGCAGCAGACATACAAAAAGACCGTCTTTCGACAGTCTCTTTGTATATGATTGGGAAGATTGGATGAAAAGAAGTTTTGTCTCTTGCAAGTATTAAGATACAGGAGAATTATTAAGCAAACCAGCAGGAGTTGTTACAAAAGTTTTAAATCTCTCCGCGTTTCTTAAAAACTTTGCGTCGACGGCTTTCCCTGACGGAGTTTCTCGAAAAATTCCGCCAGTACCGCTTGACAGTCCTCTGCCAAAATTCCGCCCACCAGAGCGGGTCGGTGAGGGAACTGCTCCATAAATAGGTTGGTCACGCCGCCGCAGGCGCCGAAGGCGCTGTCCCGTGCGCCGTAGAACACCTTGGGAATCCGGGCGTTGAGAATGGCCCCGGCGCACATGGGGCACGGCTCCAGCGTCACATATAACGCGCAGTTGTCCAGCCGCCAGCTGCCCAGCGCGGCGTTGGCCTGGGCCATGGCTTCCATTTCCGCGTGGGAGCAGACCGCCTGCTTTTCCTCCCGGCGGTTCCGCCCCCGGCCGATCACGGCCCCGTCCCGGACGATGACGCACCCCACCGGGACCTCACCGGCATCGGCGGCTTCCTGTGCCAATTCCAGGGCTTGAGACATATAGTATTCATGCGGCTTTGTCATGTGAGTCCTCCTGTATGAAAAATGGTATATTTGTCAAGACTTCCCGTAAACTGATAGTGCCGAGACAGGAACTGCCCCGGCGGTGGGAGGGAGATTATGATGAAACAATCCAGAAAATACGCCCCGGACCCGGAAACGCTAGCGCTGCGGGCGGAACTGCAAGCGGCCCAGAGTGAGCTGGCTCTGGCTTACCGGCAATTCGATCAGGCAACGGCCCCGGAGCTGGTGGAGTCCTGTATTTACCGCATCAGCGCTGCCAAGGCCCGGTGTGATTACTACCTCCGGGTGCTGAAGGCGCGGGAGCCTGTGGCGGCGGGATCCGCCAAGGGAGGGGCTGTATGGACCTGAATCAGAAAATCATTGCCGGCTTGCTGCTGGCTTTTTTTCTCATCACACTGCTGCGGATCTTCCGGACGCCCCTGCGCCTTGCCCTGAAGCTGCTGATGAATACGGCACTGGGGTTTCTGGCTCTGTGGGCGGTGAACGCCACCGCTGCCGTTACCGGTGTTGCGCTGGGACTGAACCTGCTGAACGCCCTGACCGTCGGCGTTTTGGGGCTGCCGGGTTTCGTGCTGCTGTTGTTGGCGCAGTGGGTGCTGTAAGGGTACATAGCTTGTCCTGCCGCAGGGGATGTCATGCCCCTGCGGCATTTTTGAAAATGCAATTTTAGATTTCGAGAGATAATGAGAGAAAAACAGAGATTTTAAGAGATTTGCACGAGCTAAATAAAAACCGTGTTGACATGGGTGAGGAATCATGGTATAACTATCCATGCTCCGATTTTACCCCGGAGCTCTTGATTTGTAAAGAAATCAAATTTATATACGGAGGAAACGATCCATGTCCACTTTTATGGCGAACAAGGCCAACATCGAGCGCAAGTGGTACATCCTGGACGCTGCCGGTAAGCCCCTGGGCAAAACCGCCGTTCGGGCTGCTGACCTGCTGCGCGGCAAGACCAAGGTTACCTACACTCCCAACGCTGACTGCGGTGACAACGTCATCATCATCAACGCTGGCCAGGCTGTCCTGACCGGCAAGAAGCCCGAGCAGAAGATTTACCGGACTCACTCCGGTTGGATCGGCGGTCTGAAGGAGACCAAGTACCGCATCCTGATGCAGGAGAAGCCCGAGACTGCTATGCGTGTGGCTGTCCGCGGCATGATGCCCCGGAACACCGTCTGCAAGGATTCTCTGAAGCGCCTGCACATCTACGCTGACGCCAACTATGAGCAGCAGGCTCAGAAGCCCATCGTGCTGGAGTAAGGAGGAGTAAGAGAATGTATCAGTCTAAGAAGCCTTATCTGTATGGCACCGGCCGCCGTAAGTCCTCTGTGGCCCGCGTCCATCTGTTCCCCAACGGCACCGGCTCCATCACCATCAATGGCCGTGACATTGACGAGTACTTTGGCCTGGAGACCCTGAAGATGGTCGTCCGTCAGCCCCTGGAGGCTACCGGCAACACCGGCAAGATGGACATCGTGGCTACCGTCACCGGCGGCGGCGTGTCCGGTCAGGCCGGCGCTCTG
>OGGK01001297.1_pt1 | contig 17378 bp, 14 predicted proteins | sample 1571171 | NCBI WGS metagenome assembly OGGK01 (sample SAMEA2581958, study PRJEB24529) | metagenome | biome: Human gut stool | place: China | collected 2011 | reverse complement strand
AACATATTTTGTATATTTTTTTCATTTTTCTCTTTTACAGGACCAGCGGCACCAAAAGCGGCACCAGAAGCGTACACACAATGCCGTTCACAAAGGCAAGCACAGCAATCGTACCATTCGTGTTCTTGCTGATAATGCCCAAAGTGGTATCCATAGAGGTAGCCCCTGCCGGCGCAATGGCGGAATAATAATTCAAATGGCTTGCCACAAACGGCACAATGACAAACGTCAGCATTTCACGAAACACATTTGCGAGAAACGCAATCGTACCGCCGACGGGGTTGCCTGCCTCCGTAATCAGCACGCCGGAAAGGCTATACCAGCCCAAGCCTGCGGAAATCGCCAAGCCCTCCTTTGCAGGCAGGGAAAGCAAAAAGGCAGTCACCACACCGCCGCAAAGGGAGCCGAGCGCAACCCCGAACGGAATCAGCAAAATCCGAAAGCCCAATTCCCTAATGCGTGTGAAAACAGCCTTATTCAGCCCTGTATCAATCCCGACGGAAAACAAAAGGAGCAGCAGCATATAGGTGGATGCGCTATCCAGAAAGCCGCTCACATCCGCAGGCATCCGGAATCCTGCCCCAACGCCAAGCACCAGAACAATCAAAATCACAAGGCTCATTTCTTCCCCTCCTTCTCCAAAAACAGCGTGGAAAGAATATAAACCACAGCAATACTGCCAATCGCCGTCATCACTGCAAACAGCACTGCCTTACCACCCAAAAGCGGCAGGCTTCTGACCACCTCACCATTTCTGCCGATACTCACGCCCATGCAGAAAATCAAAAGCAGCAGCCAAACCGTCTGCAATCTGCTGTTCCAGCGGATTCCCCTCTCCCGAATCCAACCTTGATAGCCAATCAAAACCCCTAATCCGATTGCCAAAAAGATATATCTCATATTTCCATCCCTCCAAAAGCTGCCCCTACGCAAAGCGCAGAGGCAGTAAGCTTACAGAACTTATTTTTTTAGCATATCCCATTTAGGATAATTTTTCGCGGATTGCGTCAATGCTTTCATCCTCGATATATTCGTCATAGGTCATCTGTCTGTCGATGATGCCGCCGGGCAGGATTTCAATGATTCTGTCTGCAATGGTCTGCACAAACTGATGGTCGTGGGAATCAAACAGCAGTGTCCCCTTATACTCCGTCAGCCCTTCATTCAGTGCTGTAATAGATTCCAGATCCAAATGGTTGGTCGGCTCATCCAGAATCATCACATTTGCGCCGCTCATCATCATCTTGCAAAGCATACATCTTACCTTTTCACCACCGGAAAGCACGCCGGCCTCCTTCAGCGCTTCCTCACCACTGAACAGCATTCTGCCCAGCCAACCGCGAATATCGGAATCGTATTGCTCGCCTTCCTTTGCAAAGGGACGCAGCCATTCAATCAGGCTGTCCTTGTTGCCCTCAAAATATTCTGTGTTATCCTTCGGAAAATATGCAGTTTTTGTGGTAATTCCCCATTTAAAGCTGCCCTCATCCGGCTCCAGTTCGCCCATCAGAATCTGGAACAGCGTAGTTCTTGCGATTTCATCCTTGCCGACAAAGGCAACCTTTTCGTGCGGGCGAATCATAAAGCTAACATCATTCAGCACCTTCTTGCCGTCAATGGTTTTGGAAATCCCATCCACCAAAAGCACATCGTTGCCGACCTCTCTGTCCTGCTTAAAGCTACAGAAGGGATATCTGCGGCTGGAAGGCTTAATGGTATCCATCTGCAGGTTATCCAACAGCTTCTTTCTGGAGGTTGCCTGCTTTGCCTTGGAGGCATTCGCACTAAAGCGCTGGATGAAGTCCTGCAGCTCCTTAATCTTCTGTTCCACGCGCTTATTCTGATCCTTCAGCTGACGCTGTGTCATCTGGGTATAGCTGTACCAGAAATCATAGTTGCCGACAAACATGGTAATCTTGCCATAATCGATATCCGCAATATTTGTGCAGACCTTATTCAGGAAATGACGGTCATGGGAAACCACGATAACCGTATTTTCAAAGTTCATCAGGAAATCCTCCAGCCATTTGATCGCATGAATATCCAGATGGTTGGTAGGCTCGTCCAGAAGCAGAATATCGGGATTGCCGAACAATGCCTGTGCCAGAAGCACCTTCACCTTCTGTCCGCCTGTCAGCTCCTTCATCTTCGCATAATGGAATTCATTCGTAACCCCCAGACCGTTCAGCAGCATTTCCGCATTGGATTCCGCAGCCCAGCCGTCCAGCTCCGCAAATTCGCCCTCCAGCTCTGCCGCCTTAATGCCGTCCTCGTCTGTGAAGTCCTCCTTCATATAAAGTGCATCCTTTTCCTTGCGGATATCATACAGTCTTTTATGCCCATATAACACGCACTCTACCACATCAAACTCATCAAACAGGAAATGGTCCTGCTTCAGAACTGCCATTCTTTCCCCGGGGGTGATGAATACAGAGCCCTTATTGGGTTCCAGCTCCCCTGCAAGAATTTTCAGAAATGTGGACTTACCGGCACCATTGGCACCAATCAGTCCATAACAGTTGCCCTTTGTGAAATTGATATTCACATCGTTGAAAAGTACTCTGCCGCCATATTGGAGGCTGACACCCTGTGCAGCGATCATGTTTTTCTCTCCTTTTTCTCATTCCATTTTTTATTACGCTACGGCACCTTCGCCGCCATGTTCAAAAAACAAACTAAATTTGATTATAACATGAATATCATACAAAATAAAAGCCCTATTTCCCATAAAATCCACTGAAATCAAAGAAAAACCCGCCCTGCGCCATGCAAAACGGGTTTTTGTTGTCTCTTATTTCTTATTTATCGGATTCCAACATGGAAATCTCTCTTTCATAATTGATAGCACTGCTCTTGACCTCATCCGGAATCTCTCCCGCTTTCACATTGCCTAGCTGTGTCAGCTCGGAGGAAATGCGGTAGGTTTGCACGGTGATACCACTGCTTTCATTATCACTGCTCAGCTCCGAAAGCACATTATTCGTGACCTTTTCCAAAGCCTGCGCCAGATCTATTTCATAGGAAATCGGCGCGCCTGTTTTTTTGTCCAACACAAAGGTAACAGGCACATCCCCTGTACCCTTGAAATAAACCTCAGAAAGGCTGCTCATGCCTGCAATCTGGAAGAAACGTCCTGCCGCCTCCACATCATACAGCTTTTCCGCAGGGATATCCGCAGAAATGACAGCCTTGCCGCCGTTCTCCTGCATGGTGCAGTTTTCTGCCGCCGCAAGCAGGGTTTCCATGTTTTCCGCCGTGTTGTAAATCTGCACGCTGTTCATGGCATCGGTTTTCTGCAAGGTCATTTCCGTCCATTGTCCGTCATAATTCATGTATTGATTCACGCCATCCTCGTTCTTTTCCGCTTCGCCCTTTTGCAGATAAAGAATGTATCTCTGGCTGCCATTATCAAAGCCCATATCCGTATCCACTTTCATATAAAGCGGCTCCTTCACGAAGGTTACGGTTCCCTTTGTAGTCATGCTGCCCCTTCCTGCGTTGTTCATTGCAATCGTGGCATCAAAATTCGCCGTAAAGCTGTCCTGTCCTGCAAGTGCCGTTTTTGCCGCCTGCACATATTCCTCCGCAGAGCCGAGCGCCGCCTCCTGTGTACCTGCGCCACAGCCGGATAAAACCAGACAGACAATAATAAAAGTCATACCCAATCCTCTGCTTTTTCTTTGTTTCTTCATAGGGATTCCTCCTTCATGCCTTCGCGCCGCAGCCCGACAAAAGGCAACAGAACACCGCTTTTCTCAATCCGATTGTAGCGTAAATCTCCACTCATTGCAAGTAAGTTCCCCTTTTCTTCATAAAATTCTAAGAAAATTGTAAGAATTGAGGGATAATTCTCCACTTCACAGATACTGATACCTCTTTCGCAGGGCGGAGAAAGCACCTATGGTAATCAGGATAGAGGCAAGCTCCGCCACCGTAATGGCGCACCAAACGCCATCCAAGCCAAAAAAGAGAGGCAAAATCAAAACTGCCGCCACCTCAAAAACAACTGTACGCAGGAAGGAAATTGCCGCAGAAACCATCCCGTTGTTCAATGCCGTAAAGAAGGACGAACCGAAAATATTAAAGCCGCTCAAAAGGAAGGAAACCGCATAAAAGCGAAGTCCTCTCACAGTCATGGCATAAAGCTGTGCATCATAGCCGACAAAAAGCCCCGAAAGCACGCCGGCAAAAAGCACCCCTATCGAAAGCAGCACAATGCCTGTCCCCAAAAGCAGCTTCAGGCTCTTTTTCAGCACATTCTGCAGCTCCGCCTTCTTCCCCGCACCATAGTTGAAGGCAACGATGGGCGCAGAGCCATAGGCATAACCCAGATAAATCGCAATAAAAATAAAATTGACATATAGAATCACGCCATACGCCGCCACGCCGTTTTCCCCCGCAACCTTCATCAGCTGTGCATTATAGAGCATTCCCACCGAGGACATGGAAATATTCGACACCAGCTCGGAGGAGCCGTTCGTACAGGTTCGCAGCAGCGCACCCCCCAGTAATTTTGTTTTTACCAAGGCAAGCCGACTGCTGTTTTTCCTTGCAAAATAAACAAAGGGAATCAAGCCGCCGACACATTGCCCCAATGCCGTTGCCACCGCCGCACCTGCCACGCCCCAGCCAAGCACCGCAATAAACAGCGCATCCAAAACCATATTCGTCAGCCCTGCCGCAACCGTTACAATTAAGCCAAGCTGCGGCTTTTCCGCTGCAATCAGAAAGTTCTGGAACATATTCTGGAGCATATAAAAGGGAATCCCCAAAAGCACAAGCCTCCCGTAAATCATGCCGTAGCCGAGCATGGCATCATCTGCGCCCATTTTAAGAAGGATTTTTTTCAATGCCGCAATGCCGAGCATCGTCAGCACAAGCCCCAAGCCAATCGCAAAATAAATCAGCATGGAAAAAATCCGATTTGCCTCCTCTTGCTTGCCCTCTCCCAAGGTTTTCGCCACAAGGGCAGTGCCGCCTGTCCCCAGCATAAAGCCGAAGGCGCCCAAAACCAATGTGAAAGGGATCACAAGATTGACTGCCGCAAAGGCGGTTTTCCCAACAAAATTGGAAACAAACAGCCCATCGACCACGCCATAAATCGAGGTCAAAATCATCATGGCAACCGAAGGGATGACAAACCGAATCAGCCTGCGATAGGTAAAATGATCCGATAATTGGATATTCATACGTCTTCTCTCCTTTTCAATTCAAAAAAACAGCTCGGTTATTTGCATAACCGAGCGCACTCGACATCTTTTCAACTTTGTAATTGCGACTACAAGTTCTCCGATGAAGATATATTTATTTGATGATGACTATTGTAACAGAAATAAAGGTGCTGTCAATCCCCTTTCTTATGCCCTTATGCCAAATCCATGCCGGCAATATGCCGGATGACCTCTCCTGCCAGAATCAGCCCTGCCACCGGCGGCACAAAGGAAAGACTTCCGGGAATCTGTCGTTTGCCCGTCTCCTGCGATTCTGCCGGCTTTTGGGGCAGCTCCTTGGAATAAACCACCTTCACGCCGCGAATGCCGCGCACCTTCAATTCCTTCCGCATCACCTTCGCCAGCGGACAGACGCTTGTTTTGGAGATATCCGCCACCTCAAAACGGGTCGGGTCAAATTTATTTCCTGTCCCCATGGAGCTGATAACCTCTGTCCCCGCTTTTTTCGCTTCTTCTATCAGAATCAGCTTGGAGGTCACCGTATCAATCGCATCCACAATATAATCATACGAAGCAAAATCCAGCAAATCCCTGTTTTCCGCACCGTAAACCACAGGATATTCCACCACCTCGGTCTCCGGCAGGATCTCATGAATTCGCTCTGCCATGACAGACGTTTTCCTTCTGCCAATCGTTTTCTGCGTTGCAATCAGCTGACGGTTGATATTTGTCAGGCTTACCACATCTCCATCCACAAGGGCAAGGTGTCCCACGCCGCCTCTTGCCAGTGCCTCTGCCGCAAAGGAGCCGACACCGCCAATGCCAAACACTGCCACACGCGCCTTTCTCAGTTTTTCTATGCCTTTCTTTCCCAGAAGCAGCTCTGCTCTGGAAAATTCATTCAATTCGCTCATATCATTCCTCTCATTCCTTTGGTTCTCTCATCTCCTTGGGCAGCTTTTCCCAAGGCAGCCGCTCATACAAACGGAAAATCTTTCGCACAATGCTGTCGCCGCCATGTCCCTTTAACTGCCGCTTCGCCGCCGCCTTTGCTTCCGCTTCGGCATCCGCAGTTGCATAGGAAAGCTGTGCAGAGGTCAGCATGGAAAGATCGTTTCGGTTGCTACCAAAGGCAACACATTTCTTCTGCGGAATTTCCTCCATCAGCCGCTCCAGCATATATTTCTTTGTTGCATTTTTATGATAAATCTTCAAATGACAGTATGTCTCCGGCGTTTCCGATTTATCCCGCAGGAAAAGCAGCTCCTGTTCGGTATCCATCTCTTTTAGTTCTGCCTCCAGTGCATCCGCATCCGCATCCTGCAGCACCAGCAGGATATATACCACAACACCATCCTCCGGCATTTCGCCATAAATATAATTGCGGTAAGGCGATCGGCGGTTAGAAAGATACAATTCTCGTTCTACCTCATTTTTAAATTCGCCAAAATAAATCAGAAGCACATTTTGCCAGATCACGTTCAGGAAATAATGATACTCCTTCTCCTTCACAAGGGTGCAGATTCTGTCCACCCATTCCTTCGGCAATCCGCTTGTCGCACGGTATCGCTTATCCTTCACATCATACAGCACCGCCCCATCCATCGCGATAACAGGCAGGCGCAAATCAAGCCCCTTTAAATCCGCCATCAGCGAAGCGGGTGTACGCTCTGTCGCAATGGTAAACGGCAGGCCATCCTGCAAAAGCTGATTCAGCTCAAAGGAGGCATAGGGCGAAATACCGTTTTTTTCGTCGTATAATGCCCCGTCAAAGCCCGTCACAAAAAGATAGTCCTCTGTCCTTTTCCGTGGCAGATGCAGATTATTGACCCCCAGAGAAACCAGAATCCCGATAATCGTTTCGACAGAACGATTGATTGCCCCCTCCAGCGGCGTATACCCCACATTAGAGAGGCAGACACTCAGCAGTACAATCCCTGCCAGCGCAGAAGCACCCGTGCGCTTCAATAAAACCGTCACATACATCACAGGAATGACCGCAAAGGAAATCACCAGATATCGCAGGATACGCACCTGATAGGGAATATATTGGATCAGATACAGCACCAGAAGCGCAAAGACTGCCCCCAGCAGTGTGCCGATAATACGGTTTATGGAAACCTGTATGCTGTTTTCCGCATAGGGCTGCATACAGATAATCGCGGCAATCGTAGAAAAAATCGGTACGCCTTCCTCTCCGCGCAGAACATAAAGAAAAAAGCAGATGGCAACCGCCAATGCTGTTTTCACCATACGCATACCGACTCTCGGAATATTTGCAACCATAGGATTTCACTCCTTTTCGCTGTTCTTATTGGCAAAGTATAGAGGAAATCCCTTCTTTCTGTCAAGCTATCTGCCAAAAAAATGCAGGAAAATGCTTATTTTACACGGTTTCCCCCTCACATAACAAAAAAACGCAGACTTTTCATCTGCGCTTTTTTTATAAATATGCCGTACCCTCTGCCACTATAGCAACACTGCCCGTAATTTCAATTTTCGTAACCGCTCCATTCTGATAAGAAACCGTTGCGTGCATCACACCGCCGGGCTGCTTGAGGGAAACGGTAATATCCTTTTTCTCCCTTGCCGCCAGATATGCCCCGACAGCAGAGGTTCCGCTACCGCAGCCTCTTTCCCAAATGAGACTGACATCCTCCACCGCAACCAGCGGTTTCAGGCTTTTCTCCTTCTCATCAAACAGCAGAAGCCCAAACACAGGCGGCAGCTCCTTCGCCCAGACCCTTGCCGCGTGTTCCGCCTTTTTTGCGGCATTCTCGCCCCAAAGGGACGCAGGGACGAGGATATGCGTAATGCCTGCGAAAACAACTGCGGTCAGCTCAATTCTTTCGCCGTCCAGCGTAAATGCTCTCTTTTCGATTGTCTGCGGTAAGGGCATTGCCACTCTGCCAAGAAAGCGATGCTCCGCTTCTCGTTTCATTTCGCAGCGAACAAGCTCCTCCGCACCGGAAACCTCAAGCGTAATTTCCGTTTTTTCGCCAATCTGCAGATTTTTCTTCTGCGCCAGCCATGCCGCCAGAGAAAGGCTGGCATTGCCGCAAAATTCCCCCGCCATCATTTGCAGGCGCTTTTCTGCCGCAGGATTTTCCGCTTCCTCGATATAGCCTGCCTGCTCGGCGTATACACTGCCATAGGCAATCAGCCTTTCTGCCACAGCAAGCTGCTTCTCTCTTGCCACAGGCGTTTCGATGAGCAGCGTCATATTTTCCGTAGGGCTTGCTTTGATGAATTTCACTTCCATCCGACCACTTCCTTACTGCTGAAAACGGCTCAGGAAGGCTTTGGTACGTTCTTGCTGGGGATGATTGATGACCTGTTCGGGTTCGCCCTCCTCCACAATCACGCCGCCATCCATAAAAATAATATGATCGGAAACATCCCTTGCAAAGGACATTTCATGTGTCACGATTACCATTGTCATGTGTTCCGCCGCCAAATCCTTGATAACCTTCAGAATTTCGCCCGTCAGCTCAGGGTCAAGCGCGGAGGTCGGCTCGTCAAAGAAAAGAATTTTCGGCTTCATCGCCAATGCACGCGCAATGGAAACACGCTGCTGCTGTCCGCCCGAAAGCTCACAGGGATAAGCGTTTTCCTTGTCCGCCAGTCCCATTTTTTTCAGCAGCTCCCTTGCCTCGGCATAAATTTCCTCTTTTTTGCGCCTGCCGATCAGAATCGGCGGTTCGGTGATATTTTTCATGACGGAATAATGGGGAAACAGATTAAAATTCTGGAACACCAGACCGAAATGCTTTTTGATGCCCTGCAGGGTTTCCTTTGCGGCATAAACCGCCTTGCCCTGTGCGTCCGCCTTTGCGGCATAGTCTCCCAGATAAATCAGATCGCCGCCGTCCATGGTTTCCAACATGGTTGCGCAGCGCAGAAGGGTGGATTTCCCAGAGCCGGAAGGCCCAATGATAGACACAACCTGTCCTTCTGTTACAGACAGAGAAATATCCTTCAGCACTTCGTTTTCCCCGAAGCTTTTATTGCAGTGCTTAATTTCCAATACCTTATTCATTGTATGCCCTCCTTTCTTAATGGTAATAGCTCAGTTTCTTTTCAATGCGTTCCATTGCGAATGCAACCACACCATTGAAGATGAAATAGAACACACCCGCAACGAACAGGGGCATAATACTTGTTCTTGCAGATGCAATCTGTTTTGCTACAGTAAACATTTCCTCATACGCCAGTACGAACGCAAGAGAGGTATCCTTTACCAGTGTGATAACCTCATTCGTCACAGGAGGCAGTACGCGCTTCACCATCTGCGGGAAAATGATGCGGAAAAAGGTCTGGTTTTTATTATACCCCAGAACGGATGCCGCCTCATATTGTCCCTTGGGGATGGATTCGATACCGGAACGGTAAATTTCCGCAAAATATGCTGCATAGTTAATAGAAAAGCCGATGATAATCGCAGCGAAGCGGTACCATCTGGGCAAAGAAATACGGAACAGATAATAAGGTGCAAAATTCACCACCAGAAGCTGCAGCATCAAGGGCGTGCCGCGCAGAATGGCAATGAAAACCTTAATGACTGCCTGCAAGGGCTTTATTTTTGACATACGCCCGAAGGCAACCAAAAGCCCCAAGGGCATGGAAAACAGCAGTGTCAGCACAAAAATCATCAGGGAGGAACCCATGCCGCTTACCAGCTGCTGTGTAATAATCGCAAAATTCATAGTAAATTTCCTTTCTTAACCGTAAAATGCAGGAATCCGAGAAATTCCTAAAACGCAGGAAAGGCGGCAGGAGCCTTCCCACCGTCTTTCCCAGCTTTTTTCATAACTGTTTCTTTCTTATTTTCCCAGGCAAAGCATCTGATCCAGATTGTAATCCTTATACTTTGCTGCGATTTCTGCCAGAGTACCGTCCTCTGCCATTTCATCCAGTGTTGCCTGTACCTGATCTCTCAGTTCTTCATTGCCCTTCTTGAAGCCGATTGCATACTGCTCTGTGGAGAGGGGCTCTTCCAACATTCTGAATTTATCTGCCTTTGTTGTCAGCTGATACTGTGCTACGCCGATATCTACTGCGATGGCATCATTTGTGCCTGCCTCCAGATTCATGAATGCTGTGTTGTAATCTGCGATTTCATCCAGAGATGCGAAGGAATTTACGACATCTGCCTTGGATTCATCCTGCAAAGCGGAAAGTGCGGAGGAGCCTGCCTGTGTGATGACGTGCTTGCCTGCCAAATCAGCCTCTGTCTGAATATCGGAATCCGCTCTTACAACATATACGATGCTGTTGTCAACATAGGGCTTGGAGAAGGTGTATTCATCCTCTCTGCCTGTCATGGTGAAGCCGTTCCAGATACAGTCGATTGCACCACTGTTCAGCTCCATATCCTTTGCATCCCAGTCGATGGGCTGCTTTACCAGCTCCCAGCCGTTTCTTTCGCAGACCTCAGCAGCCAGATCCAGATCAAAGCCGGCATAATCGCCACTCTCTGTTCTGTAGCCATAAGGAGGATATTCCGCATCGAAGCCTACAGTGAAGGTCTTTGCGCTGTCAGAGCCGCCGCAACCTGCCAGAACAGACGCACCCATAACCATTGTCAAAAACAGTGCCAAATACTTTTTCATACGTTATCGTCCCCTTTTTCATATCGTTTTTTCATTCCTGCGGAGCGTCGCTCCTTTGTTCTTCATCATAGTATCACATTACCACACTAAAGTAAAGCAAAAGAATCTGCTTTTTCGCCATTATTTTTTATGCAAAATACACAACTCCTTTCGCGCCCTGTGTGCAGTGCCTTCCATCCCTTTCTCCCATCCTTCTGCACGCCGAGTTTTTGTCGATTTTTCAAGATTTTTTACGTTTTTCTATTGACAACCGCGAAAAAAGGTATATAGTGTAGGTATAAAAATAATACAATCAATATCAGTAAAAGATGCAGCCGTAGTCGACAGCATCTCAAACGATAATAGCAAACCCATCGAAAGGTGGCGACGCAAAGCTATAGGGCCTTACCCCTTGAAAAAGGGCTGGCAGCCAGTTACCGAAAGGAGATTCCGTATGAAACGGCTTTTTTCTTGTGTTTGCACATTTGTTGCAGCCTTTATTTTAATGTCTATGACAGGCGTGGTAACAGCCAGCGCTTCTACAGGTTCTATTGATACTTCCCATGCAAAAGATGGTTTTGTTACCGTAAATTACGCTTCCGATTCCAAATTGAAGGTCGGCATCCAGTACGGTGACAATAAGACCTCCTATAAAAACTGCCCCAGCGGCAAAACTGCAGAATTCTCTCTGGACCAGGGCGATGGCACATACACTATTACCGTATGTGAAAACATTTCCGGTACAACCTATCAGGTTGTCAGCAGAGAAACCGTAAATGCAAAAATCAAAAACGAATATGCTCCCTACCTTATCTCCACCGCAGATGTGCAGTTTGCAGCAGGTGATGCAGTCAGCCAAAAGGCGGCTGAAATCTGCAAGGGCGCAGCAACCGATGCAGAAAAGGTAACCGCAATCTACAACTACATTGCAGGGCATTACACCTACGATACAAAGCTTGCAGATGAAATCACATCCGGCAAGGTAAGCAAATATATCCCTGACACAAGTGCTACGCTGAACAGTAGCAAGGGCATCTGCTATGACCTGTCTTCTCTGTTTGCAGCTATGTGCCGCAGCCAGAGCATCCCTTGCTCTTTGACAAAGGGCTATGCCGGCAGAAGCTACCATGCTTGGAACAAGGTAAACGTAGACGGTGCTTGGTATCAGATTGATTTGACCTACGCTGTAACAGAGCGTGTACTGAACGCAAACAGCCTGTCCGATTGCGTATCTCCTTTGCACTACGCACAGCAGAGCGATTCTCTTGCAATCGCAGCATAACAGATTGTAATAATGTAATAAAGAAAAAACACATAGCAGGAAGTCTTTTCTTCGCTATATGTTTCCTATAACAAAACCATTTCTACCTTTACAGATAACGCAGACACAAACGCATGGTATTATCTGGCGGTACAGGAAGCAACCAATAGCCACTACAACACAAGCAAGGAAAACTCTGCCTATGAAAAATGGACAGGATTGCGCAAAGCACTTGATTGAATCGAATTAAGCTGATTATATTCGATTCAGGTGTTTTGCATAAAAACAGCACTCATTTCCCACTATAAAACAGACAAGTTTTCTATATTTAGATAGCGGCATGTTCCCATTTTCCGTGCCGCCATCATTTTTCCGGATTTTTTTCAACAAAACTTGCATATAATTGCATACAAATATGTTGAGAATCCACAAAAGAACTTGAAATTTTATCAAGCTGTGATATAATACATTGTAACAGGACTTTGCAATGTATTTTATCTATATAAATACATTATATTATTATCTGTGCGGCTCGTTGAAAGAGCGTGTGTACAGACAAAGGCACAGCCGGCGAAAGCCGGTGTCGCAAAGCCAAGGGCCTAACCGAATTTTTCTTCGCACGGCAGCCGGTTGCCAAAAGACATATCGTATCCTCCTTCTTCGGGTCTCACAAGAACAAAGAAGGAGGATTTTTTATGATGAAAAAGAAATCAGGCAAACGCTTTCTGTCCTGACTCTTGGCTGCCGTAATGATAATTGCGTTGATGCCGGCGAATGCGTTTGCGAACGATGACAACGACTATGGCGGAATTGACACCTACGCCAACCAAAGCAATGACAATGTGGAGTTCTGGTGTACCAACTCCAGAGTTAATGTAGGTGGCAAAACATCTGCATCCCTCAACAGTCTGCTTTCTGGCAAAACACAGCTTGTTTTTGCACAGGAATCATCTCTGCAGGAGGGTACTCTCACAAACGGCTCCGTTTTAACAGGCAAGCTCTGGAAAGTAATGGTTCAGGATAAGAACAACAAGCAGACTGGAGATTCAAATGACAATAAAACCAATATAGGTACTGAAATCACTTCCATTTGGGGTGAATGGAAATGGATACCTTTTGGGGGGTATCAATACCAGTACAATTATCTTACAGCAGATGGGAAAACAGGTACCCTGAATTCGAAACAAACTGTAGTTGTTTATTACAAACAGGTATTTGTTACAGATTCCAACTATGGTATTATCTACGGTACTGACTGGGGATATAATGATGATAGTCATGATGATGCTCCTAGAAAGATAACCTACCAATTTGCACAGGAAAACAATGATGGCAGCACCAAAGTATTAGCGGAAAAAGATTACTGGTATGCAGATAAACCCTATCTCATTAAAGGTATTGGTGCACAGTTGAACCCTAAATATGAAATTTCCAAAATCACTGTTGATGGTGCCGAACAGGATCTCGACAAAGAAGTCTCCATTGACCGTAAAAATCCCCATGTAGTTACCTTCTACATTAAAAGCGTAGAAACAACCAAAGTTCAGTACCACTGGATTGGTGCAGAAAACCTTGCGGTAACATTGCCTACTGATAATGCAGAATATGACTGGGATACCACAGCAAACTTAACCGATGAAGCAGCAGCATTTACGCCTAACCTCATTAAAGAAGGCAAAGACGGTGTTAAATATATGTTCTCCGGTTGGTATGATAACTCCGAGTTTAAAGGTAGCCCCGTAACTTCTATCACTGTCTCCGATACAAACTACACCTTCTATGGTCGTTGGACTTCTGCGGCTGTTGAAGTTGATTTGAACAAGGATGACAGCAATACCAACAGATTTGAAAAAACTCTGACTAATGCAGAAAAGCTTTCTGATAACGCTGAACGCGAATTTACAATCAGCATTACCAATGATGACGATTCTAATGAAACATACACAGGTACAGCCACTGTAAGCAAAGAAAATCCCACTGCACCCTTTGAATTTGATGAAACCCAGAAAATGGTATTCGATATCGACGATGCAGGCATTGGTGAAGACGGCACTGTGCCTGAGAACGGCGTAGATTACACCTATACTGTAAAAGAAGAAACATCTGGTTCTTCTGATGATATCGAATTTGATAATGCAACCTACAAAATGAAGGTAAACCTCAAATTGGAAGATGGCAATCTGGTAGCTACAGTTTCTTTTACAGATGCAACTGAAGAAGCTGTCACTACTCCCATCACCTTCACAAACACATACACACCTGCTTACCCCGTTTATGTTTACGGTCGTTACATGCACAACGGCAATCATCTGAAAGGCGATGTAACTGTAAACAACGAAAAGGTTCAGTGGAACGCAGATAGTACAAACCAAAACGCTAAAGAATATTACATCACCTTTGGTAAAATCGAAAAAGGTACAAAGGTAGAAGCTACAGAAGGTGCAACAACTTCTGATCTTTTATTCAGCACGGATAGCATCACTCTGAATGAAGAATTCTCTGGTACAGGCAGTGCTGCTTCTAACAATGTTTCTCTGAGCAATGTTAACAGCTGGGGTAATGTTCACGCTTGTCCCGGTGCAGTAGGCTATACCAACGAGGGTTTTGCTTGGCACATGGACGGTAATATCAATGTTTACACTGTAGCATACGATGACGGCGTTGATGATGCTAGCGTTACAAATATGCCCACTAACCCCCAAGGCTACTTCTTCGGCAGCTACACAACCGCCGCTGCACCTAGCCGTGAAGGCTATGACTTCCAAGGCTGGAAGGCAGAAGGCACTGATAACGTTTACGAGGCAAATCAGGAATTCACTCTTAATGGAGACGTAACTCTGGTTGCACAGTGGACACTGAGCAACGCAAATGTAACCTTTATGATTGATGGCGGTACATGGACTGCCCCTGAAGCTGTAAAGGATACAGCAAACGCTTTTAAAGAAACAATTAAGCTGGACAACGGTCATGCGACATTAGCTAACATTGGCTATACTCCTAAAGGCAAAGCAGATGACAGCCACACAGGCAATGGTAAATGGTACAAGGATAGTAACCCTATTATCGGTGACTTCGAAAATCAGTCTGTTGAAAATGGTGCTATCTTTATCCTGAAATTCGAACCTAAAGCACCTCCAAAGACCGCTACTGTAACTTTCGAGATTGACGGTGGTACATGGAATTCTACAGCACCTGAATCCATAGTTCTCGACGTGGAAAACGGTCCAGCAAAACTTTCTGATAAACTTTCTGCCGCTCCTAAAGGTACTGCAAACGAAAACTACAGCCCTGAAGGCAAATGGTATAAAAAAGTTAATGATGACCTCGTTTCTGTTGACAACATTTTAAATGTAAATATCGACAGTGATACAACCTTCGTTCTGAAATTTGATAAACAGCAGTACACCATCGAATATCAGTGGAGCACAGATCGTCCCTCTGATATTACAGAGACTCAGCTTCCCCCAGCTACTACAAAAGATGGCTTAGCTCCTACTGAGGAAACTGAAATTAACGCTCTCAATAAAGCCGCAGAGAAAACCTATACCACTACTTCCACAACCAACAAAGATGGTAAATATGGTGAATGGACACTCGTTGGTTGGACTCCCTTAAGATCTGATGATGGTACAAAAATCATCTTCACGGGTAATTGGAAATTCACAGAAAAAGAGAAACCCGTTGAAGTTAAAGTAACCTTCAAAATCGAAGGCGGCACATGGGATGGCACTAACAGCGAAGATCAGACCACAACAGTTATTCTAACAAATGGAGCAGGTTATTTAAAAGAAGAACAACTGCCCAAAGGTACTCATACCCCCGATGCAAACCACATCGGTACAGGGTACTGGAAAATTGACAAAGGTCAGGATATTACAAGCATCCTTATTCAAGGAAATACAGACTTCATCTATACCTTCAACGAACGTGGTACTGTTGCCACTGAACTGAGCAAGCTGATTCAGAAAGAATTCAAATCGCAGCACGGCTACAGCACAGAAGGAACCTTCACTGCAATCGCAGAGGTTATCGCAGAACCTGTTGCAATAGCAATTTCCTACACAGCTGAAGAAATGGATGAACCCACAGAAGCCAGAATCTACGATGGTACTGTTACTCTGAAAACAGGCGAAACAAAAGCCTTCGACTTCTCCGCAAAAGACAAAATGGCTGATGTATTAACACCTAACACACGCTACACAGTCAGGGTCTCCGAGGATAAAGGCGACCTTTCCAAAGTAACCTATGACACCACAAAATACATCCTCGGATTTGAAACAGATGGGAATGCTGTAGTGGACTATATCTGGATTGCAAAAGAGAAGGATAGTGAGAATGATCATCCTGAACTAGAACCCGTAGAAGGCACAACAATCACATTCCACAATATTTACACCTACAAGCGTCACCATTCCTCCAGCGACGGTGGTAATGGCGGCGGCAAAAAAGAGGAAAAACCTACCGTAGAAATCAAGGATGATGATGCACTGGGTCTGAATAACACAGACCACTTCGCATACATCGTTGGCTACGGCAACGGCGAGGTAAGACCTCAGAACTCCATCACCCGTGCAGAGGTTGCGGCTATCTTCTTCCGCCTGCTTGAGGATGACGTTCGTGATGCAAACTACACTCGTCAGAATAAATTCACAGATGTAAGCAACGATGCTTGGTACTGCAGCGCAGTATCCACACTGAGCGCGATGGGTATCATTTCCGGTTATCCCGATGCTACCTTCCGCCCCAACGCATCCATCACTCGTGCCGAATTCGCCGCAATCGCAACTCGTTTCGATGTAAACGGCGATAAAACACCCGCAAGCTTCAACGATATCGCAGGCCACTGGGCAAAGGACGAAATCGCTGTAGCAGCCAATAACGGCTGGGTAAACGGCTATGAAGACGGTTCCTTCCGTCCTCAGAACAAAATCACTCGTGCCGAAACAATGTCTCTGGTAAACCGCGTGCTCAACCGCAAACCTGAGACAGCCGAGGATCTCCTGGAAAACATGACAAAATGGACAGATAATGCCGATACCAACGCTTGGTACTATCTGGCAGTACAGGAAGCAACCAACAGCCACTATTATGAATACAAAGAAAATTCTCAGTATGAAAAGTGGACAGAATTGCGTGAAACTCGCGACTGGTCCGAGCTTGATAAATAAATCATAAGCGCTTACAACTCGGAAGGGTTGCTCCCTTCCGCTCCTCTTTCAGACCTCCGGTTTTAAGCCAAGAAAAACCGGAGGTTTTTCTTTTGCTTTTCTGCAATCAAAAAGGACGAAACCCCGTTTCCGGCATTTCGTCCTTTTTCTATTCCTTTTTTATCCTGCGATTGCACAGATTCTTACA
>OGGK01001292.1_pt1 | contig 17461 bp, 13 predicted proteins | sample 1571171 | NCBI WGS metagenome assembly OGGK01 (sample SAMEA2581958, study PRJEB24529) | metagenome | biome: Human gut stool | place: China | collected 2011 | reverse complement strand
TAAAGCAAAGACTAAATCATATTTAGCAGATATAAAAGAAGAATATGAATTATATCTAAGCGAAAAAAGAATGGATGATGAATATGATTTAGATACATTATATGCAAATGACAAGACAATTAGATATGAAGGAAATGAAGTTGGAACTGGAATAGCAGAAATATGCAGTTCAATAAAAAAAGGTGATGAAAAAAAGTTTGAAATAATAAAGGGTAAAATTTATTATGTTAGTCAAGATAAAAATGTAATACCAATTGCAGTAGAGCTAGGATTTTCAATTAACCCATATGAAATTACAGATAGTGGGGTGTTAAAATCTTCATCAATGAATCTTTATTTAGTTGACAATGATGGACATCTAGATTTAAGTGAATATGAAGGGAAAATTAAAACAATAGAAGCTGGAGCTTTTTCAAAAGTTGAGATTGAAAGTGGCATAAATCCTTTGCAATCAATAGTTTTACCAAAAGGAATTACAACAATAGGAGATGACGCATTTTCATATAATACAAGCCTTACAAGTATAAAAATTCCTAATACAGTAACAAGTATAGGAAAAAGAGCCTTTCAAGGATGTACTAATTTAACAAGTATAGAAATACCAGATACAGTAACTTATATAGGTGATTATTGTTTTAGTGGTTGTAATAGATTGCAAAAGATAAAATTATCTAAAAAAATTCAAACAATAAACCAAAGATTATTACAAGGATGTAGTTCTTTAACTGAAATAGAAATACCAGAAGGAGTAAAATCTATTGGCTATGCAGCATTTAGTTCTTGTAGTAAATTAACAACAATTACATTACCTGCAAGTTTAACATCTTTTAATGGAACTGCGCTAGCTGGATTAAGTAGATTAACAGAAGTAAAAGTTGCAGATGGAAATAATAGTTTTAAATTTGAAAATGGAATGTTATTCTCAAAAGATGGAAAGACAATGTATATGGCATTATTAACTTTAACAGAGATAAATGTTCCAAATGGTGTTGTAAGCATAGTTGGAGATACGTTATCAGGTTCTAGTGCAACAAAAATTATATTACCAGATACAGTTAGCTCAAATTTAAGTGGAACAGTTTTTAATGGAATGAATAAATTGTCAACAATAGAATTGAGCAGTACTAGTAAAAATTTAAAATTAGTAGATGGAAACTTATATTCATATGATGGAAAAAGATTTATAAAATATATGGGAACTTCTAAAATTTTTACAGTACCAGAGGGAGTTGAAACATTGGTTTGTAGATGTATAACAAAATCAATGACAACACTTAATTTACCATCAACACTTAAAGTTATAGAAGGATGGTCACTTGCAAGTATGTCCGGAGTAAACTTATTAAATATTCCAGCAAGTGTAACAACAATGTATACATATTCATTTCATGCTAATACAAAGCTTAGAGTTGCAGAAGGGAATTCAACATATAAAAGTATAGATGATGTATTAATATTAAATAAAGCAGGAACAAAAGTAATAATGGCTAATAAAAATGCAACAACATATAATATTCCAAATACTGTTACTGAAATCGGGAAAAATGCATTTTATGGTTGTAGTAAAATAACATCAATAACTATCCCAGATAGTGTAACAACAATTGGCGCAGGAGCATTTGAGAGTTGTAGTTCTTTAACAGAAATTACAATTCCTCAAAGTGTAACTTCAATAGGTTCTGATGCATTTGTATATTGTGGAAAATTAATGGCTATTAATATAAAAGGAGAAGAAGGTAGAATTTCTGGTGGACCTTGGGGTGCACAATATGGAAACAGAGTAATAAATTGGAACGTATAATATTTTAAATTTTAGAAAGGGAAAGAATGTTTAACATAGAAGAACAACTAAAAATGCTACCAGATAAACCTGGAGTATATATAATGCATGATGTAGATGACAAAATAATATATGTAGGAAAAGCAGTTAATCTTAAAAGAAGAGTGAAATCTTATTTTAGAAAAACAGACAAGACTGAAAGAATAAAAAGAATGGTATCATTAATAGACCATTAAATTAATAAAAATTTGTAATGTATTGCGATGAAAATAGAAAGCAGATTATGAATAATTAGAAAAAATTCACATATAAATATTAAGGACAAGTATTTTGGGAGGTTTGTATATGAAATTTAAAAAAAACATAAGATGCTTTCTTTTTTTTATTATGTAGGGAAAATCTCCTAGTAGGTGATTTTTCCGTACAGAATAATTATGGGGATTATTAGAATTTCTAAGCAATTTCCATTGCTTAGAAATTCTTGAATCCGTTTTTTATAATGATTGGAGGATTTATGATGGAATTACTTTCACCTGTTGGTGATTTTGATTGTTTAAAAGCAGCTGTACAAAATGGTGCAGATGCTGTATATTTTGGAGCAAATAGTTTTAGTGCAAGAGCTTTTGCTTCAAATTTTGATGATGATACACTAAAAAAAGCTATAAATTATGCAAAAATAAGAGGTGTTAAAACAAATTTGACTTTAAATACTCTTATAAAAAATGATGAAATGTATAATGCAATTGCTTTAGCAAAAAAAGCTTATGAATATGGTATTGATGCTATAATTGTTCAAGACTTAGGTCTTGCTCGTTATATGATAAAAAATTTTCCTGGTCTTGCTGTTCATGCTAGTACACAAATGTCTGTACATAATTTAGAAGGTGTTCTTACTCTTCAAAATATGGGATTTTCTCGTGTTGTGCTTTCTAGAGAACTTTCTATTCAAGAAATTGAACATATATGTAAAAACTCAAATGTTGAAATTGAGGCATTCGTACATGGTGCTCTTTGTATTTCATATTCAGGTCAATGTTTATTTTCAAGTATGGTTGGTGGTCGTTCTGGAAATCGTGGTAAATGTGCTCAACCTTGTAGATTACCTTATGAATTGTTAGAAAATGATACAACTATTGATAAAGGTTATTTATTAAGTCCTAGAGATTTATGTGGATTAGAATATTTGCCACAACTAGTAAAAGCTGGAGTAACTTGTTTAAAAATTGAAGGTAGAATGAAAACTCCTGAATATGTAGCAACTGTTACTAGAATTTATAGGAAATACCTTGATTTAGCCATGTCAAAAAATGATTTTAAAATTGATGAAAAAGACAAAAAAGACTTATTACAAGTATTTAATAGAGGTGGATTTTCAAATGGACATTTATCTTCTACTGAAAATAGAAAATTAATATATCCTCAAAAATCTAATAATATGGGAATATATTTAGGAACCATTTCAAATTTCAATAAAAATCATGGATACATTTCATTTACAACTAATGAATTTCTACATGTTGGAGATAAAATTTGTGTTGAAAATAAAAAACATGAAACAAATCTATATACTATCTCTGAATTAATGAAAAATGATAAAAACATTACAGAAGCACATATTGGTGATAAAATAAAAATTGGTAGAATGAAAGGTGATATTTTTATAGGTGATAAATTATTCAAAATTTCTGATAAAGAATTAACAACTTCTGCATTAGAAACTATTGAAAAAGAGTCTAGAAAAAGAAAATTATCTTGTGAAATGAAAGTTATCTTAAACTCCCCTATTTCTTTAAAGATATTTGATGATAATATATCTGTTAAGATTGACTCTAATATAATTCCTGAACCTGCTCAAAAATCACCTATGACAAAAGAAAGACTTATTTCTCAAATCTGTAAAATTAATAATACACCTTATAATTTTGAAAATGTAAATATCAAATTAGGAGAAAATCTTTATGTTCCAAGTATTAGCGGAATTAATGAACTTAGAAGACAAGCATTAGCTCAATATGAAGAAAAACTTATTTCAAGTTTTAGAAGATTATCTAATGCAAATTATACAGAAAACAATCCAAATTCATCACATAAAGAAACAAAAATAAGTTTATTATTGAATACATTAAATTTAAGTTATAATTATTTAGAATTAAAAAATGTATCTAAAATATATATACCATTCAAATATTTTATAAATAAAAGCTTTTCTCACCTACTTTTAAATGTTTGCCAAAAATTTGATACATATATTTATATGCCAATAATAATTAGAAATAATTACAATAGATTAGTAAAAAATAACTTACCAACTATTTTAGGAAAATACAAAATAAAAGGATTTGTTTTATCAAATATAGGAAATTTTGAACTTTTAAAAGATTACAAAGATTATGAATTTATATGTAATTATACATTCAATATATTTAACAATTTAACTATTAATGAATTACCTGCAAATACAATAACACTATCACCTGAACTTAACAAAACTGATTTTAAAAACTTTAACACAAACAAGAAAACAGAATTAATTGTCTATGGAAGAACTCCATTGATGAATTCAAATTATTGTTTATTAGGAAAATCAAATAAATGTTATTCTGAATGTGATCATAAATGTAATTCAACAAATAAATATTATTTAAAAGACAGACTTGGATTTTTATTTAGAATTATACCAGATAATATCCAAACAATTACAACTATTTACAATAGTAAAATAACATCAATCGAATATGATGGACTCCCTATTGATTTTGCAAGAATTGATATTTTAGATGAAAACATTTCTGAAATTAATGATATTATAAAAACTGTTTTAACTGGTAAAAAACTTGAAGGAAATCAATACACAAATGGAAACTTTAATAAAGAAATTTAAATGAAGGAGATAAAATTCTCTTTCATTTTTTATTGTGTAAGAAATTGTGTAACACTTTTTCTAACTTACCATATTATATATTATCAAAAGAAAAAATTTAAAGAATTACTTAAAATTCTTTAGCAAATCTTATCTTAATTATAAAGGAGGTGTTTTGTATGCCAGAAAATAGAGGTTGTGGATGTGGCTTTGGTTTTGGAGATGACTGCTGCTGGATAATAATTCTTATACTTTTAATTTGTTGCTGTTGTGGTGGTAACAGAGGTGGATGTTGCTAATCCTTTAGACATAATTAATAATGTATAGAAAAATCACCTATATTGGCGATTTTTCCTACACACAAAAGGTCCTTACGGGCCTTTTTTCTTTATAAAAAACCTTATATTTCTATTGCATTTTTCTGTTTAATATATTAAAATATTACTGATACATTAAGAAGAAAGGAAGATTTTTATGAAAAAGAAAATTTCAATAGCATTATGTTTGCTATTAATTTTAATTTCAACAACTGTTTTTGCCTCAACACCAGTAAAAATGGAGATTGTTGAAAATAATATTTGTAATATTAAATTAAATGAAAATTCAAAATTTGAAAAGAAAATTGTAAGTTCTGAATTAGACAAAAAACAAGTTACATTACAATTACAAGTTAATAATGATGCAATTAATAAAGTACCAGAAGGAGAATTAATGTTAGTAATTGATAACTCTTCAAGCATGACAGATAAAGTTGGTGAAGTTACAAGAAAAGATTTAGTTTTAAATTCTGCCAATAAACTTATCGAAAACTTACTAGCATTAAACTCATCTACATTAAAAATTGGTATTGTTTCATTCTCATCAAGTTCTGAAGTTTCAGAACAAGGAACAGAAAAAGATGCTAAATTAATATCTGACTTTACAAACGATTTTTCTATTTTAAAAGAAAAAATCAATTCTATTGAAGGAACTGGAGCTTATACAGATTTAGATGCTGGTCTAAAACTAGCTCAAAAAACATTTTCAACTGAAGACAATAACAAATATTTAATCGTGTTAACAGATGGCTTGCCTAATATGTGTGTTGGAAGTTCTGATTTAGTATCTGTTGAAGCATTAGAAAAAGTTATTTCCACAACTAATGAAACACTAAAATCATTAAAAAACATCAATGTAATTTCACTTTTAACAGGTATCAGTTCTGAAGAAGCTGTTTTCAAAACTGATACAACAGGAAAATCTTATACATATGGTCAAGTTATTCAAGGTGTTTTTGGAACAACAGCTCAACCTACTATTGGAAAGTTCTATAAAATAAATGATAATGAAATTGAAAAAACAATTACAGAACAAATCTATGCAGATTTAGTTCCAGTTGAACAAACATTAAAAGATATAACAATTGTTGACTATTTCCCTCAATATATCATTGATAATTTTGAGATGGCTTATGTTGAAGGTATGGATGCTTTAAAAATATCATCTGAAATTGATAAAGAAACAAATAGTATAACCTGGACAATTCCAGAATTAAAGGCTAAAGAAACATTAAAAGTTCAATATACATTAACATTAAAAGATGAATTTAATGAAAAAATAATTGATCAAATATTAGATACAAACCAAAAAGTTGAAATTAATTATAAAGATTTTGATAATACAGAAAAAACTACAGAATCAACTGTAACACCAAAATTAAAACTTACTGCAATAAAAGCTGAAGAGCCAAAAACAGAACCAACTATAACTGAACCAACAAAAGATGAAACAAAAGCCCCAGAAGAATTACCAAAAACAGGTGCTCCGATATTATTTGGATTTATAACTGTTGCTACAGTATCAACTATTGCCTTTGCAGTAAAATCAAAAAAGTTTAATTTCTAATATCAAAGAAAGTCTATAAAATATAGACTTTCTTTTTATCTAATAATATTTTTTTATAAAATCTCTTGTAATTTTTTTTAATCTGTGTTAATATAATTAAGTAATTGATTTAGGGGCATAGTGTCAATGGTAGCACATCGGTCTCCAAAACCGCTTGTCTGGGTTCGAATCCTAGTACCCCTGCCATATTGAAGAGAATAGTATTAACTATTCTCTATTTTTTCATGAAAGGACTGATTATTTGTCAAAAACTTTTTATTCAATAATTATATTTACACTTATTATATGCACACTTTTTATTCCAATAATTTCTTCATCAAACTTTGAACAAATACCTACTAAAAAAGATTTAATATTTTTAGGTAATTCTAATTACGCTTGGCCAATTCCAGGTTATACTACTCTCTCCTCAAAATTTGGAAAAAGAATTGCTCCCACAACAGGAGCTTCAACATTTCATAAAGGTATTGATATTCCTGCACCTGAAGGAACAAATTTAATTGCCACATGTGATGGAATAATTACTTTTACTGGATTCCTTGGAGGTGGTGGATATACAATAACACTTACTAATTATGATGGCATAAAAATTTCTTATTGCCATGTCTCCCCTATCTACATTGTTTATGTTGATGAACTAATTAAACAAGGCCAAATTATTGGTAATGTTGGACCTAAATATGTTTATGGAGTATCTGGAAATACTTATAGTGATCCAGCAACTGGAAAACCAACAAATGGAGCCACAACAGGCTGTCATCTTCATATAGGCTTTAGAATTGAAAACAACTATGTAAATCCATTAGATTATTTACAATAGACAGTTTTTGTGGTATTATCATTAAGGTTTATAGATATCCATATAAAATCTAAATTTATATATAAGGACTGATTCTAATGGCATTTGATGGAATTGTTACACAAGCGATTACACATGAATTAAAAAATGATTTAATTGGTGGAAAAATTGATAAAATCCACCAACCAGATAAAAATACTATTCTTCTAGGAATTTATTCAAATTCAATCCATTATGCATTAAATATATGTATTGATGCACACAATTGCAGAATAAATCTAACTACAAATTCAAAAGAAAATCCTCTTGTAGCACCAAATTTCTGTATGTTACTAAGAAAACACTTAATTAGTGGTAAAATTTCTACTATCGAAATGTATGGATTAGAAAGATTAGTAAAAATTAATATTGAAACAATAAATGAATTTAATGAAATTGAAATAAAAAGCCTAATTATAGAACTAATGGGAAAACATAGTAATATTATTCTAATTAATGATAAAAATATTATAATTGATTCATTAAGACACATTTGGGCAACAGATACTATTTACAGAGATATTCTTCCCTCTAGAACATATAGCTTCCCAACTTCTGAAAAATTAGATTACACTAAAATATCTGACATATATAGTATCTTTCAAGATAATTTAAATCTATCAGTTGAAGAATTTTCAAAATTATTTGCAAACACTTTTAATGGTTTTAGTTTATCATTTATAAAATCAGCTCTTGAAAAATGTAATATTACTACTATTAATAAAGAAAATTTATTAAAATTACAAAAATATATAAACAATATTTTAACATTTCCAAATAATCTATATTTTACAGAAGTATATAAGAATAATAAACTTTCTGATTTTACTTTAAGCCTAGGAAATAATGTTACAGTTGAAAAATTTTATTTAAATAAATTTATAGATAATTTTTATTTTTCAAGAGAAACAGAAGAAACATTTAATAATTGCAAAAATAATGCTTTAAAACTAGCAACTGATTCGCAAAAAAAATTATTAAACCGTTTAAATAGTATTAATACCAAATTAAAAGATTGTGAAGAAAGAGATAAATATAGACTTTATGGAGAATTAATAACTTCAAATTTATATAAATTAACAAATACACATACAGATTATATTGAACTTGAAAATTATTATGATAATAATAATCTAATCAAAATTCCACTAAATAAAAAATATTCTCCAAATATAAATGCAAAACATTATTTCAAAAAGTATAACAAATTAAAAAATGCACTTCAAATTGTTTCAGTTCAAAAAGCTGAAACAGAAAATGAATTAAATTATATTGATAGTATTATTTTTGAAATAGAGTTAGCTTCTTCTACTAAAGAAATTCAAGAAATTTTAGACGAAATTTCAGAAAATTTAATAAAAAATAAAGTATCTCAAAAGAAAAAAAATACAAAAAATTCAAAAAAGAAAAAACAAGAAAAACAATACTCCCCATTACATTTTAATATAGATAATTTTGATGTATATGTCGGAAAAAATAATAAAGAAAATGATTGGCTTACATTTACATTTGCAAATAAAAATGATATTTGGCTTCATACAAAAGATATTCAAGGAAGCCATGTTATAATAAAAACTTTAGGATTAAATATTTCTGATGACACATTAGTAAAATGTGCAAAACTTGCTGTTGAACATAGCAAAGCAAAGTTTTCTTCTAATGTTCTTGTTGATTATTGCAAGGTTCAATATGTAAAAAAGCCTAATGGTGCAAAACCAGGTATGGTTATTTTTACAAATAATAAAACTATTTCTGTCACATCTTGTCAATAATTTTTCAATATTTTTTTCATTAACATTGAATTTTACATAATCTCATGATATAATAGCATACGTTCGAAATACACACACTTTATGGAGGAAATTTTATGTTAGAATTGTACTCAAAAAAACGGTTTGTAGTTATTTTTAAAGATTGTCCATTTGATGGTGATTGGAAAAATTGTTATTTGAAAGAAAATGAAATTGAATTAGGCTATTTAAAAAAATCAGGTAAATTTATCATTTTGAAAAATTTATCTATTAAATTTCCATATGATGAATTTTTGAAGCTAATTGAATCACCTAATTCTACTTTTGAAGATTTGTTACGTATTAGTCCAAATGTTTTAAAAATTTCTGATAATCAACATGCTGTAGAACAATTTGCTTTTCAAAGAAACGTTTTTTGGAGAAAATTTTTCAATGTAAAAACTCAAAAGCAAAACTTCTTTGCCTTTAAGTTATAATTTCTAAAAAGAGGCTCATTAACTTGAGCCTCTTTGATTTTTTATATTTTGTTATGCTTCTGGTTCTATTAAACCAAAGTTTTTACCATCTTTTAATCTATGAATAACATTTACTTTACCATTTTCTTGGTTAACAAATGTTAAAAACATTTGACTTGGTCTTTCTTCTAATTTTAATTGTTCATCTTCGGGTGTTATTGGTTTTATTTCATAGTATTCTACTTTTAAAATTTCATCTTCTACTTCATGTACTATTGTTTGTGCATTTAAGTCTTTTAAGCTTGAATCTTTTTGCATTTTTTCTCTTTTTGTTTTTGCTTTTCTAATTTGTCCTTCTATTATATCTATATCTTTATCTATAGATGCATATAAGTCTTTTTCTTCAGCAACTGCTCTAAATGTTTCTCCATTAGCCATTACTTTGATTTCCGCTATTTGATAATTTTTTTCAACTTTTGCTATTATTTCAGCTTCTGCATTGTCAAAGTATTTTTCTATCCTTTCCATTTTCTTTTCTGCATAATCGTTTATTGCATCTGTTATCTTAAGTTCTTTTCCTGTAATTTTTATTTTCATAAAAAATCGCTCCTCTCTTTTCTTTTATTGTTGACACCTAGTTCATCCTCATTATATCTTTTTTCTTGCTTTTTGACAAGGCTTTTCATAGAAAATTTACACCAAAACTGACATAAAAAAAGAAACGGAAATTTTCCGTTTCTTTTAATTTGATACTTTTTGTAATTCTGTATTAATTATTGTCCATACATTAGATGTTTCCATGTCTTTTCTCCAACCTGACGTTCCAGCTAGTCCATATTTTGAGACTAATGAAACTTTTGATGTAATTGATGTTCCATCTTCAATCCACATCTTTACAGTATCTTTTCCATCTGCATATTCAATATAATATTGTTGCAAATCTTCATTCCATTGTTTTTCAACTCCATTTGGAATTTTTATATTTAACATACTTACTACAGATGGTTTTTCTACTAATTCTCCATTTGAATTTACTTTCCATTTTCTTGTGTAAAATGGTAATGCTAAAATAATTTTATCTGCTTTTACTTCATCATATTCAATAATTTTCTTTAAATTTGTTTCTATCCAATTATATCCTGCTGTTGTTCCTGGTTTTGTGCTTGAAGCTCCATATTGATCATATGCCATAAATACTAAATAGTCTGCAACATGTCCTATTACATTTCTATCATAACATAATGACCAGTTTGCATCCCCATCTGGTGCTGTTACATCAACAGATAATACAACTCCTAATTCTTTCATTCTTGGATCTAATTCTATTATAAATCTTGAAAATTTGTCTTTATCTGCTTGATACATATTTTCAAAATCTATATTTATTCCATCTAATTGATATTCAACACATACATCAACTATATCCTCTATCAATTTTTGTCTTTTTGTATAACTATTTAATATTGTTGATGTTACTTTTATTCCAGCTTCATCATTTTGTATGGCAGGCCAAACTTTATATCCATTTGAATGAGCCCATTCTATATATTTCTTTCCAGATTCTCCTATTTTATTTTTTAAATTTCCATTAGAATCTATATAGAAAAATGTTGGTGATACAACATTTACACCTTCTATTACTTGACCTGTTCTATCTGGTGCTTGTACATATTTTGAGTAATAATCCCAAAACATATTTACTTTTCCTGTTATTTGTTTTTCTTCTTCCCAATCATCTCTTGTTGTTGTATAATTTGTTAGTTTATTGCTTTTTACAAAACCTACATTTCCATTTTCTGTTCTAATTCTTGTCCATCCATCTTTTTCTTCTATTGCAATAACAACATCTCCTTTATTTATTTTGTCTACTGTTTTTGAGAAAAAGTCTGATTTCCATTTTACTGATATATTTGATTTTGCATATGCTTTTACTTGCTTTCTTGTTAATGAATCTAATATCACATTCTTTTCTACAATCGTTGTTTCTAAATTATATACATCTTTCATTTCTACAATTGGCATATATATTACATCATCTTTTTTTATTGCATGTGCATATATTTTTTTTGTTGCACCATTTAAAGTCAATTTATTCGTTTCAAATCCTATACTTGCTATTTGTTTATCATATGTTGTTACAATTTCATTTATTTCATCTTCTATATATATGTATTTATCAAAATAATTTTTTATATCGTCCATTGACATATATATATTTCCATTTTCTTCTATTATTTCATGTTTTAGATTTGCTGTAACATTTTTGTTATTTAATACTAAATTAATTTCATTTGCTGTTTTTTCTTTCAAATAGTTTTCTGCTTTATTTAATACAAAAATTACAATAAGTAATAAAATTGCAATTATTACTATTCTTTTTAATATATTTTCTTTCTTTCTTGGCTCTTTATCTATCTTAATTTTTAGGTCATTTTTGTGCTTCATTTGTTTGCTCTCCTCATTTTTTTTCTTAATTATATTATATCAATAATAAAATAGCAAGATTTTTCTTGCTATTTTGTATTAATTTTTTATTATTACATTTTTCTAAAAACTCCTGCAACTTTGCCTAAAATTCTACAATCTGGCACTATTATTGGATCCATTGTATGATTTTCTGGTTGAAGTCTTATATGGTCTTTTTCTTTGTAAAATGTTTTTACTGTTGCTTCATCTCCGATTAATGCTACTACTATTTCTCCATTATTTGCATTACTTTGTTTTTTTACTAATATATAGTCACCATCTAGTATTCCTGCTTCTATCATGCTTTCTCCTCTTACTGTTAACATGAAACTTTCACTGTTTCCTACGAAATCTACTGGAATTGGGAATGTATCTGTTACATTCTCTACTGCTAATATTGGTTGGCCTGCTGTTATTCTACCAATAACTGGAACATCTACTAATTCTTTTTGAACATAAAAATCTTTTGAAGATTTTACATATGGTTCACCATTACTTCCTTTTATAATTTTTAGTGTTCTTCCTTTTTTATCTTCTTTTTTTATATATCCATCTTTTTCTAATTTTTCTAAATATGCATGTACTGTTGCTGTTGAACTTAATCCTATTGCTTTTCCTATTTCTCTTACTGATGGTGGATATCCGTTTTCTAATACTTGTGTTTCTATGAATTTTAAGATTGCTTTTTCTTTTTTAGTAGTTTCAGCTCTTGTTCCCATTTAATCACTTCTCCTTTTATATAGAACATTTATTCCGTTTATCATGACTATATACTATCATAAAAGAAAAGAAATGTCAAACAAATATTTGACATTTCTTTAAATTATTTTGTTATTGATAAAATTTGATATTTTATAACACCTGCAGGTGCATTAACTTCAACTGTACTTCCTTTTTTTGCTCCTAATAATGCTTTTCCTATTGGTGATTCATTAGATATTTTATTTTCTGCCAAGTTTACTTCTGTTGATCCAACTATTGTATATTCAACTTCTTCTTCAAATTCTACATCATATAATTTTACAGTATTTCCTATTTGAACAGTTTTTGTATCTATTTCTGCTTCATCTATTATTTTAGCATGTCTTATTTTATTTTCTAACTCTGCTATTTTTCCTTCATTTTCAGCTTGTGCATTTTTAGCTTCATCATATTCGGAGTTTTCTGATAAATCTCCAAAGCCTAATGCAACTTTTATTCTTTCTGCAATTTCTGTTCTTTTTTCTGTTCTTAAGAATTCTAATTCTTTTTCTATTTTATCATATCCTTCTTGTGTTAATATTACTTCTTTTTCTTCCATAATAATCGCTATCCTTTCTTATGCATAAAATATTTTGGAAAACATTTAAATATTTTTCAAAATTCATAATTTTGTTTATGTAGTATATTATATTATTTTTCGTATTTTGTCAATAGTTTTAGTCTTTAAACAAGTCTTTTCCATCTTTTAAATAGTTTATTCCTGAGAATATTGTTGCTATTACAGATAATATTAGTACTATTGTTGTTATTATATTTATTATATATTGTCCTGTTGTCATATATATACTTGCTGAATTTATTTGAGCTTCAGCTTGTGTTGATACTCTAAATATAAATTCTCCAAAATTGAATTTATCTAAAAATGCAAATATTATTCCTATCATTTGAGTTACTGTTTTTAATTTTCCCCATATTGATGCAGAAATTACTTTTCCACCTTTTTCTACTGCAATTAATCTATATCCTGATACTATAAATTCTCTTGCTAATACTATTATTGGAATCCATGATGGTATTTTACCATATTCTACTAAAATAACTAATGCTGATAGCACTAATATTTTGTCTGCCAATGGATCTAAAAATTTTCCAAATGTTGTTACTTGATTTCTACTTCTTGCTATATATCCATCTAACTTATCTGTTATTGATGCTACAATAAATATAATGTTCATTATCCAAAATGCTGTTGAAATTCCCAAAAATTCACCAGGAATACCTACTAAATTATCAATTATGGGAATTAACATTATAACTGGAACTAATAGTATTCTAAATATTGTTAATTTATTTGCTAAGTTCATTTTCATGTTGTTTTCTCCTTTCATTACAACTGAAATATAAGCTACTTTTTTGTAGCTTATATTTTTATAAATTAATTTTCTATTTTTGCCTTTAGTATTTCTTTTGCTTTATTAAGTTGTGTATCATTTGCATCTGTTGGTTCTCTTGTTATACTTGTTTCTAATAATATTTCATAATCTGGTGTTATACCTACTTTATTTATTTTTGTTTTGTTTGGAGTATAATATTCTTCTACTGTAATTTTTAATCCTGCTCCATTACTTAATGTTAAAAGTTGTTGTATTACACCTTTTCCATATGTTTTTGTTCCAACTATTGTTGCACATTTTAAATCTTTTAATGCTCCTGCCATTATTTCTGATGCACTTGCAGAACTTGAATTAACTAATAATACAATTGGTTCTGTTATTATTGCATCTTCTTTTGTTTTACTAATTTCTTCTTTTCCGTCTTTATCTACTGTTATTAATGCTGTTTGATCTTTTGGTACAATATAGTCAACTATTTTTAATGCTTCAGCAACAAGACCTCCACCATTATCTCTTAAATCTATTACTAATCCTTTTATTCCTTGTTCTTTTAATGATAAATATTTTGCTTTAAAATCTTCTGCAACTCCTTCATCAAAACTTGTTATTTCTAAATATCCAATATCATTTTCAAGTTTTTCAGAGTAAACTGGATTTGTATTAACTTTTTCTCTTGTAACTTCAAATGTTAATATTTGTTCTCCTCTTAATACCTCAATTGTAACTTTTGATCCTTCTTCACCTTTTATTGTATTAGCCATTTCTGACATTTGATCTGCTGTATATGAAACTCCATTTACCTTTGTTATTAAATCCCCTGCTTTTATTCCTGCTTTTTCAGCTGGACTTTCTCTAATTGGTGAAAGTACTTGAACTAAATCTTTTTCTGTATTTTTTACCATGTATATTCCTATACCAACAAAATTTCCCATTATACCCTCTGTATATTCTTTCATTTTATCTGCCGGAATATATTCTGCATACTCATCTCCCAAAGAATTTATATATCCTTCTATTGCTCCATCTATTGCACTTGTTTCATCTATATCTGATTCATTCAAATATTTACTTTTTACAATTGTTTCAATACCTTTTAATGATTTTGTTAAATTACTATCACTTGTTAAAACATTTAATATTGAACTTACCCCTGAATTATTAGTTGTTTGAGTATTTCCATCTAATTTCACTATATATATAGCTGTTAATATACTTGTAACAAATGCTGTTAATATCATTAACATGATAATTTTATAAATCTTTTGTCTTTTTATATATTTATTATCTTCTTCCATTTTTCTTCTCCTTTTAATTATTTAATTCTTTTTATGGCAAATATGGTAATGGATTTACTGGACTTCCTCCAACTCTTACTTCAAAATGAAGATGTGTTCCAGTTGAGTTTCCTGTTGATCCAACAGTTCCTATGACTTGACCCTGTTTTACTTTATCTCCGACTTTTACTTTTCTTGAATTTGCCAACATATGTGCATATAATGTCATTGTTCCATCTCCATGGCTTATAACAATATATTCTCCATAACTATAGTATTTTCCATTACTAATACGTGCTTCTGATATAACAACTTTTCCATCTTTAACTGCTACAACACTTTTTCCAGAAACTCCTATATTAACATCAACACCTGTATGGCCTTTATATGATGGATATGTTTTATTATTTATATTTGATTTACTTAATCCTTGTACAGGAAATATGTATCCACTTGCACTTGGTTTTTGAGAAATATTTGTTGTATTTTTCTTTGCTTCTTCTTCAGCAATTCTTTTTAATTCTGCTTGAATTTTTCTTTTATCTTCTTCAAATTTTTCTATTTCTTGCTGATTTTCTTTTTCCTCTGCTGTTAATTGAGCCACATAAGTCTGCTTTTCGTTTTTTAATCTCTCTAATGAGTTTTGTTTTATTCTTTGTTGTGATAATGCATCATCTAAAGCGCTTTTATTTTTTTCAAGTTCTGCTTTTGTAGCTTCAATTTCTTTCTTTTCATCTGTTACTTTTTGCATAAATTCTTTATCAGCATTCATAAGAGCCTCTGCATAATAATATTTTGATAAAAAGTCTTTTAAACTTGATGATGATAAAAATATTTCTAAGTATGAATTTTCACCATTCTTATATAATGCAATAACTCTTGCATCTAATAATTCTTTTTGTTTATTATATTCTTCTTCATTTTGCTCTATGCTTTTTTCTGTAACTTTAATTTGAGCTTGCAAATCTTTCACTTGACTTTTTAAATCATCAATTTCATTTTCAACATCTGAAATCTGGTATATTAAATCTTCTACTGATTTCATTGTTTCAGATTTATTAGCTTTTATTTCTTTTTGTTCATTTTCAAGTTCTTTTATTTGATTATCAATATCTGATTGCTGGTTTTGCAAACTTGACTTCGAGCTTGTTGCATATGCTATATTTTGAAAAATTATTATTATAGATATTATAATTCCAATAATTTCTATTATCTTCTTTTTCATAATCTCTTTCCTTTCTTGTTTTTTTTAATTACTCTCTGTACTTTCTGTTTTATTTTCATCATCTTCTTTAGTTGCACTTGATGTTATACTATTTTTATTTTTATAATAATCCAATGGATTTACTGTTTGACCATTTATTCTTATTTCAAAATGTGCATGTGGTCCTGTTGAATATCCCGTTGATCCTACTTCCAAAACTGGTGTTCCAGCTTTTACTTCATCTCCAACTTGAACCAAAATTGAATTTCCATGTGCATATAATGTTTGTACTCCACCACCATGATCAATTATTACCATATTTCCATATGCTGTATTATATGTTGCTTTAGATACAACCCCATTTGCTGCTGCAACAAAATATGTTCCAAGTGGTGCACTTATATCTATTCCTGTATGTAATTTATATGCTCCTGTAATTGGGTGAACTCTCATTCCATATAATGATGTTAATGATGTACGTCCAGGAACTGGCCATACTAATGTTCCTCCAACATAATCTTCTCCTATACTTCCTAGTGCTAATAATTTTATTTCATTTTCAATTTGTGTTACTTGTGCATTATATTCATCAATCTGTGCTTGAAGCTCTTGCTCCTGTTTTGTTAATTTACTTAAATAATATTGTCTTTTGGTTTTAGAGTTTTGAACTACTTGTGTTTTCTTTTGCTGTAATTGCTTACTTTCAACAATTTGTTTTTTCTTTTCTGCTAATATTTTTTTGGTTACTTCTATTTCTTCAATTTGCTGTTCTGCACTATCTAACAAAGTTTTATCATATTTACTTAATAATATTAATTTATCATAAGTTTGAAAAAATTCTTTTACATTCTTA
>OGGK01001288.1_pt1 | contig 17543 bp, 24 predicted proteins | sample 1571171 | NCBI WGS metagenome assembly OGGK01 (sample SAMEA2581958, study PRJEB24529) | metagenome | biome: Human gut stool | place: China | collected 2011 | reverse complement strand
AATACGAGATTCACCAGCGCGTCGATGAGAAGAACGTGATGCATATTGCGGTCGGCCTGCGGAACGACCCGTGCGACCGCAATGCCGCAAAGGAGGCAGAGAAATGAGACTGGCTATCATGGACACCAACGCGTTCAACACGATTATCGCCGCCGTAAAGGGCGCGGTATCAGCGAGCGCGAGAAAGCCGATGTACAAGAATATCCGGCTGGAATTTCGCAAGAAGAACAAGGCAGTTACGGCTATCGCCACAGACGGCTTCCGGCTTTTCGTGGAGCATGCGACCTGTTGCGAGGTCGAAGAGGATTTCGATTGCTACATCAAGCCGAGTATCCGCCTGCCGCGCGGTAATTCCATGCGCTTGGAGCTGAAAGAACGGGACAAGACGGAAAGCGTGGTTGAGATCGAATGCCTCGGCTGCATCTTCGGTTTTGTTCAGCCGGTTGGAAAGTTTCTGGATTGGGAAAAAGCCCTGCCCAATGAGCCGACATTCCGTATCGGCGTGAATGCCGAGTATCTTCTCTCGGCGTTGCAGGCGGCAAAGGCCAGCGTCGGCGGCGCCTTCAAGCAGCCTGCTATTCTGGAATTCCGCGGGCCAATTGGACCCATTACGATCAAGACCAACCACGAGGACGTCAAAATGGTCCTGCCAGTGCGAATCAGGGAGGCAGACGATGGCGCTGACATCAGCTGACCTCGCGAGGCTGGGGCCGCAGGCGCAGAAGCAGGTGCGCAAGGCGATGAGCAGGGAACGGCGGCAGGCAGAAAGCGTGCATTTTTTTGTTGACGGCAGGCCCGTCCCGAAGGGTAGGCCCCGCGTCACGCGGCATGGTACTTACACGCCGAAGAGCACACAGGAATACGAGGCTGCCATACGCGCGGCGTGGGAGAGGGAAAACGTGATGCCGTTTGCCGCGGGAGACGCGCTGGAACTTGATGTTATTGCGTACTTCCCCATCCAGAAGGGGACGCCAAAAGAGCGCAGAGCAGAAATGGAGTTAGCCCCATACCTAAAGCGCGGAGACCTCGACAACATCGTCAAGGCCGTCATGGATGCGCTCAACGGGTATGCGTATCCGGATGATGCGGCGATATGGAATATTGCGGCGAGGAAAAGATACACGAATGAGCCGCCGGTCACGATAGTAACGCTGACCAAATCGCGACGCGCAAGGGAGTTTACCGATGAGCTTTGAGCATTGCCTGCATTTCCTGCCGCCGACGCGGTATCCCGGCTGTCAAGACCATTGCCCGTACTACGCGGCGGATATCGCAAAACACCGCGCCGCCCGGAAGGAAGAGCAGCGGGAAGCGCAGGAGAAAGATGATTATTTGGGCGCGCGCCAGTTCAAGACGCGGCGCGGGCAGAAACTGAGAAAATAAAGGGGGCGAAAAAGATGAATGCAAAAGACACTGCGGAGCGGATCCGTGGGCTGAGAACTTCCGCTGGCATGAGCCAAGCGAGTTTTGCCGCCATGTGTGGAATTGAGCAAGGTCAGCTGTGCAACTACGAGATGGCGCGCATCATGCCGACTATCCCGCTGTGCGAACGGATATGCCGCGCCGTCGGCATTAACCTGCTCGACTTTTTACGGGAGGATGACGAGGGGAAAAGCGGAATCCCGACCGAGGAACGCATCGGAGAGAAGGTGAAAGCCCTGCGTCTGATGAGAGGGATGAACCAGACAGAACTTGCGGAGAAGTCAGGCGTCGCAGACAGCACAATCTCGTCCATCGAGCGCGGCGAGCGATACGGTATAGTCACGACGTATCTCTATCTCGCCGAAGCGCTGGACGTGTCCATCGCGGCGCTGTTAGGAGGGGAATGACATGAGCCGATTCGTTATGAGCAAGACCCCATGGGAGCGCTGCCCGTATCCGGTCCTCAAAGCGGCGCTGGAGAAGACCGACTACAACCAGACCACGCTTGCCGAGGCGACCGGGATTTCAGCGACCAACGTGAGCCGGTACGTCAAGGGCGACGTGGACGCGACCGTGCGGGCGTTTCTCGCGTTGGAGGATTTGACCGGGAAACCGTTCCGGGAGCTGTTCGGGGAATGTGAGGGGAGAAGATGAAAGTTCTGGTTGCCTGCGAGGAATCGCAGGAGGTATGCAAAGCGTTCCGCGCATTGGGGCACGAGGCGTATTCCTGCGACATTCAGGAGCCGTCCGGCGGGCACCCTGAGTGGCATATTCTGGGCGATGCGCTCAAGGCCATCGAGGGGGGGCAAGTGACCACAATGGACGGGCAGACGCATGATGTGGGACGGTGGGATTTGATGATTGCACATCCGCCGTGTACTTATCTGACATCCGCTGGGAGTATGCGCTTGATCCGTATTGACCCATCCGGGGGAAAATGGATCAATGCAGAGAGATATTACCATATGCGTGAGGCGGCCAAGTTTTTCGAGATGATTTTACGGGCTGATATACCAATGATTTGCGTCGAAAATCCAGCCCCCATGCACATATGTGAGTTGCCGAAATACAGCCAGATTATCCAACCTTACATGTTTGGGCACCCATACACTAAACGGACGTGTTTATGGCTTAAAAATCTGCTGCCGTTAGAGCCGACACAGGTAGTAACGCCTAAGGCACGTTGGGTGGATACGGGGCACGGGCGGACGACGAGAACTAAACTCGACGGATTAAAACTCAGCGCAAAGGACCGGAGCAAGACCTTCCCTGGCATCGCCAAAGCTATGGCGGAGCAATGGGGCGGGGACATTAGGGAGAAAGCATGAACATCGGAGACACATACAGCTGGACGCCCGCGGCCTTTGAGGGCGCGAGCGGACTGGGTAGCTTTGAGAAATTGAGAACCGTACACGGCAGAATCGTCTACATCAACGAGGCACACCGCTACTTTACGGCGGAGGCAGAGGTAAACGGGATCAAGCTCAGAGAGAGCTTTAAATTTTAACAAAAATCAGGAGGAATTTCATCATGAACAACAATCAGGACTATATCGTTCGCTGCGACCGCGCAGGCGTGTTTTTCGGCAAGATCAAAGAGAGAAACGGCTCCGAGGTTACCATGACCGAGGTGCGTAAGTTGTGGAGCTGGGACGGCGCGTGTGCCGTGGAGCAGCTGGCGAAGGACGGCACAAAAGCACCGGGCAACTGCCGTTTTACCGTGACGATTCCGGAAATGACCGTGCTGGGGGCAATCCAGATTATCCCATGCACGGATGCGGCATCTGCGTCGCTTCGAGGCGTAAAGGAGTGGAAGAGATGACGCTTGATGATAAGGTCAAGGCATTCCTGTCAGTGAGCTCCGGCTCCGGCTCCGGCTCCGGCTACGGCGACGGCTACGGCTACGGCTACGGCATTAAAAGTTTCAATGGGGAACCGGTCTATCGAATTGACGGCGTAAACACGCTGATTCATTCCGTGCGCGGCAACACTGCGCACGGGGCAATTGTGAACGATGACTTGACGCTCACACCGTGCTACATCGTCAAGCAGGACGGGTTTTTTGCGCACGGCGAAACGCTGCGAGAAGCAATGGAGGACTTGCGCGATAAGCTTTTTGAGGATATGCCGGAAGATGATCGCATTGAGATGTTCTTGAGTGAGACAGACCGCGAGAAAACGTATCCGACGCAGTACTTTTACGACTGGCACCACCGCTTGACCGGATCGTGTGACATGGGACGAAAGCAGTTCGCCCGTGACCACGGTGTTGACCTAGAGCATGGCATGATGACGCTGACGGAGTTCTTGGAGTTGACAAAAGACGCTTACGGTGGCGATGTGATTCGAAAAGTGATCGACAGAATGGAGGCATAAATGGACGCTTTTGAATTTTTGAAAGAACGCAAAAGAATGTGTAACAGCTACAAGGATTGCGAGGGCTGCCCGCTTGAAGGGGCTAAATGCGTCGGCAGCAGCAGCGTACCTGATGAAGACTACAAGAGAATCATTGCTACCGTCGAGCAGTGGTCGAAGGATCACCCAATTAAGACGCGACAGAGCGTGTTTCTGGAGCAGTGGCCAGAGGCAAGTATAAACAAGACCACAGGCGTACTTACCATTTGCCCAGCAGTACTAATAAAAGAGTGCCGGGACGATAAAGGAGCGTGCGGGGTATATTCGGTAGAAACGTGTGTTTGCGAAGCCTGCCGCCGCGAGTTCTGGATGCAGGAGGTGGAGTGATGGTTTCTGGTGAGGCATTGAAAAAGCTGCAAGAGCAGATCGCGGCATGGCCGATGATGCAGCGGTTCGTGGTGCAACAGCTCATTCGGGATTATTTGATGGCACGGGAAGACGTGCGCGCCTATGAGGACACGGGGCTGACGCCGGAGGAGTTCGCGGCTTATTGGGCATTCATCCAAGACTTGATTAGCGACCAGAAAGCCAGCGAGGCTTTGTCACGTCTCCGCCAACTCGCGCAGGCCGACAAGGACGATCGGCTGGTGGTGCTGCCGTCTGACAAAGCGTTGACCAATGCAGACATCATACGAACTGCGACAAATCAGCAGTTGGCGAAACTGTTATACGAAAATCAAAAAGAGTTTTGCAGGTTAATGTACAAAAATCTTGGGTTTGAAGATGAATTAGAATTTTCGGAGGACTATTCGGATATTTTGGCATGGCTGGAAACACCGGTTGAGGCGGAGAAAGCATTGGAGGCGATGAAAAAATGAGTAAGGCTGTTATGCTGAGCATCCGCCCCAAGTGGGCGGAGAAGATTGCCAACGGTGAAAAGACGATTGAGGTGCGAAAAACCAGACCGAAGCTGGACACGCCGTTCAAATGCTACATCTACTGCACGCTGCAAGGCTGTAACGAGTTTTTTCGAGTTGACCTCGGGGGTGATGTTGCCAAGTGGAACCGCGGCAAGTGGGCAGACCGCAAGGGCAAGATTATCGGCGAATTTACCTGCGACCGTATTTACGAGCTTGAGACCAAAGCGCGCGGCGGCAGCTACTACGTCAAGGGTGAAGACTGGCTGACGGCGTGCGAAGTAGCTCAACAGTCCTGCCTTACCCTCAAAGACATGCACGACTATCTGCACGCGCAAACGGGCTACGGCTGGCACATTACCGATTTGCGCATCTACGACGCGCCGAAGTGCTTGTTGAGTTTTGGGCGGAGCGGCGCGAAGATGGACGGAGGAAATAGTTGATGGTTAAAGTGTTCTGTGATATGTGTGGGCGCGAGATTGACTACGAGGTTGACGGCGTGAATCTGGATTTCAATCACTACGGCGTTGTAAATTTTAAGACACCATTTTCTGCAGAGAAACAACTGTGCCTCTCCTGCGCTGCCAGAGTTTGTAACTTTGTGGAGAACTACGCGAAGATGGACGGAGGTGACAGCGATGCGACTGATTGACAGGGATGCTATTCATTGGCGACCAGATGAAAATTGGGAGCTTTACGCTACAGCAGCAGATATTAGGGCCATCCCTATTGTAGACGCCGTGGTCGTGACGCGGTGCAAGGACTGCAAGCACAGCACATTGCCGTCCGAGCTTACCCAGCGATACGGGAAGCCGGGGACGCTGACGTGTCACAACAGACATTCGCCATGCAACAGGCGCAATGTTGGTGAGAACGATTTTTGCAGATACGGCGAGCCGAAGGAGGGGTAACGAGACGAGTGCGCTTTTAAGCAAGAGGCCCTTAATGTAATGCGTAACAGGCGCTACAACGCCGAGCAGCGCGCCAATTACGCAGAATCCCATCCGTGGCGTAACCTGTGGGAGTGGTTCAAGAGAAAGCTCAAAATGGCATAAGAAGAGGCGGGGCGAAAGCCCTGCTTCTCTTTTTGCCGTGAGGGAGAACCCCTTTCTTTTCTTTTATATTTCTTTTCTTTCGGGAGAGGGTGCTATATGCAGAATGTATCTATGTTGTATGTATGTAACTATACAGGGGAGAGCGCAGAAAGGAAAGAGAAAGTTTCTGCACCCGTGGTGAGAAATAAAAGATGGCGTGTTACCGTCGGAAATAGGAAGCTCGGTTCCCCGAGCGGGGATAAGAATGCTGCGCGATAAGGCCGAGGACGGGGGGCTTGCAGCATAAAAAAGAAAGGCGGTGGCGGCATGGCGAAAACTGGGCATCCTCCCAAATATGCGACGGTCGAAGAAATGCAGGCCGTCATTGACCGATACTTTGAGGATTGCAAGGGCGAGCCGATCATAGGGGACGACGGGATGCCGATTCTCGACAAATTCGGGCAGCCGTTTATCATTCATCAGCGCCCACCGACGGTGACGGGGCTGGCGCTCGCGCTTGGATTTACAAGCCGTCAAGCGCTGCTGAACTATCAGGCAAAGAAAGAATTCGTTGACACGGTTACGCGCGCGAAGGCCCGCATCGAGGCTTACGCAGAGGAACGGCTCTTCGACCGAGACGGTCAGCGTGGTGCGGAATTCAGCCTGAGATACAATTTCCGCTGGATAAATGACGAGAAGAAGGACGACAGCGGAGAGAGCGCGTGCGGTGTGGCAGAGCTGCCCGCGGTAATGCCTGTTCCGCAGGACGCGGGAGGTGATGCGAATGGCGAAGCGTAGCGTGGTATGGAAGCCGCAGCCCAAGCAGGCGCTCTTTATGAGCCGCTGGGAGGACGAGGCTCTATACGGCGGCGCAGCCGGTTAGGCGGGGGAAAATCCGACGCGTTGGTCATCGAGGCATTGCGGCAGGTGAATATCCCGTATTACAAGGCGATCATCCTGCGAAAGACCTTCCCGCAGCTTGCCGAGCTCATTGACAAGACGCTGAACTACTACCCGCGTATCTATCCGGGCGCACGCTACAACGGCAGCAGCCACACGTGGACATTCCCGAGCGGGGCGAAAATACTCTTCGGCTCGATGCAGTACGCAAAGGACAAGATCAAGTATCAGGGCCAAGCGTATGACTTTATCGCATTTGACGAGCTGACCCACTTTACGTGGGAGGAATACAGCTACCTCTTTTCCCGCAACCGACCGAACGGGCCGGGGACGCGTGTATATATCCGCAGCACGGCGAACCCAGGCGGTGTGGGGCACGGATGGGTCAAGGAACGTTTCATAACAGCAGCGCCGCCGATGAGAACTATCCGTGAGGATGCCGTCGTGCGCTTTCCAGATGGGCACGAAGAGCATCGGCAGAAGAGCCGCATCTTCGTGCCGAGCACGGTATTCGACAATAAGATACTGCTGAAAAACGACGACAGCTATTTGACGCGCCTTGCGTCGATGCCGGAGGCGGAAAAGAACGCACTGCTCTACGGTGACTGGGACACGTTCTCCGGGCAGGTGTTTACCGAGTGGCGCAATGACAGCGAACACTACCGCGACCGCATCCATACGCACGTCATCGCGCCGTTTCATGTGCCGAAGGAGTGGCCGATTTGGTGCGCGATGGACTGGGGCTATTCAAGGCCGTTTGCCATCGGCTGGTTTGCGGTCGACCATGATAGGCGGCTCTACCACATCAGGGAATATTACGGCTGCACGGGCACACCGAACGAGGGCGTGAAGATGGAACCGACGGCGGTTGCCCGCGAGATGAAACGCATTGAGGCGGAAGACCCGAACCTCAAGGGGCGGCACATCTTCCGTGTGGGCGACCCCGCCATTTGGGGTACGCAGGGCACGGAGAGCATCGGCTCGCTCTTTGAGCGCGAGCGTGTCTACTTCGAGAAGGGGGATAACGCCCGCATCGACGGCAAAATGCAGCTGCACAACCGATTCGCGTTTGATGAGAACGGCGTTCCGATGCTGTATATCTTCGATACGTGCAAAAATTTCATTCGCACGGTGCCAAACCTCGTTTACGACGAAAAGGACGTTGAGGACGTGAACACCGAGCAGGAGGATCATATCTACGACATGACACGTTATGTGTGCATGGAGAATCCCATTGCGGCACGGGTAAATAAGCCGCCGAAGCCGGTCTTGTACGACCCGCTGGACATCAATACGCCGAGCTACGACAGATATGCGTGGTTCCAACACAACTGACAGGAGGGGAAGACATGGCAGGGACGAGAAAATTCCCGCAGACGCAGCAGCAGGCCGACGCGGCTGGTGCTGCTGCGATGTTGGATGCAAAGGCAGAAGCACCGCTTGTAGGCGCATTCCGCGACAGCGACGCGGCGATGAGCAGCGGCGCAGCCATCGGCAGCAAGGAGATCGGTGATGCCGTAGAAACGCTGCAAAAGTACAAGCAGGGCAAGAGCAACTTCGAGAATCGCATCATCAGCGAGGAGCGCTGGTGGAAGCTGCGGCATTGGGAGGATATCCGACGCGGGGCGAAAGATGCGGGGGAATCGCCCGAGCCTGCGAGTGCATGGCTGTTTAACTCGATCATGAATAAGCACGCCGACGCGATGGACAACTACCCCGAGCCCGTATGCCTGCCTCGCGAACAGAGCGACGAGGAAAGCGCGCAGACGCTCTCGTCCGTGCTGCCGGTTATCATGGAATACAACGAATTTGACAGCACATACAGCTTCGAGTGGTGGGAAAAGCTCAAACACGGTGTGGCGATCTACGGCGTGTTCTGGGACAAAGAGAAAGACAACGGGCTCGGAGACATCGCTATCGAGGGCATTGACCCGCTGAATATCTTCTGGGAGCCGGGGGTTGAGGACATCCAGAAGAGCCGCAACGTGTTTACGGTGGCGCTCGTCGACCGCGACATCATCGAGGACGAATACCCGCAGTTTGCGGATAAGCTCAGCGGCAGCAGCATTGAAACGGCAAAATACGAGTACGACGATACGGTGGACACGAGCAACAAGGTCGCCGTGATCGACTGGTATTACCGCAAGAGGACCGCAGACGGGCGAACGGTACTGCACTACGCGAAGTTCATCGACGAGGAGCATATCATCTACGCCAGCGAAAATGACCCCGAATATGCGGATGGCGGCTTCTACGAAGATGGCGAATACCCGTTCGTGTTCGACGTGCTGTTTCCCGAAAAGGGCACACCTGCGGGATTTGGATATACGGCCATTGCAAAGGACCCGCAGCTCTACATCGACAAGCTGTGGGGCAACATCCTCGAAACTTCAATGATGGGCAGCAAGCGCCGGTATTTCGCGAGTGAAAGCCTGAACATCAACGAAGAAGAGTTCCTTGACTGGCGCAAGCCGATCATCCACGTGTCCGGACAGATCGACGAGAGCAGGCTCCGCGAGGTAACGACGCGCCCGCTCGATTCCATCTACGCGAATATCGTGCAGATGAAGATCGACGAGATGAAGGAAACGAGCTCAAACCGCGACGTGTCCAACGGCGGCACATCCAGCGGTGCGACGGCTGCGGCGGCTATTTCTGCATTGCAGGAGGCGGGCAACAAGGCGAGCCGAGATATGATTTCAGCGTGCTACCGCGCGCAGACGAAGATCGTGAAGCTGTGCATCGAGCGCATGCGGCAGTTCTACGACGCAGCGCGCACTTTCCGCATCACGAATGAAATGCCCTACGAGTATGCGCAGATCGGCGTGAACGAGCTTGGCGATCAGGTGACGGGCGTGGACAGCCTCGGCAATGACCTGTTCCGCAGACCGGTCTTTGACATCAAGATCAAGGCGCAGAAGAAGAATCCATTCTCCCGCGCAGAACAGAACGAGCGGGCGAAAGAGCTGTATTCGCTGGGATTCTTCTCCCCAGACAGGGCACAGGAAAGCATGATTGCGCTCGACATGATGGACTTCGAAGGAATCGACAAGATCAAGAGCCAAGTCAACGAGGGCGCGACGCTCTACAACGTCGTGCAGCAGCAGAGCGATCATCTGCAAAAGGCGCTCGCGGTCATCCAGCAGCTTACGGGACAGGACATGGGCATCGGAATGGCGGGCGGCACGCAGAGCGGTGGCTCGACACGTAAGAGCGGCAGCAGCGGCGGAATTGAGAGCAAGAACGCCGACGCGCAGAGCGCACAGACACCGTACATGCAGCAGCTTGCCGAACAGTCTAAGCCGAACATGGACGCGGGCAGCAGCGCGGCAATGCCGGGGGTGTAAGCGCATGACGATGGTTCACATCGAGCACGAAATCGGACGCTACATGATCCTGTGCGAGGGCCATTCGGCGGACCAGAAATGCTGCAACTACATCACTGGCGTGATGTATGCCTTCGGTGGCTATGTGAAGAACATGGAAGCTGAGGGAGAGTGCGAGGTCTATGGCTTTGAGATAGACGAGGGTGCGCCGCGCTTCCTCATCCACTGCGGCGGCGATGAGCGCATCGAGGCGGCATTTATTGCGGCCTGCATCGGGCTCAAGCAGCTTGAGGACATGAGGCCGGATGCCATTATGGTCAGTTTCGCAGAAAATTAAAAAATTTTGCTCACCCGTGGTGAGATGGAGGAAGCCGCATGTTACGCTTTAGGCGTGCGAGTGGCTTCCTCCTATTCATACGCCCGCGAGGGAGGGGCGGCGTTTTTCTTCATCTTTTCGCCGCTCTCCCCCTCCCCTGCGGGCAATGGGAAGCGCTGCACGGCCTACACGGAGGGCCGAATATCCGCGATTTGACAAGCAGGAGGGATACCATGAACCTCAAAACCACGCTTCGCGTGATCCTGAGCCTCTTTGACGGCGGCGCTGCCGCTGCGGGAGCCGCTGCCGGTGCATCGGGCGGCGCTGAGGGAGGCGCAAGCGCACAGGGCGATACCACACAGGCAAGCTCTTCTCCCACCCGGAAGGGCAAAACGGGCGAATACGCCAACGTCGTGTTCGGCAAGCAGGAGACACCTGATGATACGGGAGCCTCTTCTGGCGAGCCGAAAGGCGAGGGCGTGAAGATGCAGCAGCACGACGCCGGGGCTGCGGAAAAAGGCGGGGAAGACCTGAAAAAGGAGTTCCTTGACCTCGTAAACGGCAAGTACAAGGACGTGTACACTGCGGAGACGCAGCGCATCATCAACCGCAGATTCGGTGAAGAGAAGGCCAAAGACCAGAAAATCGCCGATTCGCAGCCCATTATCGACACACTGATGCGCCATTATGGCGTGTCGGACGGCGATATGAGTAAGCTTCGTGCGGCTTTTGAGGGCGATGCGGCGCTCAACAGCGTGCTCTACAACGCGGAAGCGGAGAGTATGGGCATGAGCGTGGAACAGTACCGCGAGTATGCGCGGATGCAGCAGGAAAACGAAGCGCTCAAACGCCAAGAAGAAGACAGACAGCGCCAGCAGAAAGCCGACGAGACTTATAACGACTGGATTCGTCAGGCGAGCGAGCTGGTCGGCACGGCGGACGCGCCGGGCGAGTACCCTGACTTCGACCTCAAGCGCGAAGTCGCGGAGAATCCGCGCTTCATTGCGATGCTGCGCGCTGGCGTTCCTGTAAAAGACGCTTACGAGGTATCCCATTTAGGCGACATTCAGGCTCGTAGCGCGGCGAAAGCTGCGGCGGAGATGGAAAAGCGCGTGATGGACAACGTCCGCGCGAAAGGAATGCGCCCGAACGAGAATGGAACCACTTCCCAGCCGGGGGTCATTGTCAAGAGTGACCCGAGCAAATTCACGAAGGCCGACCGCGCAGAGATCGCAAGGCGCGTTCGGCGCGGCGAGCGCATCGTATTCTGATGTCCGCCTAATTTACCGACTGTAAGAAGGGAGACAAAACTCTATGAAGAAGTTCAAAGACATTTTCATTCTGCCCGTCATTCTGAACCTGTTTGAGGGTCAGACGAACGTGACGACCGATTCCGGTCTCTCGGGCGAGATGAAGACCTACTACTGCGACACCCTGATCGACAACGCCGAACCCGAGCTGGTGCATGACCGCTTCGCGCAGAAGCGCAACATCCCCAAGGGCAAGGGCAAGGAGATCGAGTTCCGCAAGTATGATCCGCTTCCCAAGGCCTTGACGCCCATCACCGAAGGCGTTACGCCCAAGGGCCGTAAGCTGTCCATGACCACGCTGACCGCGCAGGTCGACCAGTACGGCGACTTCGTCGAGATTTCCGATATTCTCGACCTGACCGCCATCGACAACAACCTGCAGGAAGCGACGGTGCTGCTCGGCTCTCAGGCGGGCCGCACGCTCGACACCATCACCCGCGAGGTCATCAACGGCGGCTCTAACGTCCAGTACGGCGAGGGTCAGGTGACGGGCCGCCATCTGCTCGTTGGCGGCGAGGCCACGGGCAACCACTATTTCACGGTTCGCGCCGTCCGCAAGGCGGTTCGCTTCCTGAAAACCATGAACGCTCCGCGCTATGAGGGCTCCTACTGGGCCATCATTCACCCTGACTGTTCCTACGACATTCAGGATGACCCTGACTGGAAGCGCCCGCACGAGTACAAGGACACCAGCAACATTTATGACGACGAGATCGGCAAGATCGCGGGCGTCCGCTTCATCGAGACGACCGAAGCGAAGGTGTTCCATGCGGACGACCTGACCGAGGCCGCACGCGACCTGACCGTCAAGAGCGCATCCGGCAAGGTCCTGACCGTAAACGAGGCCATCACCACTGCTGACGCCGCAAAGCTGGCTGGCCGTGAAGTCGTCATCGATGGTGCGCTCCTTGAGATCGAGAGCGCCTCGGCCGCGGCTGCTGGCAGCGCAACGATCACGCTGAAAGAAGCGCCTGCTGCCACCCCGACGGCGTCGACCGCCATCTATCCGGGCGAAGCCGGTGCGAAGGGCCGCAATGTCTATTCCACCCTCATCATGGGCGCAGAGGCTTACGGCACGACCGAGCTGACCGGCGGTGGCCTTGAGCACATCGTCAAGCCGCTCGGCTCTGCCGGAACGGCTGACCCGCTGAACCAGCGTGCAACTGTCGGCTGGAAGGCAACCAAGGTCGCCGAACGTCTGGTTGAGGCGTATATGATTCGCGTGGAAACGACTTCCACGTTCGATGAGACCCCGCTGACCTAACCACCAAGGGGACGGCTGTGAACGCCGCCCCCGACACTGAAACGGAGGAAAGACCGATGAGCGAAGCAAAGAACGCCGTTGCGGCTGTGAACGCCGCCCCCGCGGGCGAGGAGTACGTCAGCGTCCGCCTGTTCAAGGACAGCGGCAAGTATAAGGATGACCTGCTGGTGTGCGTGAACGGCGAAAGCTGCCTGATCCAGCGCGGCGTGACCGTGCAGGTCAAGAGAAAGTTCCTGTGGGCCATCCAGAACCAGATGAGACAGGACGCGTCGACCGCAAATCTCATCCAGACGATGAGCAGCGACTACGTTGAGAGCGCGAAGGCCCACAACGCGTAAGTGAATACGACCGCGAGACACGAAAAATGAGTTGCGACACGGCGCAGCAAGGGACGAAAAAGTCGCTCTTGCTGCGCCGTTTTCCATAAGAGAGGTGACAACATGGTTATTGAAAATGCTTACGCGCTCGAAGAAATCAAGCTCGGGCGCAGGGGCGAGAATCAGGCACGCAAGGTCGTCTTTGACGTGCTGGAAAAGTGGCGCGAGGGCTATGGCGAGGGCGTGGCGAGCCTGATCGTGCAACGAAACGGTGATGCGCAGCCGTATCCCGTGACGGTGACGGAAGAGGACGGCGCGCTCGTGTGGCGGGTATCGAGCGTTGATACGGCGGTGGCCGGTGAGGGCGCGGCAGAGCTGCGCTATACCGTGGGCGATACCATTGTGAAGAGCCAGATATATAAAACACGCGTGCGCGAAACGCTGGAAGACAGCGGCGAGACACCGCCTCCGGCCTATCAAAGCTGGGTCGATGAGGTTTTGCAGGCGGCGGCGGATGCGGAGACGGCGGTATCCAAGATGCCATACGTCGACGAGACCACGGGCAACTGGTTCAAGTGGGATGCGGCGGCGGGAGCCTTTGCCGATACCGGCGTTCCTGCGACGGGCCCGCAGGGTGAAGTCGGCCCCAAGGGTGAAACTGGCGCGCAGGGGCCGAAGGGCGAGACTGGGGCAACCGGCCCCAAAGGAGACACGGGCGCAACCGGCGCGCGCGGCCCCAAGGGAGAGACCGGCGCAACTGGCGCGACGGGGCCGCAGGGCCCCAAAGGTGACACCGGCGAGACTGGCCCGCAGGGGGAGCAGGGTATTCAGGGCGAGACCGGCCCCGCTGGCCCGCAGGGTGCAAAGGGAGACAAGGGCGATGCCTTTACCTATTCCGACTTTACGGCGGCGCAGCTTGCCGCGCTGAAAGGAGACAAGGGCGATACCGGCCCCCAAGGAGAGAAAGGTGACACCGGCGCGACCGGACCGACCGGCCCCGAAGGTCCGCGCGGCCCGCAGGGCGAACAGGGTCCGCAGGGACAGACCGGCCCGCAAGGCGAGCAGGGCCCCGCAGGCCCCAAGGGGGAGCCCGGCAGCGGCTTCAAGGTGCTGGGCTATTACGGCACGAAGGCTGCGCTCGACGCCGCGCAGAAAGCGACGGCAGCGGCGGGCGACGCCTACGGCGTGGGCGCGGCACAGCCGTATGATATCTACATTTTCGACGGCGTGACCGGCGAATTTATCAACAACGGCCCCTTGCAGGGCGCGAAGGGTGACACGGGGCCCGAGGGTCCGCAGGGTCCGAAAGGCGATCCCGGCGAGACCGGCCCTCAAGGCCCTGCCGGTGCGGATGGCGCCCCGGGCAAGGATGGTGCGAAAGGCGCAGACGGTGCCGCCGGCAAGGACGGCGTGACGTTCACGCCGAGCATGAGCGACGACGGCGACCTGTCGTGGACGAACGACGGCGGCAAGGCGAATCCGCAGACCGTGAACCTCAAGGGCCCGAAAGGCGACACGGGCGCACGGGGGCCTGCCGGTGCTGACGGCGCGAAGGGAGATACCGGCCCAGAGGGGCCAAGGGGACCGCAGGGAGAGCAGGGCCCGCAGGGCAAGACTGGTCCGCAAGGCGAAATCGGTCCGCAAGGCCTGACGGGTCCGCGAGGCCCTGCCGGCGCGGATGGCGCGAAGGGCGCGGACGGCGCAAAGGGCGCGACCTTTACCCCTGCTGTGTCCGCGGCGGGAGACCTGAGCTGGTCGAACGACGGCGGGCTTGCGAATCCCGCGACGGTCAACATCAAAGGCCCCAAGGGAGACCAGGGCGAAAAGGGCGAGCAGGGCGAGAAAGGCGAGACCGGTGCGGCCGGCCCGCAGGGCCCCGCAGGCCCCGTCAATATCCCCTCCACCACCGCTCTCCTCAAGGGCAACGGCTCAGGCGGGATTGTGGCCGCGACGCGCGGCAGCGACTACATCGCGAGCGGCAACATCGTCAAGCAGACGCTTGTGAACGTTGAGACCACGCCGACCGAGAACTACGCCATCAACTGGCTGTACGGCTAAGGAGGGCAGCATGGCGAACAAAGCGATCAGCACACTGGCGGTCGGCTCGTCGGTGTACCTCAACGTCGGCGGTGTGCGGAAGGAATTTTTGGTGGTGCATCAGGGGTTGCCGAGCAGCATGTATGACGCAAGCTGCAACGGCACTTGGCTGCTGATGAAGGACATCTATAAGAACCGTGCTTGGCACAACTCCAATGTAAACAAGTACGAAAGCAGTGACATCCACACCTACCTGAACAACACGTTTCTTAACCTGCTTGACAGCAACATTAAGAATACCATCAAGCAGGTGAAGATCCCGTACCGTAAGAACGGCGGTAAAGGCGGAACGACGCAGCAGGGAGCAAACGGCCTGCCCTGCAAGGTGTTTCTGCTGTCCGGTCCTGAAGTCGGCTTGGCTGGTGCAGGAGATATGCCGAATGACGGCGCGAAGTTGGACTACTTTAATGCAAAAATCGGAACGGATTCTAAACGCATTGCGTACCTGAACGGCTCGGGCGCCCGCTGGTGGCTCCGCTCCCCGCGCTCCAGCGGCACCGGCGACGTGTGGGGCGTCAACTCCGACGGCTTCTACGGCAGCTACTACGCATCCAACTCGTACGGTATCCGCCCCGCTTTGGTTCTTTCCTCTGACGCCCTCGTCGACGATTCCGGCAACGTCACGCCGCCCGTTGACCTCACCGCGCACAAGACCCTCATCAACGGCACGGCCTACACCGTGAAGGGCGGAAAGTGCATGGTCAACGGCACGGTGTACAACATCCTCAAGGGCAGGACGCTGATTGATGGCACGGGGTATGACATTACGCTGCCGAGCGCGGGAACGAAGCTGTCGACGCTGGACGTTGGGCAATCGGTGTTTGCGAATGTCAACGGGAAGAAGACGGAATTTTTGGTGGTGCATCAAGGCCTGCCGAGCAGCAGGTACGACGACTCCTGCAACGACACTTGGCTGCTGATGAAGGATTGCTACGAAAATCGTAAGTGGCACAGCTCCAATGTAAACAAGTACGAAACCAGCGATATCAACACTTACCTTAATAGCACGTTCCTTGGCCTGTTCGACAGCAATATCAGGGACGCGATCAAGCAGGTCAAGATCCCGTATCGCAAGAACGTTGGTTCTGGAGGCACCGACCAGAGCGGTGCGAACGGCCTGCTCTGCAAGATTTTTCTGCTGTCTGGCTACGAAGTTGGCTTCACGAACAGCAACAACAGATACTTCCCGATTGACGGTGCAAAGCTGTCCTACTTTGAGTCTGGGAACGGCACGTCCGCCAACAACAAGCGTATTGCGAAGCTGAACGGCTCGAGCACCTACTGGTGGCTCCGCTCCCCGTACACCGGCACCACCCTCAGCGTGTATCGCGTCTACCCCCACGGCGACTGGGGCTACAACGACGCATCCAGCTCGTTCGGCATCCGCCCCGCTTTGGTTCTTCCCTCTGACGCCCTCGTCGACGACGAATTCAATCTTATCGCTTAAAGGAGTGATTTTATGACCTACATCAAAGTCAACAACACTGAATACCCCGCAGAGATCAACGGCAACCCCAAAGACCGCGCGTGGGGCGAGCGCGACACCAAGACCATCACACTCACGATGACCGCCGCCGAGGTCGCGGCGCTGCTGCCCGACAACACGCCGTGGAGCATCGTCCAGCGCGAGACGGTGGACAAGCTCGACAACGACGGCAATCCCACGGGCGAGACCGAAGAAGTCGTAAACGAGTGGGACAACAGCGAATACAGCCTGAGCGGGGCCATCACCGACCACCGCGACGGCACGGTATCTATCAAGATGGGCAAGCCCACGGAGACTGAGAGCGCCAAAGCGACCGTCACCGTCCTTGCGGGTGAGCCGGTCACATACGCCCGCGCAGTGGAGCTGCGCCCCATTATCGAGCAGGCAGCGGTCAGCCTGAGCGACGGCGAGGCGGCAAGCGTGCCGGAACTCATTACGGCATGGGCATACCCTGTTGATTACGCTGAGGGCGACCGCAGAAGCTACGGCGGCAAGGTGTGCAAGTGCCGTCAGGCGCATACCTCGCAGGCCGACTGGACGCCGGACAAGACGCCGAACCTCTGGGCGGTTATTGACGCTGAGCACGCGGGCACGCAGGATGACCCCATCCCGGCGAGCCGCGGCATGGAATACGAATACGGCAAGTATTACCTCGACGGCGAGGACGGCAAGACGTACAAGTGCGAGCGTATCGGCGAGGCCGCGGGCGGGAAGATCGTCTTGCAGTATTTGCCACACGAGCTGCTGGGGCAGTATTTCACGGAGGTCTAATGTATGAAAATGCTGAAAGCTATCCGTGA
>OGGK01001274.1_pt1 | contig 17736 bp, 10 predicted proteins | sample 1571171 | NCBI WGS metagenome assembly OGGK01 (sample SAMEA2581958, study PRJEB24529) | metagenome | biome: Human gut stool | place: China | collected 2011 | reverse complement strand
GCCTGTAGCTAGCGTTCATCCTGAGCCAGGATCAAACTCTTCATTGTAAAAGTATCTTGACTGCGCAAATTAAAAATTAAAGTGCGGCAGCTTAATTATCTGTCCAGGACGCTCGAATTCAAAAAGTCTATCTTTACCTATCTATATAGAATAAGTATTGACGGTTCTTTTGTTTTACCCAGGTACGACGCGCCTTAATCATTAGTTTCCAATTATTAATTCGCGAAGCACCTGCTCTTGTACTACTTGTATTGTTTATGTAAATCTGTTCAAAGATCGCTCGTTTCACGATTGCTGTTCTTTTCAGAAAGCGGATGCAAAGGTAAGAACTTTAAAGCATATCTTCCAAATATTTTCGGAAGTTTTTTTTATTTTTCTTTTTTTTCTCTTTCCTCGTCGTCTCTCTTGTCGAAAGGGAGGCAAAAAGAAAAAGGAAGAAAAACCCGGTCACCGTTTCTTGAAAGAAGAATGTCAACTCGCGCTGCTTTCGTTTTCAAAAGCGGGTGCAAAGGTAAGAACTTTAAAGCATAACTTCCAAATGTTTCGGAAGTTTTTTTTCACTTTTCTTTTCCAAGGCCGAAGTTCCGAAAGAAACCTATGGCAAAGAAGAGAAAAATGGAAGCTTACCGCTCCGTTTTACTGTCAGAATGTCAAAACATCGCCGCCTTCGTTCCCGAAAGCGGATGCAAAAGTAGCGCTTTTACGGACATCTGCAAAATATATACAAGCTTTTTTTGAGGGTTTACGTGAACTTTTTCATAACTAGCTGATTGATAGATATGTTTTAAAGCATGTTTTTTAAAGGGAAAGAAAGGCAGGAAGGAAGGGGACACATTATATATATACGCGCGCGCATCGGAATATACTAAGTTCACCCCTTGACATAGACCACTGAACGGCCGGCACCACGCTTGAGGAGCCCAAAGAGAACTGACAATAAACCTGCGAAAGGCTACATCCGGAAAGCCCGGATACTAAACGAGAACTACTGAACAACTTTTCTCACCACAGATATGTTTCTTTCTTACCACACCCGTGTTTCTTTCTTTCCACAGCTGTGGTAAGAAAAGAACATTGCTGTGGAAAGACTAGTTTTTAGAGAAAAACAAGGTAGTACATCGCAGTTTTTTTCCTAACTCTTAGGTGTCATCTACGCACCATACTGCGACAATCAGTAGAAGCCTTTATCAAATCCACTTCTGTGCCCTACCCAAAGAACGCACAACGGCAGCAAACTCTTCCCGAGGAATGATAGCCTTATTACGTGTTTTCAAACGATTATTATAAACGGTCTGAGGTGAATAATGCAAGAATTCGGCAATCTTCACACTATCAGTGATACCTAAACGCACCAAAGCATAAATGCGCAATTCCGTATTCAGCAGCTCACCATCTTTTAGCACAATCTGCTCGTCAGGATGGAGCAAGGCATTGAAGTCACTTACGAAATCCGGATAAATGTGCAAGAAGATAGCATCAAAGTTATGATAGAACTCTTTCAACTCATTCTGTGCCATAGAATGAGTATCGGTCAATGCTTTCACATCCTCCAACTGGTTTGCCTTAAGCTTACGATTGATATTTTTCCGATACTCATCCAGCTTACTGATATAATTGGAACAAATGGAAAAGACATAACCTATGTATTCCTCCTTCACATAGTTGGATTCACGAAGCTGATTATTGGTATCCCTCAACTGTTCATTCAAAGAAGTAAGCTGTACATTCGTTTCTGCCACTTGTCCGTGCATTTTCGAAAGCTCTTCCACATGCTTATTCAAGCGGTTGTTTGCCTCATTCAGCTGTTGGCGCGACTGCTTCAACCGCTTCATCTGCTTGTATATATATAGGAAGGCAAACAAGGATATCAAAGACAAGACACTGACCAGTACCAAATACATACGTAACCGCGCTTCTTGCCTCTGATTACGTTCCTGATAGATCTGATGAATGGTGTCCTGCACCGCAGAGATGCCCACTACCCTCACCCGGTTCCGATATGCCAAGGCATTCTGCAAGCAGTAACTCATGTAGACATAAGCATGGTCAATATCACCCAAACTAAAAAGTACCCCCGCCAGCTCTTCCAACGAAGCAATATCTTTATTGGAGATACGTACATCGGCCATAGCAGAATATATCAGGTAAGTCAGATAATTTTCCTGCTCATCGGACTCGCGATAAAAGCAGGCCAGCACGTAAGCATTCATGGCATCGCGCCGAGTGTCGAATGCAGAATTAAGAATTCCCTTCTGCAAACGTTCTTTAAAAACATACATACTGTCCGTACCTTGTACTACCTGCCCTTTATACCACAAGAACAAGGGGTCTTCAGGGGTAAGAACCATATTCAAAGAGTCCTTGTAAACACGCTCCAACTGTGCATAATGTTCATGCAAAGTACCCATTTCACTACCGGTATACTGATTGAAATGCGAATACAGGTACAGCATTTGCCCGTAATAGTCCACTAACAATTCTTTGGGGAGCGAACCGCCTGAAACTCCGCGCAATTCATCCTGAGCTTCTTTCAACAAACCGGTGGCAGCCAACAGAAAAGACTTTTTTATCTTCCACTCCATCTGCCGGTATTTATCATTCTGCTTATAAACTATATCCAAATTGTCTACCACATAATTCATTGCAGAATCGGCGTTATAGACGCAATACTCATCATAAAGATTTTTATTCAGCCAATATCTCTCTTCCAAAGTACGCACATCCTTTTGCAGCTTGTGCAACTGGGCAATCTTCGCCTCTTTAAGCATAGCAAACGTGTTTTTTTGCGCAATCAGAGAGTCAAGGCGCACCAGCAGTTCTTTTATCTTTTCACTGTAAGGTGCCGCATTCAGAAAGGTACACCCCATCAGTAAAAATAGTAAAGCTATGATTTTTCTTTTCATTTCTATTATTTATATAAGGCTGAGAGCACAAAGATAAATTAATCTATCTAAACATAAGCTACTTCTACCCTAAAAAGTACATGAAAGTTAAGAGGTATTTCGACCATTTACAGCGATAAAACAGCATATACAGACCTCCTTCCATAGTAGCTGATCTTTACTTTATACAGCAATCAGCAAGAATATAACTCACTATATATGTGACATTTACATTTTACTCCGACTTACTTCTACACATTACCCGCCTATCGGACGAATAAGGTTGTCCACTATCTTTGCAACAGAGAAAGAAAAGTGTACTATGGAAAACATCCAATCTCTATTAGAACATACTTTTCTAAAATAAATTAAATCTTTTAATTAAAGTACTATGAGAATGATTACAAGAAATCTTCTTACGCGGAGTTACAAGCTCCTTTTGACATTACTCGTACTGCTAATGTCAACAAATGCATTTGCCCAACGATTGACAGCTACGGGTAAAGTAGTAGATGCCGCAGGCCTGGAGGTCATTGGTGCATCTGTATTGGAAAAGGGAACAACCAACGGTGTTGTTACCAATCTGGATGGGGAGTTTTCCCTGAGTGTAGGACAGAATGCCACACTGGTAATATCCTTCATCGGCTACAAAACGATAGAGGTAAAAGCAGCCACCAACATGAATATCACATTGCAGGAAGACAACGAACTGCTGGACGAAGTGGTAGTTATCGGTTATGGAAGTGTGAAGCGTAAAGACGTAACCACTGCCGTATCTACGGTTTCTACAAAGGATTTGGACCAACGCCCCATTGTATCGGCAGCCCAAGCCCTGCAAGGCAAAGCAGCCGGCGTGTCGGTTATGCAACCCAGCGGTGAACCGGGCGGAGGCATGAGCATCCGCGTACGTGGTACCACCTCATTCAACGGCAGCAACGACCCGCTCTACGTAGTGGACGGTGTGCCCGTGGACAACATCAACTTTCTCTCTCCCAACGACATTGAAAGTCTCTCGATCCTAAAGGATGCCTCATCGGCAGCCATCTATGGTTCGCGTGCAGCCAACGGTGTGGTACTGATTACGACCAAAGCCGGAGCAGAAGGCAATGCCAAAGTGGCACTGAACGTACAATATGGTATGACGAAAGTAGCCAAGAGCATGGATGCCCTGAATACAGAACAATACCGTGAGTTACAGGAAGAAATCGGGGCTGTCAACCCCGCTGCCCTTGAAGGTCTAACAGACCAGACAGACTGGTTTGATGAAGTTTACAAAACCGGACAGACCCAAAACTACCAGGTGTCCGTATCTAACGGAAACGAAAAGATGAAATACTTCCTCTCTGCCGGTTATCTGAATGAAAAAGGCATTTTGGAAGGCACGTACTTCAAACGATATAGCTTCCGTGCCAACATTGACAACCAGATACGCAGTTGGCTGAACGTAAGTGCCAATATCTCCTACTCCGACAATATCGGAAACACCGGCATCATTTCCGGTACGGGTGCCAACCGTGGCGGTGTAGTCCTCTCGGTTATCAACACACCGACCTATGCTCCTATTTGGGACCCTGAAAAGCCGAATCAATACAATAAGAACTTCTACGGGGTAAATATCATGAACCCGATGGAAAACCTGGCCCGCCAGAAAAACAACAAGAACAAGGAGAACCGCCTCATCGCATCCGGAGCCGCTACCATCAGCTTTCTGCCCAACCTGAAGTTGAAATCATCCGTAGCCCTGGACCGCCGTAACGGTGTAAGCACCACATTCCTCGATCCAATATCGACCACCGACGGACGCAACAGCTTCGGTACAGCCTCTGACAACCGGAATATGAATACCGTGTTGGTTTTCGATAATATATTGACTTACAATACCAATATCAAGAAGCACGGCATCGACGTAATGGCAGGTTCTTCCTATACCAAATCGGACTATACCAACAGCTGGATAAACGGCTCACATTTCCGGGACGATAAAATACAGACCCTGAACGCTGCCAATAAAATTTCATGGGACGGTACCGGAACAGGAGCTTCACAGTGGGCCATCTCTTCCTATTTCGCCCGTGTGTCCTACAACTATGACAGCAAGTACATGCTTACCATGAACATGCGTGCCGACGGTTCATCCAAGCTGCATCCCGACCATCGCTGGGGTATTTTCCCCTCCTTCTCGGCTGCATGGCGCATTTCGTCGGAAAAGTTCATGAAAGACATCGCTTGGATTGATGACTTGAAGCTCCGCGGTGGCTGGGGACAGACCGGTAACCAAAGCGGTATAGGCGATTACTCGTATCTGCAACGTTACAACATCAACCGCATACCCTGGTTTGAAGAAGGTAACGACCATGCAGTTCCCGGTATCAGCCAGGCCAACCTGAGAACAAGTGACCTGAAATGGGAAACTACCAACCAGACGAACATCGGTCTTGACCTGACTGTACTGAACAACAGACTGACCTTCAGCATGGACTACTATTACAAGAAAACTACAGACATGTTGATGAATGTAAGTCTGCCTGCTGGTGCGGCAGCAACCACCAGCATCACCCGTAACGAAGGCGAGATGACCAACAAGGGATTCGAGTTCGCCATCAACTCCCATAACCTGACCGGCGAGTTTTCTTGGGATACAGACTTCAACATTTCTTTCAATAAGAACAAGCTGACCAAGCTGTCATTGCAGAAAATCTATACAGCAGCAAGCAGTGCCGAGGTGGTGAAAGAAAATATCGTACGCAATGAGCCCGGACGTCCTTTGGGTGGTTTCTACGGTTACATCAGCGACGGCGTAGACCCTGAAACCGGTAACCTGATCTATCGCGACCTTAACGAAGACGGCAAGATTTCCACTTCCGACCGTACCTATATCGGCGACCCGAACCCCGACTTCATCTACGGATTGACAAACACCTTTACATGGAAAGACCTCAGCCTGAGCATCTTCATCCAGGGAAGCTACGGAAACGACATCTTCAATGTGTCCCGTATGGAAACCGAAGGCATGTACGACGGCAAAAACCAGTCAACGGAAGTATTGAAACGCTGGAGAATTCCCGGACAGATTACGAATGTCCCGAAAGCCAACTTCAACATCAAGAACTCCACTTACTTTGTAGAAGACGGCAGCTACCTGCGTGTCAAAGACATTTCACTCTCTTACAACATCCGTTGCCGCCAGTTCAAGAAATGGGGTATCAGCCGCGTACAGCCCTATTTTACCGCCAGCAATTTGCTGACCTGGACCAGCTATTCAGGTATGGATCCTGAAGTGAACCAATATGGCAACAGCGGTTCTGTACAGGGCATCGACTATGGAACTTACCCGCAGAGCAAATCATTCGTTTTCGGTATCAATGTTGAATTCTAAAAAAGGAAGAAATAACTTATGAAACTAAACCATATATATAAAAGTATAGCTTGCGGTGTATTGTTGGCAATGACCGCAACCTCATGTGACTTGGACTATAATCCGGTAGACACCTACTCGGATGTAACGGAAGGAGTGAACAAAACTGATGAAAAGCCTATTTTCAACAGTGTGCAAGACGTGGAAACTTCAATGGTAACCCTTCACAAAAAATTTCGTGACCAGCAGGAGCACTGGTATGTCGACAAACTGCTTATCGGTGACGCTCATTCCGATAATGCCTACGCCGGAACAACGGGGGCCGAAGTGGTGCCTTACGAAACCAACTCCATTGAAGGCTCTAATTCTGTACTAAAACGTGACTGGGACCGTTTCTTAGGCGACATTGCCGTTGCCAACCGCATCATCGTGGGCTGTGACCAGCTCAAGGCACTCAGTGAAAGTGAACGCGGCAAGTATCAGTCACAAGCCAAGATATTCCGTGCCATGGTCATGTTCGATATGGTACGCTTATGGGGTAACTTCCCGGTCATCACTACCGTGGGCGGTGACATTACCGAAGACAACGTAGAAGAAATGTACCCGACCTATTTTCCTCCACAGAATACGGCTGAAGAGGCTTACGCCCAAATAGAGAAAGACCTGACTGAAGCAGTGGAAAACCCCAACACACCGACAAACGACACATCAGACAAGAGCATACTTACCAAATCGGTGGCACGTGCCATGCTTGCCAAGGTCTATGCAGAAAAACCTCTGCGCGATTATGCAAAGGTTATCAAATATGCCGATGAACTTGCTGCCGACGGCTTCGACCTCGTGGAAGACTTCAGCGACCTTTGGGCGTATGATACGGAAAAAAAAGACTGCCGGGTACGCAATACCAAGGAGGCAATTCTCGAAGCCCACTTTCCTCCCGGCTCCGGCAACTGGTGTACTTGGATGTTCGGCCGTAACTTGAGCAACTGGGATGAAAGTTTCACCTGGGCCAAATGGATTACCCCTTCCCGTGACCTTATCCGCCTCTATGAAGAGCAAGGAGACACGAAACGTTACAATGAATCTGTTGTATGGTATGACTGCGGATGGAGCAACTATTATCCGGCAGACCATTATGCCTTCATGTACAAATGCCGCTCTGCGTTCAACAGCATTATCTATCTGCGATATGCCGATATCCTGCTCCTCAAAGCCGAAGCAAAAATTATGGGAGAGGCTCCCGACCTGAACGGTGCAGCCGACATCATCGACCGCATCCGCAACCGCGCCGGACTGGGCAAACTTCCACAAAGCACCCGCAGCAGTAAAGAAGCATTGCTCCAAGCTTATATGGACGAACGCCGCATGGAGCTTGCCTTTGAAGGACAGCGCTGGTACGACCTTTGCCGCCTCAATAAGGTAGAAGAAGTGATGAACGCCGTTTACGCCAAAGACAGCGGCCGCCATGCACAAGAAAATCTGTTCAATGAGAACTCCTATCTGCTGGCTATTCCCCAAGGAGCCATCGACCAGAACGAAAATCTGATACAAAACCCGGGCTATTAATACTAATGAGTAATATAAAAATCAATTGAATATGAATTTAAGAAATATATTCACTACCGCATTAGGCTGCTTCACCATACTGGCAGCCTGCGGCAATGACAATGACAGTAACATCACCCCTACACCGGAACCCAAGCCAGACCAACCCACGGAAGAGGCAAAGGATGTTACCCTCTATGTAACGAACACCAGTCGTACTTATGATTTGACAAAGTCCGGGCTGGCCTTCGGCACCGGAAGCAACATGTCACCTTCTACCGTGACACTTGACCCTGCCACCCGCTATCAGGAAATGGACGGTTTCGGTGCAGCCATCACCGGCTCTACCGGTTACAACCTGATGCAGATGACACAAGAGAACCGCACGAAGTTTCTGACTGAAACATTCTCGGACAAAGAAGGCTACGGCTTCAGCTATGTACGTATTGCCATCGGTTGTTCCGACTTCTCATTCAGTGAATTCACTTGCTGTGACGAAAAGGGACTTGAGCACTTTGCCCTTCCGATGGAAGACACCAAATATGTGATTCCTATATTGAAGGAAATTCTGGCAATCAATCCTGCCGTCAAAATAATTGCCGCTCCCTGGACATGTCCGAAGTGGATGAAAGTGAAAAGCCTGGAGAAACGTGTACCCTTTGACTCATGGACCAGCGGACACTTGAACCCCGAATATTACAGAACGTATGGCGACTATTTCGTAAAATGGATACAAGCTTTCGAAAAGGAAGGCATCAAAATCCACGCTGTGACTCCGCAGAACGAACCGCTGAACCACGGTAACTCAGCATCCTTGTTCATGGGATGGGAAGAAGCCCGTGACTTCATCAAGACCGGCCTGGGCCCTGCCTTCAAAGAAGCCGGAGTTACTACAAAGATTTATGTTTTCGACCATAACTACAACTACGACAATCTGGCCGACCAAAAAAGTTACCCTACCAAGATTTATGATGATGCGGAAGCCTCACAATACATTGCGGGCGCTGCCTACCATAATTATGGCGGTAACCGTTCTGAGTTGCTGAATATCCACAAACTCTATCCCAACAAGGAACTGCTTTTTACGGAAACCTCCATCGGTACTTGGAACTCCGGTCGCGATTTGGAAGCACGCCTGCTTAACGATATGGAAGAAATAGCATTGGGAACAGCCAACAACTGGTGCCGCGGCACCATTGTGTGGAATCTGATGTTAGACAGTGACCTGGGACCGGTAAGCCCCTCAGATGGTTCTTGCAAGACCTGCTACGGTGCAGTGGATATTGACAATACAAACTATTCTAAAATTGTCCGTAATTCCCATTATTACCTTATCGGGCACATGTCTTCAGTCGTGAAACCGGGAGCTGTACGTATCGGAACAACCGGTTACACAGCCAACGGAATCACCTACTCCGCCTTCGAGAATACGGACGGTACCTATGCATTCGTATTGGCAAACAACAATGCAGATGCCAAGCGAATCACCGTAAGCGACGGCACACACTACTTTTCCTACGAAGTTCCGGCCAAAGCAGTCGTTTCTTACCGTTGGAAAAAATAAAACTAATAATTTAAACAGAAGATTATAATGAAAAGCTTAAAATACTATCTAATGGCATTGGCAGGCATAGCCATGCTGAATGCTTGCAGCGATGACGATCCGGTTCCCGGCAACCCGACAATGGACTTTCAGGCAGAACCTTCTTCAGCCTTGTTCGGAGACAGTCTGCCTTTTACAATCAAGGCATCGGACGCAGATGTACCCCTTTCCACGTTAAAAGCGCGGTTATACTTCAGCGACGAAATGGTGTCAGAGACTATAATCCGTACAAAAGTAAACGGTCAAGACTATACCGGGAAAATATATGTTCCCTATCTGGCAAATATTCCCAACGGAACAGCTACATTGAAGTTCATTCTGCAGAACATCAATTTCACAATTACAGAAAAAAGCTATGACGTGGCGCTGAGTCGTCCGGACTTCCCCTACCTAACTCTGATTTCCGGAGACCAAGAATACCGCATGGAAAAAGTCGCAGCCAATCAGTATAGCGTGACCGGTGAATTTGCACAAAAAGTGAAAGGTTACATCAAAGCTCCTAAAGTAGGCGCCAACGGGAATGAAATCAACTTCGGATGGAGCAACGGTGCCATTACACAAGGTACCTCCAGTGAAATTACCTTCTCCAATCTGTCAGCTGGAGAATATTCCATCTCCTTCAATACGTTGACTTATGCAGCCGCTCCTTTCGTGAAACTACTGCTGAACGGTTCTGAAATGGAGATGGTGGATGATGACCATTACAGCATCGACCTCAATCTGAAGCAAGGGGACAACATCACTGCAGACATTCCCAACTTCGACCAATATTGGATAGACCCCGACTTCTTCGAAAAGAATGAAGACGGTTCGCTGAAGTTCCTGCCCATCGATGGAACTTATCGCGTCATTGCCAACCTGGCCCTGAATTATCTGGAAGTATTGAAAATGAACGGAACAAGCACCGCCACTCTGAACGATGACGGAACCGGCGCCCTTTGGATTATCGGTGACGGTATCGGTAAACCTTCCGTAGCGACCAATGCCGTAGGTTGGACTACAGAAAAAGGTCTCTGCATGTCACAGATTGAAGCGAAGAAGTATCAGGTAACAGTAGTAGCGGGAGAGCAAATCAAATCTGATGACATCAACTTCAAGTTCTTCCACCAGCAAGGTTGGGGAGGTGAATATAAAAACGATGCCTTGTCTACCACCAGTGACTTAGTATTTATAGGTGACGGTACCAACGGACGTGATGCCGGCAACTTGGGCCTCGTAGAAGGCAAAAGCCTGGAAAACGGTGTCACTTACCGGTTCACAGTTGACGTAACGGCAGGTGTCTCTTCGGCAGTTCTGACAGTAGAAAAGGTAGAAAGATAGACGGATAACGCAGAAGATTAACTAAATGAGAAAGGGGCTGGCTCTATAAAAGAGTTCAGCCCCTCTTGTTTATGCAGAATATATGTTCCGGATTTAGCTTAAACCTTCTTTCGCCTCTTCTTGTGGAATACGTACCGAAGTGTAAAGCTCAAGAATGGCGGCTATCGTCAGAGACACAATCCATTCATTGCCCCTTGTAAAGAGCATGAATGCCCCCGTAAGCACCAGCAAAAGCGCACCGAATATTTGCTGTCGGCGCAGGCGTTTGACAGTGGGACTTTTACATTTGGACGGAGAATTAATTTGGGCCAAAGCAACCATCGTAGCGCCGATAGTATATATATAAGGTGAAAGAGGCCAGCCCGTGATATAAACGGCAGCTCCTGCCAAGAGCATCACGGCCCCTACTGCGAAAAGGGCGGGTATCAGTTGTTTCATTCTTCTATATCTTCTTCAAATACATAAATATCCTCATTGGGCTTTTTCATCAGATACTTCTCACGGGCAATCCGTTCGATGGCACCGGAGTCGACGGCAAGCTCATTGAGCCGTTCGGTATTCTCCTCGTATTCCTTGCGGTACTTTTCTATTTCATCGCGCAGACGGCTTTCTTCCCGGGCGTAACCCAAACGGCGTACAACACTGTTCTCATCCAGGAACCCGATAATTACAGCAAACAACGCAAGCGTAATCAGATATTTATGCTTGCGGACAAAAGACCAAAGAGAAGCAAGTTTATCCATCTCGTTATCTACTATTTAGCAATTTATCATTCATGATGGAGCTTGTCCATCATATAACTTCACGTCACAAAGATAAGAGGAATAACCGAAAGATTTCTTTTTTTTGTGTACATTTGCACAAAAAGCAAAGAATATCCCAAATATGGAAAACTATATCGTATCTGCACGGAAATATCGTCCCTCGACCTTTGAGTCCGTAGTAGGCCAACGTGCACTGACCACTACCTTGAAGAATGCCATTGCCACCGGAAAACTGGCGCATGCCTATCTTTTTTGCGGTCCAAGAGGCGTGGGAAAAACAACTTGTGCCCGTATCTTTGCTAAAACAATCAACTGCATGAGCCCCACAGCAGACGGCGAGGCATGCAACCAATGTGAATCCTGCACTGCCTTCAATGAGCAGCGCTCCTACAATATCCATGAGCTGGATGCCGCCTCAAACAACTCTGTGGATGACATCCGCCAATTGGTGGAGCAGGTACGCATTCCACCTCAGATAGGCAAATACAAAGTATATATCATTGACGAGGTACATATGCTGTCCGCCTCGGCTTTCAATGCTTTCCTGAAAACACTGGAAGAGCCTCCACGCCATGCCATATTCATCCTTGCCACTACCGAGAAGCACAAGATATTGCCCACCATCCTTTCACGCTGCCAAATATATGATTTCAGCCGGATTGGTGTGGAAGATACCGTAGCACACCTCGCATATGTCGCCTCCAAAGAAGGTATCACTGCTGAACCGGAAGCGTTGAATGTCATTGCCCTCAAAGCAGACGGCGGTATGCGCGACGCACTATCCATCTTCGACCAGGTGGTAAGCTTCACCGGAGGACACATCACCTATAAGAGCGTGATTGAAAACCTCAATGTGCTGGACTATGAATACTACTTCAAACTAACCGGATTCTTTCTTGAGAACAAAATCAGTGACGCGTTGCTATTACTGAATGATGTGCTCAACAAAGGCTTCGACGGCAGCCACTTCATCACCGGACTTTCATCCCACCTACGTGACTTGCTTGTCAGCAAAGACCCGGCGACACTGCCGTTGCTTGAAGTGGGCGCAAGCATCCGCGAACGTTACCAGGCACAAGCACAGCAATGCCCCCTCCCTTTTCTTTACCGTGCCATGAAGCTCTGCAACGATTGTGACCTGAACTACCGTGCCAGTAAAAACAAACGGCTACTGGTAGAGCTCACTCTGATACAAGTGGCACAACTGACCGCCGAGGAGGACGACGGTGCCAATGGGCGCAGCCCTAAACAAGCTATAAAACCCATATTCACGCAGCCTGCCGCCGCTCAGCAGCCACAGGCCACTGCTGCCATGCCCCAACAAACCGTACAGCCGGCAGTACAGACAAACAGCACTCCCCAACCTGCTGCCACGCAGCATAGTAATGCAACAACTCCACATGCTACACCTACTGCCGTATTAATGGCGCAAGGGAGAGAAGAGAAAAAAATTCCGGTCATGAAAATGTCCGGATTAGGGGTATCCATCAAACGCCCCCATATAGAAGAGGAACAAAGAAACCCTTCATCTAACCCTACTGCCGCCCACCAAGCAGCACAACCGGAAGAAGACTACATCTTCAATGAAAGGGATTTGAACTATTACTGGCAGGAGTATGCCGGACGTATGCCCAAGGAGCAAGTAGCCATAGCCAAGCGTATGCAGAACATGCGCATCACTTTAATAAATGACACAACTTTTGAGGCTGTGGTAGACAATGAAATCGTTGCCAAGGAATTTACCGGCATGATACCCACTCTGCAAAATTACCTACGTACCCGGCTAAAGAACCGCAAAGTCACCATGACTGTCCGGATTAGTGCTCCTACCGAAAAGGTACGTGCCTATGGACGCGTTGAAAAATTCCAGATGATGGCACAAAAGAACAGTGCACTGTTACAACTAAAAGAAGAGTTTGGTTTGGAACTCTATTAATCCCTTCCAATCTCCTGCATAAAGTTGCTAACAAATTGACTATAAAGGAGAAAAAAAGCATCTATTTAATTTTTTATTTACTCGTTTATATTTATTTTTGCCAATAATAAACAAAAGAGGCAAACAAACATTTGAGAACAAAAACAATTATATGGATGCTATTGGGGCAGATACTGTATACTTCTGTCTTATCAGCACATACAATAGCCAATCAAGAAAAGCAGAGTATTCTGCAATCATTGGTCAAAAGACAAGTTCTCTATGATGACTCTATATCCATAGACAGTGTCATTGCGTGGAGTGAGCAACTTCTTCCCATCCTACAATCAAATGAAGATAGAACAACATATTTTCTATTACAACTTCAATTGGCCAATGCCTATACATTGCGCGGCGATATCAGCTTAGCAACGAACCGGGCACAACTTATGTACGAAGAAGCTAAAGCCACAGACTACCAATTTGGTATGGTAGTGGCCAACCAGGCCATTGGAGACGCCTATAATACAATAGCCAACATGGGAGATAAAGCCCTGGAATCATACCAGGATGCTTTGACTGAACTATCCAACATTTCAGACCAGCATCCATATAGGACACAGCTTCTTTTAAAAATGTCCAACGTTCTGCAACGGAAAGGACGTCTGGAAGAAGCGGAAAAAATCCTGGAAGAACTGGAGAAAATATTATATCAGGAACCTGACTACCCGACAGACTTCTTTTTCTGCATCGAAAAGACTAATTTTGCCGTTTCCCATGGACACCTCTCACAAGACTATCTTGATGAAGCAAACATCTGGCTCCACAAAATGGATTCCATCTACCAACTGCACCCAGAGAAGTTCTACCGGTTTCACTTGGATTATACCACTGCCGCCTACTATAGAGCCATGGGAAATTGGGACAAACAATACTGGAAACAAGCTCTGGACATCTACTCCAAATTGCAAGCAGAATACTCCGGTAATAAGCGCTCCACGTATTACCGCTGGACTTCGCTGGAAAAAATCTATCTCTGTAAAATACAAGGCATGGCCATGGAAGCCTGCCGAATCTATCAGGAATTGTATCCTCCTATAGATACACTGGCTTCACAAAGCTATATCCGGCAAATCAATACGATAAAGGCAAAATACCAGGTAGATAAGGCAGAGACGGCCAGCAATAACGAATACAATAAAATCATAACCAGCATATTGGTAGGAACGATGGCATTAGTAACGTTATTTGTTCTACTTGCCATCCTACTCAAAAGGCAGCGGGAAAAGGTGAAGCTCTCCACCCAAAAACTGGCAACATCACGGATAAATGCCGAAAATGCCATGCGTGCAAAAAGCGTGTTTCTCTCGAACATGAGCCACGAAATCCGTACCCCGCTCAATGCATTATCGGGCTTTTCATCCCTATTGACGGAAGAGGGACTGGACGATGAGACACGCCGTCAGTGCAATGAAGTTATCCAACAGAACTCAGAACTATTGCTGAAGCTTATTAACGACGTGATAGATCTATCGAGTCTTGAATTCGGCAAACTGCAATTCTGTATTGCACAACATGATGCCGTAAGCATTTGCAAAAACGTGATAGATACCGTGAATAAAGTGAAACAGACACAAGCTGAACTTACATTCACCACCGAGCTGGAAGAAATGCCCATCGAGACTGACGACTCACGCCTGCAGCAAGTCCTGATTAACCTACTGATAAATGCTACCAAATTTACCCCACAAGGCAGCATTGTCCTAAAGCTGGAAAAAGAAACGGACGACACCGTACTATTCACCGTAACAGATACCGGTTGCGGCATTCCCAAAGACAAGCAAGCCAACATTTTCCAACGTTTTGAAAAGCTGAATGAGAATGCTCAAGGCAGTGGGTTGGGGCTCTCCATATGCCAACTTATCATAGAGCATATCGGCGGACAAATATGGATTGATTCAGAGTATGCCGAAGGCTCACGCTTCTGCTTCACCCACCCCATAAGCCAGACAGGCAGAAAGGAGAATAAGAAATGAAACAGATATTTACATTGCTCATTGCCTTATGCTGGCTGTTACCGTCCGCACACGCAGATGTGCGACGGACAGAAGCCAAGGATAGCCTGCTACGTATATATCTTGCCTCCCCAGCCGATACCACCAGATTGGAAACCCTATATCAGATAGCACTGCTTGACCAACTGTCACCGACATTCATCTATTACGAGAACAAATTACTGGAAGAGGCCATCGCCCAGAAAAATATACTTTACCAGAGTGCGGCCATATATGCGCACATTATTTATTACTACAACCTACTGGACCAAAAACATGCAGAACAATGGCTGAAGAGGCTCGAACAGTTGTCTGAAGAGCACAACTACTACCGTCATTACTTCAGAGGCAAAAAGATGATGATAGAATTCTATGTCATCAGCCAGAAGATTGAATTAGCCCTCAAACAAGCACAAGACATGTACGACAAGGCTCAAAGTCTTGGCAACCATGACGGTATGCGCGAAGCATGCCTATGCCTGATGACTGGATATTTCAATACCTTACGTTACAAAGAAGGAATCACCTACCTAAACAAGGCTTTTGAACTGACAAGTCCGGATTCCTCCCTTGCCACTCAGATTGATTTATTGACAAAAGCGGTACTGGCTTACTCATATCTGCATGACAATGACAACATGTTCCGGTATCTGGAGGAACTCAACAATGCAAAAAACAGATTGCAGGAAGAAGGCACCACCGTACTGACAAACGGCTATACCAATTTGTATCTGCTCATAGATTTACAATACGCCCTTTACTATACCCGCCTTCAACGTCCTGCGGAAGCATGGGAATATTTGCAGAAAGCAGAGCGGCATCTCAGTACATCTTCATTTCTTCCTTATCGGTTGATACGTTTGGCAGCATATGCCGAATATTACCAACTGACAAAAGAATACGACAAAGCTTTGGTTTATTTAGAAGACGCCATTGAACTTGTAACCCCTATTTCACTGGATAATGCCATGATTTATGGACTTCAGAAAGCGGATATACTAGTAAAGATGGGGTTTCCGGACGACGCACTTCCTATCTATAAACAAATAACCAAGGCAAGAGATTCGTTATATACAGTATTCTCCACCTCACAGATAGAACAGATACAAAGCCTATATAATATGGACCAACTGCTTTTCCAGAAAGAACAGCGGCAAGCCACTTTTCACCGTATCTGTCTGGTCACTTCCATTATCATCATTATAGCCTTGTTACTTTTCAACCTACATATGTATAGAAGCAGGAAGCGGCTGCAACAAGATGAGAAGGAAATGCGTAAATTGGCAATTATTGCCGAAGAAGCCAACGAAGTAAAAAGCCGTTTCCTTGCCAATATGAGTTATAATATCCGTATTCCACTGAACAATGTAGTCGGTTTCTCCCAACTGCTTTCCACCGACAACGAACTGGATGAAGAAGAGCGAAAAGAGTATTCCGGTATTATCCAGACCAATTCGGGTGAGCTTATCCAACTGGTAAACGACGTATTGGACCTCTCACGCCTGGAAGCGAATATGATGAAATTTCAATTGCAGGATTGTAATGTAAAAGAATGGTGCAACGAACTAGGTTGTCTAATACAAATGCGTAGTGAAGGCCGTATCCTCCTGGAACTACAAGTAGAGGTGGGAGATGTGCGTATCCATACCGACGTCAACCGCCTTACACAAATAGTGACAAGTATGCTGCTTTATCCGAACGACTGCAAAGAAACGCGCAAAGTCAGCATGTTCTTGGTCAACCATCCGGACAAACACATCATCGCATGCCGGATAGAGAACAGTCCTATAGCCGATTCCAGGTTTGCCTCTCAAAAAGTATCAGTGCAACAGAAAATCAACCAGTTGTTCTTTGAACATTTCAAAGGTACCTATCAAACCGAGAATGTCGAAGAAGGAGAAATCGCAGTGATTACTTTTACCTATCCGACTCTTTCTTAAAAGTTGAAAATCGGCTTAAGCTCCAGCTAAAGCCAATAGTATCAGAGCAATTCGTTTACGAAATTCAAAAACGAACATTTTTCAGTCTCTGCGGTATGCTGTGTCGCTTTCTCGACTCCTTATTTAGACGACATACAAATTATACGTTTTTAATCAAGATTGATAGCAAGTAATAAAGAAAACCACTATTTTTGCCGAACGAATTAGTACTAATAATAATTTAAATCTAAAAGAAAATGGCTTACGTAATTAGTGACGATTGTATTGCTTGCGGAACTTGTATCGACGAGTGTCCGGTAGAAGCTATCTCTGAAGGTGATATCTATTCTATCAACCCAGATGTATGTACTGACTGTGG
>OGGK01001252.1_pt1 | contig 18066 bp, 15 predicted proteins | sample 1571171 | NCBI WGS metagenome assembly OGGK01 (sample SAMEA2581958, study PRJEB24529) | metagenome | biome: Human gut stool | place: China | collected 2011 | reverse complement strand
GTTCCTTGTTGTCCGGGTCGATATTTCTATCCACGCCCTCCGCGAGGAGGGCGACAGAGCAGTGTCTGCTCGTCCTCGATGGACTTGATATTTCTATCCACGCCCTCCGCGAGGAGGGCGACGATCAGCAAGCCGACCGTGGCCAGCAGGGAGCGGGATTTCTATCCACGCCCTCCGCGAGGAGGGCGACATACGCCCTCCAGTTCCTTGTTGTCCGGGTCGATATTTCTATCCACGCCCTCCGCGAGGAGGGCGACTTCTTGACCATAGATTTTCTGAGTTTTAGATTCGATTTCTATCCACGCCCTCCGCGAGGAGGGCGACGTCCTCCTTGCTCAAAATAAAATCGCCTGATTCGATTTCTATCCACGCCCTCCGCGAGGAGGGCGACCACTTTGGCGGTCGATTTGCCGGTGTAGTCGGCCAATTTCTATCCACGCCCTCCGCGAGGAGGGCGACCAGCGCCGTCCGCTTCAAAACCCAGCGGCGCATGACATTTCTATCCACGCCCTCCGCGAGGAGGGCGACGGACCGGGATCTCCGGCTTGTGCTCGATGTGGCAATTTCTATCCACGCCCTCCGCGAGGAGGGCGACTTTTCCAGCGCCGCAGCCTGATAGCCGGACACGAATTTCTATCCACGCCCTCCGCGAGGAGGGCGACCCTGCACCGGGTTGCCCGCTTTCAGGCCCATGAGATTTCTATCCACGCCCTCCGCGAGGAGGGCGACGCAGGTGGCGGTGTCAAAATACAGGACCCCAAAACATTTCTATCCACGCCCTCCGCGAGGAGGGCGACCTGCGGTCGGCTTCGGAGGGTGCGGGAACGCCTTTCATTTCTATCCACGCCCTCCGCGAGGAGGGCGACCTCGTTGACAACCCTTCATCTTTGAGCGCCTGGCCATTTCTATCCACGCCCTCCGCGAGGAGGGCGACTTTACGGCAAATTATTTTTTCTGGGATTTCCAGACAATTTCTATCCACGCCCTCCGCGAGGAGGGCGACAGCTACGAGGACTACCGCTCACAGACGGACAGCCAATTTCTATCCACGCCCTCCGCGAGGAGGGCGACTTTTGGCATCTCGTGTATCCTCCATGTTTTTTACGATTTCTATCCACGCCCTCCGCGAGGAGGGCGACTAAACGGCGTGGAGCAGAGCAGCAAGACGACCGTTATTTCTATCCACGCCCTCCGCGAGGAGGGCGACTTGTAGGAGGGCTTGTTTCAGCGGCTACGGGTTACATATTTCTATCCACGCCCTCCGCGAGGAGGGCGACTTAATTCATTAAAAAGCGCAATCGACACAAATGATTTCTATCCACGCCCTCCGCGAGGAGGGCGACAAACAGCCCCCGGCCACGTTCCCTCATTTCGGTATTTCTATCCACGCCCTCCGCGAGGAGGGCGACCGCCGCTGACCAGATAGGACTTGATCAGCTCCGGCATTTCTATCCACGCCCTCCGCGAGGAGGGCGACGCAACGGCCTGAATGAGTTCGGCCAGTTCTTCGGTATTTCTATCCACGCCCTCCGCGAGGAGGGCGACTGGCAGCGTGGGTCTCGCAGATCTTCAAGGTATGAAATTTCTATCCACGCCCTCCGCGAGGAGGGCGACCTACCTTTTCGATGGTCATTTCCTTGGCCTCGTAATTTCTATCCACGCCCTCCGCGAGGAGGGCGACGATGGGCCGGATCGTCTTGGAGTTCAGGGATTCCTATTTCTATCCACGCCCTCCGCGAGGAGGGCGACCAATGGATGTTTGCCCAGTCCTCTGTAATGGTGATTTCTATCCACGCCCTCCGCGAGGAGGGCGACCGGTTTCGATGACCATGGAAGCTACCAAAGCCATATTTCTATCCACGCCCTCCGCGAGGAGGGCGACATGGTGTGAACTGGTATTCCCCGCCAAAACCTGATATTTCTATCCACGCCCTCCGCGAGGAGGGCGACCTGTAATGCGTCTGTGCTGCAATGTCCGGCAGCGATTTCTATCCACGCCCTCCGCGAGGAGGGCGACAAAATCACCGGGCTTCCATCCCCGGCAACATCTTATTTCTATCCACGCCCTCCGCGAGGAGGGCGACGCGGCCTTGCCTATGGCACCCTGTCAGACCCGCAATTTCTATCCACGCCCTCCGCGAGGAGGGCGACCTGGCATTGGCTGGCGATTCGACCCGCCGGTCTTTATTTCTATCCACGCCCTCCGCGAGGAGGGCGACCAGCATGGAAAATACCGGAGAGGTCCTACTTTGATATTTCTATCCACGCCCTCCGCGAGGAGGGCGACAAAACGGCTCCGTCACAACGAAAATCGACTGGGCGATTTCTATCCACGCCCTCCGCGAGGAGGGCGACGTGGCGGTGGGTGCGCAGCGGTTGACAGACAAGCAATTTCTATCCACGCCCTCCGCGAGGAGGGCGACTTTTGCTGTTCCACGCCGAATTGGTGCATTCGGCATTTCTATCCACGCCCTCCGCGAGGAGGGCGACTTTCTTTTCTGAAATCCCAAAACCGACTTCTTCTTATTTCTATCCACGCCCTCCGCGAGGAGGGCGACGAATCAGATTTATAAAAATCGCATATTAAAAAAGAATTTCTATCCACGCCCTCCGCGAGGAGGGCGACTAAGGAGGGCAGATATGATCCGTAAATGGACACCTATTTCTATCCACGCCCTCCGCGAGGAGGGCGACTATGTACCAAATTTTACCATGCGCCAGAGGAAATTATTTCTATCCACGCCCTCCGCGAGGAGGGCGACCGCACGGTCTGCTGTACAGGGGGATTTGTTGAGATATTTCTATCCACGCCCTCCGCGAGGAGGGCGACCCTTTTCACGGTAGCCGTAGCCGCCGGACGTGATCTATTTCTATCCACGCCCTCCGCGAGGAGGGCGACAGCAAAAACGGAGAAAAACATCTCCGCTTTTGTTTCATTATAAAACGATCTGCACAGATTTGGAAGAGCTTTTCCAAAAACATCCGAAAAAAGAGCCGCGATCTGCACAGAATGCCTTGAAAACATGGTGCGAAGGAGACGGAAAAAGGGTGAGCACTTTCCATTCGCACCGAGGGAGAGGGCTAGAAGATCAGCACGTCTCCGGATTCAAACAGGGGATGAACTCCGATGTGCTCGACCTTGGTCTTATAGTTGTTGCCCAGTTGATAAAACCGCAGACTGTCCAGATCGGGGTCGATGAGAGCGGCAAGCTCGGACTTCAGAACAGCAAACTGTGCGGCGTCCAGCAGGCACTCGAAGACAGAATTCTGCACCCGCTGCCCGTGGTCCACGCACTTTTTGGCCACTTTGCGCAGGCGTTTGCGCCCAGCAGCGGTCTCAGTGTTGACATCGTAGGTGATCAGGACCAGCATAGACGAACCTCACTTCCAGAAGAATGGCGGATACAGTTCCAGATCACCGCGCAGAGTCCGCGCCAGAAGGAGCGCCTGCACGTAAGGCACCAGTCCCCAGGGCAGTTTTTCTTTCAGGAAGGGATGGGTGATCTGCTCCTGCTTTTTGGTCTGCCAGGCTTTGAGAAACGCGCGGCGGCCATCGTCGGTCAGGAGAACAGCACCATTCTCCTGTTCCTGGAAGTGCTTCGCTGTCAGCAGCTTCTGGTTGATGCAGGACAGCACGAACCGGTCTGCGTAAACGGCGCGAAGCTCTTCCATAAGGTCCAGTGCCAGACTGCGGCGTCCGGGACGGGCGCGGTGCAGGAAGCCGACATACGGGTCCAGCCCGACGCTGCTCAGTGCGGAAGCGCAGTCGCGGGCCAGCAGAGAATAGGCGAAGGAGAGCAGAGCATTCACATTGTCCAGCGGAGGCCGACGGTTTCGGGACACGAACGGAAACGCTTCATGCTGCTGTAAAATGAGGGAGTCGAAGCAGTCAAAGTAGCGCTGCGCTGCTTCCCCTTCCAGACCGCGCAGCTGGTCGAGATCGTCGCACTGCTCAATGAGCGGGAGCGCCGCCGCAAGCTGGGCACTCGTGCGTTTGAGTTCCTCTACGGGTACGCGCTGCGGGTGGTCGCGGGTGGCGCGTTCCAGTACCCAGCGGGCGTTGTAAACTTTGCCAAGGATGAAGTACCGCGCATAGCGGCAGCTCAGCGCTTCGCTGTCGGAGATGCGGTACTGGGTCTGCCGCAGCAGGACATTGCCGCGCTCTTCGCCGACGGTGCGCGCCAAAAACTGGCCGTAGGGGCTGAAAAAGCAGAGGTCGATGCCCTTGGCCGCGCATTTGCCCATGAGTGTCGGGCTGGCACCGGAGCGGCTGAAGCAGACGATCCCTTCCAGCGTGTGGAGCGGGACCCGCCCGATCTCGGTCTTCTGGCGGCTGACCACGACATTTTCGCCGTCGAGCGAAAGATAGGCGTCTTCCGAAGTGACGTAAAGCTGGGTCAAAAGCTGTCTCATGGCGTGTCCTCCGCTTGCACTTCGTCCAGGTAGGCTTTCAGGTAGGCCCTGGGGTCGGCGCGTTTGTACAGTGCGGGCAGGCAAAGCTCTTTGAGGGAGCAGGCGTTGCAGAAGGTTCCCGGCTTGACTTTTGGCGTGTAGCCGCGGGCGAAATACTGGTTCATCTCGTCGGCCATGGCCTGCGTTTTTTGGCGCAGCGCGTCCGTCAGCGGGACGAGTTCCCGCCGTCGTGTTTCCTCGTAGAAGAGCGCGGCCTGCGGGATATCACAGGCCAGCATCTCTTCCAGAGCCATGGCCTGCGCACAGAGCTGCAGCCGGTCGGCGTCGTTCTCCTTGGCGCGGCCATGTTTGTACTCCACCGGCATAGGCCGCCAGCGGCCTTCGGTGTGCTGCAGCGGGATGCCCTCCGGGCCCGCCCGGAATTCCACAACGTCGCAGTCTCCGCTGAGCCGCAGGCGGTGGCTGACGACCTTCATCCCCCGCGTGATGAGCAGATCGCCCCGCCGCTCGGTCTGCACGGTATCATGGCAGCGGGTATGTTCCAGCCGCCCCTCTGCAGTGCGAAGGTTCTCAGACCATTGCTGTTCGAGGTGGATGAGCGCCCACTGACGGCGGCAGAAGCAAAAATGCTGGATGCCGGACATCAACAGGTAATCGTCTGGGGTAGACATCAGGACATCCTCTCGCAGGTGACTCCTTCCGGAAGGGCGTCGGATACGGTGACAGCGTAATCGCGGTAGCTACGCGCCGGGGTGGTAGGGTCTTTGCGCTGGACGGTCACGGCATCGAACAGCTTGTATGCGGGGGCGTTGCCCAGCTCCGAAGAATGCTTGAAGACGATGAGCTCCCGCACGGCCATTTTACCGCGCGCAGCGCTGTGATCGTTCTCGAACATGTTCAGGATGGCCTTCCACAGCAGCTGCAGGTCATCTTCCGAAAAGCCTGTGGTCTTGCGGGCGAGATTGGCGGAAACATAACCTTCTGCACGGTAGAGGGCATAGGGGACGATGTACTTGCGGCCCATTTCGGTGCCCTTTTTCTCGGCATCGGCCTCCGTGGTGATGGCAACGCGGGTGATCGTGACTTCCTGCGGGATGATGGTATCCACCGAACGCGCAAAGCTCAGCTGGACCGGGCCGCGGACCTGACCGCAGTTGAGCGCGCCTTTGACAAACGTGGTCATAACAGCACCAAAGGTGCGGATATCGTAGTAGTGCTCACACATGTAATTGCGCAGACGGCGGTCAATGTCCGGGTCACTCTTCTTGGCGGCCTTGAGGTCCTCGCTGATGCCAAGAGCTTTGATGGCGTCGGCGTCGCTGCGGTTCAGAGGGACGGTATCCTTGATGTAAATGCGGTAATTTTCGTCATTTTCCTTGACCGTCTCCACATAGTTGCGAATCTTCCGCTTCAGGCAGACATCGGTCACGAGACCGTAGCCGGTTTCCGGGTCGATGCGGGGCATGTTGCCTGCGTCGGGGTCACCGTTTGGGTTGCCGTTTTCAACATCGAACAGGATCACAAAATCATAGCGGTTTTTGATAGGCTCAGACATGTCAGTTCCTCCTTATAATTCAAACATTCTCAGTGGAATCAGCGGTGGCTTTCTTCTGGAAGCGGGCCTGATTCTGATAGTAATAACCCAACTGGAACGAACCCTGGCTGGCGGGGTCAAGATGGGGGGGATAGGATGTGCCGACGCGGATGGAAAGTTCTTCCAACTGGCCTTGCAGAGAACCGGCCAACTTTGGATTGCTGCGGCGCAGGACCCGAAGGTGGCTGACGGAAAGTTTGCCCAGAAGGTTGAAGACCTGGCTGGGATTCGAAGAAGCCGCATTGAAATAGCGGTCCTTGATGGTGGCATTGATGTTGGAAGAATTTGCCTTGGCCGCAGCCAGCTGGATCTGTTCGTATAGCGAGAACATCCGGCCAAGAGTATAGGGGATATTGTTGCATGCTACATTCAATTCAGGCATATCCAAAACCTCCTTTGGAACCTGTGGATGGGGATGGCGGCGGTAATAAGCCCGGATGATGGCCGCCCGGCCGCGTGTGATCGTTTGTTCGGCGCGTATCCGCAGTTCCGCTCCATTCAGAAGTGTAGCTGGATAGGGGGTGCCCGTCAGAATAGAGCGCAGAACATCACCTGCAAGCTGCGGCGAAGGCTTTTTATCACGCGAGTTCTGGTTGACAGTCTCCTGGACCAGCGACCAGACGGAGAGGGTCTCACGCTTGTCAAAAGCAGGGTGGATCACAGTGATATCCTCTGCATACCGCTGCAGCCGCTGTGCAAACACCTGGAAGGTGTCACGCAGAAAGAACCGTACCGAAATACGTGCCGCGTTGGGTGAGAGCCCCAGCACATAAAAGTGCTGGCCGGGCTGCAGATCTTCGCCCATCCAGCTGCAGGGCTGCCCTTTGGCAAGGTTGTCCAGCGCTTTGCTCAGGTCGTCCTCGGTAAGACCATGGTTTTCCGGGATGCCGAACATGGCCATCATGCCGAGGGAGGAATAGCTGGGGGACGCGTTTTCGGCCCAGCAGACCACAGCGGTATCGCCGAGGATACGGCAATGATCCCGGCTGGCCAGCAGCGTGTTCAATGCAGTGGTGTAAGCAAAGGCGGCATATTCGCTGACAGGGGCATTCTCGCCCTGCTCGTGCCCATAGGAACAAAATGCCGGGGCGTTGAAGGAAACGAGCGCGGCTCCGGAGCTCTGTGCGCCGGGAACACCCTTGATGGAAGGATGCAGCCGGGCGGCTGGGGCCTGCTGGCCGGTCACGAGACACTGGACCAGCGGAGTGTCGGGCGAAGCGCTGCTGTAGTGCTGCTGCCATGCCGCTCGGATCGCTTCATCTTCAGTGGACAGGATGCTGCCCTCCGGCCCTTCATAGTCGAACAGAAGGTTGGCGTTTCCGGTGATATCCTTCCAGCGGTCAGCCAGTAACGGGTGGGCCGATGCTTCTTCGGGCTTCCAATGGTCAAAAAACGCAAGGACCGCTCTGGCCGCAGGGGAATCGACCCCATCCAGAATGGCATGGTGCAGCTTTGCACAGGCTTCGAAGCACTGGAGGGAGCGCTCCGGCTTGCCTTTTTCGTCTGCACCCAGCAGATAGGTGGAATTGTCACACAGAAAATTTGCAGCAATGCCGGAAGCTCGTTTGACATGGGCAGGAACTGCCATTTCCCGCGGGGCGAGCACTTCTTTTTTACCGCGCGGAACCATCTGGCGGCAGTCCACGAGGTCGATGAGCTGGCCTTCCGCGTTGATGCGGAGCCAGTAGCTGACCTTGAACTGATTCTCCCAGCCGGGGGCTGAGATCTGTCCGGTGCGGAGCAGCTGCTCATAATAAGCAGTCAATGCCTGTAAGATCATGTGAACACCTCCACATCCCGGCAATCCATCACCCCGTTGACCAGCTTTGCCCGGAAGAACTGCGAGCGGATGTTGGCCGGGTCAGAATAATCCAGATCATACAGCATGAATCCGAGGTCCTGCGTGGCTTCTTCCAGTGCAGGAATGTCGCCGCCGGGCCACTCCCGGAAGTTGGCAGGGAACTCGCGGCAGCCGAAGCAGGGCTGATGATAGCACTGGCCTTTGCTCAAACGGCGACGAAGGATATCCTGGAATTTTCCGGGGTTGTCGCCGGGGGCTGCTTTGTCGGTCATGGTGAAGTGACACTCGATGACATAGTGGACGTTCTGCAGGACCATAGCGGCGCGCTGCTGGATGTCCTGGCTGGTGTAGAGCACCGGCGGCGTTCCTCCTTTGGCGGCAGACAGTGCTGCGGAAGCCAGCAGGGTGGAGCGGACCTCGTTTCGCCGGATGTTGGTGAACTGGATGGGACTCAATAAGTAGATGCGGTCAATGTGGTACTTCAGGCCAGGGTGCCAGTAGATCGCTTCAACGAGCCCTCTTGCGGCCGACGGTGTGATGATGTCGTAACTGACACGTTCGGTCTTCATTTCGGGCCGGGAGAAGCATCCATAGGGTCCCCAGACTTCAATGCGCATAGACATGCGCATCACCTCCTTTCAAACGGTTGTCGGACTTTCAGGCGAACATCGAATTTGCCCATTGCAACCACCTCTTTGCTGTTAACTTCTGTTGAATGTTATTTCAAAAAGCTCCTTGTAGCTTTAGTATAGCACGATTTTTGCGAAATGCAAGATGCTACTTGTATAAAATCCAAATTCAACCTATAATAAAGGAGTCATTCGGAGAAAAACGAATGTGGATTGAAATTGTTGGATGTTGTTTCAAGCAATGGGGGAAAAGCAGTGGAGTCGTGTGCTCTGCTGCTTTTTCCTTTTCAGAGGATGATCGCCCTACCTTCTTCGATCTCCATCGAAAGGCCGGTCCTGCGGCTGTACAAGTCTGGATCAGCGAGGATGGCGGAATCATCGGGGAAATCCGGAGAACGTTCCAATGCACCGGCGGCGTCCAGCGAACGGAACTGCTTTTCATAGCATTCTACGCTGTAAATGCCCAGGCGGCGGAGCTGAGCACGGCTGATGTGACCGGCGCGAAGCGATGCGCAGAGGTCGGCACCTTCCTCAATGGGAAGATAGATCGTGTAAGTGTGGTTATCAATGAGGTGGAACTTTCCGGCAACCTGTGCAAAGGGAAACTGACATCCCTTGATACCATGCTGAAAAGCGTCCAGAATGTTCTGTTTGTCAAGCGTTGCACGGGTGCGATAGAAGGATTCAAAATAGCTGTGAATGGCATCCGGTGTGTCGAGCAGGTCGTAGGCCCGCTCGGTGGCATTCATGGCGTTGACATTCTGCGAAAGCATGGGGAGCGGTGCCAGACCTTCCAGCTGGAAAGAAGCAACGATGCTTTTTTTCGGGTCGCGTCTGCCCTCCCGGTTGCAGCGCCCGGCGGTCTGGAGCAGGGAATCCAGCCCGGCGGCTTCACGGTAGGCGAGCGGAAAGTCCACATCGACGCCTGCTTCGATCAAGGAGGTGGAGACGACCCGGCAGGGAAGCTCCGCCTTGAGCCGTTGGCGGATCTCGTCCAACTGTCGGCGGCGGTCAGCGGCACAGAGGAAGGTGGTTAGGCAGTAGCTGCCTTCGGCGGGGAGCTGTGCAAACAGATCCTGGGCGGTCTTGCGCCGGTTGACCACACAGAGCACCTGTTCGGCAGACGAAAGCTGTGCGCAGAGGGCCTCAGCGGAGAGGGTGCCCAGATCTTGCCGGGTCACGCGGCGAAGGACTTCATAGAGGTGAGCCGGGTCGGGGCTGAGTTCTTTTGCGGTCAGGCCGGGGGCAAGCTCCTGAAGCAGCGGCGTCAAGGCGGGCTGCGTTGCGGTGCAGAGAACGGCGGTAGTGTGGTAGTGCTGGACCAGCTGTGCGATGGCGGAAACGCAGGGCTTCAGGTAATCGGTAGGGAACGTCTGTGCTTCATCAAAAAGAATGACACTGTTGGCAATGTTGTGCAGTTTGCGGCATCGGCTGCTGCGGTTGGCGTAGAGGGATTCGAAGAACTGCACAGCGGTCGTCACCACGATGGGAGCGTCCCAGTTTTCGCTGGAAAGCAGTTTCCGGTACTGAGCAGGTGTCAGGTCGTCTTTTTCGGTCAGCTTGTAGTCTACACCGGAAAAGTGGGCCAGCACATTGTCTTCTCCCAGAAGATCTGCGAACGTCTGCGCCGTCTGGTCGATAATGGAAGTGTAAGGGATGACGTAAATGATGCGCTCCATCTGCGGCTTTTGTGCCACAGCATGTTCCAGCGCAAAGGCGAGGGACGCGAAGGTTTTGCCGCCGCCCGTGGGAACTGTGAGCGTATAAAGCCCCTGTGGTGCATGAGTACCCTGTTCCATGCAGGCCCGCAGTACTTTGTTCCGCTCCTGCGCGACAGGGGAAGCGGCAGGGCTGTCAAGGTAGCGTTTGGCCTGTGCCCGGACTTTTTCCAGCAGGGCGGAAAGTGGTTCCCCCATCCCACGCGGGGCTGCTTTACCGTCCATGAAGGTCTCGGTGTCGATGAAATCGGCATCGACCAGGCTGGAGTAGAGCATCCGGGTGAAAAAGGCCATGGTCAGGTTGTCCGGCTGGCGGAGCAGCCACGGCGGCAGAGCGGCTTTGGCAGGGGAGATCTCCTGTTTCCACTGGGAGCAATCTTCGATCCGCCGCTTGGAGCGGCCGACCAATGTGCTTTCGTCGGCAGTGTCATGCGGATTTCCGAGGTCGGGGATGCCACTGTGATGTCCGGCAATGGCCAGCGCGGCGGGAATGTTTCCGTCCTGGATCGCGGCCTTGGCTCCAGCAGTGGAGTGGTCAACGGGCGGGCCGCCCTGCAAGCGTTGCTGGAAACCAGCGCTGTATTTTCCGATGTCATGAAGCAGGGCGGTATACGCTGCTTCTGCTTGTGCGCCAAACGCTGCGGCAAAGTTTCCGGCCAGTGCAGCCGTGCTGGTCAGGTGTTCTTCGATGGTCTGATTGCGGGTCTTGTCATCACTGATGTGCGCGAGCAGTTTCATAAGAGATCCCTCCTGAACGATAGGATACCGTTACCATACGAGAAATGGAAGTTGTTGTCAATTGGCATCCTTCCTATAATTTCAGTATAAATTCTGTTATGTCCTATAAATCGTACTTCCATGCTAACTTCTCAAAAAATCTTGCCTTTTCCCCAAAAAAGGCTTACAATAGCCTCGGCAAACCGAAAAGACAAGGAAACAATTTCGGAGGACAGAACAATGGCTTGTACTACAATTTTAGTCGGCAAAAACGCATCATACGATGGCTCCACCATGGTCGCCCGCAACGACGATTCGGGTTCGGGGCATTTCACGGCCAAAAAGTTCGTGGTCGTGCAGCCGGAGGAGCACCCGGCCGTCTATCGGTCGGTGATCTCCCATGTGGAGGTGCCGCTGCCCGGCCATGCGCTGCGGATGACGGCCATGCCCAACGCGGTGGAAGGCGAGGGCATTTGGGCGGCAGCGGGCGTCAATGCGGCCCATGTGGGCATGACGGCCACCGAGACCATCACGTCCAACCCGCGCGTTCTGGGCGCAGACCCGTTGGTGGTGTACCAGCCCGCCAAAGGGGAACGGTCGGAAGTGCCCGGCGGCATTGGCGAGGAGGACATCGTCTGCCTCGTGCTGCCCTATATCCGCTCGGCCCGCGAGGGCGTGGTGCGCCTGGGCGAGCTGCTCCGGACGTACGGCACCTATGAGATGAACGGCATCGCGTTTCAGGATGTGAACGAGATCTGGTGGCTGGAGACCATCGGCGGCCACCACTGGATGGCCCGCCGTGTGCCGGACGACAGCTATGTCGTGATGCCCAACCAGCTCGGCATCGACAGCTTCGACTTTGCCGACGCCTGCGGCGCACAGGAAAACTACATGTGCTCGGACGACCTGAAGGCCTTTGTGGACAAGCACCACCTCGACCTCTCGCTGGACGGCAGCTTCAACCCGCGCGATGCCTTCGGCAGCCACGACGACGCCGATCATGTGTATAACACACCGCGCGCCTGGTTCATGCTGCGGCATCTGAACCCCAACACCTGGGTCTGGGAAGGCCCCGATGCAGACTATACCCCGCATTCGGACGACCTGCCCTGGTGTATGATCCCGGAGCGGAAGATCACACCGGAAGACGTGAAATACCTGCTGTCTTCGCACTATCAGGGCACCCCGTATGACCCGTATGCCGCCTATGGCGACCCGAAGAGCAAGGGTGCCTACCGTACGATCGGCATCAACCGCAACAGCTTCATGGCGCTGACCCAGATGCGCCCGGATCTGCCGGAGGAGTTCCGCACGGTGGAGTGGATCGCCTATGCGTCCAATGCCTTCAATACGATGGTGCCGTTCTATGCCAATGTGGACACCATCCCGGCCTACCTCGCCTGCACCACCGGCGAAGTCTCCACCGAGAGCTTTTACTGGGTCAGCCGGATGATCGCCGCCATGGCCGATGCCGCTTACGGCAAGTCCATCTTCCATGTCGAGCGCTACGAGGAAGGCGTCCTCTCCGCCACACGCGCTCTGTTGAACGCCTACGACGAAAAACAGGCCCAGGAGGCCGACCCGGTCCGCCGTGCCGCCCTGCGCACGGAGGCCAACGAGGCCATCGCCAGAGAGCTGAAGGCCCGCGCCGCCGATACGCTGAACAAGGTCCTCTTTGAACTGAGCTGCACTATGAAGAATGCCTTCTCCCGCTCGGATGCCTGAGCAACAAATAAGGTAATAACAAGGAGCGTCTCCGCACAGAAGCTACTTCGTGCGGGGGCGCTCCTTTGTTGTGCCAGAAACAGCATTTCATAAGGATCTCCCGATGCAAAAAAACTCAGAATGATGGATATAAATCATAAAGAAAACGATTTTTGTATGCGTTTCATATTTTTGCGGGGGGGGGATAAAAATGAAAAAACATAGAGGAAAACATTGACAGACGGCTATAAAAGATGGTATCTTATGAGAGAGGCTTTATACCTCGGATGTCATTGTACCCTGAGGAGGGGAAAAACTTTTTGAAACGATATGACCAGGCAGGAAAAGCAAAGTGGCTGATCCTGGTCATTGCGGCAGGTATCCTTCTGCTGGGTGTGATCCTGTATGCAGGGGGACGCTGGCTGGAGACCAGGAGCGTTGAAGAAGTACGCGGGGATCTGACCCAGACGGAAGCGGTGGAAACGCAGGAATACAACGGCGTCACATACCAGCGCCGGGAGGGACTGACCTCCATCCTTGTGATGGGCGTGGACCATGACAGTGCTGTGGAGAGCGAGGGCGCTTACCAGGGCGGCCAGGGAGATTTCCAGCGGCTGATCGTCATCGATCCGGAACGCCAGGTCATCCGTCAGTTGAAGATCGACCGGGATACCATGACAGAATGCACCGTGCTGGGCTACCTTGGCAGCCCCATCGGCACCAAAGAGATGCAGATCAGCCTTGCGCATGGCTTCGGCGATGGCAAGGAGGAAAGCTGCGAGTATGCCCGTGAGGCAGTGGAAGGTCTTCTGCTGGGAGAGTCCATTGATTTTTACGTGGCCATGAACATGGATGGCATCTCGGAGCTGAACGATCTGGCAGGCGGTGTCACCGTGACATTGGAGGATGATTTCTCCTCCATAGACCCTGCAATGACCAAGGGCACGACCCTGACGTTGCATGGGGACCAGGCCGAGACCTTTGTCCGCAGCCGGATGACGGTCGGAGATGGGACCAACGCCAGCCGCATGGAACGCCAGGAGGCGTTCCGTGGTCGCGACCAAGAAGACTGCAAAGGTCTGAGTTTGAGAAAGTACCTTTTGTAGGTTTACAGAAGGCAGTGGCATTTGCTGCCACTGCTTTCTTTCTGCTTCAGAATAAATCAAAGGGAGAACAAAACTATGTCAGAATACCAAATGCCACCCCCCAATAAGGTGAATTCGCCCCAGCCCGGCAATGGAGACGAGGAGACCATTGACCTCCTGGAGCTGTTTTATGCGCTGCTGGGAAAGTGGCGGGAAATCGCAGCAGCGACCGTGGCCTGCGCCCTGATCGCAGCCATTGGGGTGCTGTTTTTTGTGACGCCCAAGTATCAGGCGTCGTCTACCATTTACGTCATCAGCCAGAAAGACTCGGACATCAACATCTCCGATCTCCAGATCGGCACGGCCCTGACCGATGACTATATCCAAGTCTTTCATATGTGGGAGGTGCAGGAGAAGGTGATCTCCAACCTGGACCTGCCCTATACCTACAGCCAGCTGGATAAGATGCTCTCTGTGACCAATGCCTCCAACACCCGGATGGTGGAGATCACCGTGACGTCGGAGTCTGCGCAGGAAGCAGCAGACATCGCCAATGAGTATGTTACCGTGGTGCAGGACTACATTGCCAAAAAGATGGCAACGGACAAGATCTCTATCATGTCCACAGCACTGGTTCCGACGGAGCCGGTCAGCCCGAACAAGACCAAAAGCATCCTGCTGGGAGCATTGCTGGGCTTTGTGGTCAGTGCGGGTGTCGTTGTTGTGATGACATTGCTGGACGATACCTACAAGACGACGGAGGACATCAAGAAATACACCGGCCTGGTGACGATGGCGGTGATCCCGCTGGAAAAGGGCGATGAGCCAAAACACCAGAGGGCAGACAAGCAGATCGGCCTGAAGCTGCCGGGAGGGAAAACGCTGTGAACAGACTTGAATTTCGAAAACTTCCCCAGTTGAGCTACCCGGTCAATGAGGCCTTCAACACCCTTTCCACCAATGTCTCCTTTTTGGGTCGGGATATCAAAAAGATCATGCTTACCAGTTCCCACGCATCCGAGGGCAAGAGCTTTACCAGCATTACGCTGTGCCGGAAGCTGGCAGAGCGAGGCAAGCGGGTGGTCCTGGTGGATACGGACCTGCGGCGGAGCATGATCACCACTGTTTATGGGGTGCAGTTTGCGCCGGATTCCAAAAAGCAGGGCCTGTCTCACTATCTGGCCGGCATTGCCGAAAAGGAGGAAGTCCTGTTCCACACCAACGTTCCGGGCATGGACTTTATCCCTATGGGCCACGAACTGCTGAATCCCATCCCGCTGCTGAGCTCTGAGCGGTTTCAGAACCTGCTGGGTGGACTGGCAGAGCGGTACGATTACGTGATCGTGGATGCGGCTCCGGTGGGTGTGGTCATTGATGCTGCGGAGATCGCCAAGGTCTGCGATGGCATTCTGCTGGTGGTGAGCTACAATCAGGTCCACCGGCAGGAGCTGATCGACGCAAAAAACCAGTTGGAACAAACGGGCTGCCCCATCCTCGGCACCATCCTCAATCAGGTGGATTACGAGGGCTTTGCCAACAAGAAGTATTATTACAAATCGCATTATTCCAGTTATTACAAGGCCTACGAAAAAGAGGCAGAAGAAAAGAAGAGCTGAACCCATGACAGAACAGTTTTTAGATCTGCATACGCATGTGGTCTATGGAGTGGACGATGGTGCCCGCACGGAAGAACAGATGCGGGCGATGCTGGACGCAGCTGCCGCCAACGGCATCACCACATTGGTAGCCACCACCCACGCGACACCGGGCCTGGAGGCCTTTCCACAGGAGCGCTACCAGCGCCACCTGGATGCAGCGCAGGCCTATTGTCAACGGCAGGGGTATGGATTGCGGCTGTACCCCGGTGCGGAGCTGCTGTACAACCCCATGCTGCGGGATGCAGCCAGAGAAAACGGCCTGCCCACGCTGGCCGGTACAGACTGGGTGCTGATGGAGTTTTTACCGCAGACTTCCGCCAAAGAGCTGGAAAATGGGCTGGAAGAAGTGGCTGTGTGCGGCTACTCCATTCTGATGGCCCATGTGGAGCGCTACCGCTGCCTGGAATCGCGGGGCCTGCTGGAAAAGCTGAAGGCCCGGTATCCTGTGGCCTGCCAGATGAACGGTTCCACGGTGCTGGAGCCGGGCAGCTTTTGGAAGCGGCGGCGGGTGGAACGCTGGCTGAGCAGCGGTGTCATTGATGTGGTAGCATCGGATGCACATAACACCACGTCCCGGCCGGTCAATCTGCGGGAAGCCTATCAAAAGCTGAAACTCACCTTCGGCGAGGAAACAGCGGACCGTTTGACCGGGCGCAGCGGCCTATGGAAGGAATTCCGGGACGCCTTAGCACAACAAAAAGCGACTTGACGTTCCAGCAAAGTGCTGGGGAACGCTTCCTTCTGCACAATGCGTAGCATGTTGGGAGCAGATGTGCAAGACGCAGAAAAAGCAAAACAGCGGCAGTTTTCCAAATTGGAAAGCGGCCGCTGTTTTTTGAAATCAATCTTGTTAGAATTTGCTAAAATTCTTTGAACTTATTTGTTTGCACAAAAAAAACTCTAGATGCAAAATTGTTGCATCTAGAGCAAAAATAAAAAATCACACCCCCGATGCGCCGTAGTTTGCCAGCACACGGGCGGAGGGGTCGTTGACGTTGCAGCCGGGCCATGCCTTGTTGGGCATCCAGAAATCGACGATGGTGCGGCTCTGGTCGTGGTAGTATTTCTCGAAGATCTCGCGGTAGAACAGGCTCTCCTTGGTGAACGGCATGCAGTGGGCCGAATAGTTTGCCCGGCGGAGCTGGAACTCCTCGTCGGTGTAAAGGCTCTCGGTATACTCCTTGATGTCGTCTACCATGCTGTGGCCCACGGCGTCGGAGAAGGCGGCCTTTTCACGCCACAGGATCTCCGGCGGCAGCCAGTCGCCCTCGAAGGCTTTGCGCAGCAGGTACTTGCCCTTGCCGTAGCTGTTCAGCTTCTTTTCGGGGTCAATGGCCATCACGTAGCGGACGAAGTCCAGATCACCGAAGGGCACACGGGCCTCAATGCTGTTGGAGGAGATGCAGCGGTCGGCGCGGAGGACATCGTACATAGAAAGCTCGCGGATGCGCTTCTGGCTCTCCTGCTGGAAGGCGTCGGCGGTGGGGGCATAGTCGGTGTACTTGTAGCCGAACAGCTCATCGGAAATCTCGCCCGTCAGAAGGACGCGGACGTTGGTCTGCTCGTGGATGGCCTTGCACAGCAGATACATGCCCATGCTGGCGCGGATGGTGGTGATGTCCCAGGTGCCCAGCAGGCGGATGACCTCTTCCAGGCTCTGGAGGACCATCTCCCGGTTGATGATGACCTCGTGATGCTCGCTGCCCAGATAGTCAGCGGTCTGGCGGGCATACTTCAGGTCGATGGCGTCGGTGTCCATGCCGATGGCAAAGGTGCGGATGGGCTTGCCCAGCTTTTTGGCTGCGATGGAGCAGACCAGCGAGGAGTCCAGACCGCCCGAAAGCAGGAAGCCGACCGGTGCGTCGGCGTCCAGACGCTTTTCCACACCGGCGATGAGCTTTTCGCGGATGTTGGTCAAGGTGGTCTCCATGTCGTCTTCCATAGGGGCGGGCACATCGGCGATGTCCTCATAGCGGACGAAGCGGCCGTCGCAGTAGTAGCTGCCAATGGGGAAGGGCCGGATGTCGTCGCACCAGCCGATGAGGTTCTGCATCTCGGACGCGAATGCGATCTGGTGGCTGGACTTGGAGTAGCCGTAGAACAGCGGGCGGATGCCGATGGGGTCGCGGGCCGCGATGAGGCGGTCCTTGCGGGAATCGTAGAGGATGAGGGCGAATTCGGCGTCCAGATGGCGGAACATGTCGAGGCCGTACTCATAATAAAGCGGCAGCAGGATCTCGCAGTCGCAGTCGGACTGGAACTTGTAGCCCCGGCGCTTCAAAATCTCTTTTTCAAAGCGGAAGCCGTACAGCTCGCCGTTGCAGACCACACAGTCGGCTCCGCGGTAGAACGGCTGCATGCCTTCGGGCGTCAGGCCCATGATGGCCAGCCGGCCAAAGCCCATCAGGCCGAACGGCCCTTCCACGACCCGCTGGTCGTCCGGGCCGCGCATCACGGTGCGCAGCAGATAATCCTTGAACTTGGCGGCACTCAGATCGTGCCCGGTGTAACCCATTACACAACACATCGTTCTTACCCCTCTCAAGTGACCGCTCCGTCATTGCTTCGCAATGCTGCCTCTCCGGATCGGAGCGGTCTCAAATAAAAAATACGGCAGCTTTCATCCCATTTTGCTAGGACGAATGCTGCCGTATCCGTGGTGCCACCTAAATTACCGACACGCTGGGCATGTCAGTCACTTTTGTGCGCTCTCCCCGTTGAAAGCACTGCCGCGATAACGAGCGGCG
>OGGK01001222.1_pt1 | contig 18403 bp, 15 predicted proteins | sample 1571171 | NCBI WGS metagenome assembly OGGK01 (sample SAMEA2581958, study PRJEB24529) | metagenome | biome: Human gut stool | place: China | collected 2011 | reverse complement strand
ACTAGGATTTAATTAATGTTCTTTTATTGTCTACTTTCTATTGACAAGTTCAACTAACTATCTATTACCTTTAATAATTTCTTAGTAAAATGAGCTGATACCAAATCAAATTCTTTATCACTATCTAGTCCAATATAATACTCTTCACCATCTTCTATAACAGTCTTTCTAAAACATATCTTAGAATTATCATTTACATTAGTAAACAAAGTATATTCAGTACCATTAATAACATCTTCTCTAACAATAGCATACTCAATACCATCATCTAAAACTATAGTATTCATATTATCTTCCTCCTTTGGAATTTCCTAAATTTTTATTAACAACTTGATTAACGATTTCATTAAACTCGGCATTATCACCATTTTTTGCTTTTTCAGCAGCATCAATAATAGTAGCCGATGCTAAGTTGGTTGATTCATCATGATTATTTACTCCCATAACAGAACAAAAGTCACCGCCACCTTCATAAATTTGTTTAAATTTATAATCGCCACCTTTACATCTAACAGTTATTTCTTTAGAAAAACAACTTTCTTCACTATCTCCATATTCAGAATGCGAATTATTCTGTCTCTCTTTATTTACTTCATTATAGTTTTTAGCAAGCCTAATAGCAGAAGTATACAATTCATATGTAGCTAGCCCTTCAGCACTACTATCAATAACAAGTTCAAGTCCAGAATAGTCGTTACCAGAGTTTAAACAAAACTCACCATCTTCAAAATAACCATAACCGGCATCAACTAGTTCTGATTCAATAGATGGATAAAAAGTTTGCCTACTTTGATAACCATTAGCTTCTCTTTGAACAAAAGGAACTACCTTCGATAATATTGCCAAACTAAGTATTACACTAGCAATACTCATAGTTATATCCTTTCTTACTTGATTTTTTTTAGCTATTTTAGCACTGCTTCTAGAAGCTTTTCTCGCAGCTATCTCTGCTTCCATTTCTTCCTTTCTTTTTACCTCATCAGCATGTTCGTTAACAATTTTAAGTACATCATCCATATTATTATCAAATTGAGATTTATTCTCCATATCTTACCTCCTAAAATAAATATATATTATTTTTAGTCTAAAGTCAATAAAACTTGACATTATTTACAAAATTATAGCAATAAAAAAGTAATAGATCACTCCATTACTTTAATATTAATTTATTATCTTGAAAATCTATAGTGATAGTACTACCAAATTTAATCTTGTCATTAATAATAGCATTAGCAATTAAAGTTTCAACATTTCTTTGAACAAATCTCTTAATAGGTCTTGCACCATATTTTTCATCATATGCTGAATCAATAATATATCTTCTAGCAGACTCTGTTACTACTAAATGTAAATTCTTATCTTTAAGTCTATCTTCGGTATCACTAATAATTTTATCTAGAATATCATTAACAACTTCTTTAGATAAAGAATTAAAGACTATAATTTCATCAATACGATTTATAAACTCAGGTTTAAAAGTACTCTTAAGTTCATTCATAACTAGTTCATTACTATTAGAAGTGTTTTCTAGAATATATTCACTACCTAAGTTAGAAGTCATAATAATGATAGTATTTTTAAAGTCTACAGTTCTACCTTGACCATCAGTAATTCTACCATCATCTAGTATTTGAAGTAAAACATTAAATATATCCTTATGAGCCTTTTCTATTTCATCAAACAAGATAATAGAGTAGGGATTTCTTCTTACAGCTTCAGTAAGTTGTCCACCCTCATCATATCCAACATATCCTGGAGGAGCTCCAATTAATCTAGCTACAGAGTGACTTTCCATATATTCAGACATATCAATTCTAATCATATGTCTTTCATCATCAAATAACTCATAAGCAAGAGTTCTAGCCACTTCTGTTTTACCTACACCAGTAGGACCTAAGAAGATAAAAGAACCAATAGGTCTATTAGGATCTTTAATACCTGCTCTTGCACGAATAATAGCTTCAGATACTAAGTGAATAGCATTATCTTGTCCTTTAACTCTTTTCTTCATATTTTCTTCCAAGTGAAGTAATTTTTCTCTTTCACCACCAACTAATTTAGATATTGGAATATTAGTCCATTTAGATATAATAGCTGCTACTGATTCCTCATCAACAGTATCAGATAATATCTCTGACTTATTAATTTTTTCTAGTTCACTAAGTTCTTTCTCTAATCTAGGAATAGTACCATGTCTAAGTTTAGCAGCAGCTTCTAAGTCATAGTTATTCTCAGCCTTCTCAAGAGCAAAGTTAGCAGAATCAATCTCTTCTTTCTTTTTACTAATCTTAGTATTAACAGACTTTTCTTCTTCCCATCTATTTTTTAAATTCTTTTCTTTTTCTTTAAGACTAAATAACTCCTTATCAATATTCTCAATTCTATTCTTAGAAATATCATCTTTCTCTTTCTTTAGAGCCTCTTTTTCTATTTCAAGTCTCATAATATTTCTTTCTAAATTATCAAGTTCAGTAGGAACAGATTCCATTTGTACTTTAATAGTAGCAGCAGCCTCATCAATTAAATCAATAGCCTTATCAGGTAAGAATCTATCAGTAATATATCTATCTGATAATGTAGCAGCAGCTACTAAAGCTTTATCTTTTATATTTACACCATGGAATACTTCAAACTTAGGTTTTAATCCTCTAAGAATAGTAATAGTATCTAAAACATTAGGTTCTTTTACTAATACTTTTTGAAATCTTCTTTCTAGAGCAGCATCTTTTTCAATATATTTACGATATTCATTTAAAGTAGTAGCACCAATACAATGAACTTCACCACGAGCTAGCATAGGTTTTAACATATTACCAGCATCCATAGCCCCTTCTAAAGCACCAGCTCCTACTATCATATGTATCTCATCAATAAACATAATGATTTCTCCATCAGAATCTTTTACTTCTTTTAGAACAGCTTTTAATCTTTCTTCAAATTCACCACGATATTTAGCTCCTGCTACTAAGGCACCCATATCTAATTCCCAAATACTTTTATTTTTCAAACTATTAGGAACATCCCCTTTAATTATTCTAGTAGCTAGTCCTTCCACAATAGCAGTTTTACCAACACCAGGTTCACCAATCAATACAGGATTATTTTTAGTTTTTCTAGATAATATTCTAGTTATACTTCTTATTTCATCATCACGACCAATAACAGGATCTATTTTCCCATCTTTAGCGGCCTTAGTAATATCACGACCATATTTTTCTAATGGCTTTTGTAGATTTTCTTCATATGGATTATTCATATTCATCATCCTCCTTTTTATACATCAATATTATACCACTATTTTAGCAATTGTCAATAGAGATTGCTAAAATAAATTTATTTCTTTTTCATTTCTTTTTTAATGCCTCTAGGTCTTAAGTAAGTTTAAGTTTTTCCGAGGTATTTTTATGCCTAAAGTCATAAAAATAATACCTCTGGATATAAAAAAGTAAAAATTTGGAGTATTATTATAATTTATTATAGTAATTCAGGTCTTTTTAGACATAAAATTACAAAAAAATTAAATAGTGAATAAAAAATATATACTTTTTTTTTATTTTTTGTTATAATTAAATTGTATCATTTTAGGGAGAGTCGATATCGTGAAGAAAATATATACTGCTATTGACATTGGATCTGATACAATTAAATTCGTAGTAGGAGAATACTTTAAAAATAAATTAAATATTCTTGCTACTTATGAACAAAAAGCAAAAGGAATAAGAAAAGGTTTAATTGTTGATCCCAATTTAGCTATTAACTCTATTAAAGATGGAATTAAAGAAATAAATAATAATTTAGGCATTGATATAAAAAAAGTAATAGTAGGAGTACCTAGTTATAATGCTAAGTTTATGTTTGTTACTAGTGAAATAGAAATAACTGGCGATGCTATAACAACAGATGATGTAAATAATCTTATAAAAGCTTCAGTATATTCTAAAGTAGAACAAGACTATGAACTTATAACCGTATTACCATTAACTTTCTTAATAGATGGAGAAAAAGAAACTAAGGTTGTAGGTAAAGCTGGTAATAAACTAGAAATAAAAGGAATTATGATTTCTGCTCCAAAGAAGAATGTCTATTCAGTCCTATCAGTTATGGAAGGAGCTGGATTAGAAGTAGTAGATATTACTGTATCAGCTTTAGGAGATTATTATGAAGTAAGAAATAATAATTTAGATAAGAACATAGGAGCTATTATTAATTTAGGACACGAAACTACTAATGTGTCAGTATTCAGTAGAGGTAAACTTATGAATACCGAAACAATTCAATTAGGAGGAATTAATGTTGATAAAGACTTAGCCTATATGTTTAATATAAATGTATTTGATGCAAGAGAAATAAAAGAAAAATTTGCATCTAGTCATAAAAGATTCATAGCATTAAATGATGTATATGAGGTTAAAAATACTGCTGGTGAAGTAATTAAATTAAACCAAATAGAAGTAACTGAGATAGTTATGGATAGATTAGCAGAGTTACTTAGATTAGCCCAGAAACAAATATTACTATTGACAAAACAAAATATTTCTTATATAGTAATAACTGGAGGATTAACCGAAATAAGGGCATTTAAAAATTTAGTCTATGAAATTTTAGGAAAAGATGTTATAATATATACAGAAGATACTCTTGGAGCAAGAAATAATAAATATACAACTTCAATTGGAATGATAAAATACTTTATAGATAAGATGGAAGTTAGAGGAAAAGAGTATTCGATGATAGATGAGCAAGATGAAGAATTACTAATAAATCCAAATAATAAGAATTCAAAGGGGAAAGCTAGTATTACCAAAATATTTGGAAACTTTATTGGAACTAAGGAGGATTAAAAATGAATAATATGTTTGGTTTAGAAATGGATCAGTTAGCAAAAATAAAAGTAATTGGAGTAGGTGGGGGCGGTTGTAACGCTGTAAACAGAATGATAGAATCAGGTCTTAAAGGCGTTGAGTTTATAGTAGCTAATACTGACCTTCAAGTTTTAAATAATTCTCTAGCTCCAATCAAACTACAAATAGGTAGAGAATTAACAGATGGCTTAGGAGCAGGAGCAAATCCAGAAATAGGTAGAGAAGCTGCTCTTGAATCAAAAGGAGAAATAGAAGAGGCAATTAAAGGTGCTGATATGGTCTTCATTACATGTGGTATGGGTGGAGGAACAGGTACTGGTGCTGCTCCAGTAATAGCTGAAATAAGTCAAGATTTAGGAGCATTAACCGTAGGTATTGTTACCAAACCATTTAGTTTCGAAGGTAAAAAGAGAATGAATCAAGCCGTATCAGGACTTGATGAATTAAAGAAACATGTCGATACTTTAATCGTAATACCAAATGATAGATTAAGAGAATTAATAGATAAGAGTACACCAATGCTTGAAGCATTTAGAGAAGTAGATAACGTACTACATAGAGGAGTACAATCAATATCTGACTTAATTGCAGTATCAGGTTTAGTTAACCTTGACTTTGCTGATGTAAAAGCAATTATGAAAGATAGAGGTAATGCATTAATAGGTATAGGTGTAGGTTCTGGAGAAAACAGAGCAACAGATGCTGCTAAACAAGCTGTATCTTCACCACTACTTGAAACATCAATAAATGGTGCAACAGATGCTATAATAAATGTAACTGGTGGTGCTTCACTTACATTATTTGAAGTAGAAGAAGCTGCTGAAGTAATTAGAACCGCTGCTAATACAGATATTAACACAATATTTGGAGCAGTAATTAATGAAAACCTAAATGATGAAGTAATCGTTACAGTAATAGCAACTGGTTTTGAAAATCAAAGCGAACCACTATACCATAGTTTCAATTCTACTAGAAGAGAAGACATCTTTAGAGAAGGAACTAGTGATATAGATATCGATAACGATTTAGATATTCCACCATTCTTAAGAGATAGAGATAATTATTAAAGAAGATACTAGGTTATCTTCTTTTACTTTACATTTAAATTAACTATAAGTAAACTTAGTAGACATTTTATAAATATATTGATATAATTATACTAGGAGTTGTAAGATATGAAAGAATTAGAAACAATTGAAGGTGTTGGACCTAAAACCAAAGAGTTACTTAATAAAATAAAAATATATACAGTAGAAGATCTACTTAATTACTATCCATATCGTTATGATATAATAAAAAGAAGTGATTTAAGTAATCTATCTGATGGAGATAAAATAATAATAGATGGTATAGTTGAAGGACAACCAACTACTATATATATAAATAAAAGTTTAAAGAAAATGATCTTTAGAATTAGTACCAAAACAATGATACTTAATGTAACACTATATAATAGAGCTCATTTATATTCAGATTTAAAATCAGGTAAAGAAGTAACAATTATAGGTAAATATAATAAACTAAAGAATACAGTAATAGTATCAGATATACGATTTGGTTTATTACCACCATCTGCTAAAATAGAACCTATTTATTATACAACAGAAGGATTAACAGTAAAACAAATAAGTAAATTTGAAACTATAGCTTTAGAAAATGATTATGATGTAATAGACTTAGTACCTAGATATATAGAAGAAAAATATAATTTAATGAATAAAAAATCTGCTATTAAGAATATTCATGTACCAGAAGATATCTTATTACTAAAAAAAGCAAGACAAAGAATTAAGTATGAAGAATTATTTATGTATATACTTAAAATTAATTATTTAAAGAATAAAATTAATAATGATACTCTAGCAATAGAAAGAAATATAGATAAAGATAAATTAGATAAATTTATTAAAAGTTTACCATTCGAACTAACTTTAGATCAAGATAAAGCAGTTAATGATATAATTAATGATTTATCTATAAAAAAGAGAATGAATAGATTATTGCAAGGTGATGTAGGTTCAGGTAAAACAGTAATAGCCTTTATTGCTATATATGCTAATTATTTATCTAAGTATCAATCAGCCCTAATGGCTCCTACTGAGATACTAGCAGTACAGCACTATGAAGAGACTAAGAAGATATTTAGTAAATTTAAACTTAATATAGCACTATTAACTTCAAGTACCAGTAATAAAGACAAAAAGACTATCTATGAAGAATTAGAAAATGGTAAGATAGATTTAATTATTGGTACACAAGCACTAATCCAAGAGAATGTAAAATATAAAAAGTTAGGCCTAGTAATAACAGATGAACAACATCGTTTTGGCGTTAACCAAAGAGATACCTTTAAAGGTAAAGGAATAAGTCCTGATGTCCTTTCAATGAGTGCAACACCAATACCAAGAACATATGCCTTAACAATCTATGGTGACACCGATGTATCTTCAATTAAGAGTAAACCTAAAGGTAGAAAAGAAATCATTACAGTATTTAAAAAAGAAAAAGATATTACTGATGTTCTAGAAATGATGAAAAAAGAACTAGAACTTAACCATCAAATATATGTAGTAGCCCCAATGATTGATACCGAAAGTGATAGTGAAAAAGAAAGCGTATATGATTTAGAAGAAAAAATGAATAAAGCTTTTGGTAAGATTAGTAAGATAGGTATCATTCATGGTAAATTAGATCCTAAAGATAAAGATAAAGTAATGAAAGACTTTGAAAAAAATAAAATTAATATCCTAATATCTACTACTGTTATTGAAGTAGGAGTTAATGTTCCAAATGCTTCAATGATCGTAATCTTTAATGCTAATATGTTTGGTTTATCTACTTTACATCAATTAAGAGGAAGAGTAGGTAGAGGAGATACACAAAGCTATTGTGTACTAGTAGCTAAAGAATCAGAAGAAAGACTTAGATTCTTAGAAAACACTAGTGATGGCTTTGAAATTAGTGAATATGATTTCCAAACAAGAGGTGAAGGCGATTTATTTGGAACAAGACAAAGTGGAGAATTAGGTCTTAAAATGGCTAATATTAAGAGAGACTTCAAGATGCTACTTAAAGCAAAAGAAGATGCTGACGAATTTATAAATATGCTTTTAACATTTGAAACCAATCCAGAATTTGGACCAATACTAGAAGAACTTAAAAAGGTTGACACTCTAGACTAGTTTACATATTTTATAAAAAAAGTGTAAACCAAATAAAAAACTATTGTATTTTATAAAAAAATATATTATGATTAATATGTCATAGAGATATGACCACACTCTACGAAGTAAAATGTAGGTGTGATAACCAAAACCCCCTGAAATTCCCCTCGAAAGAGGGGAATACTTTTGTTTATAAGGATTTTTTAACTATTTTTGAGTTATCTAGATACCATACTAGATACTAAATATTTTTTTTATTTGAATTTATTTAAATACTTAGATTTAAATTATCCATAGTATTTTTTACATCAGTTAGATTATTTGGAAACATATGAGCATATGTGTCTAATGTTTCTTTAGTACTAGCATGACCTAAATATTTTGTTACAGGTTGTCCAGTATTAATTAATAGAGATGCACAATTATGTCTAAAAGAGTGTAGTGGTATTCTTCTAATATCGGCATTTTCAGCAATTCGCTTATTTATTCTAGACATCATTCCAAATGTTAGTGGATCTAATTCTCCAAAGATAAACCATTTTTCGTTAAATCCGTAGTATTTTTTTCTCATTATAAAGATTTACTAAGTCATTGTATAAGACATCAGTAAGAGGTAATGTTCTAATACTTTTGACTATCTTTAATAGTATTAGCTTGTTTAGTAATAGATACTAATTTATTATTCCAATCTATATCAGACCATTGAAGTCCTCGACATTCACCACGACGTAATCCACAATAATATAACATTTCAAACATTGTCTTATCATTTAAATTAGTAGCACCCTTGACATATTTTTGAAATTCTTCAAAAGTATAAACATCTTTTTCTTCTTTCATTTCATTAGGATCTTTAAAGAATTCTATTTTCTTATAAAAACGCATTAAATTAATATCATACATTTTCATACCCCAGTTAAGAATAATTTTTAGAAATTTTTGAATATCATTTCTACTAGAACATTTAATAGGTTTATCCCATAGTTCTTGTTGAAATTTATGATATAGATTACCATCCATATCCTTTAACTTAACATTTTCAAAACTAGTAAAATATCTTCTTCTTTTTAAATATGTTTCCATAGTTCTTCTACGAACTTTATTTTTTTGTGGTGATACATAAATGTAATATGTATCATCTAAAGAACTATAAATAATATATTTCTTTTTTTAATTCTCTAAATGCTAGAGCAACATCTTTTCTACTATCATTACTAAGAGAGTAGAGGTCGATATTCTCTAGTTCATCATTAGATCTAACTAATAGAGAGTTAAGCATACCTATAGCACTAACTAATAAATCTTTAGGTATTACATAATTATTAGTAGATTCTTTCTTAAATAATCTCATACAAATCCTCCTTTCTATAATTATGTCCGATATTAAGGATAATTTAAATATAACATTGTCAGAAAAAGATGTCAATATTTTTTTGTCCGAAAATATAGACAAATTAATAAAAAAGTGTTAAAATTAAATTGTGAAGGAACAAAAGGGAAGAAAGAAGTGATTAAATGAACTCAGAAGAACTTAAAAATTTAATTGAATCTGCAAGAGTTGAAAAAGGTATTTCTCAAAGAGAACTTGCTAAATTAACTGGTATAAGTAGAAGCACTTTAAATGATTTAATTAATGGAAAAATAAAAAAAGTAGATATTGATGATCTACGTAAGATTGCTGAAACTTTAGATATGTCATTACAAAAACTATTAAAGGTTACAGGTTATGATGAAATACTTTTCTATTTTTCTAAAGATAAATATGCAAATAAGTCTAGTAAAGATTTAAAAGACTTAATAGAACAATATAAAAAATCCGAATTAGATTTATTAGATTTTGATGCTGGAAAAAGAAAAAAAGTAAGTGAAGCAAGACAAAAAATATTTTATACAATAGAACACTTACAAATAATGAAAGACAATAAGGATAGTTTGTATACAATAGATAAAGCAATAGAAGATATTAAATATGCTTTTGATGAATTAGAAGAAGCAGAACACAAATATGATTATAGTAAATTACCAAAGAAAAACTAATTTATAGAACGAAAATTTCAAAAAATTTGTTCTAAAAAAGGATATAAAACGAAAAATCTAGAAAAATCGTTTTAAGAAAAATTTTAAAAGTAAAGAGGTGAGAAAATGAGAACATTAGCTAAATAAGTATGGCATAAACTTTGATTATGCCGAAAAAAGGAGGCATAATATGTTAGAAATAAAAGATTTAACTATATCTATTAGTGATAGATATTTAATTAAAAATTTAAATTTAATACTAAATAATGGTGATAAACTTGCCATTATTGGTGAAGAAGGAAATGGAAAATCTACTTTATTAAAATCAATTTTAGACATTTGTGAATATGCTGAGATAAGTGGAAATATTAATCTGAAAGGTAATAGAATTGGTTATCTAGAACAATCTATTAGCACTGATAAATTAGATAAAAGCGTATATGAATTTTTATTTATAGATGAAACTGATTATTATGATAAAATTAATAATCTGTATAAATACTTAGAATTAATAAGTTTAAACGATGAAATATTAAAACAAAAAATTTGTACACTATCAGGTGGAGAAAAGGTTAAAATTAGTATTTTAAAATTATTATTAAATAAATATGATATTTTATTCTTAGATGAACCAACTAATGATTTAGATATTGAAACATTAGAATGGTTAGAACAATTTATTAATGATACAAATAAACCAATTATGTATGTTTCACATGATGAAACATTACTCGCTAATACAGCGAATATGATTTTACATTTAGAACAAATAAAAAAGAAGACTGAATGTAGGCATACATTATTAAAAATTGATTATGATACTTATGTTGAACAAAGACTTAGAAAAATTGAAAAGCAAACACAAGTCGCAAGATCTGAGAAAAGAGAATTTAACAAACAACAAGAAAAAATACAAAGAATAATGCAAAAAGTTGAACATCAACAAAACACAATTTCAAGAGCAGATCCACATGGTGCTCAAGTTTTAAAGAAGAAGATGCATTCTTTAAAATCACAAGAGAAAAAATTGAATGAAACAGAATTAACCGAAGTACCAGATGTTGAAGAAAGCATTAGTTTCTTTTTCGAAGATGTTGAAATACCAAGAACAAAAAACATAATCAATTTAAATATTGATGAGTTAAAAGTATCTGATAAGTTATTATCTAAAAACATAAAGTTAGATGTAATTGGTAATGTGCATTTATGTATCATAGGTAAAAATGGCGTTGGGAAATCTACTTTAATAAAATTAATTTATAATGAATTAAAAGATAGAAATGATATTAAGGTTGGGTATATGCCACAAACTTATGATGACATCTTAAATAATTATAAATATGTATTAGATTTTATATGTCCAAATGGTAGTAAAGATGAAATTACAAAAGCAAGAATGTTTTTAGGAAACATGAAATTTACTAGAGAAGAAATGATTAGTAATATTAAAGATTTAAGTAATGGGACAAAAGCAAAATTATTTCTTGTTAAATTAGTATTAGATAAATGTGATGTTTTAATACTTGATGAACCTACAAGAAATATAAGTCCATTATCAAATCCGGTTATTAGAAAAGTTTTAAATGAATATAAAGGTACTATAATTAGTGTATCTCATGATCGAAAATATATTAATCAAGTAGTAAATGCTTTTTATATTCTAACACCAAATGGATTAGTAAAAGAAAGATAAGGAGGTCTATATGGGAAAAGTAATATTAGTATGTGGTAAAATTTGTAGTGGTAAAAGTTATTATTCAAAGCAATTAAAAGATTCTTTAAATGCAGTGATAATTTCGCCAGATGAAGCTACTTATGAACTAATTAATAATGAACAAGGAGAATTTTATAATGTCTTTTCTGAAAGATTGAATAAGTATTTGACTAGAAAAGTTGGTGAAATTGCTAAGGCGGGTGCTAATGTAATTTTTGAAAGAGGACTTTGGTCAAGTAAAGATAGAAAAGAAATAAAAGAATACTATAAAAATAATGGAGTAGATTGTGAAATACATTATGTATGTGTTGATGATGATACTTGGAAACATAATATTGAAGAAAGAAATCAAAGAGTATTAGATGGTAATGGTGGCTCTGATTTCTATTTGGATGAAGGATTAATGAAAAAACTAGAATCTAAATGGGAAGAACCAACTGAAGATGAATATGATGTAATTTATAAAGTAGATAGAAAAAAACATTAAATAATGAAAGAAAGTAAATAAATGGATATAAATTTATTTTTTGATAAGATGGTTAAAGAACTTAATTTAGGAAATATAATTGAAGAACCTTTAAAGGTGACTGGTGGTCTAACACATAGGATGTTTAAGATCGTTACTGATAAAGGAAGATACATTGTTAAATTGTTAAATCCTAATATTATGAAAAGACCTACTGCAATGAGTAATTTTAATAGGTCTGATAAGTATGCAGAAATACTAAAAGAAAATGGTATAAAAGCAGTTTACTCATTAATATTTAATGATAAAAAAATGCAAGAAATTGATGGTCAATACTTTTATGTATATGAGTGGTATGATGGCAAATCTTTAAAAGATGGAGAAATAACAAAATACCATTGTGAAGAAATGGGTAAAGTACTTGCAAAAATTCATAATATTGATTTAGTTAATAGTGAATTTAGTGATAATGAAAAAAATATAGATTTTAAATATTATATTGATTTATCCAAAGAAAAGGAATCTCCTATATACGATTTAATATATGATAAATTAGATATTTTAAATGATAGTATGAATAAAGGGAATGAAGCAATTAAAAATTTACCAAACTATTTCTCTATTTGTCATAATGATATGGACTCTAAAAATGTAATGTGGCTAGGTGAAGACTATAAAATAATAGACTTAGAATGCTTGGGTTATTCTAATCCTTATCTAGAATTATATGAACTAGCATTATGTTGGTCTGGATATGAAAAATGTAATATTAATTTTGATTTATTTAAGACTTTCTTTAAAGCATATTTTGATAATACTAAACTAGATAAAAATGTGGATTGGGAAAGTATTTATTACGCTAATAATGGAAGACTCGAATGGTTAGAATTTAATATAAAAAGATCATTAATGATTGATTGTGATACAAAAGAAGAACAAAAAATAGGAATGAATGAGGTTAAAGAAACTATTGAACATGTTGTTTATTACGATAAAGTAAAAAATGAAATTTTAAAAAATATTAATGGTTTAATAAGTTAGAAAGTGATTTCAAATGCCAAATATATATTTAAAAGTACCTAGTATTGATGAACTAAATTATAGGCAAGAATGGATGAAAGATTCTAAAACAATGTCATATAATGCAGGTTTTGATGTGGATTTAAAAGGCTATGATAAAAAAACAGGTACTATAACCAAAACAAATGAGGAAATGGTTAACTGGTATAATAATTGGATTAGTAAAGAACCGGATAAATATTTTGCATATATTTTTGATAAAGAAATAGATGAGCCTATAGGAGAAGTGTATTATTATCCTGATGGTGATATACATAGTATGGGCATTCTTATTAAAGATAAATATCGTGGTAAAGGTTATAGTTACAATGCTTTGTTAGAATTAGAAAAAGTAGCATTTGAAAAGAATAATATTAATGAATTATCTGATATGGTTCCATTAGATAGGATTGGAGCTATAAAAGTATTTAAAAAAGCAGGATTTATTCATCAGATAAAGAAGAAATAGAGAAAAGTATTTGACAAAGACACTGTAGTAAAACAACTATTAATAACAAAAGAAATGTATTTCAAAAAAGAAAATAATTAAAAAATAAATGACACTAAGACACAATAAATGTGTGTGTGGTACTCACGAGCAATGTGTCACTGTGTCATTTTTAGCTAGGAGGTAGTTTGATGAAAGCTTCTATTAATGCATTGAAAGGATATAATTTTCAAGGAACGATATACTGTTATTTATTATGTTTGATGGATCTTGAAAGGAAAATAATTGAACTTGATGCTGAAGTGTCTGTAGATAATAATTTTGATGATGTTTTTATAAAAACACAAGATGATTCATTTTATCTTCAAGTAAAAAACTATCAAAATGTGACTTTTGATAAAATTAAAGTTACTGCAACTAAAGTTAGTATTACTGGTTATTCTCCAATTAATATAAAAAGTAAGGAAGGATATAATAATAGTATTCTTGTCTTAAGAAATTTAACTATACCCAAAGAAAAAATCAACGCAAAAATATTTGGAATAGATTGTGTTAAAATTAATAATTGTTATATAGTAGGCTATTTTGATAGGGAATATAATCAATTAATAAGAAATTTATATGCTAATGATGAAAGATATAATAATATTTTAATAACAGCAGATGAAAAATTGAATACTGGTAATTTTAGATTTACAATTGAGGATTTACCACCCCTTAATGTATTTGAACAAAAATTACAAGAAGAAACAAAAATAATTAGAAAGTTTTCAATTGATAATAAAAACGATGTGTTATTTATTATTGGTAAGCCTGGCGTTGGTAAAAGCCATTTAGTGACAGAATTAGAACAACAAAATATTATTTCAAATATTATTGTTGAAAGACTATGGATTTCTGAAAATGATAAAGATAAAAGTAATAGACTAAAATATTCGAATTTTATTAGAGATATAAGTTATAATCTATTTAGTAAGTCACTGATAGAAAGCGAAGAAACAATAATTAAAACATTAAAAGAAAGAAATATTACTCTTGTTGTTGATGGTTTGGATCATGTGGAAAATTATAACATTGGAGAACTAGATTTATACTTTGAATTTTTTAAAAAACTTATCGACACGAAATTAATTGTTTTATCAAGACCTTTGAAACATAATATTGATTATGAAATATTAGAATTAAATAATTGGACTGAGCAAGAAAATATGTCTTATTTAGATTTTTTAGGTGTTTCTGACTATAATATACAACTGCAAATATATGACATATCTAAGGGGTATCCAATTATTACTTCTTTTTTGGAAAAGCATTTTTTATTGAATGGAAGTTTACCAAAAATAGAAGAAGTAAAAGATATATTTGATTTTTATGATAAATTAATTTCTAATGGGGTATCTGGTTTATCTTTATTTTTAATTAATAATTCGTATTTTAAAATGAAAGAATTAGAAGAGTTGCTATCAAAAAGGGAATATAAAATTTTAATTGAAATTATAGAACATTCAGGTTATTTGTTTTCAATCCATTATGATAGGGTATATTTAATTCATGATAGTCTTAATACATATTTAAGAAGTAAAAATCCTGAATATTTAGAAGATAATCAAGATGCTATCGAAAAAATAAAGAAATCAATAAATAATGGAGAATTAAAATATCTTTCAAGAATAAATAGTATTTCATTAAATGAAGAAGATAAAGTTAGTATTGTTAAAAAATATTGTAATTTCAGTTTTATAAATGAAGCAATAAACAAAACATTCGATTATGAAATGATACAAGATATAATACATGAATTTGAATGCATTATATATGATAATGGAATAAGTTTTAATTTAAATGAAATGTACGAGTTTATTTTGATGAAAGAATGTACTAATAGAAATCATCATGATGGTTTTTATCAATTGATAATAGAAAGAATAAAGTATTATATAAAACATGATTTAATATCATTTGAAAACATATATAGTACAGGATTACTATATTATGCATATTCTTGTTTTAAGGAAAATAAATATGATCCTTTATCAACATTATATTCAACAAGATTCAATGATTCTGATAGAGAAATATCTGATTTTGATGATGCATTAGAAAAAAGCTTTAAATATTTTGATTTTTTTAAAGTGAAAATTGATATTGATGAATACTTAGCCAATAATATAAGAAATGTAGATATTAGTGATAGGGACGTTTTGATTAAAGTTGTTAGTTATTTATATATTAATAAATTAGAATATAATAATTATGAAAAAGTTGCTATAGCTGCAATGGATGAACATGATGATGAAAAAGCAGAAAAGCTATTTAAGGAGATATGTTCAAAATACGGCATAAGACCATTTATGGCGAAATCAGGAATTTATAAATTAAAGGATTATTTATTTTCATTAGGAATGGATAATGGTGACAATTATTATAAAAATAAAAGTTTAAAAGATGTTATAAAAGATAAAGCAATAATGGGTTCTTTTTATGTAAATGACTATGTTTGTAATTACATTAGGTTGGCAATTTTTGAAAATAGAAATATTGATATCAAATCAGTAGGGTTGTATTATTTTATGTATTACAATAGAAAAGATTATTCTTTATATAAACTTCCACTAGCATTAATTATATTTTACAGAAAAAAATATATTGATTTAGAAGAATGTATTAAAATACTTGATAATTCAATGGAGATGTCTGAAAAGGGAATTCGTACAATTATGACAGATTTTTATAATTTACTTAGTAATGAAGAGTTTGAACTTGCAAAAAAACATTGGAATGATAAAATTATATTAACTGATTTAGATGTCGAAAAAATCGATTTATTGAGTGAAGAAATAGTCATTAGCTATTTTATGAAGCATATTATTGGATATCATATGAGTCTTAGAGATGTAGATTATAATGATATACATAATTTATTAAAAAGTAAATATTCAAAAAGAGTGGTAGATTTACTAAAATTCTATAGTTTTAAAATTGATTCAATCGATGCATATGATTTTGATTTTAAAAACTATCATAAGAAAGATAAGTACACTCCAAAATCCTTTGAAGAGAGAGATTTTATATATGAAAATGATGCTGATAAGTTAAAAGAACATAATGTATCATGTACTGAATTAGCTAAATATGTAGATGGTTGGCATAATACTTTACCATATGTTGAACTTTTTGATATTTATTCTATTGAAGATATAAAAGATAAAGTACATGAAATAATATACAATTCATGTTTTAGTTATAAAATATTCAATATGTATGCTAATAGAAGTGAAATGTTAGGAAATTATTTAATGTTTTTAGATAGATATTCTATTTCAAAAGTTGATTGGGATAAATTGTATGATTGTTTCTTGAAATTTTTAAATTTGTCATTGATTAAATAAATTTAAATTTCTAGATACCAAATCTAGATACTAATTGCTTAAAATAATGTTATTTTAATAAACTTTACTAAATTTAAGAAAACTAAAAAGCCTTATTCTATAAGACTTTAGATAATTATTAAATTATTACGAACTGGTATTTAGATTTCCCCCTGAAGGAGCCCTAAACCGGGCTCCGCTTTTAGTTAAGAAAAGAAAATATGAAAAATAAATTTAATTTAACAAGAGAATAAAATGTATTTGTAGCCAAAAGAAATATCGTAGATTATATTTGGAAGAGTGCTAACCTTAAAGGAAATTGATAAAATGATTGATAATGGCTGTGGTATTATATAACTATCGCTCAAGAAAATCAGCCTATATTCTTTTAGAAACTTATTAAATATTACGAAACTAATGATAATAAAGATTTAAAAGAATAGCTTTATAAAACAAGTATAGACTGAATAAATTTATAGAACATTATATAGAAAAATTATATAATGTTTTTTCTTTTAAAAAAAAAATTAATAACTGACAAATAAAAAAAATTCTGCTATAATATATAGAAAGAAATGAGTTGATTATATGACCCATAAATTTGAAGCACTAATATGTGCAATACTTTTTACTTTCTGGAGTGTTAGATTATATTATAAACTATATGATAAAAAAATAAGAAAATATATCATTAGTATTGGAATACTAATTGTTTTTTGGATGTTAATTAGAATGACAAAAGGAGTAGTAGAGACTACTTTACTTACAAGATTATCTTGGTATTTGTATTATGTACCATTAATATTCATACCATCGATATTTTATATATATTCTAGATCATTATTAAAAAAAATAAATAAAAAGGAAAAAATAATAATATACATAATATCTACCATTTTACTTTTAATGGTTTTAACTAATGATTTTCATGAGATAGTATTTAAATTTAATAATGGACTAGAAGATTTTAATAATTATAAACACAATATTGGCTACTACCTGATAACCTTATGGATATTTATTTTATTTGGTGGAGGAATGATAATTTTAGCATTAGATAGATTAAAAATTAAAAAAGATATAAAAGCTTTTTTGCCACTAGGTATATTATTAATTGGTGTAATTTATACATTATTATATGTAATAAATATTAATAATATTAGAAATATAAATATGTCTGTAGTAAATAGTATTTTAATATGTTTAGGAATAGAATTAGCATTATATTTAAATTTAATACCAAATAATAAGAAATATCTAAAAACTTTTCAAAATTCTAATTTAAATATGGAAATTGTATCTTTAG
>OGGK01001206.1_pt1 | contig 18567 bp, 9 predicted proteins | sample 1571171 | NCBI WGS metagenome assembly OGGK01 (sample SAMEA2581958, study PRJEB24529) | metagenome | biome: Human gut stool | place: China | collected 2011 | reverse complement strand
GGCTGTGAAAAGCCCGGCAGCGAGAACGATACCTAATGTCAGTTTATTCATATATTTCATATTACTACTTTCTTATAGGGTTTAATTTTCGAGATCCAAAGCATCGCAACCGCGGATGTCCTGATTCTTGTCGTAGAACAGCTTATACATACCTGCCTTGATGTATGCGCAGACGCTGGTTACATCGATAGAGATGTTAGGGTTGTCTGCGATATTCAGGATATAAAGGTGAGGGGTCAGTGTCTCTTCTACCTTACGGATATCGTTGGAACCAATCTGGAACTGGATCAGGCTCGGACAGGTTGTGATTCCTGTAGGCCATGCACGTAGGCAACGCTGGTCGGTATTCTCATCACGCTGGTGGTTGATGGCAAAGGCACGGAGCACGGCACTGTTCAATGGCTGGGTTGGCACCTCGGTGAAACAGTTGTAGCTCAAGTCCATATTGGTAATGTATGGCAATGTGGTTGAGCGGAAGTCATCAGAGAGGGATGTCAACTTGTTGAATCGGAAGTCGATGACCTGCAGCAGATAAGCCTTCTTGCCCTTGATAGAACCCTTAGGGATGGTGCGCATCCGGTTGGCGCTCAAATCGATGGTTGTGATTGGCGAACCGGCTGTAAACAACTCAGAAGGGAACTTCTCTATCTTATTGTTTGACAGACTGACTGAAGCTGCATTAATACCCTTGTAGGTTCCATGACTCTTATCTACACCTGTAATCTCGTTGTAAGAGAAGTCTACAGAACCCATCTCGCGAACCGAACTTGCATCGAAGATATTCGGAATCTTCTTCAGTTTGTTATGAGCGAAGGTCAGACTCTCTACATCATCTGTAAAGGCACAGAGATTAGCAGGAACCTCCTCAATCTGGTTGTTGTTCAGATAGAGTGAAGAAAGCGCTACCTCAGAACCGAACGGATGCAACTTCTTGATGTTGTTGTAAGCCAGGTCGAGCAGACCGAGGTTCACCATCTTGCTCAAGGCAGATGACTCTGGGAACTCCTCCAGGTTGTTGTAACTCATATAGAGAATCTGGAGTGTCTTACCGGTCTTCTCGTTAGCCAGACGGGTCCAGTCGTTTCTCAACTGGTTGGCTGAGATACCCTTGCATCGTGCCAGGTTCATCGCCTGCAATTTAGGGAGATTATAGTAGAAGTCTGGAATGCGACTGATCTTCGGACAGTTGTAAAGTTCGATATCGGTCAGGTTTTCCATCTTGTCCCAATCCTCATCCTTAAACTCCTGCGCAAACTTACCATAAACAGGATTGTCAGCATTGTAGAACTTCGCACAAACCTCATCGGCTGTGATAGAAGAGTTACCGATGTAGAACTGCTGCAACTTGGTCAGACGGTAGATAGCCTTTGAAATACCGCTGATGCGGTTGGTCAATGTACCGATCTGCGCATCCTTCAGGTTGATGCGGCTGTCCTTCTTGATTCTGTTCTTCGGTGCCACCTTAGGATCAGAGTTGTAGCTTTTTACAATCATCTCCGACATGTTGGCACGTGGGTCATACTTCAGGAACTTATTCTCATAGTCGTGACGCATGCTGCTCTTCTTTGCTGCAGTCAGACTGTTTGCATCATAATCATTGAAGATGTTGGCACCAATCTTCTCATCGTGAGAACCGAGGTTGAGCACCTGGAGTTCTGTCAGCTGTCCGATGGCATCAGGTACGATTCCCTTTGCACCGAAACCGGCGATGATGAGACCGATGACACGGCCGTTGCTGTTGAGCGTTACGCCCGGCTGTTCGCCCCACATATCGAGTTCCTTGTTGAAGTTCCAGTTAGCTCCCTTGAAGGTAGCATCGCCATAGAAGCTCCACTCCTTACCGTGGAGAGATTCCCAGATAGCCTTCAAAGCCTCATAGTCCTTGATATACTCCTTAGTCTTGGAAAGGAGAATAGGCACCTGAGCCTTATCATTCAGTTGATTATCCTCTATAATGAAAGCCTCACCCTTTACAGGCTGGGTCTCATACTTGGTCTTCACCGCACCAGTCTTGCCGTAGGTGGTATAAGAGGTAACCTGATAAGTACCGGCAGGCAGCCATACGGTAGAATCGCAGTAAGCTGTACCTGTGTCCATATACTTATCGTTCTCATTGTCTGGGTTCTGATGCTCTACGCTAGACTCCTTGTATTTCACCTTCAGTTCAGGGAAGGTATAGGTCTCACGGGTAAAGAGGTTGGTTACGCTGACGTCAACGAGACGAATGTTAGAGAAGAGATATTCTGTACCACCGGCACGAGTCTTCTCCCACTCCTTCACGAGATTGAACTTCACCTTACCACGCTCCACAGTCTCAACCATGAGTTTCTGTACTTCCAGACCGCCACCTACTACAGTGAATGTTTCGCCGGCAGAAGAAGCCAGCAACTCCTCGTCTACCGCATCATAGAGATAGAAACCGATGACGGTGTAAGTACCCGAAGCGAGTTGCAGTTTTTCACTTCTCAGACCATACTCAGCATTCTCTGAATTATAAGAATTGAGCACCAGTGTCTGAGACACAGTTGTACCGTTGTGCTCCATGACCACCTTGATTTTCTTGGCATCATCCAGTTTCTCAAGTTTGTCAAGGGCAGCTGCACGGGTAGCTCTTGAAGAAACCTTCTTGCTGAGCTTGAACTGCACATATCCGTATGTGCCGTCCCAACCCTCGGTTTCATCATCAGAGCAACTTGTTGCTGCAAAGGTCAGGAGAGAGACCAAGAGCAACAAGAGAGCCTTTGAAAATATTTTCATTCTGTTCATTACTTTCTCTTGCTTCTAAATCCCATATTATTGATAATGACTACTCGCTGGCATACTCTCTGCATGTCGTTGAAACCAGCAAGGATAGGATAAGTGAGCTCATCGGCATTCAAGCCAACATAGATACCCTTATCGTCCTGTTCTACCTCGTAGTTTTCATCAGGAACAGGGTTTCCTGTACCGTCGTAAATGACTACGTTTGCTCCAGCTGAAGGATCCCATCCGTCAATCTGAGGATAAATGGCTACATAACCACCATAAACTGTTGATTCAAATACTTCTTTACCAGTATAACTGAAGATGCCCTCAGCATATGACTTAAAGTCATCATTGGTTGTCAAGGCACAATCTACATTCATACCCATGCTGGTAACAATAGGAGCAGTAACCTCAGAATCGCCCTTCTTTTCTTCCTTCTGTACAACATCCATCAGGAAGTAGCGGTCGTAATCGCTCTTCACTGTCATGAAGTCTTCCTCCAGCATTTCATCGAGACCGTTATCGAAAGTTGCGTAAACGCTCTGTGGCAATGCATAAACCAGGAACTCACGGCTTCCGCTGCTCAAGGCATCAATAGTGAGCTTAACGTCACCCTTCTCACCCTGCAACTTCACAGCACCGGATGTTTCCTCGCGCAGACCATCTTCCTTTTTATCGAAGACTACCAGCTGGTAAGCATCACCCAAGGTCTTGAGGGTGAAAGGAACGAAGTTGTAGAAGGTGAAATCGTTGGTATCACCACCATTCAGGCTAGAACCATTCTGAGTGAACACCTTACCATCAAGAGATACATTCCATACTGCCCACTGTGAAGAGGTTGGATAAGTAACATCCATGGTGCTGGTGGTCATACCATTATAGATAATAGGTATGGTTACAGCAGCCTTGCCATCCTCAGAAGTGAAGGTGATGGTGTAGTTGCCGTCCTTAGCGATGGCATACTTAGCACTTACGCCCTGATTCTCCTTGAAGGCAACACCGCCTACAGCATCCTTGTTAGGTGTACCTACCAGGAAGCCGCCTTCCAAGTCTACCCAAGCTGGAGTGTTGGTAACAGCAAAACGGAAGTTTGACTTTACGGTAAACTTGGTGTATACATTGTAACCTACAGTGATACCAGTCTTGGTGATATCATTGCCATCCGCATCGTAAACCGTCAGTATATGGTCGGCAGCCGAACGCTTAACCTCAGCGATGGCAACCTTCTGACCACCCATATTCAGGAAGAGCTGAGCCACGCTCATATCATCGCTGGCATCATCAGCAGTAATCTTAACCTTGATGGTCTGCTTGCCTGCAGTACCATTGAGTACGAAGGCGTCTGTTTTCTCGCCCTGCACCAGTTTACACCAGATTTTGTCTGAAGAAAGGCTCCAGCTCTCGTTGGCATCGAAGGTGAAGTCAAACTCAGTGCCAGCAGCACCGCCGAAAGTCTGTACCTGTGGGAATACAGGAGTTACGGCATCGTCGTCATCGCTGGAACAAGCTGTGAACAGAGTCACTGATACCAGCGCCATCAATACGAGCCAATATTTTGAAATCAATGTTTTCATTTTCTTTTTATTCTACGATTAATATCCTTGTTCTTTCAATTTCTCTGCCTCTGCATCGCTGATCCATTCATACATGGTGATGAAGGTTCCTACGTTGCCGAAGGTTGAACCATCCTTGTTGTCAACACTCATGGTGACATACTGCAATACATAGTTCTGGCAGGTGTTATAATAAGAGGTATAGAGAGAAGGCTGGCTGATGCGCAACTTGCCGTCTCCATAGATGGTACCGAACGCCTCGCCGGTTTCACCGGCTATCTGGTCGTCCATCTCTACCTTTGGCTCAAGCATGTTCTTGGTATTGAACTTCAACTTCAGGTTGTAGCCCTTATAGTAAACATCCTTCAGCAGAACGGTATTCTCCTCGCCTTCCACCACCTCAGTCTTGATCAGACGGTTGGTTACGTTGTTCAGATACTTGCTGTAGAAGGTAGATGTTACCATGCACCAGCCAGAGAAGTTGTGGATATCGAAAGGACAAGACTTCTGCATTACCACGTGGGCATAGTCCTTATAGAGATCTGTCCAGTTATACTTCTCCGGAATCACCAGTTTCAGGGTGAAGCCGAGCGAGTCGGTCTTGCCGATGTTATCATAGATACCCTGGACCTTCACATTTCCTACCATCTCGCCCGCCTTGATTGTAACGGTGTTGTTGAGGATACGGTAATGCTTACCCTCGATGGCATTGCTCTGCTTGTCTACTACCTCCACGCCGAAGGTGCGGTCGTAGTCAGCTTTTTCGGTTGCTGATACAGGCACATTGAAAACCTCATTGCTTTCCTGTACAGCATACTGATAGAGCGTATCAGAGAACATGATATGACTTGGACCAGCATAAGTGGTATAATCCTGTGAACAACTCACAAGAGCGATGAGTGCAGCTACGGCTGCCAAACATCCCATCATTATTTTCTTCATGATCGTCTCCTTATTTTATTTGTTACTTTCATTAGGCTGAATCTCAGAACCTGGTGCCTCAAGCTCATGCTGAGGAATTGGCCAGACAAAGAGAGGGTCATCCTTTTCAACCTTCAGACTGCTCTGCACGAAGTTGGCAGCAGGCTGGTCGGCAGCCTTACGCTCAAATCCCTTGTGCCAGCGCTTGAGGTCGTTCAGACGGAAGCCTTCCATATAGAGTTCCTTCACGCGCTCTGCCTCGATTATCTTCATGGCGTTGCTCTCGTCCATCGAGGTGTTACCGCCATATGAAGAGTAGCGGGCTGTACGCAAGGTAGAGATGTCCTTACCTGCCTTACCGTAGTCCGCTTTCATGGCGTAAGCCTCAGCACGTATCAGATACTGCTCTGACAGACGGAATACCATTGGCTGGTGAACATGCAGGATATTGTTGTTCAGGAATTCTGCATCGCCGAAATACTTGCTCAGCAAAGGCCACTGCAAACCGTGCTCATAACCGGTGGTACGGGTTGTGAAGATGGCTGCAGCACGGAGGTCATTGCTGTCGAATGAGTTGATGACCCATGTCTCAGGCACATAGTCTGGACGGTAACTTACATAGTTGAAGTTATCGAAGATGGTACCCAGCGCACCGCCATAGCTGTTCACGGTGAAGCCTACCTTCCAGATTCCTTCTGTAGATTTACCTGCTGTCCATTGATACTGATAATAACTGGTGTTGCCTATCTTCTGTGTGCAACTTGCCAGCACGTAATACTTACTATTGATTACCTTAGATGCATACTTGATGGCATCATCCCAGCGATGCATATATAAGGATACGCGCGCACGCAAGGCATGACAGGCATACTCATTGAAGTAAATCTCGTCATAGAGAGTTCCTTTGAAGTCTTCGTCTACCTTCAGATATTCGGCAGCCTTGTCAAGGTCTCTCAATACGAAATCGTATGATTCCTTCAGACTGGCTCTCTTCTGTGGCTCATTGCCGTAATAGTGCTCTGTGAGTACCACGCCGAGTTCCTTCTCTGCCTGCTCATCGCTATCGTAAGCCTTGCAGAAACACTTGATCAACTCAGAGTAAGCCAGGGCACGTGCGAAGTAAGCCTCGCCCTGATACTGCTCCAACTTGTCGAGCTCCTTATCACTGTTGGTGTTTGCCTTTACCTTATCTACATTATCGAGCAGGAAGTTGGCATTGTTGATAACACCATAAAGCGCACCATATACCGACTCGATGTCGGTGTTGGTAGCCTTGATATCTTTCCAACGGTAGATATCGCCATAGGCATTAGAGTAGCCCTTCACGCAGTACACGAAGTCTGCCTGCAGATCTGGCAGGATAGTCAGATTGCCCGAATAGAGGGCGCTGCTCTTGAAACTGTCGTAGATACCGTACACCAGCTTGTCCATGTCGTCCACCGTGTTGATAGCCTGGTCCATGCGGATAGAATCCTCAGGATACTTATCAAGACAGGAAGACATCGAGAGGGCTAGGATTCCCGACAGGATGTATGTCTTTATATTTTTGATATTCATTTTTTTCTCCTTTCTTGGTTAGAATTGCAATTCAACACCCAGAGTAAACTGGCGTGATGCCGGATACTGTGCCTGGTAAATATTGGATGAAACCTCAGGATCCAGACCGTTGAAACCGGTTACGGTGAAGAGGTTCTGTGCCTGACCGTAGATTCTGACCATAGAGAAGAAGTTGGTCTTGCGCAACAGACTCTGTGGCAATGAATAGGACAGACTGAGATTCTTCAGACGGAGGAACGATGCATTCTCCAAGAAGCGGTCGTCGAGCTGGGTTACCTCGCCCCAACGTGGGATGTCGGTAATATCGCCAGGCTGCTTCCAACGGTCGTACAACAGACGGTTTGACTGGTTGTAAGCAGTACCGAAGGTTACACCACTCTCCTCGAAGAAGCGGTCGTTGTTGATGACGTAGCGTGTACCAATCCAACTGAACTGGGCAGAAAACTGCAAGCCCTTCCAACGGAAGCTTGTACCGAAACCGCCCATCCAAGGTGCATCATAGGTCTTGCCCGTCATCACCTTGTCGCTCTCACGGAACTCGTTGGTTACGTTGCCGTCCTTATCATACCAGAGCTGCTCACCATTCGCAGGGTTCACACCGGCATAACGGTTCAGGAAGAACTCGCTTACTGAGTGACCTACCACATACTTCAAACCGGTGGTTGAGTTTACATACTCGGTTACACCGTTATAGAGTTCCTTCAATCGGTTCTGGTTGTAAGATACGTTGGCACTTACATTCCAGGTGAAGTCGCGTGTGCGGATTACATCACCGTCAGCACTCAGCTCGATACCCTTGTTAGCCATCACACCTACGTTCTTCCAGCGATAGCCCTCGCCGGTAACGGTATAAGACTCAGGAACGCGCATCAGCATATTGGAGGTACGCTTGTAGTATGCCTCGAAGCTGAAGTTGATTCTGTCGAGGAAACCAAGACGGAGGGCGAAGTTGTTTGCCCAGGTTGACTCCCAACCCAATTCCTCGTTACCACTCTGTGATGGAGAGAAACCGGCAGTATTATCGTAGTTGGCACCACCAGAAACCAAAGCCAGGTGATAATAGTTTGGAATCTCAGAGTTACCCGATGTACCTGTACTTACGGCAATCTGGGCTGTGCTGAGCCACTTCATATCCTTCAGCCAGTCGGTAGACTTCACGTTGTACATGAAACCGAGCGACCAGAATGTACCCCAGCGATGATCCTTACCGAAGCGTGAAGAAGCATCGGTACGCAGAGAGAAGTCGGCATAGTAGAGCTCCTTATAGTTATACTCGCCACGCATGAAGAATGACAGGTAAGAGTAGTCAGAAGATGAATCTGCCCAGCGGCTGGCACGTGTACCTGATGATACGTTGGTCAGGAGATCGCTGGTCTGACCCTTGGAATATACCTGGAAACCCTCTGAGTGGAAATTAACAGCCTCCTGACCCAGCATCACGTTGAACGAATGGATATCGTTCAGGGTGAAACGGTAGTTAGCCGTAGTGGTCTCTGTCAGGTTGATGGCATCGCTGCTCTGGCGTGCCGCAGTACCCTGTCCGTTATTTGAAGAGAGACTTGGGAACGACTGGAGGAACGCTGTAGAATGGGTGAAATCGGCACCAAACTGAGTACGGATAGTCAGATTCTCTATCGGATAGATTTCAGCATACATGGTAGAGAGTACCTTATATTTCTTGTTCTTGATAGGATTCAAGCCCATGTAAACGATAGGGTTCTCGCTGGTTCCAGCCCAGTTGCCTGCAGCAAGTGAAGCCAGACTGCCATCCTTAGCATAAGGATTCCAGTAAGGCAGCATGAATCGGCATGCAGAAATAGGAGTAACGGTATTATAGCTACCATCGTCAGCCTGCTGAGCTTCCTCATAGGCAGCCATGGTGTTGGTACCTACCTTCAACCACTTGCCTGCCTTTACATCTGCATTGGTACGGATGTTGTAACGGCGGAAGGTTGAATTCTGTGCGATACCGTCCTGATCGTAGAAACCACCAGAAACATAGTAGTTCAAGCGGTCGGTAGCACGGTTGATAGAGAGTTCGTAGCTCTGCAGCGGAGCGCGGTCGTTGAACACCTCGTCCAGCCAGTTTACGTTTACTCTTGAAAGGAGATTGTAATCCTTACCTGTATCCAGACCTACTTCTTTCTCAAACTGTATACGCTCGTCGGTATTCATCATTTTCCAGTTGGTCTGTGCCAACTCAGAGAAACCATACTGTGCACGGAGCGTAATCTTCGCCTTGTCCATTGCCAAGCCTCGCTTGGAAGTGATCACAACCACACCGTTGGCAGCACGTGCACCATAAATAGAGGTAGAAGAGGCATCCTTCAATACAGAGATACTTTCGATGTCGTTAGGACTCAAGGTGTTGAAATCAGAACTTGAGATTGGCACGCCGTCGAGGATAAAGAGTGGCGACTTGCCGGAATTGATAGAGTTGGTACCACGAATCTGGAAGGTAGCCGCCTTACTAGGTTCACCCGAAGAAGAGATGACCTGCAAACCAGTACTCTGTCCCTGCAAAGCTTGGTCGAAGCTTGCCGCCGGCACATTTTCTATCTTTTCAGACTTTACGGCAGACACGGAACCCGCAATGGTTCCCTTCTTTCTCACGCCATACGCCACCACAACCACTTCATCCATCATCTTGGAATCCGAAGCAAGGGTGATGTTGAGCGTATTTGTCTGCGCATTCACAACGTGCTTCTGCGTAACGCAACCCACATAAGAGTAGGCAAGCGTAGCCTTCGAAGCACCCTTAATTTCGATGGTATAGTTACCGTCAATATCGGTCACTACGCCATTTGATGTTCCCTCTTGCATAATGGTCACACCAATCATCGGTTCGTTGTCTTCAGCAGACACGACTGTACCCTTGACGCTGAAATTCTGCGCCAAGACCGATTGGATAGACAACAATACAAGTGAGACAAGTAAAAGAGTTAATCTTCTCATCCTTGTTTGTTTCAAGTTTACTAATTAATAATTATTATTTTTTTCTCATTTTTTTCTCGTTTGGTAAAAGCCGAAAGCACTCAGGGCGACACTTCGCCCCTCCATTTATACATTCTTTCACTAATATGCACGCATGGAAATACCTATTTAACTTAAATCGGTGCAAAATTACGAATATTTTCTTATTTGCCCAAGATAATCGCTTAAAATTTAAATGTTTGATATGAAATATCTATGTTTTTTAGCATATATGTTCATAAATTTAGTTAATTGTCGATTTTTTGTCACATCCGATTACAGTTTGCAAAAACTAGTTCAATACACATCTTTTTTTGTTTCTATGCAGCCGTTTTCATAAAGCTGAAATTACGTCCCGACGTAGCTTGTACTACGTCGGGACGTATCTTTTGCTGCGTCGGGACGTAGCAAATGCTACATCGGGACGCATTTTTTACTGCATCGGAACGTATTTTATCAGCTGACGCAAGTGGCTCAGTCAGCTGACGCAAGTAGCTCAATCAGCTAACGCAAGTGGCTCAATCAGCTGACGCAGATATCTCGACAAGCCGAAGGATACGTCTCCATTAGCCTACGGAGTCGTATCCGTAACCCGACGGAGTCATATCCGTAACCCAATGCTGTCATATTCTTAACCCCACGCAGCCATATCTATAGGCAAACGGAAGCACATCATTTATTTACCTCTTCACCTTCATATATTCCGTAGGAGTCATGCCATACTCCTTGGAGAAGCATTTGGAGAAATAACTGCTGTTGGAAAAACCAACGGTATACATCACCTCGGAAACACTGAACTTGCCCTGGCTCAGGAGCTCGGCAGCACGGCTCATACGCATCTCACGGATATACTCTACAGGCGTACGGCCCGTTATCGCCTTCGTTTTGCGATACAGCTGTTTGCCACCTATGCCTATCACATCCTGCAACATCGAAACGTTGAAGTCGGAATCTATCATGTGCTTCTCTATCGCCTCATTGATCTCTTCGAGCAGACGCTTGTCTGCCGCATCCAACTCGCTGACATCTACCGTCTTCTTTTCCTCTTCAGAAGATTCAGAGCGTGCAGGAACTGGTTCTGAGGATGATGATTCAGGCTCAGATAAGGCCGAAGCGGATAACCCAGTGGCAACAGTTGATGGCTTCTCTGGTATCTTCACGTTCAGGTAGCGGACCATCAGAGCAGTCACCTCATCAAATGAATGATGAGCCACAGCAGCCTTCAAATCTTCCGTCAGACGGTTGAAGAAGTCCATACGCATCTGTACCTGCTCCAACACCTCAGCCTTCTGCTTCTGGGCATCAGCCAGTTCCTTACGCAGGAAATACCAGCTTACCAGCCATGCCACAAACACGATGAGTGCCGTGATATAGAAGAGCTTGCACCACCAGGAGAGATACCAAGGCGGCAGGACGGAGATGTCGAGCGAATAAACCTCGGCAGCTATCTTGCCTTCACCATCCACGGCATGAACCGTAAGATGATAATCGCCATAAGACAAACCATTGTAGGTGATATCGATATTGCCTGAGTTCAGATAATGCCAGTCGTGGTCGCTGCCTTCGAGTTTGTAAGCATAAACGGCTGAAGGATGATCAGCAAAAGGAAGGTCGGTAAGCTGCAGGGTGAAGTTGTTCTCATCACTCTTCAGTTTCAGGATTTCTCCACGCTCCTCACAAGCCTCTCCGTTTACGATGATTCCAGCCAGCATCAAGCGGGTAAACTGCTTAGGCTTCTGTGCTACATCGGAACTGATTGCCACATAGCCGTCATTGCCGCCCATCATTACCAGATGAGTCTGTCTGCTGTAACAGATGTTGAGCGGCATAACAGAAGGAATCATGAAGCGCTGGCTCTCACCCTGTGGATCGATTACGCAGCATTCATTGCCCGATACCACCCATATCTTGCCTTCCACATCGCACATGGTACTTACCTTGCCACCAATCTGCCATGTCTTGGAAGAAAAACTATTACCCAGCACAGAACCGGCTGCATAATAACAGGTTACCGAACTGTTATCACCCATCCAGATATTGCCCTTGCTGTCTGCCATCAGATAGTTGACAACATCTGAGTTAGCTACCTGCACCACCTTCATATCGTTCGGATTGATGCAGTCGAGACGGGTATAGGTAGAAACCCAAATCCTACCCTTTCCATCCATCACCATCTGACCTACATGCAGACCAGAGAGCGCATTCTTTCCCTTGTCCGAGTAATGCCAGTCGGCTATGGTCTTGCCGCTCAGAAGAGCCGCCTTATCCATCACGAAGACACCGCCCTGATAAGAACCCATCCATATCCTGCCCTTCTTGTCCTGGAGAATATCGTAAGCCCAGGCAGTAGAATACTTGCCACTCTTATCGTAGACGATGAAGTTGCGCATCTGACGGGAACTGCGGTCATAGAAGTTGATGCCATGGTCGGTACAGATCCATACATCGCCGTCATGGTCCTCATAAATCTTGCGTACACGGTTATGACTCAGCGGGAAGGCAGAGCTGTTCTGCTTGTACCATGCCACATTCTGATAACCTTCAGCATTCCGGGTGAAATGAATCAGACCGTTGGTACCGCCCATCCACCATTCGCCGTTACGGGTCTGGAGCATGGCATGCAGACAGTTACCCTCACCCGACATCGTAATCTTATCGAGCGATACATAGCGGTAATAAGTATGAGTAGTAAGACGGGAGAGACCATTGTCGGTACCCACCCATACATTCTGCCATTTATCTACAAAGCAAGCCCAGACGATGTTGTTAGGAATAGAAGCATCATCGCGGGAATCGTGGATATAATGGGTGATGGCATTGGAGAGTGCCATCTGATAGAGTCCGTTATCTGTTCCGATATAGAGATTGCCGGCAGCATCTGTAGAAAGACATTTGATGGAATTGCCGTTCAGAGCTGGAATCTGTGAGAAGTTCCTGAGCTGCAGATCGGCACAATAGAGAGCGCCCTCGGTACCAATCCAGTAGCATCGGCGCTTGGCATCATAGGCGAGCGCATTGACCAGCGGCTGTTCTCCGGCACGGAGCGGAATCAGTCTGCTGCCGAGACGCAGACCAGCAAGCGAACCTACGAGCAAGCCTCGCGGAGTAGAGAGCAAGGCATAGACATCACCCCCGAAGTCAGTCTTACCACCCTTGATATCGAGCACACGGAGTTCCTTCAGCTGCTTGCGCTTCGCCTCATCGGCAAAAGCCTTCATGGCTGGTGTTTCTGCATATTGATAAGATTGCGTATCGAATTTCAGGATGCCGTTGCCGGTAGCCAGATAGAGCATTCTGCCCTCGAAACCGAGCGCATTGACACGCGTATTGCTGAATGTATGTTCCTGAAAATGGCGGTAGCCATGATAACCATCATAGCTGTAAAGACCGTTGTCGGTTCCGAGCCATATCATTCCATCACTGTCCTGGGTAATGGCACAAACTGTCTGAGCACCTTCCAATGAGGTGTTAACGAAACGCTGCGCATGGATGGCGAGCGAAACAAAGAGCATAGCAATTGCCATGCTGATGCGGTTTATAGGTTTTGTTGACTTTTTCATGCGTGCAAATTTACACAATATTCATGATAACGCCAAAAAATATCGGAGAAAATTCATAAAAAAAAAGAATCCCCTGGAAAAATAGCCGCTGCTATTCCCAGAGGATCCGATATAAACTATATACTTTATAACCAACCGAAATCGGTCTTTGTCATCTTATATTGCCTGGAGCGTAATCGACTTTTCGATATTTCGCTTGCTGTCTTTTACCTTCAGGATGATGTCGCCCTTCTGCTTGCTGCTCTGTACGATGACTACGAGTTTGCCGGAGAAGAGTTTCATCTGTGGCTGGGTGAATGGTTCGAGCGATGTGGCATCGCCATTGCAGGCTGCCTTGAAAGTGCCGGCACCACTCACCTCGAAGGTCAGTTCGTCATCGGCAAGCGGACATTCATTGCCGTCCTTATCCTGCAGACTCACGGTGATGAAGGCAAGGTCGTTGCCATCGGCATTCAGAAGCACATTGTGTTCATCGGTACAGCCTTCTACCATGCAGGCAATAGGTTCATGATCAGGTGTTTCTACGCTGAACTTCATCTGTGCAGGCTCGCCGGCAGTACGCTTCACGTCCTCGCCTACCTTTTCGCCATACTGATTGTAGGTAACCACGCGAATCTCACCCGGTTCATACTTCACATTGTTCCAGCGCAGACGGTAGCGGTCGAGGCGGCTTGACTTGTCCTTGCGAACCCTGCCCTGACTCTTGCCGTTGACGAAAAGTTCGCCTTCCACACCATCGGTGTAGCAATATACAGGGGTAACCTGTCCTTCCCTGCCCTTCCAGTTCCAGTGAGGAAGAAGATGGGTGGTATGCTGATGCTCGTTCCAGCGGGCACGATACATATAATACCGATCCTTTGGAAGTCCGGCAAGGTCGCAGATACCGAAGTAGCTGCTACGGCTTGGCCAGTAGGTATCGTATGGAGTAGGCTCGCCCAGATAGTCGTAACCGGTCCATACAAACTCACCGATTACCCAACTGTAGTCATCCTGCATCTTCCAGTCATCATCCGGAAGATTGCTCCAGGAACAGTATTCGGTATCATAGCTTGAGCACTGACCATCAGGATAGGTAGCCTTATCACTTACCACTACCGGGAACTTGTATACGCCACGGGAGCTGACCGTAGAGGCAGTTTCAGAACCGAGGAGGAAGCCCTGAGGCAACTGCTCGATATTCTTATAATATTTATGTACGCGATAGTTGAAGCCCGGTACATCCATCACCTGGGCAAATCCGCTCTTCAGGGCATCTTCTGCCTTATCCATACCCTGGGTAACAGGACGGGATGGGTCGTACTGATGACAGAGATCCTGCAGATGCTTAGCTATCTTCATACCCTCCTTGCTCCATTGCTCAGGAATCTCGTTACCGATACTCCACATGACGATGCTAGGATGGTTGCGATGGTGCTTTACCAGATTGGTGATATCCTTATCGCTCCACTCCTTGAAGAACTTGGCGTAGCCGTTCTTGCACTTAGGATAAATCCACATATCGAAACTCTCTGCCATCACCATCATACCGAGGGAATCGCAGATTTCCATCTGCATGGTAGAAGGCATATTGTGGGCTGTACGGATGGCGTCGCAACCCATCTGCTTCATCATCTTGATCTGACGGATAAGGGCTGCCTTGTTTTCTGCTGCTCCCAATGGACCGAGGTCGTGGTGCAGACAGACACCCTTCAGTTTGCGGGTAACGCCATTGAGCTGGAAACCATAATCCTTTGATACTGCGATGGTACGGATACCGGTCTTCAGGGTCTGCACATCAGCCACCTTCTTTCCTTCATATCGGGTAAGCTTTACCTGATAGAGGTAAGGAGATTCCGGAGACCAGAGCTGAGGATTCACTACCTTCAGAGTAGTCTTGATTTCAGGATTGGCACCTGTGACGATCTTCTCTGCAACCTTCTTGCCAGCCTCATCAAACAGGGCTATGACGGTCTTGCCCGACTTACCAGCCTTGCCTTCGAGGAGCGCATTTACTTCTACTTCAGCCTCCTGCTTATCAGCCTTCAGGGTACGGACGAAGGTATCCCAGGTAGAGAAGTTCTCGTTGCCATAGAGTTCTACGGAAACCGGACGGTAAAGACCGCCTCCCGGATACCAACGGCTGCTTTCCTCTACATTATTAAGATGTACCTCGATGAGATTACTCTTACCAAACTGGATGAAAGGTGTAATGTCGATGCGGAAGGCATTGTAGCCGTAAGCCCATCTGCCAGCCTCCTTGCCATTCACCTTAACGACAGGCTGACTCATCGCACCATCAAAAACGAGGACGGCACGCTTGTAGCCCTTCGGCAACTGAAGATTCATCTTATACATCCCCTCTCCAATCCAAGGGAGAGCTCCAGAGCGTCCCGACTTCTCGGTCTTCTCCTTTTCGCCATTCTGCTCGATTGCCACCATCTGCAGGTCCCATTTCTTATCGAAAGGTCCCGAGATAGCCCAATCGTGCGGAACAGCTACCTGCTGCCACGCCTTACCATCACGGGAGAAGTCCCACGATGGCAAAGTGATGACTTTTCTGCTCTGCGCCTGGCACAGCGTAGTGAGTGCCAGGGCTAGAGTCATGAAAGTAATACTTCTCTTGATCATATTGCTATTTAATAATCTTATTTATATGCATCGAATACGGCAGTTGGTTTGCCGCTGTTGTCGAACGCTCCCTTGGTATATGCAGACCAACCCAGAGTGGTATAGTTGGCTGGCTTCCAGTTGTTGTAAACTTCCGGTTCCCAATAGAAGATACCCTCGCAGGTAGAGATTGCCTTGCAGCCATCCACCATCTTCTTCATCATTGGCGCAGCCTGGGCAGAGCCCCACCACATACCGATTTCAGAGATGATGACATGGCAGTTGTACTGTTCTGATAAAGTCTTAATATTATTCAGACAATTGGTGGTTAAATCCTGCCAATTGTTATCTTCTGGATAAAGTGACATACCGATGACATCCCATTTTCCACTCTTCTTCTTCAATTCACCAAAGAGCCAGGTATAACGGCCGAGGTTATTACCCTCATCCACGTGCACGATGACTTTAGCTTGTGGATAAACCGCCTTAACGGCATCATAACCGGCGTTAACATAAGCAGCAAAGTTGGCTGCATTCTTAGATACCTGACCGGTTACAGCCTCATCGCTATTGAAGAGCATTCCGTCGCGGGTTTCATTGCCCACCTGCACCCACTCTACGTTGGTTACACCTCTATCCTTCAAGGCTGTCAACACATCCTTGGTATGATCAGCCACAGCCTGTTTCATCTGTTCGGCAGTATAGCCCTGCCATGCAGCAGGAACTTTCTGGTTGCCCGGGTCAGCCCAGGTATCAGAATAGTGGAAGTCAATCATCAGACGGAAGCCGAGCTGCTGAGCACGCCAAGCCTTGGCGATGACATCATCCTTGCCACACCAGCCACCTTCCGGATTTACCCAGACACGCAGACGGATGGAATTGGTTCCCTCTTCGCGAAGGAGCTTCATGCATTCTGTAGCCTTGCCATTCTGATTATAGAATTTCACACCATCCTTCTCCATCTCTGTGAGCCAACTTACATCGGCACCCTTGGCGAAGCCACTCATATCGTATGTCTTCTCCTTTTCGGGAGTGGTATTATCATCATTGCTGCAACTTGTTCCCGTAATAGAAAACAAGAGTGCTGAAGCCAGCAATATGGCTTTTCCAAATATATTCTTCATTGCTATTTTTCTTATTAATTATTCATATTCATATTTCCATGTCATGGTGTTGAGGTCAGCGGTAACGGTAACTTCACCACCAGTTACATCATCCTTGAACCAAGGATTCCACTTGTCGTCTGCCGTAGAAAGATTAAACATCTTATCATTACTTGGCTCGCAACCATACCATGTTTGCTTGTCATCCTTGTTGGCTCCTACATAGATAAACATAAATCCTTCCCAAGCTGTTGGCTTGTACTTGCAGGTATAAACGCCATCGCTCACCTTGTTCATCACGGCAAGAAGGGTGTTAGCATCCTTGCTGAACATGCAGAGAGTATTGCTAGCCTCTGGCTCAGGAGTTGTCTGATCGCCCGATACGATGGTGTATTCCAACTGGCTGTGCTCACCAACTTTCACGGTTATGGTATAAGTACCCGCCTTGGCAATATTCACGCTACCAGCTGTTGCTGCATCTGTCATCTTGCCATCAGCCAAAGTATAGTTCAAGGTCTTCTCAACGGCTGCAGCATCTTCTGTACCAGTAGCCTTGCTGTACTCAGCGCCTGTAGCTACGATGCTGACTGGAGTATTATCGGCTGTGGTTGTAATCACCTTGGTCCAAGCATAGTTAGGCGCATCATAGGTCATATCTTCACCATTCAACTGCATCGACTTGATGTAAGTTGGCTTAAGTTCCTTAGCTTTTGTATCAAGAACTGTATAATAAATACCTGTCTGACCTGGGAACCAGATGTTCCATGCAGACTCAGTATTATCCATTTCGTACACATGACCATCCTGTCCTACATTACCCCAAATGGTACCATCATTTTCCTTACCCCAGATATGGAACCAAGAAGAGGCATTCATATAGCCAGAATAAACTCCATCAGAATTAGGAGAATAGAGTTTGGTCAGAACTTGCTCCTTATTCTCATTCAGGATATTGATGTAGCTCATATCAATAAGGTATGAAGTAACCTTTACCTGGCAGACATTGCTGTAAGCGGCATCAAGATTACTACCCATCAGACTCTTGATACGGAAATAAAGAGGTGAACTCACATCAGGAGACAAGCCGAGATCCTTGGCTGCAGCATTGAGGTCTGCACCGGTGAAAGCCTTGGAAAGGTCGGTTACGGTGTATTCCTTTTCTGAAGTAAAGTTCTCTGAGGCTGATACCTGCAGATAAGTTTTCAACACTCCGTTGCCCGCAGGCTTGGTCTCGTCGCTAGAAAGCAAGGTAGGATTCTGCCAAGCCAACGAGAGGACAACGTCCTTACTGTTATCTACAGACAGCTTCACATCGGATGCCGATGCCATCAGATCGGATGCCTTGAAGCCATCCAAATATATCTTGTCGCCACTCTCGTCGCAACTCACCAGAGCGGTGAGTGCGCAGAGAAGCATCATCAGGTTTCTAAATATCTTTTTCATTCTTTTATCCTATTAATAGTTGTCGTTATGAAGATTTGGATTGGCGGTAAGCTCGGTGTTAGGGATTGGATAGATGTTGTACTTGCTGTCAACAGCCTGTCCGTCGTGGACACCACCCTTCCACTG
>OGGK01001205.1_pt1 | contig 18580 bp, 14 predicted proteins | sample 1571171 | NCBI WGS metagenome assembly OGGK01 (sample SAMEA2581958, study PRJEB24529) | metagenome | biome: Human gut stool | place: China | collected 2011 | reverse complement strand
TGTCTGGAATAGGCTTTTTGTAATCGCCGTTGAGCAGTTTCTTGTGGCACTTCTCGAAGCAGTCGAGGGTATAGTTGACATCTTCGAGTGTGTGAACTGCAGTCGGGATGATACGCAAAATAATTTCACCACGCGGAATAACCGGGTAAACGACAACCGAACAGAACAGGTTGTAATTTTCACGCAAATCTACGACAATGTTGCAGGCCTCTTCTACACCACCTTTCATTTATACTGGGGTAACAGGAGAGAGTGTTCCTCCGATATCGAAACCACGTTCGCGGAAACCGCTCTGCAATGCACGAACGATCGTCCACAGTTTTTCCTGATATTCGGGGTGGTTACGAATCAGATCGAGACGTTTGAGTGCGCCCATAACCATAGGCATCGGCAGAGCCTTGGCGTAGGTCTGAGAACGCATATTGTAACGGAGGTAATCAATGATATATTTCTCAGAAGAGACAAATGCTCCGATACCTGCCATTGATTTAGCAAAGGTGTTGAACAGAACGTCCACACCGTCGGTAACACCGAAGTGGCTGGCTGTACCACGACCACCTTCACCCATTGTACCGAAACCATGTGCATCATCTACCAACAGACGGAAGTTGAAATCCTTTTTCATGGCTACGATCTCGTCGAGTTTACCGAGGTCGCCTTTCATACCGAATACACCCTCCGTGATGACCAGGATGCCTCCACCTGTTTCAGCTGCCATTTTGGTTGCATGCTCGAGTTGTTTACGGCAAGCAGCCATATCGTTGTGCGGGAATACGAAACGTTTACCGGTGTGCAGACGCAGACCGTCGATAATGCAGGCATGTGCTTCGGAGTCATATACAACTACGTCACGACGGGTCAACAGGCAGTCGATGATCGAGACCATACCCTGGTAACCGTAGTTGAGCAGGAATGCATCAGGTTTGCCAACGAAAGCTGCCAACTCACGTTCGAGTTGTTCGTGCCATTTGGTTTGACCGCTCATCATACGGGCGCCCATCGGGGCTGCCATACCATATTTTGCAGCGGCTTCAGCATCAGCCTTGCGAACTTCAGGATGGTTGGCCAGACCTAAATAGTTGTTCAAACTCCAGTTCAGCACTTCCCGTCCACGGAACATCATTCTCGGGCCGATTTCACCTTCAAGTTTCGGGAAAGAGTAGTAGCCATGACTCAATTTTTGGTATTGGCCAATTGGGCCACCGGCATTCTCATGTATGCGTTCAAAAATATCCACAACAGTAGTTATTAATAAGGTTAAATTAATTCAATTCAGAATTATTAAGCGGTATTGAGGCTCAGATAAAGAGTCTCCTAACAATTTTTAATTCACGCAAATTTATGTAATTTTTCGGTTCAGTGTGGTGTTTGTGCTGAGATGAAAAGCCCTGAAATAGTAAAATACGTCTTTATACTTACTGCGACTTCAAGGATCACATGCTTTTTTAAAAATGTAGAAAAAGTATCTTTTTTATATATAAAAACAATATATGAAAATGGAACAGAAGAATTGCAAAAAATAGAAATAACTCAAGAAACAAATAGTAAACTATTTGAAATACCAGCAACATATGCAGAAAATTAAATATACAGTAGTATATAATTGCGCCAATAGGCGATTATATAAATAAAAAACCTCTTATAAAAGAGGAATAAGATTCAAAAGAAGGAGTGTAAAAAATATGTCAGTTAGATTTATGTTAAATGAAACATCATATTTTGGAAAAGGTGCAAGAGAAGAATTAGCACCAGAAATAAAAAACAGAGGATTTAAAAAAGCATTTGTAGTTACAGATAAATCATTAGCAGAATGTGGAGTTATCAATAAAGTTACAGATGTTTTAGAAAAAGCAGGAATACCTTTTGAAGTATATTCAGAAGTAAAACCAAACCCAACAATAAAAAATGTAACAGATGGAATTGAAGCTTGTAAAAAATCAGGTGCAGATGTAATTGTTGCAGTTGGTGGAGGATCAAGCATAGATACAGCAAAAGGAATATCTATAGTTATGACAAACCCAGATAGAGCTGATATTGTATCATTAAATGGTGCATCAAACACAGTAAATAGAGGTATGCCAGTAATAGCATTACCAACAACATCAGGAACAGCTGCTGAAGTAACAATAAATTATGTTATAACAGATGAAGAAAGAGAAGTAAAAATGGTATGTGTAGATCCACATGACATTCCAATTATGGCAATTGTTGATTCAGACTTAATGGCAACAATGCCAAAATCATTAGCATCAGCTACAGGAATGGATGCATTAACACATGCAGTTGAAGGATATATCACAAAAGCACATAATACAATGTCAGATATGTTCCATATGAAAGCAATAAAATTAATATTCAAATATTTACCATCAGCAGTAAATGAAAAAGATGAAGAAGCAATAGAAATGATGGGATTAGCTCAATATATTGCTGGTATGGGATTCTCAAATGTAGGATTAGGAATTGTACACTCAATGGCACATCAATTAGGTGCTGTTTATGATACTCCACATGGTCTAGCAAATGCTATTTTATTACCAACAGTTATGAGATTTAATGGTGAAGATCCAGCAACAGCACAAAGATTTAGAGAAATTTTATGTGAAATTGGTAGACCAGATGCTGCAAACTTAAATGACCAAGATGTTATAAATACATTTGTATGGATGATATCTGAATTATCAAAATCAGTAGGAATTACACAAAGAGTTAGAGATGTTGGAGCCAAAGAAGAAGATTTTGAAATGTTAGCAGATAAAGCAATGCAAGATCCTTGTAAACCAGGAAATCCAAGAGAAGTATCAAAAGAAGACTTTATTGAATTATTTAGAAGAGCATTCTAATTAATAAAAAATAATGGACAAAATTAATAATATGTGTTATAATAAAATGCGATATGTGCTAAAGCACGTGTTGCATTTTTTTATTGGGTTCGTTTTATTCATTTTCAAATAGACATCAAGGAGGAACACAAGGATGGCTAGGATTAGTGCAATAACAAATGACGGTAAGGAACAATCTAAAGCAGAAGGCAATTTGAAGAGTGTTCTCAAAATGGCTTCTCTTATTGCAGGCAACAATCATCAAATCATTATTAATAAAAATGAATTAGATGGATTTGTAACTGAAAGTAAGTTAGAGATTTGTACTTTATTGCCCCAAGAAATTATTGAAAATATGAGTTTTCACGGTACTATAAATTGTGCTTGTGGAACTTATGGAAATATTCATATGCAACTTTATTATACTGATTTTCCTGAAAAGGATTATTATGTTATTTTTAGAGTTGTAATGGATGGAAAGGATGTGTATAATAATCCGAAATCAGTAAGAAGTTTCACTGGAATGATCGAATTAACACTTTGAAACAAAAGGAGAAAAACTATGGCCATGAATGCTAGTAGCTGGATCCCTAATTGGTTTGACCTGGAAGTTGACGAATTGGAACGCCAAATCTCCAATTGGTGCAATTTGAATGCAAGAGAAAAATGGGTTGTTGTGTTTAATCTCAATGACCTTAAGAAATTCTTGCACAAAAACAAATTGAACAGAAACACTGATGGAAGACATCATTTTTGTTCTACGCACAATTTGGTTATTTCTTGGAATGAAATGGAAGAAAATTGGGGAATTCTGTATCAGGTAAAGAGTAACAAAGACTTTAATGAAATCCTGTATCAGTTCCCTGAATTTCCTGAAGAATCTAAAGGAACGGCTTATGTGAATCCTAATATCTAATCGCAAAAAGGTTAAAAGTATTGAAAAATTTCATACTTTTAGCCTTTTTTGTAATAAAAAATTATTAATAGTTCTATAAAAGTATAGATTTTTTGAAAAAAAGGTGTTATAATTTATGTGACTGGTACAAAAGTATTGGTTTAATCGCATTACATTACAGTGAAATGTAAGGAGGTACATCCATGAAAATGCAATTAAAAGAAAATGTTGAATTCCGGAATTTGACAGTGAATTGTAACACATTCAAAGAAAAAGTTTCGGAATTGGTTGAACAATTTGGTGGTAAAGTCGCATTTGTTTTCAAATCTGAAGTTATGCACCAAATCTCCAAAAAAGGTCTTTGCAAATACTATACTGAAGGCTATACTGCCGATGATGGAATTTGCATGATGATTACGCATGGCTCTATGTTGCTGGACAAGGTTGCATATACAATTTATCCTTTCGACTTGTTTAATGCTGAAAAATGCGCAGGAGTTGAAAGTATTATCACAGCAATTTATGACAAGCGTGGCATTGTAAAATACAATTTGCCATTGCGTAATGAAAAACTTCAGTATATTTATATTCTGGAGTATGAGGAGCAGCCCAACTAATTCTATAATTGTATAATTGGTAAATACAATAAAGCTGAGAGGAGAAAGAAGTAATATCTTACTCCTCTTAGCTTTGTTATGATTTATATTGACATTTTATCTAATAAAGTGATATAATTTCACAATAGAAAAGCAAAAATATAAAGGAGAAATAAGATGACATTAGTAGAAGATTTAAAATGGAGAGGACTAATAAAAGATATATCAAGCCTAGAATTAGAAGAAAAATTAAACCAAGGTGGTTTAACATTTTATATAGGAACAGACCCAACAGCAGATAGCTTACATGTAGGACATTTATCAAGTTTTTTAATTTCAAAAAGACTAAAAGAAGCAGGACATCATCCAATATTATTAGTTGGTGGAGGAACAGGAATGATAGGAGATCCGAGACCAACAACAGAAAGAGCAATGATTAGTAAAGAACAAGTAAGACATAATTTTGAATGTCTAAAAAAACAAGTTGAAGATATATTTGGATTTGAAGTTGTAAATAATAATGACTGGTATCAAGATATCAATGTTATAGACTTCTTAAGAGATTATGGAAAATATTTTAATGTTAATTATATGTTAGACAAAGACATTATAAGAAGAAGACTAGATTCAGGAATTACATATACAGAATTTTCATATATGATATTGCAAGCATTAGACTTCAAACATTTACATGAATGTAATGGAGTAGATTTACAATGTGCTGGATCTGACCAATGGGGAAATATTACAGCAGGAATTGATTTAATAAGAAAATCAACAGGTGATGAAGTATATGGATTTACAATGCCATTAGTTACAGATTCACAAGGAAAGAAATTTGGAAAGAGTGAAGGAAATGCTTTATGGTTAGATAAAACAAAAACATCAAGCTATAAATTATATCAATTCTTTGTAAATGTTGAAGATTCAATGGTAATAAATTATTTAAAAATATATACATTTCTTTCAAGAGAAGAAATTGAAGAATATGAAAGAAAAAATAATGAACATCCAGAATTAAGAGAAGCACATAAAGCATTAGCACGTGAAATAATAACATTTTTACATGGAAAAGAAGAATATGAAAGAGCTGAAAAATTAGCACAAAGCTTATTTAATAATAAATTTGAAGATTTAACAAAACAAGATATTGCAGATTTATTTGATGAGCAAGATATGAAAAAAGTTGATACTGATATAAGTATAGTTGATATGGTAATTTCTGTAGGTGCAGCATCAAGTAAAAGAGAAGCAAGAGAATTTATAACAAGTGGAGCAGTATCTTTAAACGGAAACAAAATAACAGATATTAATCAAATAATATCAGCAGACATGTTTATAGACAATACATATGTTATTATAAAAAGAGGAAAGAAAAATTATTATGTAGGAAAGAAAATATAAAAATTAGTGAAAATAGCAATTGGATTTTGATTGCTATTTTTACATTTTATTCCAAAAAAATACTTGAAAGCAATAGTAAAAAGTAGTATAATATAAATGTGACAAACTATTTTTTTAGGAGTGTAGATATGTTGAAAGAACAAAAGAAACGAAAACGGTACAAACATAGTGGATTTGATGGTACAACATTAATTTGTTGTGCTATCGGCGTTGTGGTTTCAGTTAACTCTTGTAATTTTGTGAATGAAAAAATTGCAAGTGCAAGAGAAGCTGCCAAACGAGCTCAAGTTAGAATTCAAAGTCAGTCAATTCAAACAGAAGAACTGGTGATTCCAGATTCTCTCGATGAAATTCAACAAAAACTTCTTGGAAACAAGCAAGAGATTGCTCTTCAAGGAAATAAAGAATCAGAGGATTCTTATAATGCTGAATATGAAGCAGAATTAGCAACTGAACCTGCAGAAAGCGAAGATTCCTACAATGAAGAAGTAGAAAATGAAATCTTAGAAGAAACTGCAGAGAGTCAAACTAAAGCTGATACAATGACTGAATCAGAAATTGAGAAGGAAAATTCTATTTTTGTATCTAGTTCGTATTCCGAAAGTGATTATGAACTACTTTGTGAGATTACTTATGCAGAGGCAGGCAATCAAACAGAGGAACAGCAAGTTGCAGCAGCAGCTACAATTCTTAACAGAGTTGGAAGCTCAATCTTTCCCAATACAATAAAGGAAGTGATTATGCAACGAGGTCAATTTGCATCCACTAAAAATGGTCACATCTATGCATGTGGAAAAACAGTTGATTTTTCCAAATTGCCTGATATGACAAAAGAAGCTGCTCGGAGAGCTCTAAATGGAGAAGATCCTACAGAAAATTGGCTCAGAAAAGAAGCCAAAAGATTAGGACTTAATTCTGAGAAGTATGCTTCTGGCGGAGCATTGTACTTCTATAGTCCTGAATTTACAAGTTCTTCTGAACTCGTAGCACGGAGTAATATCAAGTGCAAAGTTCAAAAAGGTGGCCATGTATTTTATAAAGTATGGGGCTAATACAACACTCACCATAGTTCTAAAATAAGAGCTATGTACAAGAAAGGCGAGGATTGTGTAAAAACAATTTAAGCCTTTTTATTTAATAAAAAATTAATATAAATGTCATTGTTTTGTCACATTAAATGTAGTAAAATAAAAATAGATAAATTTGTGTCGAAAGATATTATTTTTCGAATATAACAAAAGGGTGATGAAATGAAAGTAATAAAAAGAATATTAATAATTATACTATTAATCATAATATTTATAGTAGCAGGATTTGTATATAAAGGACATGAATTATATAAACAAGCACTTGAAAAAATAAGTATATCAGATAAGGTTGCAGAAATAAAATCAGATGAAAACTATACAAAACTTGAAGATATGTCTGAGTTTTATAAAGATGCAGTAATTGCAGTAGAAGATAGGAGATTTTATGAACATGGTGCAATAGATCCAATTGCATTAGCAAGAGCTATATATTCAAATATAAAAGCAAAAGAATTAAGAGAAGGTGGAAGTACAATAACACAACAACTTGCCAAAAATATATATTTCACACAAGAAAAATCAGCATTAAGAAAAATAGCTGAAATATTTATGGCATATGATTTAGAAAAAAATTTAAATAAAGATACAATATTAGAATTATATTTAAATACAAGTTATTTTGGAGATGGATATTATTGTGTAGCAGAAGCGTCAAGAGGATATTATAAAAAAGAACCAAAAGATATGAACAGAAATGAATCAAGTATGTTGGCTGGAATTCCAAATGCTCCATCAGCATATTGTCCAACAAAACATTTAGATTTAGCCAAAAAAAGACAAAATCAAGTATTAGATAAAATGGTAAGATATGAATTCATTACAGCAAAAGAAAAAGAAGAAATACTAAACGAAAGTAATGCAGTAGAAGATAATAAAGATTAATGTATTGCAAGAAACGACAAATTGTGGTAAAATATTTGGGAATTAATACTTATTATACAATAAAGAAGGTAATAACATGTTAGAACAAATCAATTCACCACAAGATTTAAAAAAATTAAATGAAAAAGAAAAGAAACAATTAGCAGAAGAAATAAGAAAATATATATTAGATGTAGTTTCAGAAAATGGAGGACATCTAGGCTCAAATTTAGGAGTGGTAGAACTAACAATAGCACTACACTCCGTATTTAATGTTCCAGAAGACAAAATAGTATGGGATGTAGGACATCAAAGTTATGTACATAAAATTATAACTGGAAGAAGAGAAGAATTAAAAAATATAAGAAAACTAAATGGAATTGCAGGTTTTCCAAAAAGCAATGAATCAGATGCAGACTGTTTTAATACAGGACATAGTAGTACATCAATATCAGCAGTATTAGGAATGGCAAGAGCAAGAGATTTACAAGGAAAAAAGAATTCATGTATAGCAGTAATTGGTGATGGTGCATTAACAGGTGGAATGGCATTAGAAGCATTAAATGATGCAGGATGTAGTAATTGTAATTTAACAGTTATATTAAATGATAATGAAATGAGTATTGCCAAAAATATAGGTGGAATAAATCAGTTTTTAAGTACACTAAGAACAAAAAAATTATATACTCGAACAAATAAATTAATAAAAAACAAATTAAATAAATTACCAGTTGTAGGAAATAAATTAGTAAGAATTATTCAGAGATTTAAAAGAGCGTGTAAACAATTAGTAATAAGAGGAATGTATTTTGAGGATATAGGTTTTACATATTTAGGACCTGTTGATGGACATAATATTGAAAAATTAGAAAGTATATTAAAGCTAAGTAAAGAAATAGAAGGACCAGTTTTAATACATGTATTAACTAAAAAAGGAAAAGGATATAAAATAGCAGAAAAAAGTCCAGATAGATTTCATGCAACATCTCCATTTAACATAGAAACAGGAGAATTAAAAAAAGAGAAAAAAGCAGACTATTCTAAAATATTTGGAGAAAAATTGGTAAAACTAGCAAGAAAAAATGAAAAAATAGTTGCTGTTACAGCATCAATGAAAGATGGAACAGGACTTAGAGAATTCCAAAAAGAATTTCCAAAAAGATTTTTTGATGTAGGAATTGCAGAACAACATGCTATAACAATGTCTGCAGGAATGGCAAAAGAAGGAATGATACCTGTAATACCAATATATTCATCATTTTATCAAAGAGCATATGATCAAGTTATACATGATGTTGCAATGCAAAATTTGCCAGTAATTATGTGTGTAGATAGAGCTGGATGTGTTGGAGCAGATGGAGAAACACATCAAGGAACATTAGATATGGCATTTTTTAGGCTTGTTCCTAATTTAACAATAATGGCTCCAAAAGATTTTAAAGAATTAGAAGATATGTTAGAATTTGCAGTAAAATTAAATAAGCCAGTAATTATTAGATATCCTCGTGGAGGAGAAGATTCAAAAGTAAAATTCGAAAGACATGAAAATATTGAATTAGGAAAAGCAGAAGTTTTAAAGAAAATTATAGATGAAGAAAAATCAAATAAAACCAAGATATTACAAAAGATTGGAGATAAAGTATTTAATAACAAGACACAAAGAGAAAGAGTAACTATAATAGCAATTGGAAAAATGGTTGCAAGAGCGATGGATATAGGACAAAGACTACAAGAAAAAATGGATGTTGAAGTTATAAATGCAAGATTTTTGAAACCATTAGATGATAATACAATAATTGAAAGTATTAAGAAAACAAAAAATGTAATAACAATAGAAGATGGAACTATTATAAATGGATTAGCCACAGCAGTAAAAGAAGTAATTGTAAATAATAATTTACAAGGAGTAAAAATAAAAAGTTATGCATATCCTGATGAATTCATAAAACATGGAAGTGTTGACGAACTTGAAAAAATATATGGGTTAGATGAAGAAAATATAATAAATGGGGTGAATAAACCATGATTGAAGGAAATGAAAATAATGATTTAGAGAACTTAGAAGAGCTAGATGACATTACTGCTGTTGATCTAGCTTTAAAGCTATCTGAATATGATGATGACGAATTAGAAGAATTTTTAAAGAAACCAACAGAGGAAGAATTAGCTGGAATATTAGAAGAAGCTGAATTAGATACACAGCTTAGAATACTAAAGTTTTTAGATAACAAGAAAATCTTAAAAGTATTTAGTTATATGTCAAAAGATGATATTGTAGATATTTTAGGAGAAATGAATGTTGGAAAATCTAAAGAATTAATCAATTTGATGAAAAGTGGAGATAGAGCTGTTATTAAAGAACTCTTAGGGTATAAAGATGATTGTGCTGGTGGTATTATGACAACAGAATATATAGCTCTTAATGCTAATCTTCCAATAGAGGATGCAATAAAAAAGATAAAAGAAATAGCACCAAAAACAGAGTTAATTGATACAATTTTTGTTGTAAATAGAAAAAAAGAATTAATAGGAACAGCACAATTAAGAGATATATTAGTTGCCCCAGAAAATGAAAAATTAGAAGAAATAACAAATGAGCATTTTGTATATGTTGATCCAGAAACAGACCAAGAGGAAGTTGCTTTAATAGTTTCAAAATATGACTTAACTGCAATACCAGTTTTAAATAAGAAAAAAGCGATGCTTGGAATTATAACAATTGATGATATAGTTGATGTAATAGTTGAAGAACATACAGAAGATTTGTTAAAAATGGGTGGTGTCGCAAAAGAAGAGACATTAGATAGTACATTATGGGAATCTATAAAATTAAGACTTCCATGGTTACTTGTAAATTTGTTAACAGCATTTTTAGCATCTGCAACAATAAAAGTTTTCGAATCTACGATTGCACAAGTTGTAGCATTATCATCAATAATGTCAATTATTACAGGTATGGGTGGAAATGCAGGGACACAAACTATTTCTATTATAATTAGAAATATTGCAATGGGAAAGGTTAGTTTAAAAGATTCTTGGCATTTACTTGGAAAAGAAATATTACTTGGAGTTATAGATGGGGCAGTTATAGGAATTGTAACAAGTGGAATTGTTTCAATAATGTATGGAAATTATTATTTGGGAATTATTGCTTTTTTAGCAATGGTCGCAAATTTGATAATTTCAGGTGTGTCTGGAATACTGATTCCATTAATTTTGCAAAAGTTAAAAATTGATCCAGCATTGTCTTCTTCAATATTTTTGACAACTGCTACTGATGTATTGGGATTTTTTATTTTTTTGAGTTTGGCAAAGATATTTTTAGTGCATTTGATTTAAAAAATAAAAGAATAGCTATATATGTGAACTTTATATGGTTCAATATATATAGCTATTTTTTGTATGAGAAATCATTAAGTAATTAACTTAATTTAAAATTATTAAATTAATAATATCAATAAAACCTATTAATGTCAATGGAGAAGAGAGAGTTTTGATAATAAATTTTATAGATTTTTTTATTTTTATATAAATTTCTTAAGTCCTAAGAAATCAGATTTTCATGATGTTATAAATAGTATTAAGTTAATTACTTAATGAGATAAATATATAGTGTAAAACATTGGAGGAAATTATGAAAACAAAAGAAAACAAAGGAGTAACATTAATAGCATTAGCAGTAACAATAATAGTAATGTTAATATTGGCAGGAGTAACAGTATCAACATTAACAGGAAATAGTGGGATAACATCAAAGGCACAACTTGCAAAGAAAATGTCAAAAGTATCAAGTGAAAGAGAAGCAATACAGTTGGAAGTATCATTAGCAAAGATGGAAAAGTATTTAGATGAAGATAATGAATATTATATAGGAATACCATTATATGATAAAACATTAGAGAATGGAAACAAGTGGGATATTGTAATGATAAATGAGACGCAGAAAATATATGGAACTGACTGGTGTTTCATTTCGAAAGGAACAGAAATATCCAAATATGGAGAAACACAATATAATTGGTTAGTAAATTATGAGACAGGAGAATTAGAACAATTAGAAGATAATACATTTACACAATTAATGTATGGAAGTAATTTAGCAGTAAAAGAAGGGCTGATTTTAAATGTAGATCCAATAAATATGGCAGATTCAACTTCATGGGGAAGTAATGTAAAGCTTCATGGTGTAAAAGATGGTGACGGATATGGATGGAATGGAACAGAAATAAATTTTGACGGAGTTGATGATTACCTTGAAGTGTACAATGGTTTTGAAATGAATGAAGGAATAACATTTGAGTTTTATGTGAAAAGTAATGATGATATTATGATGCTTTCTAAAACAATTATAGGAAATAAAGGAGGATATACAAGTAGGTTTAGAACAAAATTTTATAGAAGTAGGGTATTTCAATGTTGTATGTCATCTGGAGATTCGAAGTCTGATTGGAGTGTTGGAGGTGGGATGAAACATTGGATTTATAAGGATAATTTAAAAAGTTTTAATTCAGAAAACGGAAGTTATATAACGATGACAGTAAATCTTAATATTAATACATTGACATTATATCAAGAAGGAACAAAAATCGGATCAACTGTGTGTTCAGGAGAATGGTTAAGAAATGGAGGATTAACAAACAATTCAATACCATTTACAATAGGACTATTGATAGATGGTAATACATATACAGAAAATTATTCAAAGATGTCATTATATTCATGTAGATTATATAATAAGGTTTTAACAGATGAAGAAGTAAATGAAAATTATAATAAAACTGTAGCATACCACAATATGATAATAAGTAAATAAAAAAAATTATAAAATTAGCACTCTACTATTGACATTGCTAAAATGATGATGTATAATAATAAATGTAAATGAAAAGCGAAAGACAGCACTATCTTAAAAGAGGTGCTGTTAAAGCATTTATTCACAAAGGAGAGTGATATTTATGAATATACAAAAATTTACGCAAAAGTCAATAGAAGCATTGCAAAATGCACAAACATTAGCAAGTACAAATCAGAATGTACAAGTAGAACAAGAACACATATTACTTGCATTACTAGAGCAAGATAATAGCTTAATAAAAGAGCTAATAAAGAAAATTACATCAAATGAAGAAAATTTTGAAAATGAAGTAAAAAGATTAGTTGATGACAAGCCAAGAATGACAGGAGGATCAAGACCGAATGACGGAATATATGTATCACAAGATACAGATTTAGTATTAGCAGATAGTGAAAATATAGCTAAAAAAATGAAAGACGAATATGTATCTGTTGAACATATAATGATTTCAATATTTGATCATGCAAATAGCCAATTAAAAGAATTATTTAGAACATTCAATATAACAAAAAACGCATTTTTAAAAGCATTATCAGAAGTTAGAGGAAATACAAGGGTAACAACAGACAATCCAGAAGAAACCTATGATGTTTTAAAGAAATATGGTCAAGACCTAGTACAAATGGCAAGAGACCAAAAACTTGATCCAGTAATAGGAAGAGATAATGAAATAAGAAATGTAATAAGAATTTTATCAAGAAAAACCAAAAACAATCCATGTTTAATTGGTGAACCAGGTGTTGGTAAAACAGCAATAGCAGAAGGATTAGCATTAAGAATTGTTAGAGGAGATGTGCCAGAAGGATTAAAAGACTGTACAATATTCTCACTTGATATGGGACTACTTGTAGCTGGTGCTAAATATAGAGGAGAATTTGAGGAAAGATTAAAAGCAGTATTACAAGAAGTAAAGAAAAGTGAAGGAAAAATCATCTTATTTATTGATGAAATTCACACAATTGTTGGAGCAGGAAAAACAGATGGTGCAATGGATGCTGGAAACTTATTAAAACCAATGTTAGCAAGAGGAGAATTACATTGTATTGGTGCAACAACATTAAATGAATATAGACAATATATAGAAAAAGACCAAGCATTAGAAAGACGTTTCCAACCAGTAATGGTAGATGAGCCAACAGTAGAAGATACAATATCAATATTAAGAGGATTAAAAGAAAGATATGAAGTATATCATGGAGTTAAAATATCAGACAATGCATTAATTACTGCAGCAACATTATCACACAGATATATTTCAGACAGATTTTTACCAGATAAAGCAATAGACTTAATAGATGAAGCTTGTGCAATGATAAAAACAGAAATGCAATCAATGCCAACAGAACTTGATGAAGTATCAAGAAAAATAATGCAATTAGAAATTGAAGAAACAGCTCTTTCAAAAGAAACAGATGAAATTTCTAAAAAGAGATTAGAAGACATCAAAAAAGAAAAAGCAGAATTAAAAACAAAATTTGATGGAATGAAAGCAAAATGGGAAAATGAAAAACAAGCAATTTCTAAAGTACAAAAATTACGTGAAGAAATAGAACAAGTAAATGCACAAATAGAACAAGCAGAAAGAGTATATGATTTAGGAAAAGTAGCAGAACTAAGATATGGTAAACTTCCAGAATTACAAAAAGAATTAAAAGCAGAAGAAGAATTATCTGAAAAAGGAAAAGAAGATGGTCTATTAAGAAATAAAGTAACAGAAGATGAAATAACAAAAATTATTTCAAGATGGACAGGAATACCAGTTACAAAATTAATGGAAAGTGAAAGAGAAAAAATCTTACATTTACCAGAATTATTGCATAAGAGAGTAATTGGACAAGATGATGCAGTAGAAAAAGTATCTGAAGCAATAATGCGTTCAAGAGCAGGAATTGGAGATCCACGTAAACCAATAGGATCATTCATGTTCTTAGGTCCAACAGGTGTTGGTAAAACAGAACTTGCAAAAGCATTAGCAGAATGCTTATTTGACGATGAACATAATATGATAAGAATAGATATGAGTGAATATATGGAAAAATACTCTGTATCTAGATTAATTGGTGCGCCTCCAGGATATGTTGGATATGAAGAAGGTGGACAATTAACAGAAGCAGTAAGAAGAAAACCATATTCAGTAGTTTTATTTGATGAAATAGAAAAAGCTCATCCAGATGTATTTAATATTTTGTTACAAGTACTTGATGATGGTAGAATTACAGATTCACAAGGAAGAACAGTAGACTTTAAAAATACAATTATAATATTAACTTCAAACTTAGGCTCAAGTTATATATTAGACGGAATTCAAGAAAATGGAGAAATATCTGAAGAAGCAAAAGAAAATGTAAGAAAATTATTAAAACAAAGCTTTAGACCAGAATTCTTGAACAGATTAGATGAAATAGTATTTTATAAACCATTACAGAAAACAGAAATAGGAAGAATATTAGATTTATTAATTAAAGATTTGGAAAGAAGACTTGATGATAAACATATTAGTTTAAATGTTACACAATCAGCAAAAGATTATTTAATTAATAATGGATATGATGAAGTTTATGGTGCAAGACCATTAAAGAGATTTGTCCAAAAGAAACTTGAAACATTAATTGCAAAAAATATTTTAGCAAATAAAATTTTACCAAATACAACAATTACAGTAGATTGCAAAGATGATGAACTATTTATTAAATAATTTTTGTTTCTATGTCAATAGCTGAGGTGGAAAACTTTAAAAGTTTTCTACCTCAGCTGTTTTTGTATATGCAAATATTTAATGAGTTCATAATTAATTCATAAAGCTATGATATATAATAATCAAATAAATTTAGGAGGTATTATATATGGGAAAAGAAGAAAGAAAACAAAAAATTGAAGAATTAAGCAAAAAAATGAAAGAAGTTAATTTAAAAATAAAAGAAGGAACAGATACTGTTATAGTTGCTGGAATGGAAGCAAAAGATGTATTAGATGAAAAGATGAAAGATGCACAAAGTGGACTTGAAGCTGCAAAAGAACAATGTAGAATAGCAACAGAAAAAGGAAAAAGTAAAATATCAAGTGAATTATTAAAAGCTCAAATGAATTTTAAAGTTGCAAAAGAGAATATGCAAGAAAGAAAAGAAGCTCATGATAAAGAAAAATTATCAAAATATATTGATGATGAATTAGAATATGCAGATCAATCAATTGCATTAGCATTTCTTGCAGTAGAAGAGGCTAAAGTTGCATTTTTAAATGCAGTTGAAGCTCAACAAGAATATGATGAGAAATATGGTGATGATGAATAATATTGAAAAGAGGAAGTACATGCTTCCTCTTTTGGGTACATTAAGTTACATACTTAATGACTAATCTTATAAATTGATTATAACAATAAAAAATAACAAAATCAATATATCTAATAAAAATATATTCAATAAAAAATATAGGCAAGAAAATAATGAAAAGTATTCAAAACAACTTATAATAAGATTTTTAACCAATAAAAAAATCATTAAGTATGTAACTTAATAATTTATAGAAAGGTTAAAAATAATGAGAACAAAAGAAAATAAAGGAGTAACATTAATTGCACTAGCAGTAACGATAATAGTAATGCTAATATTAGCAGGAGTAACAATATCAACATTAACGGGAAATAGTGGAATAACGAGTAATGCCAGCTTATCAAAAATGATGAATGAACTATCAAAATATAAAGAAGAAGTAGAATTATATAAAGCAACCAAAAATGTTGAAAATGAAGGATTTTTAGGAGAAAGCCTTTCTGCTGGGAAAGACTCAATTAATTATAATATAAAATCAGATGAAGAAATAGGCAATATAAAAAATATAATACCAGATATAACAGATGAATACATAGATATATTACAAATAGTAAAAGGAGAATTATTAATAAAAACAAAAGATAAGAAACAAATAAAGGCAGCACAATCAGTTGGAATTCAAATTAATCCGTATGATATAACAGATGATGGAGAATTATTATCATCAAATGGAAACTTATTATTAGTAGATAGTGAAGGAAATTTGTCATTGCCTGATAGTGTAAACAAAGTTGGATATGGTGCATTTTCAAATGTTGAAGGACTAAAAACAATAATAATACCAGAAAGTGTAACTGAAATCGGAGATTATGCATTTTCATATAACCAAACACTTGAAAAAGTAATAATAAAAGGAAATTTAACAAGAATAGGAAATGCAGCATTTGATGGAGCAAATAATTTAAAAGAAATAAATTTACCAGATTCAATAAACTATATAGGTGAAAGAGCATTTAGATGTACTAGTTTAACACAAGTAGTATTACCAAAAAATCTTCAAAATTTGCAATATGATACATTTAATGCATGCAATAAATTAAAAGATGTTGTTTTAAATGAAGGATTAAAGAATATGGCTACTTATGCCTTCGGAGGAACGGCAATAGAAAAAATAGTATTAACATCAACAATAGAATCAATTAATAGTAGCACATTTATATCTTGTAAAAATCTAAAAGAAATAGATGTTAGTAAAAATAATAATTTTATATTTGAATCAAATATTCTTTTCGATAAAAATAAAACAAATATATTATTTATATCTACTATAGCATTAAAAAATACCAATACATTTTCAATTCCAGAAGGAATCAAGAGTTATTCAACAGATATATCTGGAATGACAAATATAAAGAAAATAATAATACCGACATCATTAACTAATATTGATCCTAATAAATTGCCAAAATCAATAGAAAGTATTGAAATAAAAAATGGAAATAAAACATTATTATATGAAAATGGATTTTTATATAATTCGTCTCAAACATTAATTATGTGTTGTTCTAAGGAGAAAGATATTACTGTTCCAAAAGGGATAAAAACGATAGGAGCATTATCATTTAAACAAGCAACAAATGTGGAAAATGTAGTGTTTCCAGATTCATTAGTAAGTATACAGGATAGAGTTTTTGAAGGAGCTTCTAATATAAAAAGAATAGATATAGGAAAAAATGTTAACAATATTAGTCCAATATTTAAAAGAAGAAATTATAATGGTGTGGTAAATATAGATAAGGAAAATACAAATTATGTAATCGAAAACAATATATTATATAAATTAAATAATGGAAAAAAAGAAAGACTAGTGGCAGTTTTAACTGAAATTACTAATAATATAGAAATAAGCAAAGAAGTAAATATAATTGGAACAAATGCTTTTTTGGGTCAAAAAAGTATGACACAAATTATAATTCCAAAAGGTGTTACGAGTATCGAAGGTGGAGCATTTAGTGAATGTTCTAAATTAGAAAGAGTAGAAATTCCAAATACAGTTACTGATATTGCTAATACTGCTTTTTCAGCAGAGTCCTTTAATTTAAGTGAAATAATAATACATAATAAGGAAAATTCAATTGCTGGTGCTCCTTGGGGTGCAGCAAAAGGAATGAAAGTTGTTCAATGGGTAGGAAAATAGCTTTAATCTTGAGATTAAAGCTATTTTTACTTATTTAAGTACCTTACTTAATGAGGCAAAAGAGATTATATAAGAGCTAAAAATAAATAAAATAACCCCAATAAATGTTATTATTTTACAATCTAGAATTTTATATATTTTATTGACTTTACTATGTTTTATTGATAGAATTTAACCATAATTAAATCATTAAGTAAGGTACTTAATTTTTTAGAAAGGGGAAAATATGAGAACAAAAGAAAATAAAGGTGTAACATTAATAGCATTAGCAGTAACTGTAATAGTATTATTAATAATTTCAGGAGTAACGATATCTTATATGACTGGTGAAAATGGAATAATAAATCAGTCAAAAGAATCCAAAAAGTTTGCAGGAACAGTAGAAGAAAAAGAAGTATTAAACACATCTGTAGCTGCAGCAGTAGGGAAAAGTTCAAAATCAAAAGTTGAAGAAAATAATCTAAAAAAATACTTGAATCAAAATGTAGGAGATGAAGTAAAAGATTATACCTTAGAAAAGAGAGATGGATATTATAGCGTTACATTTACAGCAACTGGAAATGAGTATGCAGTATGGGAAAATGGAACAGTAC
>OGGK01001198.1_pt1 | contig 18644 bp, 18 predicted proteins | sample 1571171 | NCBI WGS metagenome assembly OGGK01 (sample SAMEA2581958, study PRJEB24529) | metagenome | biome: Human gut stool | place: China | collected 2011 | reverse complement strand
GAGCGGTGCTTAAGGCGTAAGGCGGGATTTAAGCGGTGTTGCCCTTGGGCTGATACCGCATGTCCGACACGGTGTACACCGTAATGAAGGCCTGCGGGTCCTCGCGGTTCATGTAGCTCATCAGCTTCTGGTATTCGGCCTTGTCCACAATCGTGATGATCTCGCGGCGCTTCTGCATATTGTACGCGCCGTAGGATTCATACACCGTCGCGCCGCTGTGCAGGTCCTCAATGATGAACCGGCGCAGTTCTTCTTCCTTCCCAGTGATGATGCAGACGCGGCGCTTGATGTTCTGGTCAAAGATAAAGTGGTCGAGCACAAGCCCGTTAAAATAGGTACCCAGCACGCTTAAAACCACGGTCTTTTTGTCGTAGACCAGCGCGGCGGAGAGCGCCACACACATGCCGGACAGCGACATGGCCTTGCCCAGGTCCATGTGCAGGTATTTGTTCATGATCTTGGCGACGATGTCCAGCCCGCCCGACGAGGCGTTGCGGTTGAACAGGATGCTCAGCCCAACGCTGACGACGAGGATGTAGCACAGCACGTCCAGCTCCTGGCTGTCGGTCAGGGAGCCGAGGTTCGGGAAGATCCGCTCGAACAGGCCGATAAACGCCGGGAGCAGGATGCTGGTGTAGACCGTCTTGGCACCGAACTCCCGCCCGCAGGTCAGAAACCCGATGACGAGCAGCACGACATTCAAAATCATCGTGATGGCTGACAGCGGCAGCGGCACAAAGTTTGCCAGCACGATGCCCAGACCCGAGATGCTGCTGACCGAGGCATGGCTGGGCACAAGGAAGAAGTAGACCGCCGCCGCAATGATGGCCACGGCTCCGGTCAGGATGGCAAGTTCCCGCACCGCCGCGGCGGTGGGCACAGCTTTTTTGTTCATCGGCAGACCCTCACGATTCCTTGATGCGCTTGCCGCGGCGCATTTTTCTAAACGTTGTCATTTTTGTTTCCTCTTTCTTAGTAGTATCGTACCACCTTAGTAGTATCGTACCACAAGACGGCACAGTGCACAATGTACTATATCGTTATTTGTTTCGTACTATTTTCCTTTTCCGTCCCAGAGCACCCGCCGCGCCTTGCAGCCGGAGCTTTTTACTCTCTTATTGTAGCACACCCCCTTTAAAAAGAAAAATAAAATTTTCACTTCAAACTGTGCCGTTTGTTCCAACACCGGCGGCGTTTTTTTTCGGCGGCGGGCGGGGTTGTTATCCGGCGCACATTTTCTGCCGGAGCGGGGCAGCGGGGGTTGGAATCCGCGGCACAGTTTTCTACAGGCTGTATTGTTATCGGCGGCACAGTTTGCCGGGCAGCCTCTTTTATACAGGTTGTTATCCTGCACACAATTCCGGGGAGCCGGCGTTGGAATCCCCCGCACAGTTTACGGCGGGCGGGGTTGTTATCGGAAGCACAATTTCGGTGCGGTGTGCATCGCGGGGCAAAAAAATGGTTGTTATCGGGCGCACAATTCGGACTTTTTTCTGCGGGCGGCAGGTTGTTATCCACAGCACAATTTGCGCGGTGGGTAAAAATCGGCTATTGTTATCGGCAGCACATTTCGGAATTTCGTCTGCTTTCCAAACGTGTCCGGACCGGGTTGTTATCCAGCGCACATTTCCGGCAGTGGGGTTGTTATCGGGCGCACAGTTTCCAAACTGTAGAATTTTGGCGGCTGTTGTTATCGACGGCACATTTCTGAAAAAATCCACCGTACAGCGCACAGCCGGTATTGTTATTCACGGCACAATTCGTTTTTTCCGGGGCAGAGCGGTTGTTATCCGGCGCACAATTCGCAAAAATCCGTTTTTTTGCGGCGCGTCCTGCCGTGGGTTGTTAGTCTGCGCACAGTTTGCCCTGCAGGGGCCGGGGTTGTTATCGACGGCACAATACAAGGATTTTTCTGCACGGGTTGTTATTCAGCGCACATTTCCCCGCGGCAGGATTTTCCATCCGCCCTGTTGGAATGCTGCGCACATTTCTCACTTTTCCTTTTTTCGCGCCCGGGGTTGTTATACTCGACACTTTTTAAAAATCCCACAAATTTTCTTTGCCGCCATTTTCCTGCAAAAAAACTTTTTTACTGTTGTTACGCTCCGCACATTGTTGCGTTTTACACATTTGTGTTGGAATGCTGCGCACAGCGCCGTTGTAACAAAGCGCACATTTGTATTGGAATATTCGACATAGCTATACTACTTTTCTAAATATATATAAATAGGGCTAAAAATCCCAAAACAAAAGAACACAGGATTTTGTGCGGCGCGGAGGAAATGTGCTGAATGTTACAATAATTGACACAGCGCGCACAATCTGCTATGATACGTTTAACGTGTTGTAAAGATGAGGTTTTGCAAATGACACCCCAAAGTACGTTGAAAACGACCCCAAAAGGCAACCATAACAAAAAGCAGGGGGCGAAGTCTGCCAAGGCGTCGCCTTCGGCCCCTGTTGCTACCTATAGCGGGCGCGGCAATCAGACGATTGTCCGCAAATCCAACGACCTGATCCAGAACGCAATGTACAGCCTTTCGCTGAGCCAGCAAAAGCTGATGCTGCACATTTTCGCGATGATCAAGCCGTCGGACACCGAGCTGCCCCGGTACGAGATGTCGATCTACGAGTTTTTGAAGCTCTGCGGCGTTGACCCGCACAACGGCTCGATGTACAAGCAGGTCAAGAAAAACATCGAGGACATCGCCAACGCCAAGGTCCAGTGGATCCGCCTGGCGGGCACCCAGAAAATCACGATGTTCCGCTGGCTTTCCAGCGCGACCATCGACGAAGGCACCGGCAAGATCGTGCTGACGCTCGACCAGTCGCTCAAGCCGCACCTGATCCAGCTAAAAGAGTTCTACACAACGATGAATATCACCTATACGCTCCCGATGAAGAGCCAGTATAGTCTGAAAATTTATGAGCTGTGCAAGAGCTACCAGAACCTGTACATCACCAAAAAAGAGAAGGGCGAACCGCTGGTCTGGAACATTGAGACGCTGAAAAAGCAGGTGGACTGCAATGCGGCCAACTGGGCCCACGTGCGCCGCACCGTGCTTGACAAGGCCAAGAGCGAGATCAACGGCCACACCGACATCTATTTTGACTATGAGGTCTACGAAAAAGATCGTCAGCGCGTCATTGCGATTGCCGTCACCATTGAGCCGGTGGACAAGCAGGTCGCCGATGACAAGCTGAACGAGATCACAAAATCCATGTCCAACCGGGTCCGCAGCAAGAAGGGCAAGCTGACCTTGGCCGAGACCGGCACGCTGGACGATGACCCGAACGTGCTGACGCTCGAGTATGTCTCGGTGCCCGAGACGACGATCCCCTATTCCTACGGTGCTACGCCGGAATTGCTGCGCCAGGAGCTGGAGATCAAGGCAGAGCCCGACAAGCTGATCCGCGAGCTGACGGCGGACGAGATGGACGCCGTGCGCACGATCATCGATGCTATGGTAAAAATGGCCGGCACACCGCGCGGCAATGATAAGATGATCGACGGCGGAAACGCGACGTTCTTCCAGACGATGAACAACGTCATTGACAACTGCGGCGGTCTGCGCCGCTGGTTCGAGGGTGTCGCCACCCGCTACGCCGCCAAGGTCATCCCGGTGGCGCGCACCAAGAGCGCTCCCCTGCCCTACCTGTCCCGCGCAATTTTGGAGGACCTGGAAAATTATCGTATCTACGTCACCGGCGGTATGCCGGAGGAGGTGGAGGACGACTACGGCGCACCCGAGACGCCGGACATCGTCGAGACCACCGACTTTGTGGAGACCGACGCCGAGCCGGTCAACCAGTTGGTGCCGGAGGATGCCGCGACGAAGAAAGAAGTCACGGCGGCGCTGCTGCGCTACATTGACCGCGACACGCTCTCGGCCCGGCTGACCACCGGCCAGATGGAGGCATTCGAGGATATTTTGCAGATGACGGCCTATTTTTGCCGTCGCAACGTCAAAGGCAAGGACGACGGCATGATGGAGGGCAAGGCCAACATGCAGTTTTTGGACGCTTTGAACAAGGTCATTGCCCGGTATGAGAGCCTGACCCCGCTGTTTGAGGCGATGTCGGTCATGATGGACTACGACACCTACTGGAAGGACCTGATGAAGAACCCCAGGATCAAAAATCCGAAGCTCGTCTTTCAGTCTGAGGTCGAAAAGGCCCTGCTGATGCCGTCCGCCGTCATCGGCGAATACACCGCCCGCAAGGCCCAGAGCGACACCGGCCACACGCTGCACCGGGAATACAACTGGACGAAGGCTTTTGACGAAGAATAAGACGAAAAAGCGGAATTTTTGAAAATGTGCCCTGAATAACAACAGCCCCGGGATTTTCCAAAGCAGAAAATCCCGGGGCTTTGCTGTCTGTATATTTATTCGTATGTATAAATATTCACAACCGTTTAACAACCGGCGCGGTGCGGGCGGATACAGCGTGTGCCCTTATCGTTTGCGCCAGACGCTGTAGGGGGCGGCGTCCCCCGATGCCCCGTGGCCGTTTGCGGCAGTGACGAGTGTCACCTGGGCAAATTTCCGCATCGCTCGATCCGCCCGCAGACGCGCCTAGCAGCCCCTCACAGCCATCTCAATCGCGGCCTTATCCAACCCTTCCCCAATCACGATCAGCACCTCCTGACCGCTGGGAATGGGCTGTACGGTTATGGCGTCGCGGGCGGCGTTCAGTTCGACCCAGCCGCCGCCGTCGGGGATAAACCCCTTGACGCGCAGCACATGGCCGTATTTCGCGTCGTGCAGGAGCGTCTGCGCGGCCTGCCGGACCTGCGCGACACTGCGCCCGGCCTCGAGGAAATACAGCGAGGTAAACGCCTTGTGCTCGTCAAAATGCAGCTTGACGTAGCTTGTCTGCCGCCAGCCGCAGCGATCCACGCGGGAAAAATCAGCGGTTGTCAGCGCGTTCCAGTCCCGGCACAGTACATCGTCCGCGCCAAAGCGGCGGGCACAATGGCAGCCGGCCAGTGCGCGGTTCAGGTGGTCGATGACCGCTTCCGCCTCGCCGGGCGCGGCAAGCTGCGTGCGGCTCATGACGACAAGCCCGGCACTGGCGGCCTCGGAGGCCAGCAGGTAGTCGGCCTGCGGGGAAAGCTCGTTTTCCAGCTTGGCGTCCACAATGGCAATGACGCTGCCCAGCGTATACCAGCGGTCCAGCGGCTCGTCCCGCAGAATGTCGTAGAACTCGTCCACGTCAAAGATGCCGCTCGGCTCAATGACGACCCGGTCAAAGCCGCGCATTGCCATTGAGATCAGTTTGGTGCGCATCCGGCGCTGGTGGGTGTCGCAGTCACAGCCGCCGCTGATCGTCTCTATGTCGCAGTGCTCCCCGATCAGGTCCTGCAGCAGCATGGCATCGACGTTCACCGCGCCGAAGTCGTTTTCCAGAATGCAGACGCTGTGCCCCTGCGCGACGAGATACTGCACGTAGCGGCGCAGGAACGTCGTCTTGCCGGAGCCGAGAAACCCAGTGATCAAATCGACCTGTACCATCTTACTCCTCCTTCGGGCAGGTCATGCCCCGCGGGCGACCAATGGCCGCCCCTACACACGCATTACGGCAAAAATGCAATTTTTTGACGGTCTGACTTTATTCGTGAATTTCCAAAGGAAGATTGTCAGGGTCGGAAAAGAATGTCATTTTTTTGCCTGTGTAAGCATCGACTCGGATCGGCTCGGTTAGGATGCCCTTTTTATTCAATTCTCTTACGGTATCATCGACAGAGTCTACAGCAAAGGCAAGATGCCGGAGGCCGTAAGCCTCTGGATAACTGGGGCGTTTCGGGCAATTTTTAATGATAAAAAGTTCTAATTCCATCCCATCGAGTTGAAGATCGATTTTGTAATCATCGCGTTCCGGTCTGTAATTTTCTCGAATGACAGAAAAGCCTAACAGATCCACATAAAAGCGCCTTGATTTCTCATAGTTGCTCCCGATAATGGCAATGTGATGAACTTTTTTCAAATTCATGGCGTATTTACCTCTCCCCTGTCTGGTGTGCGGCACTCTGCAAATAAAAAACGTACCCGAACCCTTTTCCGTAAAGAATTGGGTTCGAGTACGAACTGTCTGGTGGAGGATGGGGGACTCGAACCCTCGACCTCTGCGATGTGAACGCAGCGCTCTAACCAGCTGAGCTAATCATCCGTATGCGATTGACAAATGATAGTATACAGGATTTGCCCCGATTTGTCAAGCGCAAATTTTCAATTGTTTTGTTGTTGTCCTCCTCTCCCCCCTGCCCGCAAAAAGACCCCGCCTCACGGCGTGAGAGACGCGCTGTGAGGCGGGGCTTGCAGTTGAGAGGAAAAGAGGTTACCTGCTCAGCTCATCGGCCAGAGCGGCGAGCTGGGCCTCGCTGGCGGCATTCAGCGCGCCGCGGACCGTGACGGTGGTGGCAGCGTAGGTCAGGTTCTTGCTGCCCTCAAGCATTTTGGTCATGACCTTGGCGGCCATCGGCGCCCAGGAGCCGTTCTCGATAAAGGCCACCGTGCGGTTCTGGTAGTTGCGCTCGGTCAGGTGATGGATGAACTCCTTCATGAAGGGGAATACATCGGCGTTGTAAGTAGGCGTGGCCAGAACCAGCTTGCTGAAGCGGAATGCCTGCGCGACGGCCTCGGCCATATCGCAGCGGGCCAAGTCCATGGCAACCGTCTCCACGCCCTTCTCGCGCAGGGCCTCGGCCAGACGGTTGGCAGCCTCGGCAGTGTGGCCGTAGATGCTGCTGTAGGCGACGAGCACACCCTCGGTCTCGGGGCGGTAGGCACTCCAGGTGTCGTAGGCGGCCAGCACATCGCCCAGCTGCTCCTTGTGCAGGACGGGACCGTGCAGGCTGCAGACGGTCTCGATGTCCAGCGCGGCGGCCTTTTTCAGCACGGCCTGCACCTGCACGCCGTATTTGCCGACGATGCCGATGAAGTAGCGGCGGGCCTCGGGCAGCCACGGCTCCTCCACGTCGAGTGCGCCGAACTTGCCGAACGCATCGGCGCTGAACAGGACCTTGTCTGCATCGTCATAGGTCATGATGACCTCGGGCCAGTGGACCATCGGCGCGGTGACAAAGTGCAGCGTGTGGGTGCCCAGCGGCAGGGTGTCCCCCTCCTTGACGACGACGCGGCGGTCCGCGTAGTCGGTGCCGAAATAGGCCTTCATCATGTTGAACGCCTGGGCGGACGCGACGATGGTCGTGCCGGGGTACGCCTGCGCGAACGCGGCGACGGAGCCGGAATGGTCAGGCTCCATGTGCTGCACGACCAAGTAGTCGGGTGTGCGCTCGCCCAGTGCAGCTGCGATCTTGGTGATCCACTCGTCGGTAAAATGGGCATCGACGCTGTCCATGACGGCGACCTTGTCGTCGCAGATCAGGTACGAGTTGTACGCCATGCCGTTGGGCACGTCGTACTGGCCCTCAAACAGGTCAACAAGGTGGTCGTTGACGCCGACATACAAAATATCTTTGGTGATTTCCATACGTGTAAACCTCCCGAAAAATACCAGAGTTGTTATTCTGGACACAGTATAGCATAGTTTTAGGAATTTGTCTCGGTTTTTTCAAAAATAGTTTGATAAAATTTTTAAATACAGTTGATAGGTAGGGGCAGGAGGTAATTTGGCGGGGTGGGCAAGGCGCACGGGAGGGATGAATACCTCCCGTGCGAAGCAAAAAAGCTCCCCGCCGATTCTTGGCGGGGAGCACAGGGATGTTTACCTGAAAATTATACGCGCGTTTTCAGAACCTCGTGCGCGGGCACGGGGGCGTCGATGGGACGGGGCGCGCCCTCGACCCACTGGATGGCCTTCTTGGGGCACTTGCTGACGCAGGTGCCGCAGCCGTTGCACTTGGTGTAGTCGATGACAGCGACGTTGTCCTTCAGGAAGATCGCCTGGTTCGGGCAGTTGCGCACGCAGAGGCCGCAGGCAATGCAGCCGACCTTGCAGGTCTTGTTGACCAGCGCGCCCTTGTCCTTGTTGGAGCACTTGACCGCGGGCTGCGGGGCAATGGGCTTCATCTGGATGACGTGGCGCGGGCAGGTCACGGTGCAGGCCGTGCAGCCGGTGCACTTTTTGCGGTCCACGACGGCCACGCCGTTGATGACGTGGATGGCGTCAAACTTGCACGCGCGGGTGCAGTCGCCCAGACCCAGGCAGCCATAGGCGCAGGCGCTGGGGCCGCCCGCAATGGAGGCCGCAGCAGCACAGGTCTGGATGCCCTGGTAGTCAAACCGCTTGCCGCAGTTCTCGCCGCCCGCACAGATGACGGTGGCGCGCAGGCTGGGGCGGTCGTCGGTGGCATTGCCCATGATGGTGTTGATGGCGTCGGCAGTCTTGTCGCCGCCCGGGGCACACTTGAAGGTGGGGGCACCGTTCTCCACGATGGCCTTGGCGTAGTCGGCACAGCCGGCGTAGCCGCAGCCGCCGCAGTTGGCGCCGGCCAGACATTCCGTGACCTGCGCGATGCGCGGGTCCTCATACACAGCCATGAACTTGGAGGCCAGCACAAGGATCACGCCGCCGGCCAGGCCCAGCACCACCACGACAACGATAGCAAATACGATCGGGTTCATTCTCTCCATTCCCCTTTCTTAGAATATCGCGTTGATGATGTTTTCGACCAGACCGCCAAAGCCCATGAAGCTCATGGAGGTGATAGCGGCAGAAACCAGCGTGATGGGCAGACCCTTGAAGCTCTCCGGCGGGTTGGCGGCCTCGACGCGGGAACGCACGCCGCAGAACAGCAGCATGGCGACCAGGAAGCCGACGCCCGCACCGGCGGCGCAGACAAGCGCCTCAGCGTAGGCCAGGCCGAAGCCGAACTCGGCCACAACAGCGGAGTAGTCCTGCACGGCCAGAATGGTGACGCCCAGCACGCAGCAGTTGGTCGTGATCAGCGGCAGGTAGACGCCCAGGGACTGATACAGCGCCGGGACGTACTTTTTCAGCGTGATCTCGATCAGCTGGACCAGAACAGCGATGACGAGGATGAAGATGATCGTCTGCAGGTAACCCAGATTATAGGCATCCAGCAGGAAGATCTGCAGCGGGAAGGTCACAGCCGTGGCAATGACCATGACGACGATAACGGCAGCACCCATGCCCGCGGAGGAATCCAGCTTTTTGGAAACGCCGAGGAACGGGCAGATACCCAGAAACTGCACCAGCACGTAGTTGTTGACCAGGATCATGCTGAAGAAGATGGTGGCAAACGTTGCGATCTGAGAACTCATTGTGCGGCACCCTCCTTCTGTTCTTCCTTGGCGGCGTCGATCTTCTCGAGCATGACGTCGCCGCAGCTCTTGCGCTCAATGGGCTTGTTCAGCTTGCGCTCCAGCCAGACACAGCCGGCCATCAGGCAGCCAAAGACGAAGAAGCCGCCCGGCGCGGAGTTCATGACGGTCATGCGGTCCACGCTCTCGGGGATGATGGTGATGCCCATCCAGGTGCCGCTGCCGATGATCTCACGGATGGAGGACATGAGCAGCATGGTCAGGATGTAGCCGATGCCCATGCCCAGACCGTCCAGCGCGGAGTCCACGACGGTGTTCTTGCAGGCGAACATCTCGGCACGGCCCAGAATGATGCAGTTGACGACGATCAGCGCCAGATACACGCCCAGCGCCTTGTACAGGTCGGGCACGAACGCCTGCAGCACCATCTGCACGACGGTAACAAACGTTGCGATGATAACGATGTAGCACGGCAGATGCACCTTGGCCGGGATGACCTTGCGCAGTGCCGAGATAACGATGTTGGAGCAGACCAGAACGAACGTCATGGCCAGGCCCATGCCCACAGCGCCGGAAACGGTGGTGGTGACAGCCAGTGCGGAGCAGCAGCCCAGCACCAGGCGCAGAACGGGGTTCTCACGGATGATGCCCGCGGTAAAAACCTTCCACTTGCTCGGTTTTTCGTTCATCGTTACTGCACCCCCTTGATCTCATTGTTGTAGCAGTCGATGGCTGCGTTGATGGCGTTGAACGCGCCGTTGCTGGAATACGTTGCACCGGCAATGCTGTCCACAGGGCTGCCGGAGGCGACCTCTCCCCCGTTCCAGCCGATAAAGCCGGAGGCGAAGGAATCGCCGGAGACCTTGGAGCCGATGCCGGTGGTCTGGGTGGAACCGTCGATGGAGATACCGGAAATGGCACCCTCGGCGTCAAAGGCAACGTAGACCGTGACGTCCTTGCCGGAGTAACCGGAGGCCGCAGCCTTGACGGCGACATCGCCGTTCGCGGTCTTGACAGCACCCTCGACGCCGGCGGTGGTCAGACCGTCGATGGCAGTCATGCTGTCGGTGGTCGTGCCCTCGGGCAGGACGGAGACATAGGCGGCCAGGGTCTCGGCTTGGGTGTTTTCCGCAATGATGGGGGCGGTGATGTCGTTCAGCACAGCCAGCAGCGCGCTGCAGACCAGGCAGATGACGACCAGCACGATGACGGGCAGCACAAGCTCCTTGAAAGTGCTCTGCTTCTCGGTGGTTTGCTTTTCAGCCATTATTCCGCACCGCCTTTCTTGGCTTTTTTGGGCTTTTTGTAGCCCAGCGGCGTCTGGTGGCCCCAGGCGTTGAACCACGGGGTCATCAGGTTGCCCAGCAGGATGGCGTAGCTCATGCCCTCATTCATCGAGCCGAAGTGGCGGATGAGGAAGGTGATGAGGCCGATAAACACGCCGTAGAACAACTTGCCCTTGGTGGTGAACGGGCTGGTCACGTAATCCGTCGCCATAAAGACAGCACCGAACAAAAGACCGCCGGACATGCACTCGATCAGGGCGGTGTAGGCACTGCCGGTGTTGAGCGCAGTCAGCACAAAGACCGTGGCAACGATGGTCACGGGGATGGTGGCCTGGATGGTCCGGGTGGCAACCAGATAGGCGAAGCCCAGCAGGATGGCCAGCACGCAGACCTCGCCCATCATGCCGCCGCGGAAGCCCAAAAAGACGTCCAGCAGGGGCAGCGTGGTCTTGTCGGCCACGGCCAGCGGCGTGGCAGAGGCCAGCGCGTCAACGGCCATGTCGGGGTAGACGTAGGCGGTCATGCGGGAGGTGAAGCCGAGGAACAGCACGATACGGCCCACCAGCGCGGGGTTGGCGAAGTTGTAGCCAAGGCCGCCGAACAGCTGCTTCGTGATGACGATGGCGACGAACGCGCCGACAACGGCGATCCAGAGCGGCATGCCCACGGGCATGTTCAGCGCCAGAATGATGCCGGTGACAACGGCGGACAGGTCGCCCACGGTGTTGGACTTTTTCAGCAGCTTTTCATAAATGTACTCAAACGCCACACAGGCCAGGGTGGTCACAGCGACCAGCACCAGCGCCTGCACGCCGAAGATCAGACCCGCGGCCAGCACGGCGGGCAGCAGCGCAATGACAACATTGCCCATCAGCCCGCGGGTGGTGGATGCATCGCGGATATGCGGCGAGGCGGTAACGATCAGACGATCTTCCATGGGTTATTTGCCTCCTTTCCGCAGCTCGGCCATGTACCAGCCCTTGGCAAGGCCCATCGTCTGGCTGACGGGGCGCTTGGCCGGGCAGGCATAGGTGCAGCTGCCGCAGGCTACGCAGAGATCCACGCAGCGTGCCTTCAGCGCAGCAAAGTCCTTGTTGGCAAAGTCCTGCGCAATGACGACGGGCTCCAGACCCATCGGGCAGGCCTCGATGCAGCGCCCGCAGCGGATGCAGGCGGACGGCTCGGGCAGCGCGGCGGCCTTCTTGCTGAACAGCAGCAGGCCGTTGTTCTGCTTGAGCACCGGGAAGTCGGCGCTGGGTGCAGCGCCGCCCATCATCGGGCCGCCGAAGATGATCTTGCCCAGCTCGACGCCCTCCTTGACACCGCCGCAGGCGTCGATGACGTCGCGGTACAGCGTGCCGATGGGTACCTCGATGTTCTGGGGTTTGGCGATGGCGTCACCCTCGACGGTGACGCGCTTCGTCACCAGCGGGATGCCGGTCTTGAGGAACTTGCCCAGCGTGGAGACGCTCGTCACGTTCATGATGACGCAGCCCACGTCGGCGGGCAGGCCCGGCTTGCCGGAGGGGCCGACCTGCGGCACCTCGCGCCCGGTGCAGGTCTCGACGAGTGTTTTCTCGGCGCCCTGCGGGTAGCGCATCGGCAGGCCCTTGACCTCGACGCCCTTCATCTCGCGGGTCAGCGAGGTGAGCAGGTCGATGCACTCGGGCTTGTTGCGTTCAATGCCGATGATGCAGTGCGGGATCTCGCAGTACTTCATGACAGCGGTGATGCCGGAGATGATCGTGTCGCTGCACTCCAGCATCTCGCGGCAGTCGGTGGTCAGGTAGGGCTCGCACTCGGCAGCGTTGATGAGCAGCGTGTCGATGGTGTTGGCCGCCAGCTTGACATGCGTCGGGAAGCCGGCGCCGCCGACACCCACCAGGCCGCAGGTCTGCACGGCAGCCAGCAGGCTGGCTTTGTCGGTGACGACGGGCGGCACACAGGCCGGATCAACGGTCTGCGCACCGTCGGTCTTGATGGCAACAGCCGTCGTCATCGCGCCGTTGACCATACGCAGCGGTGCAATGTCCTGCACAGTGCCGGACACACTGGAGTAGATATTGGCGGATACAAAGCCGCCGGCCTTGCCGATCACGGTACCGACCATGACGGTGTCGCCCTTTTTGACGACAGGCTCCGCGGGCGCGCCGATGTGCATCGACATGGGAATGACGACGTGCTCGGGCACCGGCATCTTGTTGGTCGGCTGCCCGGCTGTCGCCTTCGTGTGCGGTACGGCAGCACCCTTGGCAGAGCGCTTTAGGGACTTGAACAATCTGATTTCCCCCGTTTCTCTGATTTTTCTCGCCGCGGACGGGATTTCTGCTCCCCCGTCCGTGGTGGATAACTATACGAATTTATTGTACCATTTTTCAAAAGCATGTCAAGCAACCAAGTATGACAAAAGGTCGGTTTTGCATCGAACACGCAAGATTTGCAACAATTTGGGCAATCGCCGCAGAATAAAAAAGCTGTATAATAATTAACAATCCTACAAAGAAAACCCCTGGCAGATGTCGGTCTGCCAGGGGTGATACCGCAGGGATCGGACATGCCCGGTCCCTGCTTTTATTTACAGCTCGATCTCCTGCAGCCGCAGCAGCGCCAGAATATAAATCTTCAGCGCCTCGACCAGCTTCTCAAACGGGGTGCCCTCGTTCGCGCCGTGCATCGGGCCCGCAAAGGACGGGATCTCAATGTCGGTGTGCTCGGGGCCGAAGCTGACGGCATAAGGGAAGTGGCGCGCATAGGTGCCGCCGCCCATCGTAAAGGGCTTCTTGCCCTCGCCGGTGACGTCGTTGTAGGTGTTGATGAGTGTCTGGATGGCCGGGCTGTCCGCGTCGATGTAGAACGGCACGCGGCTGCTGACGTTCTCCAGCGTGGCCGCGCCGCCGCAGACCTTCCGGATGGCGGCAGTCATCTTTTCGGGGTCGGTGTTCGTCGGGTAGCGGCAGTCGAAGCTCTGGCGGATGACGCCGTCAGCCATCTCGATCGTGCCGCCGATGATGGTCAGCGGGTCAAACAGGCCGTCGTCCGCCGCAATGCCCAGCGCGCTGCCGTCGGTGTCGGCGTGCAGCGTGTGCAGCACGTTCAGGTAGGCCTCCTCCTGCGGGGTGCAGACGCCGCTCTTGAGCAGGCAGTTGACGATCAGGCTGATGGCGTTGACCGTGCCCTCGGGCATGGCGGCGTGGCCGCTCTTGCCCCAGCCGCGGATGACGGTGGCACCGCCCTCCCCTGCCTCAAAGGTCACGCCCTCGGTCTGGACGAGTGCGCCCGCGCCGACCTGCACCGTGCAGGAGGCGCGGTCCGGCACGGCGTTGTGGGCGACGCCGCCCTCGAACGCCGTGATGATGCCGTTCTCAAACTTCGGGCTGACGAGCTCGCCGTTGAAGCCGCCCTTCTCGCCGTTGCAGACCGGGAACTCGGCGTCCGGCGTAAAGCAGAAGGCGGGCATCGGGTAATGCTCGGCGTAGTAGTCTACGTCGTGCATGTTCGTCTCCTCGTTGGCACCCAGCAGGGCACGCACGGGGTATTTCAGCGCCGCGCCGCTGTCCTTCAGGTACTTCAGCGCGTACAGGCAGAGGATGCTTGGGCCTTTGTCGTCGGCCACGCCGCGGCCCAGCAGCCAGCCGTCCCGCACGCGGACCGTGTAGGGGTCGGCGTCCCAGCCGTTGCCCTCGGGCACAACGTCGGTGTGGGTGATGGTCGCCAGGAACTTCTGGCCGTCGGCGATCCTGCCCGTCTCGGCCCAGCCGATGTAGCTGTCGGCGTTGAAGGTGTCCAGGCCCAGCTCGTCGGCGATCTCCAGCGCCTTGGCCAGCGCGGCCTTGGGGCCGGGGCCGAACGGTGCGCCCGGCTCGGGTGCGCCCTCCACGCTGGGCACAGCCACCAGACGGGTGATGTCGCGCAGGATGTTGTCGCGGTTTTCCTCCACAAAGGCGTCAATGGACGCCCAGCGCGGATCGTTCACGTTCATAAGAATTTCCTCCTGATGTTTTTTATTCAGTATAGCACATTGGCGAAATTTGTAAACGGAAAATTGCGTCGGGGTCAGTGCAGGGGTCGGCGTCTCCGACGCCCCGCATTACCGCATACGCCCCTCCCCGCCCATCAGTGCCGTCATCTCCTCGATGCGCTCCAGCGGGAACGGCGGGGTGCAGAGCGGGCGCATGGCGATGCTCATGAGAAGCATCGGGTTGTCGTCCGCGGCGATGCGGTTGGATGTCAGTTTGCCGCAGAGGCGGCGGAAACCTTCCGGGTCGATGCAAGCATCGCCCCCTGCAGCGTAGGGGCGCATTCTATATGCGCCCGCCGGTTTACCGCCGTAAAATATCAATCTTCCTCTTCCCCGTTGTCCATCGTCACGATCTCGCAGATGGCGCGGCCCGTGGGGGTGCCGGCCAGACCGCCGATGCCGGTCTCGCGCAGGTCCTTGCTCATCGCGTTGCCGACCTCGGCCATCGCGTCAATGACCTCGTCCGCGGGGATGTGCCCCACGACCCCGGCCAGCGCCATGTCGGCGGCGGAGACCGCGTTCATGGCACCGATGACGTTGCGCTTGATGCAGGGGATTTCCACAAGACCTGCCACGGGGTCGCAGACAAGGCCCTCAAGGTTAGTAAGCGCCATGGCGAACGCCTCGGCGCACTGCTCTGCCGTGCCGCCCTTGATGTCCACCAGCGCCGCGGCGGCCATGCCGCTGGCCGCGCCGACCTCGGCCTGACAGCCGCCCTCGGCCCCGGCCAGCGTGGCACGCGCGGCAACGACCTGCCCGAACCCGGCAGCGATATACAGGGCGCGGTGCACGGCGGCCTCGTCGGCCAGCCCGCGCCGCTGCAGCGGCAGCAGGACCGCAGGCAGCACGCCGCAGCTTCCCGCCGTGGGCGCGGCCACGATGCGCTTCATGCAGGCGTTGCACTCGGCGGTTTTCAGTGCCTCGGCCATGACGTCGGCAAAGTAGCCGTCGGCGTAGAGCACGCCGCGCGCCGCTGCCGCGTTGACCTTGGCCGCGTCGCCGCCCGCAAAGCCGCTCATCGAGCGGTCTGCGCCGCAGTAGCCGTCGCTGGTGGCCTGCATGACTGCCCACAGACGGTGCATCTCGGCCTCGCTTTCGGCGCGGGTCAGGCCGCTTTCGGCCAGATCGCTCTCAAGGATGACCTCATACAGCGGCTTGCCGCTCTCCTTGCAGAGGTCGATCATCTCATGCACGGATGAAAATGCCATCTTTCCCGCCCCCTTACAGATTCAGAATCGTGACCTTGACGATGCCCGGCTGGCTGCCCAGCTGCCCGGCGATCTCGTCCGGGATAGGCTCGTCGCACTCCAGCACCATGACGGCGTAGCCGCCTGCCGTCGAGCGGTAGAGCTGCATCGTGGCGATGTTGACGCCGTGCTGGCTCAAACAGGTGGTGACGGCTGCCACATGGCCGGGCGTGTCCTGGTTGTGGACGATCAGCGTGTTGTGGTCTCCGCCAAAATTCGTCGTGATGCCGTCGATCTGGCAGATGTTGATCCGCCCGCCGCCGATGGACGCGCCGACGACCTCGAGCTTACGGCCCGACGCACCGGTCAGCCGCAGCACCGCCGTGTTGGGGTGTGCGCCGCGCAGGTTTGTGGTGCCGATCTTAAAGTGCAGCCCGGCCTCCTTGGCAATGGAAAAGCTGTGCGGGATGCGGTCATCGTCCGGCTGCATGCCCAGCAGCCCGGCGACAAGCGCCCGGTCCGTGCCGTGGCCGCGCCCCGTGGCGGCAAAGCTGCCGTAAAGCAGGATCTCGGCCTCGGCAGGCTGCTCCCCCAGGAGCCGCCGCGCCGTGCTGCCGATGCGCACCGCACCCGCCGTGTGGCTGCTGGACGGCCCCGTCATGACCGGGCCGAGCACATCAAATAACCGCATAACGGACACCTCACTTATAAAATGGTATAGAATGAGTATAGCGGATTTGGTGCGGGATTGCAAGGCACGGGCAGAAAAGGGTGGAAAATATAAAAAGAATACCGCATATTCAACGCAATAGCATTAAATATGCGGTATTTGGCGGAGTAAGAGAGATTTGAACTCTCGCGGCGGTTTCCCACCCTACGCCCTTAGCAGGGGCGCCTCTTCGACCTCTTGAGTATTACTCCACAAGTCAAAGTGATTCTATATATTCACTTGTTATCACAAAATGGCGGAGAGGATGGGATTCGAACCCATGGTCCGCTCGCGCGAATCGCTGGTTTTCAAGACCAGTTCCATAAACCACTCGGACACCTCTCCACAGTGGCTGCCGCCAGAATGCAGGTATTATTATACAAAAATACGGAGGGGTTGTCAACCCCTCCGCGCAAACTTTTTTGAAAATTATTTCGCTGTGAATCTCACGGTGGATTTTCTCCTGTGTTTTGTTCGAGTGGTCTTTGTTTTGGATAAGAAACGCAAAAACCGCCGCAGTGTTACACCGCGGCGGGAAAATTTTCGGGGATTATTTTACAGCGCACAGGGGGTAAAGCCGTCCTTGCCCAGCACCTGGACCTTCGTGTAGCCCAGCTCCTTCAGCTTGGCGGCGACAGCCTCAAAACCAAAGGTCAGCGCCTTGGTATCGTGGGCGTCGGCGGTGATGACGACATTGCCGCTGAGCACCAGCCACTCCTTCAGAATCGCATCGGACGGGAAGAAATCCTTGCGGAAACCGCGGTACACCGCAGAGGTGTTGACCTCCAGCACGCAACGGTTGCGGGCTGCGGCCATCAGGGCAGAGTTTGCAGCGGCGGTGTAGCGGGGGTCATTCTCGTCAAAGAACTTGTTGCCGCTGTTGATCTTCTTGATGAGGTCAAAATGACCCAGAATCGTCGGCTTTTTCTCGGCGACCTTGGCTACATTGGCAAAGTATGCCTCGGCCACGGCCAAACCGTCGCCGTCAAAATCGTCGTCGATGCAGGCGCGCAGATCCTCCTCGCGCCAGTCGATCTCATAATACTTGCCGGTCTTGGGCCCCTTGACATAGTGCGTGCTGCCGATCCAGTAGTCGTACTGGGTCGGGTCATCGTCGCTGAACAGATCCCATTCCAAGCCGCACAGAATATCCAGCTTGCCGGCGTAGCGCTCCTTCAGCTTGGCGACCTGCGCCTTGTACAGGGCGGTACGGCTCTGGGTCATGCAATATTCCAGATCACAGGGGGTGTGGCTGTGCCCGCTGAAGCCCAGCGTTTGCAGACCGTTCCGCCATGCCGTGACCGCAATCTCGTCCAGCGTGTTCTTACCGTCGCACAATTTGGAATGAACGTGTACAGAGCTTTTCAGGTATTCGCCTGCCATAGTTACTGCATCCTTTCCTGCTTGACCTTATGGTCAATTACGTGTCGTTTTTCGAGTTCCTTCGTGATGTCCTCTACGGAAATGCCCAGCTCGATCATCAGCACCATGACGTGGTAAGCTAGGTCGCTGATCTCGTAGATGGTCTCCTCCCTGTCGCGCTTGGAGCCTGCAATGATGACCTCGGTGGATTCCTCGCCGACCTTTTTGAGGATCTTTTCCAGGCCCTTGTCGAACAGATAGGTGGTGTAGCTGCCCTCCTTCGGGTTGGTCTTGCGGCCCTCGATGAGTGCGTACAGGCCCTGCCAGGTGAACTGCTTCAGCTCATCGGAGACATAGACCGGGTTGAAGAAGCAGCTCTCCGCGCCGGTGTGGCAGGCGGGGCCGGATTTGACGACGTCGATGACGAGCGCGTCCTTGTCGCAGTCGGCGGTGATGGAGACGACCTGCTGCACGTTGCCGGAGGTCTCGCCCTTGCGCCAGATCTCCCGGCGGCTGCGGGACCAGAATACGGTGCGGCCCTCGGCAATCGTCAGGGCCAGCGTCTCGGCATTCATGTATGCGAGGGTCAGCACTTCTTTGGTATAATGGTCCTGTACGATGGCCGGGATCAGGCCGTTTGCGTCAAATTTGAGAGTCTTGGAATTTCCGGTGATTTCCATGGTGGACACTCCTAAAGTAATATAGTTTAGTGTACCTCTTTTTGTGAGTTTTGGCAAGAGGTAAAGTGTAGGTTTGCTATTATTACGCAGTAGGGGCCGGGCATGCCCGGCCCGCGGCTTTCCCGCAAGAGGACGCTTTTGGGAATGTTGCGGG
>OGGK01001184.1_pt1 | contig 18866 bp, 15 predicted proteins | sample 1571171 | NCBI WGS metagenome assembly OGGK01 (sample SAMEA2581958, study PRJEB24529) | metagenome | biome: Human gut stool | place: China | collected 2011 | reverse complement strand
CTTCATGGAACTTCCTGCGTACAGGGTGGTCATAATGCCCTACGGGGTCCATGAACGCCTGAGGTCACACCGGGGTGTGGACCTCACCGGAAAGCCGCGAGATTTGGCTTTCGCCTATCATCACTATAGGACAAATTGGAAGGGGTGTCAAGATGAGCCAGAAACAGTCCAATATCTGCTTTGAATCCTGCAAAATGCGCCGGGGCTAAGCAAAACAGATGAGACATGGACCGAAAAGCTACTTCCCGCGAGAGTCCCCGGAAGAATGCTATATGCCACAAAAATAGAAGACCGCCATCTCATTGAGCGAACGGCTCTTTGAGATGGCGACCTTTTATACGTGGTTAGATTTTACGCTTACGTTTTTTTATGTCAGTTGAAATTAGGCGGCCCATTCATTCACAGCCAAACCGCTTCCCAAAACAGAGTTGCGCTCGGTTGTAGAAAGCACAAGACTAAGAAGGAACGCTGAGAGATTTTCGCTTTGAGTAAAGAAAAACGGTTATTGACAGAGAAAAAGCTGCGCCGTATAATCAGAACGATTTTTTCAAAGGAGAATCTGGAATGTATGTCTTTCGACCGCACGGACAAATGTCCGAATCCCTGCTGACCGCATCGTTTATTATCATTTCCGGTGGCTTGCAGGACGCTTATACTTATCTCTGTCGCGGTAAGGTGTTTGCGAACGCACAAACGGGCAATATTGTGCTGTTCAGCACATATCTCTTTGAGGGGGACTGGGCACACTGCCAACGATATCTTGTGCCGGTGCTTGCGTTTCTGCTGGGTATCTTTGCGGCTGAGTGCATCCATCGGCACTATAAGTACATGGAAAAGGTACATTGGCGACAAATCATCATTTTAGTGGAGATTGTACTGTTGTTCCTTGTCGGCTTTCTGCCGCAGGAGGTCAATACCATTGCCAATGCGATTGTTTCCTTTGTCTGCGCCATGCAGGTGCAGACTTTCCGTAAGGTGCGCGGTCACGCTTACGCCAGCACGATGTGCATCGGCAATATGCGAAGCGGTACCGAGGCGCTCTGTGTCTACTTCCATACGCATGACAGCGAGGTGCTGCAAAAGGCAATGACCTACTTTGGAGTGATCGGCCTTTTTGCAGTTGGCGCGGGACTCGGCGCACTACTGACAAATGTATTTTCTGAGCAAGGCATTTGGGTGTCTTGCGTGCTGCTGGCGATCAGCTTCCTGATTATGTTCATCCGCGAGGAAGAAAAGAAATAAGCCATATATTCGTTTCACCGATCATATCGTCGAAAAACAAAGCGACCTTTCTCTGCCAACGGGACAGAGGAAGGTCGCTTTGCCATTATTTACCTGCTGACATTTTGCGCTTCAGGCTTGATTCAGGGTGTCGCCCAGCAGCATTCGCCGCAAATGCTTGGCGGCAATACTGAGCGGTTGGTTTTTCCGTTCAAAGAGGTAAATGCTGCGCGGTGTAATCGGCTCGTCCAATTCAATTGGATAGATGCCGGTGAGTTCAGGAGCACCATAGAGCATCTCCTTTGGGACGAACCCAATACCAAGATTACTGCGCACAATCGGAAGAACCTGATCGATGGTTTCAACCTCAACATCAGGGATAAACGGTAGATTTCGGCTCAGGAATAAATTGGCATAAAAGTCATGAGAGGAGGTTCCTTCTGCAAGACTGACGATCGGAATATCCGCAAGCTGGCAGAGGCTCATGGGTTTCTCAGTCAAATAGGCGAAGGCGGAGCCGCAGACAGGGATTTCCTGAATCTCACCAACCTTCTGCTTGGTGAGCGAGTCCGGAATAATAGCGCCTTCGGATACGACCGCAAAGTCAGCAAGCCCATTTTGCACAGAAGCAAGACCCTGCGGCGTTGATTGGTTTGTCAGGCATATACGGACATGCGGATACTTACCACGATACTGTTCAAGTACCTGAAGCAGGCAGCCGCGCAGCGCAAGACCGCTGGCTGCAATATGGACGACACCGCTCTGTAAACTCTGATCGGAAAAAATCTCATCCTCGGCAGCTTCGATGTTCTCAATAGCAACGGCGATGTGCTCATACAACTTTTCACCCTCCGGCGTCAGCCGGACGCCATGTGCGGAGCGAAAAAACAATGAACAATGCAATTCGGATTCAAGCCTTCGGATAATGCGGGTAATATTCGGCTGATTGTTATAAAGCGCCGCTGCGGCCTGTGAAAAGCTCTTGTACTTTGCGGCATAGTAAAAAACACGATAGCTGTCGTAGCTGATATTCAAAGCATATTCCTCCTGATCCAGCCGAGATATGTTGATTTGATATATGGACAATGTTTAATTCGTATTTCCGTCTTTAAAACAAAAAATATATACTTTTTATATCATCAAAAGATGATGAATCGTTTCAAACGGAGGGCTATTTTATGGATTACGCAAAGGAATCGCTTCGGCTCCACGGCGAGTGGAAAGGAAAAATTGAGATGGTAAACCGTGTGCCGGTCAAGACGAAGGACGATCTGTCCCTTGCCTACACACCCGGTGTTGCGCAGCCCTGTCTGGAAATTCAGAAAGATATCAGCAAGAGCTATGACCTCACACGCCGTTGGAACATGGCGGCCGTTATTACGGACGGCAGCGCTGTACTGGGCCTTGGCGACATCGGCCCGGAGGCCGGTATGCCGGTCATGGAGGGCAAATGTGTGCTTTTCAAGGCCTTCGGCGATGTAGACGCATTCCCCCTATGCGTCAAGACGAAGGATGTAGACGAATTTGTCGAAACCGTCTACAACATTTCCGGCAGCTTCGGCGGCATCAACTTGGAAGACATTGCTGCGCCCCGCTGCTTTGAGATCGAACGCAAGCTGAAGGAAAAATGCGATATCCCCATCTTCCACGATGACCAGCACGGCACGGCTGTCATCACGCTGGCAGGGCTTACCAATGCGCTCAAGGTTGTGGGTAAGAAAAAGGAGAACGTGAAGATCGTCACCTCCGGCGCGGGCGCGGCGGCTGTTGCTATTACAAAGCTGCTGCTGTCTGCCGGTTTCAAGGATGTCACTATGTGCGACCGTAAGGGAGCGATTTACAAGGGTCGCGAGGGACTCAACTGGATCAAGTCCGAGATGGCAGAGGTTACAAACCTGAGCCATAAGGCAGGTTCTCTTGCTGATATGCTGGTAGGCGCAGATGTGTTCATCGGTGTGTCTGCGCCGGGTACCGTCACGACTGAGATGGTCAAGACGATGAATAAGGATGCTATTATTTTCGCCTGCGCAAATCCGACGCCGGAAATCTTCCCCGATGCTGCCAAAGCGGGCGGCGCACGGGTCATTTCTACCGGACGCAGCGATTACCCCAATCAGATCAACAACGTGCTCGCTTTTCCCGGCATTTTCCGCGGCGCGTTTGATGTGCGCGCAAGTGACATCAATGAGGAGATGAAGGTTGCAGCGGCGGAAGCGCTGGCGAGTCTTGTCGGCGATCAGCTTTCCGAGGATTACATTATTCCCGCAGCGTTTGATCCACGCGTTGGATCTGCTGTGGCAAAAGCTGTTGCTGAAGCAGCACGTAAGAGCGGCGTTGCCCGTATCTAATATAGAATACATCGGCTCTCCTAAAAAATCAAATCAATTCGGGGGGAAATCTGTATGTCAGGGAAAAAAGAAACCTACAAGCTATTTAATCTTCCGTGGTATTATTTCGCAATTTTTGCCGTAGTAGTTGTTGTGGCAACTTATACCGGTACGCTGCCCAAAGGTATGTCCGGCTGCTTCGCCTTCATGATCGTGCTGGGCACGATTCTGTATGAGATCGGTGAAAAAACGCCCATCATCCGCTCCTATCTGGGCGGCGGCGCGATTGTCGTCCTGTTTGGCACGGCGCTGCTGAACTACTTCAATCTGCTGCCCGCTCTGACCGAGACACTGGAGGATGGCACGAAGGTCTACAACATGGCCTGCAACTATGACCTTGTGGGCAACATCACATCGTTCTTCCAGCCAACCGGCGCGTTTCTGGATTTCTATATTGCCGCGCTGATCACCGGTTCGATCCTCGGCATGAACAGCACGCTGCTGAAAAAAGCGGCGGCTCGTTACTTCCCTGCTATCTTTGGCGGCTTGATCCTTTCATTTGCCCTGTGTATGGGTGTGGCCGGTATTATGGGCTACGGCACCATCAAGGCGCTGCTGCTGATCGCGTTGCCCATCATGGGCGGCGGCATGGGCGCCGGTGCAGTCCCGCTGTCCAAAATTTTTGAAAGCTCCAACACGATGACGGCGGCAGAGGCGATCTCTGTAATGACGCCGGCAGTCGCTATCGGCAATGCAATTTCCATCGTTTTCGCGGGTATCGTCGTCAAGGTGATCAGCAGCAAGACATGGAACGGTCAGGGCGCATTGATGCAGGCGGGTACCGTCGATCCTAAGGAGTTGGAGATCAGCCCCGAAATGCAGGCAAAGCGCGATAAGATCGATGTAAAAAATCTCGGTATCGGCCTGTTCGTTTCCAACTCGTTTTTTGCTTGGGGTTTCATTGTTTCGAAGATCTGGTCCAAGTTTGTTCCCAGCGTCAGCATTCACGCTTATGCATGGATGATCATTACCGTGGCCATTTTCAAGATTTTCAATCTTCTGCCGGAGAATATTGAAGTTGCCTGCTATCAGTGGTTCCAGTTTGTGATGAAAAACCTGACGACTACATTGCTTGTCGGTATCGGACTGTGCTACCTGAGCCTTGATACAGTGATTGAGAGCTTCAGCATTACCTATCTGATCCTGTGTTTGGTCACTTGTGTCGGTGCTTTCTTTGGTGCGGCGATTGTCGGTAAGTGGGTTGGCTTCTACCCTGTGGAGGCCGGTATCACCGCTGGCCTCTGCATGGCGAATATGGGCGGCACCGGTGATGTGGCAGTTCTGTCTGCCGCAGACCGTATGGAACTGATGCCCTTTGCACAGATTTCCTCCCGTCTCGGCGGTGCAATTATTCTGATTATCGGCAGCCTGCTGCTTTCCACGCTGGGAACATTGCTGTAAGGGCAAGATTGCAAAATGCTGTATGCTGCTGAGATAACCCAATATGCTCTTGTATGGAGAAAAGCAGATGGATGATAGCAAAATCTGTATAAAGTGTCATACAGCAGCGCAGTATCACTTTCTCGCACTGGAGGTTCATACCCTGCATATCCGGGATCTTAGCGGTGAGAAGCGAGTACAGATGCTTGGAAATATTACAGAATTCGGAGTATGTAGGGGCTGTGCAAATGAGCAGCTTCAGAAGAGAAGAAAAGGTGCAAATCTGAAAGAGATACTCCCGTTTGCTGCAAGCTTATTGTTCGGTATTGCCCTGTTGTCCTTATTTTGGAATGGAGAAGGGGCGCTTTGCCTCTGTGGTGCAGCCGGCGTGGTGTGCGGGATCCTTGGTATCGTATACACAGTAAAAGACAGCAGGCAACGCTGCGCTGCATATGATTGCCTGCCGGAGAAAAAAGCACTTGAAAAAGCCGCATGGGAGGTCATTGAGTCTGGTACGGCTCACAAATGTGGGGATCACGATTTGACTTATATTCCCATTACATCAGAAACTCTGGAATTGAAGAATGGTGATCTGATGGTATGCTATGATCTTTTGCCGGACACCGCAGTACAAGCGTGGAACATCCTGCACGACGACAAAGAAAAAGCAACAAGCGGTGAGTAGCAGAAATGTGTATGGCGTTTATGACCTGAACCCTATTATTCCCGGCACTTTTTAATCAAATATCTCCTTTCTATTCTCTATTCTATCTTTCTGTTTGGCAAACGGCTGCGCCTTTTTTGACGCAGCCGTTTGCCGCATTTAAAAGAGTACTGTGCATTCTGCTATAACAAAGTGATATATCTTTCATGTAAACAAGATATTTTTCTTTTATTGAAGTGCCCGCTATAATGCACACGTCAGAAAAAATCAAGCTGTTATGGAGGAAAATCATGTTTGCGCAGATTGTTGCTATTTTAATCTTTCTTGGGATGTTTCTATTGATTATACTGAATAAATACGAACGTCAATACATAACGCTCGGCAGCGGCGTATTGGTTTTGACGCTGGTTTTTGGAATTTGCATGCACTCGTTCCGTGCTATTTGTGAAACGCTGAATCTGGGGGCTTTTTTTGAGCGCTCCTTTTGGTACGGTTCGGGTGAGGAGGGAACGACAGGTATCAACTGGTCTACAATTCTGTTTATCGCCGGAATGATGGTTATGGTTGAGGGACTCGAAAAGGCGGGATTCTTTCGCTGGCTGTGCCTGTCACTGGCGAAACTTGTGCATTACCGCATCGTACCGCTTCTCGTCTGCTTTATGACACTCTCAGCGATATTATCTATGTTTATTGACAGTATCACGGTCGTGCTTTTCCTCGCTACGGTTACGCTGGAGCTGTCTCAGGCAATGAAATTCGACCCGGTACCAATGATCCTCTCAGAGATATTCTGTGCAAATCTCGGCGGGGCGGCGACGATGTGCGGTGATCCGCCGAACATCATCATCGGCACCTCACTTGGCTACACTTTCTCGGATTTTATTAACAACACCGGCGTTGCTGTGGCCATCTGTTTTGTATTGATGCTTGTTTACTTTACCCTGTGCTTCCGCAAGGAACTTGGGCGTGCCGAACAAGAAAATGGTGGGGCGGCGGCCTGCCCTGCTCCGGCTACAGCGATTACAAACAGGCCTGCATTTTTTGCAAGCGCCGCTGTATTTCTGCTGGCGGTGGTTTTGCTGATTACACATGCACAGACCGAGCTGTCCGTCGCCTGTATTGGCGTGATCGTTGCCGTGTTGACGATGATTGTTTCAGCTATAACCAGCGGAAAAGAGACGGTTGCAGGAATCATTAAAGGGATGGATTATAAGACGCTGCTGTTTTTCATCGGACTGTTTGTTTCTGTTGCAGGGCTGGAGGAAACCGGCGTGCTGGACATTATCGCGCAGTTCATTTCATCCGTCAGCGGTGGAAGCGCAGCGGCTATCGTGATCATCATCCTATGGGTGTCGGCCATTACGAGTGCTTTTGTAGATAATATCCCGTTTGCCGCAACGATGATTCCGGTTATCCGAGCAATTGCCGCAGCAGAGGGAATGGATATAAGCGTTCTTGCATGGACGCTGTCTATCGGCACAGACCTCGGCGGTAATGCAACGCCGATCGGCGCAAGCGCCAATGTGGTTGGTACGTCAGTTTCGGCAAAGTGCGGGTATCCCATCAGTTGGGGACGCTACTGCAAATACTGTGCACCCGCAACAATCCTTGTGATGCTCGTGTCTACAGTATATCTGCTTTTGCGTTATCTGTAAGAGAAAGAAAGGAAGTCTGATTTATGAAAAAACAAATCATTGTTGCGATTGGCCGCGAACACGGCAGCGGCGGACATTACATTGCGGATATGGTTGCAAGAGAGCTGGGCGTTAAGCTTTATGATAAAGCTTCCATCGAAAAGGAGATCTCGTCCGGCGGCTACAGCGAAAAACTTGTGAGCGAGATGGACGAAAAGCCGGTCAACTTTTTCACCTCCCGCCGAATCGGAGCGTTTTCCAATTCGATCGAAGTCAACGTGGCGGAAAAAACTTTCGCCATGCTGCGCAGCAAAGCGGCAGAGGGCGAAAGCTTTGTGGTGATTGGCCGCTGCGGTGAGCAGGTGCTTGGAAATAATCCAAATTGCATCAGTATCTTCATCTGCGGTGATCCACAGTTTAAGATTAATCGCATCATGAATAAGATGGGACTGGATTTAGACCAGGCAATCGAGGAGATCAAGACAGTAGACCGATCTCGAAAAAATTATCACAACTACTACTGTGATACAAAATGGGGCGATGCGCGTGGATATGATATGACGGTCAAGAGCAATGTACTTGGTTGTGAGAAAACGGCGAAGATGCTTGTACAGTACATTCGAGATTTTATGGAACAGGATTAACATAAGTGCGAAGATAGGGCGGTTAACAAATATTCGGAAGGCAAAAAGATAACTGGAATTGGAGATAGCTGTTATTGTTTACAGCGGTGCGTTTTTAGAACAAAAAGCGTGACTGCGATAGCTTTAATTTTCCACTTCATTTTTTACAAAAACCGTGGTATACTGTTTATGAGGTGAGGGCTGTGCAGTTTCGACCATTTGTTTACGATGCAATGAATCGACAAGTGCCGGTGGCTATTGAGCCGATGACGCCGCAGGATGCTACGTTGACAGACCGAGAACCCTTGTGGCAGACCTCCTGGGCCAGCGAATATCTGGCCGACGAAAATTACGAAAAATACGCAGCCAGAGTTGGAGACGAGCTGATCGCTCTGGCGGTGTATGAGATCCTTCCGACCGCGCTGGTCGTGCATATTGTGTATATGGAGGCACAGCCTGAGTCAAATCCTACGCTCGACGGAGGAACCCCGAAGTACAGAGGGATAGGGAGGCTGCTGATCGCCTATGGCATCAAGCTGTCCATTGACAGCGGTTTGACCGGCGATGTGGTGCTTGAAGCGAAGACGACGAGCTTGGCGAAGCATTATGAGGAAGACTTTGGGGCCGTTCTACTTCCAACCTTTCAATCTTCTGCGCCAAGGTATTTGATTGCGGACGAAGCTGCCAAACGAATTTTCTTCACCTATCTGGATTGATTTTCTGCGAGGAGGTGCTTTGCATGGATATGAATAAAATCAGACCGGCGTCTGATGCGGCGTGGTATTGCCGCAAAGATGCAGAGGAAGAACGTTTTTATGAGATATTCTTTCAACTGTGCCGCAAATACAGTGTGCGTTGGGCAAGCGCCACACCGAAGGAGAAAAGCTTTATTGAAGAAGTGACCCGCGTCACCTATGAGCGGGACAGGGCGCAGCGGCTTGGTTTGCCGCTGTCGGAGGTGCGCCCCTCGTTCGCGTCCTGAAAGTTGTTTGACCCACACCGTGACCCACACGGGGAAATGAGCGGACGGAAACAATGGAACAAACAGGTTGCGACCTCATCCTTTTTGGACAAAAAAACGCCGCAAAGCCTTATACAGCAAGGGCTGGAAGGCTCTACGGTGGTTGGTAAGGATGAGGTCACCAGTTCAAATCTGGTCAGCAGCTCCAAAATGAATGACCCTACCCAATTCGAACAAGCCGATGAGACTTGAGGATTGGGTGGGGCCATTTTATGTCCTGAAAGTCTTGGTATGACAGGGATTTCAGTGAGTGGCGCGCTGAAGCAAATATGAGACACGAAAATACAAACCGTCTCAAAACGTAGTAGAAAACGAGCAAATTGGGCGATTCGAACACGGATGTCTCATTTAACAGTTGCACAGCAGCTCTCTTCCATTTGGCATGGCGTCAGATTTTTCAATGTGCGATGAGGTCGTTTGGTATTGTAAAACTCAATATAGGAAGCGACACTTGCTTGAAATGCTCTATCGGAAGGATGATCCTTTCGGTAGAGCTCTTCTTTTTTCAGCGATGCGAAGAAAGATTCTGCGACTGCGTTATCATGCGGTTTACCCGGTTGTGAAAATGATTGCTCTACATTGTGCTTATGTAAGAGCTGCTGGAGTCGATGGGAGGTATACTGCGCGCCTCGGTCACTATGAAAAATAAGACCAGACGGTGGCTGGCGTTCCTCATACGCCATTTTGAATGCTGCGGTGATAAGTTGAGTACTGTTCCTTTTTGAAATTTTATGTGCGATCACTTTGCGCGAGAAAAGTTCAATAATTACACAAATATAAAAATAGTGATCCCTAAGTTTAAAACAGGTGACATCGCTGACCCACCGCTGATTTGGCTGATCAGCAGTAAATTGCTGCTGCAATATATTCTTCTTTCGTTCCGTCTCACGAAGCTTTAAATATTCCTTTTTTGCTGTCGACCGAACACTGCTCAAGCCCATCTCACGCATGAGTTGTGAAATATATTCCGCACTGACCTGGTGTCCACGCTGAATGAGAATCGTTCGAATTTTCTCTGCACCCAACACCTGCCTATATTCGTCAAACACATCACGGATGATCTGGCAGTATTCTTGACGGCGTTTATCAAACCAGGCGTTGCCGCGCTTGCTGCGCAGTATGTGGTTATAAAATGTACCTCGGTCAATATCCAATGCTTCACAGATCGTATGGACTTCATATTTTCCATAGAACGGCTCTAAAGCATGCAGCCGCTCTTTCAATGGGGCAGATACCAAACAATCGGCAGACTTCAGAATTGTGATGATATTCTGCAATTTTTCAACTTTGCGTTGGAGTGATGCGTATTCTTGATAGGAAAACTTCAACGGCTTTCCAATGCTGTCCGAAGGAAACGATTTGAGCCAACGGTACAGGGTGCTACGAGAGATAGCAAGTTCATTGGAAAGAGCGGTGATTCTTTCGCCTTGCTGATAGCGCGTGATGATGGATAGCTTTTCTTCATTTGAATATTTCATGGTGATATCCTCCTTTACCAATCAAGGATAGCATGAAAAGTGAATTAAGAATAATTCCATAATCACTTGTGGTGCGAATTGTTTTTAATCAGCTTACCTTACAAATTAAATAGTAGTCAAAAAACATGTTAATAAATACAATTGGCGCATTTTCAATGATTTTGTATAATATAGACAAACGAAAAGAATAGAGGTATACTTAAATAAGGTGGGTGGTCATATGCATAAGGTTTTTCAATTAATGGACTCGATAATTGATATATCATGGGGAATAATTCGTTAAGGTTGGTAGATAAGAATGAAGCTATCTAAACTGAAATTGAAGAATTATAGGTGCTTTGGCTCAGAAGAGCAGGTCATCTTAATTGATCAACTAACAACATTTATTGGAAATAACAGTACGGGAAAAACTGCTGCACTGTCAGCCATTAATTGTATGTTTTCTGAAAACAGTAATGATCGTATTCTACACAGAAGTGATTTTCATCTACCCCAAAATATACTCCCAGATGAAATGGAACAGCAAAGTCTTTATATAGAAGCAATATTTGAATTTGAAGAATTGCAGTCAGGAAGCAATGGTGGAGAATATGCTATACCTATCTTTTTTCAACACTTTGTTGTTGATAATCCTGGTGGGCTGCCGTATCTACGAATCCGTCTTGAGGCCACATGGGAAAAAAGCAATACTATTGACGGCTCGATTGACAGCAAGATAAGTTATATTACTTGCCCGGAGTTTGCTGAAATTGAAGAGGGCAATCGAACAAATGCGTCTCGACGGGATCTGGATAAGATTCGAGTGATTTATGTCCCAGCAGTCAGAGATCCTTCTAAGCAGCTGAAAAATGCATCTGGTACGATGATGTATCAGATCATGAGCAGCATCAACTGGAGCGAGGAAACAAAGGGGAGAGTTAAAACCAAAATCAAGGAATTGAATGAACAATTTGAAGGAGAAAAAGGCGTTTCCATGTTTGGCACGTCGCTGGGAAAACAGTGGAAAACCTATGATTCTGATGAGCGATATTCGACAGCCAGCTTAAGATTCAACAGCACCGATATTGAAACATCTATTAGAAAAACAGAGGTTGTTTTTGAACCGACAGAAACGGGAAAAGAATATACGATAGACCAGATGGGAGATGGGTTGCGCTCCCTATTCTATATATCTCTGGTTGACAGCATATTAGATGTTGAAGGGCAAATGGTGAGAGAAATAGAGACAGATCCAGAACATACCTCTTTTAATAGGAAACCACCTATTTTGACAATTGTAGCACTTGAAGAGCCTGAAAATCACATCGCTCCACATCTGCTGGGGAAATTGGTGGGGAATTTGAAGGATATTGCAGAAAAAAACAATGCGCAGGCAATTATGACATCCCATTCGCCCTCGATTGTTAAGCGGATTGATCCGGAGAATCTCAGATACTCTAGATTAGACAGGGAGTTGCTGGCATCAAAAGTAAGATGCATTACTCTGCCGGATGAAGAACGTATGCAGGATCAATATAAATATATCAAGGAAGCGGTGAGAGCCTATCCGGAACTGTATTTTGCAAAACTCGTTATTCTGGGAGAGGGCGATAGTGAAGAAATTATCCTGCCGAAGTATTGGGAAGCCATACATGGGAACACAGATGTTAGTGGAATATCGATAGTTCCACTTGGAGGTCGGCATGTCAACCACTTCTGGAGATTGCTGAATGACTTGGAAATCCCATATATAACATTGCTCGATTTGGATCGGGAACGAGATGGTGGTGGTTGGGGACGTATCCAATATGTGCTTAAGCAGCTCATTGCAAATGGATACGACAGAAATGTACTACTCAACACCACTGATAGCGGGATTCTAACTGATGCCGAGTTCGAAGGAATGGCGGGCTGGAATGTATCTGCTATAACAGCAATGCAGACTTGGATAGCATGGCTTGAAAAATATAATGTTTTCTTTTCCGCACCGTTGGATATCGATTTTATGATGCTGGAACAGATGGGAGATATGTATAAGGCAACTTTGGATACGAGAGAAGGACCTTGTATTGATATTGCCCAGAGTGGAAAGAAAGAACGTATTACAAAAATTGAAAATGATGGTGAAATACACTCGGAGTATGAAACTCGAATCTTAAAAGACATAAAAAACACACTAAAAGAAGAAGGCGGTGATGGACATACCTACTCGCCCGAACAGCAAAAACTCATGGTATGGTACACATATTTCTTCTTGAACAGAGGAAAACCGTCTACACATATTGCAGCACTATCTCAATTAAGTGACGAGGAGTTAAAAGAAAATGTACCGCCGGTTTTGCAACGTTTAATTGAAACTGCTGATCACATTCTAAAAGGTGATAAGAATGAAAATTGTGCATCCTGATAAATGGTTGCCTTGCGACGGGATCTCGTTAGAGGAAGCTGCGGATACAGCCGTTCGCTGCAGTGACAGACATGTACTGGTTGTTGCGGGGCCAGGCGCAGGAAAAACGGAATTGTTGGCGCAAAAAGCAGCATTTCTATTTCAGACAAATCAGTGCAGAGAGCCTCAAAAGATACTTGCTATCAGTTTCAAGACGGATGCTGCACAGAATTTGAAAGAACGCGTGGAAAAGCGATGTGGCACAGATATAAAAGGTAGATTTGTATCAATGACATACGATGCATTTGCCAAAAATATTCTTGACCACTTTCTATATGCACTGCCTGATGAACTTCGCCCGGCCACCGATTATCTGGTGAATGATCCCGATATAATTGATGCAGCGTTTCATTGTGCGGGATTCAAAAACCCTAATGGCTTCACGCAGTCTAGGCTGAAAACTGAATATGATGATATTCTGTCACGAATTAGTCTTCCTTTAACAGGAGATGGATTAGGGCATAAAGTGTGGCCACTATTGTTAAAGGGATTCAACGGAAATAAAGCGACTTTGACATTTAAGATGATCATGATGCTTGCCATGTATATTATTGAAACGAACCCGTATATTAAGCAAGCCTTACAGATGACGTATTCATTTGTGTTCCTTGATGAATTTCAGGACACAACGGCAATTCAGTATGCGTTTGTAAAGGAGTGTTTTTGGAATTCTGGTACTAAGGTAACATCTGTGGGAGATAACAAGCAGAGAATCATGGTATGGGCCGGGGCAGTAAAAACGATATTTAATGACTTTTATAGAGAACTGAATCCGAAATGTATACGCTTGATAATGAATCATCGTTCTGCACCCAGATTAGTTGCATTGCAAAAGGCAATGTATGAATCTTTAAAAGAAAAGGCAACAGAAGTATGTGCTTCTGGCAACTGGGCCGAGGATGATGGGAACATTGCACTTTTTATTGCAGACAATGAACAACTGGAGGCTGCTGCTGTATCGAAGGATATACTATTGAAAATCTCAAATGGTGTAGAACCACACGATATTTGTATTCTCTGCAAGCAAAAGCCGCAGGACTACGCTTCGGCGGTTATTGAGGAGTTGGAGAAACACGGTGTACGGGCGCGCATTGAAACTGGCTATCAGGATCTTATCAAAGAACCAATAGTAGATTTGTTTATCAAATTCATGATATGCGCTGACAGCAGAAAACACCCAAATGAATGGACTTTTATAGAAGAGTTACTGGTTGAGCTTTGGGGAATTAGCGGGATGCGGGAAAATGATACTTTTGATGAAATGCAGAGGAAACTGTCTGCTGTAGTGAACGTTGTTAAGAAGAATATTCAGCAAAAGCTTGATACAGAGCAATGGCACAGTACTTTGAATAGTATTATTGATTTTTTTGGCATTGGAAATATAAAGGCGAAATTCCCGGCGTATAAACAAGGTACTTACTTTATGAATGTAATCAACCAATTTGAAAGTCTCTTTTTTGAGGAATATGTAGCCGCACACGGAGTATGGAACTTAGCGATTGAAAACTTTCGCGGAGATCATTCCGTTCCTATCATGACAATTCATAAAAGTAAGGGATTAGAATACAATGCTGTATATTTTATTGGATTAGAGGATTCCGCTTTTTGGAATTTTAGAAATCAACCAGATGAGGATAGATGTACATTTTTTGTGGCGCTATCACGTGCAAAGGCGTCTGTTACATTTACATTTTGCAAAAAACGATCTGGCATGAAGTGCCCTATGCAAAGACACAACGCGATTAACGAATTTTTTGATTTATTACAAAGGCCTGGAATTGCAGAGGTAAAGCGTTTCCAAAACCGCTAACTGATTTCACGCACTTGAAATTACAAAAGCGCTGCGAGACAATGATTTGTGCCTACATCTTTTTTGCCAACACATGGCAGAACAACACCTGAAATCTTCGGATTTCAGGTGTTGTTCGTTATAAAGATAAATCTGGGATCAAGAAGAGCTCCCGCATTGCAAAATGCAATGCAGGAGTGTTTTTCAGTCGCAGACATCATCCGCTACGCGGCACAGTACATCGGGGTGGTTGGAGATGATGCAGTCTACGCCCCGGGCGATCATATCTTTCATGTTCTCCTCGTCATTTACCGTCCAGGTGTTGATCTTCATGCCCCGGCCGTGGAACAGTTTCATCAGCTCCGGCTGATATTGCAGAAGCATATACCGGGGATGCATATTGTCGGCATTGGAGCGCTGGACATAATGTTCCATGTCCAGATAGGGCTTATCATACAGAAGGCCGGTTTCAATGTCCGGGCACAGCTCCTTGAAATGCTGCATGGAGATATGGTTGAAGGAGGAAACGAACACTTGCTCCTGCATCTGGCGTTTGCAGATTTCGTCGATCACCCGTTGCTCCAGATTCTCGTAAAACACCTCGTAGTTTTTCAGTTCCATGTTCAGCAGCATCTTGGTCTCCTTACAGAAGTCCAGCAGCTGGCTGAGGGTCCAGATATGCTGACCTGCAAATTCCGGAGACTTCCAAGCACCGATATCCAGTGAGAGCAGCTCATCATAGGTCATGTTCTTGATGAAGCCGGTGCCGTTGGAGGTGCGCTCCACAGAGGCATCATGAAAAATCACCAGCTTGCCGTCTTTGGCGATGTGGACGTCACTTTCAAAACCGTCGGCAGCGGTCTTTTCCACTGCCATCCGGAAGGCCAGAGGGCTGTTCTCCGGGTAATTGCCGGAAAAACCGCGGTGCGCAAGCAAAAGTGGGCGTTTCATATGATTCTCTCCTTACACGTAATAATAAAAGCGCATGACGCTCCCGTCATACGCTTCTCTCAATATCTCCGATTTGTATTATAGCCGAATAAACAGGGAAATACAAGTATTAACACAAAATTTTGGCAAAAGGAATTTCGGGACGAAATTGAACAGAAGTGCCCGCAGTTTTTGATAAAAACCGAGGCTGTTGCTGCAACAGCCTCGGTTTTGTGTGCGTTTACTGGTGGATGGCGGTGCCGGTTTTGCCGGCTACGCCGTCCTTGGCCTTTTCCAGCAGCGTGATGAGGGCGGAGCGGCCGGGGGCACTTTCGGCAAACTCCACGGCGGCCTCCACCTTGGGCAGCATGGAACCGGGGGCAAAGTGCCCCTCACCGATGTACTTGCGGGCCTCGTCAGGAGTCAGGGAATCCAGCCACTTTTCATCAGGCTTGCCGAAGTTGATGGCAACCTTTTCTACGGCAGTGAGGATGATAAGGGTGTCGGCTTCCACCTGCTGAGCCAGTACGCAGGAGGCGAAGTCCTTGTCGATAACAGCGGCGGCGCCCTTCAGATGGTGCCCCTCAGTCTTGTAGACGGGAATTCCGCCGCCGCCGCAGGCCACAACCACCAGACCGGCCTCCACCATATCCCGGATGGACTGGATCTCAATGATCGACTGAGGTCTGGGAGAGGCGACCACCCGGCGGTATCCGCGGCCGGCATCTTCGATGACGTTGTAGCCGCGTTCAGCCACCATCTTGTCAGCTTCTTCTTTGGTCATGAAAGCACCGATGGGCTTGGTGGGGTTCTGGAACGCCTCATCATTCGGGTCCACCTCAACCTGAGTAAGCACGGTGGCTACACCCTTTTGGATGCCGCGGTCCAGCAGTTCTTCCCGCAGCGCGTTTTGCAGGTCATAACCAATGTAGCCCTGACTCATGGCCACGCATACGGACAGAGGACAGGGAATGTACTTTTCCGGCTCGGAGCGGGTCAGCTCGGCCATGGCCTTCTGGATCATGCCCACCTGAGGGCCGTTTCCGTGGGCGATGATGACCTCGTGTCCTTCTTCGATCAGGTCGACGATGGCCTTGGCAGTCTGCTTTACGGCGATCATCTGCTCAGGGAGATTGCTGCCCAGAGCATTGCCGCCCAGCGCGATCACAATACGCTTACCCATGAAAAACACCTCGATTTGTTTAGATTCTATACATTTTGAAGCAAAAACGGCAATAGATGCCCCGTGTTGCGGGGGTGCCGCTGAGACGGCTGTCATGGCCGCCGGTGAAAATGATGGAGCCCGTCCGCACAGATACAGACAGGTTGACCTATGCAGACGGGCCTCCGGAATGGAAAAGGGATGTCAGGCGGAAAGCCTGTAAAATTCAGCGTGTTCTGAGAAGATTTACTTCTGGAACCAACGGGCGATCCCGCGCTCCTCCAGAGCCTTCAGCGTGGCCTGGGGATCTTTCACCTTAGCCAGGAAGATCATAGCGGCGATGATGTAGGGCTTGTAGGAAGCCTCCTTATACAGGGGCGTGCGGTAACGGTCGAACACGGAGGCCTCAACCTCGCCGTCCTTGCAGGAAACATCGTTGATGTCGGCGGGCAGGCAGTGGAGATACAGGGCCTTGCCGTCCTTGGTGGTCTTCATCAGTTCCTCGGTGCAGCACCAATCCTTGTGATCGGCGTTCTGAGCCAGCAGTTCCTTCTCCAGAGCCTTGATGCCGTCGGCGTCGCCCTCAGCGTACAGATTAGTGCGCTTCTCCATAGCGGCGAAGGGAGCCCAGCTCTTGGGATAGACGATATCAGCGTCCTTGAAGGCCTCGGCCATGGAGTTGGTCTTGGTGAAGGAACCACCGGTCTTGGCGGCGTTGGCCTTGGCGACCTCCTCCACCTCGGGCATGACCTCGTATCCCTCGGGGTGAGCCAGCACCACGTCCATGCCGAAACGGCTCATCAGGCCGATGACGCCCTGCGGCACGGAGAGGGGCTTGCCGTAGGAGGGGCTGTAAGCCCAGGTCATAGCGATCTTCTTGCCCCTCAGGTTCTCCACGCCGCCGAAGTGGTGAATGATGTGCAGCATGTCGGCCATGCACTGGGTGGGGTGGTCGATATCGCACTGCAGGTTGATCAGGGTGGGCTTCTGCTCCAGAACACCGTCCTTGTGGCCCTGAGTCACGGCCTCAGCCACTTCCTTCTGATAGGTGTGGCCCTTGCCGATGTACATATCGTCACGGATGCCGATGACGTCGGCCATGAAAGAGATCATGTTGGCAGTCTCGCGGACAGTCTCGCCGTGAGCGATCTGGCTCTTGCCCTCGTCCAGATCCTGAACCTCCAGGCCCAGCAGGTTGCAGGCGGAGGCGAAGGAGAAACGGGTGCGGGTAGAGTTGTCCCGGAACAGGGAGATACCCAGACCGGACTCGAAGATCTTGGTGGAGATGTTGTTCTCACGCATATAGCGCAGGGCATCCGCCACGGTAAAGACGGCTTCCAGCTCGTCATCGGACTTGTCCCAGGTCAGGAAGAAGTCACCCTCATACATCTCTTTGAAGTTCAGGGCGTTCAGCTTGTCGATATATTTTTGCAGAGTAGTGTCCATGATAATTGGCTCCTTTATAAATCTATATTTTGTAATTTGTGAGAAAAGGTCTGAAACGGTTTCTGTGCGAATTACTGAATGTCGTTATTGGTCTTGCCGGCCCGGAACTGGGAAACATCGGCAGTCTTGTTCTCCTCCTTGTACAGACCAGGCACGGCGGCGTACAGGGCGGCGCAGGTCACAAGATCCTGCTTCCAGGTGATCTCATTGGGGGCATGGGCCTGAGACTCCGCACCGGGGCCGAAGCCAACGCAGGGGATGCCGTAACGTCCCTGAATGGCTACGCCATTGGTGGAGAAGGTCCACTTGTCAATCAGGGGACGGTGACGCAGGTGCATCGCGCCGTCGGGGCCAATGCGCTCCTCACCGTACAGCGCATGGTGGGCATCCACCAGAGCCTGCACGTGGGCGGCGTTTTCCTTGTTGATCCAGGTGGGGAAGTAGCACTCGGTCTCGTAGACCTCGCCGGTCCAAGAGGGCCGGTCATACATATACATGGAGACCTTCACATCGTCGCCGTACTTCTTTACGCTGGGCAGCTGGCGGATCTCCTCCAGGCAGGAGTCCCAGGTCTCGCCGGCAGTCATGCGGCGGTCGATGGAGATGGAGCAGGAGTCAGCCACAGCGCAGCGGGAGGGAGAGGTGTAGAAGATCTGAGAGGTGGTGCAGGTGCCACGGCCCAGGAACTGAGCGTCCTCGTAATGCT
>OGGK01001179.1_pt1 | contig 18908 bp, 10 predicted proteins | sample 1571171 | NCBI WGS metagenome assembly OGGK01 (sample SAMEA2581958, study PRJEB24529) | metagenome | biome: Human gut stool | place: China | collected 2011 | reverse complement strand
GCGACTACATCACCATCCATGTGCCCTATCTGCCCACCACCAAGGACACCATCAACGCCCAGACGCTGTCCCTGTGCAAGGACGGCGTGAAGATCCTGAACTACGCCCGCGGCGAGCTGGTGAACACCCCCGCCCTGCTGGAGGCGTTGGAAAACGGCCGGGTCTCCGGCTACATGACCGACTTCCCCGCCGAAGCGCTGCTGGGCAGGCCGGGCGTCATCTGCACCCCGCATCTGGGCGCTTCCACCCCGGAAGCCGAAGACAACTGCGCCGTCATGGCCGCGCAGGAGATCAGCGATTACCTCAAGAACGGCAACATCACCCACTCGGTGAACCTGCCGGAGGTCGTCCAGCCCCGTGCGGGCGGCCGGCGCATCTGCATCATCCACAAGAACGAGCCCGGCATGATCAGCCAGATCACGGCGCTGACCACCGAGGCCGGTCTGAACATCGAGAACATGGTCAACAAGAGCAAAAAGAACATGGCCTATACCATGCTGGATGCCACCGGTGCCGTGAACGCGGCCCTGGCCGACAAGCTGGCGGCGATTCCCGCTGTCATCCGGGTGCGCATCCTGTAATTTTCTGCCATTCTCCATTTCCTATATTCCTGATCGCTGCATCCGCAGCCAAAAAAGCCTGGGGCCTTTTCTGCAAGGTCTCAGGCTTTTTTGGCTCTATTCTCCCGCAAAGAGGACGGTGCGGCCGTCCTCCTGCGCCGTCTGCATCGCAAATCGGACGGCATCCCGCCCGGTCATCGGGTCCACGATGCCCAGCGTGATGCGCCGGTCCTGCTCCTCCCACCAGCGGCCCGGCACACCGGCCAGTTTCGTTTTCACGGTCTGGCAGCCGCCGGGCAGCAGATCCGGCAGAGAAAGCGCCAGCGGCTGGGCCTCCACGGTCGTGCCGTCCGCCTCCTCCACATAGACGTTCACGGGCCAGTCCCAGTAAAACGGGGCCGTGCCATCGTTCGTAAAAGTCAGGGTCAGCACCGTGCCGCCCGTCACCCGCCGCAGCGACGCTTCCGTGACCCGCAGCCGGTAGCCGAGAGCGGCCAATACGGCATCATATCCCTCCCGGAAAGCGGTCTCCGCCGTCTTCGGCCCCAGAAAGCTCATGTGCGACTGCCGGATGAGGGAAACGGTCCGGCTCAGATCGGTGGTGAGCAGCTGCTCCATCGAAAGTCGGCTGGTCAGCTCCCCGCCGATGGGGGCCGTCTGCCAGGCGTCCGGCATGGGGACCAGCCCCTCCGGGTCGCCCTCATACCAGCCGCCGCAGGCGATCCAGCCCAGCCACTCTTCGGTGTCTTCGGGCAAGCCGGTCATGTCGTTGTAAAGGCCGAGCCCGTGTTCGGCCGCGAACCGGAAGGGCCGCCGCATCAGCAGCGCAGCCTGCGGGAATGCCTCCCGGTAAAGCGCCGCATAGCGGTCCCGGACCGCCTCATCGGGCATGGAGGGAAGCCCCTCCCCGGACTTGACGTGCCACTCGCCCCAGTGGCCGAGGCTCCCCAGCTCCACATAGCTGACGAAACCGTCGGCCCCCAGCCGCTCTCCCACCGCCCGCAGCAGCCGCTCGTGGGCGGCAAAAAACACAGGGTCGGTATAGTCCGGCGCATAGCCCTTTCCGTAGGCGATGTCGTACCAGCGGCCGGTGCCGGTCTGTTCATAGAGCCAGTCCGGGATGTCGAGATGTGCTTCGTCCCCCGGCTCGTCGCAGGAGATGCGCAGCACCAGATGGACACCCCGCGCCCGCAGTTCTGCCAGATGGCAGGTCTGCTCGATGGCCTCCCAGGCGTAGGCCCCCTCTTCGGGTTCCAGCTGCCGCCAGGTCAGGCCCAGATAGCGCAGGGTGGCACCCTCCGTGCCGCTGTCCAGCACACCGGGCGCATAGCCGATCTGCGCATTGGGGAAGGCGCTCTCGTCCGGCAGATAGGTCACGGTCCGCTTCCGCCCCGCCCAGACCAGGCACCCGGCCAGAAGCAGGCAGGCGGCCGCCGCAGCGGTGTGCCGCTTAGCCATGGTATTCTCCGTTGTACTGGATCATGGTCACGTCCTCCACGCCCTCGATCTCCTGCAGCCGGTCGGTAACATCCCGGACATCGTCCCTGCAGCAGACCTCCACCGCCATCTCGACCGCCTCGCCCCGAAGCGTCTTCGATTTGACCGCGTACCGGTTCCGCCCCAGGGCACGGACGATTTCATCCCCCGGCTTTTCGCCCTGATAGTGCAGCACCGCCACATAGATGCGGCCTGCCGTCTGCCAGCGGGAGAGCAGGGCGAGGACCCCGATCATCACCGCAGACGCCGACGCGGCCAGCAGGTACATCCCCGCGCCGGTGGTGATGCCCGCCGTGATGGCCCAGAACAGATACAGCAGATCCAGCGGGTCCTTGACCGCCGTGCGGAACCGCACGATGGACAGTGCGCCCACCATGCCCAGTGAGATGACCACATTGGAGCTGATGGCCAGCGTGACCATGCAGGTGAGCACCGACATGCCCACCAGCGTCATTGCAAAACTGCGGGAAAAGAGGACCCCCGCATAGAACCGCTGGTAGACCCAGTAGATGAGCGCCCCCAGCAGCACAGCCGCCAGCAGAGCCGCCGCCATCTGCGGGACATTGTAGGGACTGAAATTTTCCAGCACCGATTTTTTGATGAAATCCTTCACACTCATAGCGTTGTTCCTTTCGCATTGGTTCAGCCCTGCCAGCCGGAACTGCCGTGGCAGTAGGCCGTTTTGTCGCAGCAGAGCACATATTTGGACACGGCCGTCCACTCCTGCGCTTTGGGCGGCAGCAGCTCCCGGAGGGTCTGGGGCAGAAATTCCGTAAACTTCACCTCCATCACCAGGGTGCCGGGGTCCAGCACCGGCAGGGTGGGCAGGTGCGGGTCGAACAGGTCCCAGCCGCCCACTGCCGCCCGGACGTCCCGGTCAAAGGTGATGCGCACCGTTCCCTCCTTCTGCACCCACGGCTCCCGCTCGTAGTCCACGAGGACGCGGGGCCGCAGCAGGTTGGAGACGCACTCGAAGTAAAACTCCCGGCAGAGCGGCTGCGGCGAAGCGAGCAGGAAGCCGTAGTCCCCGCTCAGAAGTTTCTCCAGCTCCGCACGAGTGAGGGCGGCCTCCTCTTTGCAGATCCAGCTGCCCACTTTTTTCTTCCGCTCCAGCCGGATGACGGCATCGCTGCCGTTGTAGATGCGGATGCGGTATTTTTTGCGGGCCAGGATGCCCGCATCCTTTTCGGCATAGGCGGAGTTCCAGCAGTCGTCAAAATAAAGGCTCCGGATGAGATACCCGCCCGGCCCGGCGTGGGCGTCCCGCTGCAAAAGCGGCGCGAGCCGCAGCTCCAGCACCGCCTTTTCGCCGTACGAGATGCGGTACTTCAGCTCATGGCGGTAGCGTTCGCCGGTGCGGGTGCGCAGCTGTGTCTTTACGTGGGTCGGTGCGGGGAAGATGGTCTCACTCTTCATACAGGTCCTCCGTCACGCTGCCGTCGGCCTCCACAAAAAAGCTCTTCATACCGTAGGCCTTGCCGGTCTCCATCACGTAGTAATCAAAGGCATCCTGCGTGTAGCCGGAGGCGTTCGTCGCCCGCACCCGCAGGAAATAGTGCCCCGCCGGGAGGGCATAGACCACCGTTTCCGGCAGCCGGATGTCCGCCTCCGACCAGAACGTTGTCGTGAACTGGTAGTCCTTCGCCAGCTCGGCGGTGTAGACGATGTCCTCGGCGTTCAGGTCGAACGAGGCATCCCACAGCAGCCTCAGCTGTTCACCGGCTGGCTCCGGCACCCCGATGTAGAACGGCATCGGCTTGTGCAGGCTCTCACGGTAGGCATCCCGGTTCTCGGTGATCTCCCGGTGCAGCCCTCTGGCCACGGTGTCGTACTCCGTCCGGCTCAGCGGCTCGTGAAGGATATCCGGCTGCTGCCAGACGAAAGGCTCCACCACGCTGCGGTACTGCGCCGTCATCTCCCCGATGCGTTCCGCGCTGCAAAAGCGGAACAGTTCCTCCACAGCGACGTCCAGCTCTTCCCGGAAGCACCGGGTCTGCAGACAGCGGCGGAAGAGCACGTTGCCCCAGTAGTTGCTCACGCCCCGCTCCCAGCTCAGGCTGTCGGAATAGTTCCGGAACGCCCACTCGGTGCGGGAAAGCATGGCGTCGTTGTCCCAGTCGAGGATATACCACCGCGCGCTGTTCAGCGGGCTGTAGAGGTACATGTTCCGGCTCTGGGTGTCGGTGTTGCCCATCAGGAGCTGAAACGCCATCCAGTAGGCGATGTTCTCGGTGTCGAAGGTCGTCTCAAAGAGTTCCTCCATCGGCACGGTCTCGTCGTTGAGCGCTTCCAGCATTTCGATGAGCTTTGTGTGGTCGTCGCTGCCCTTGATCTCCAGATGCTGTTCAAAGGCGACCGGGTCATAGGCCGGGTCGGTCTTCCGGCGGATGGCGTCCTCATACCGAAAAAACTCGAAGAAGTTCACCTTGTACAGCTGGCCGTTCTGGTCCAGCCCATGGGCCTTCAGGGCTGTCGGGTTCAGCTGCTCCACCTGGGTATAAAGCCCATAGTCCACAAAGGCCCCACTGTCCGCCTGAGTCAGGTCCTTCACATACAGATGCACGAACTGGGTGCGCAGGCCCACCATCTGGGGGATGCCCCGGATGAGGTCATATGCCATCTTGTTGCGGAAGCGCAGGCCGTCGCCCTGATGCTTGTTCAGTGCAATGGTCCGCTGGCCCCGCCAGGTCCCCTTGTTCTTCTTCAGCTTGATCTTATAGTTTTTCTGGGCGTTCCGGCTGGACGTCTGGCCGCGGATCTGGACCGTCGCGTTCGGCACCGTCTCGCCATAGCCCACCTCCGAGAGGAGCGGACCGTTCTCGTCTCCCACCTGCAGCAAGGCCGCCGTCTGGTAGCGGGGCACCTGCATGTACTCGTAGTCGTAGACCGAATAGGAATTGATCTCCGCCCAGGTATGGTCGGTGTTCTCGGCTTCGTTCCCACGGGTGACGGTCAGATACATGGTCACGACGCCGCTGTCGTCATAGACCGTATACAGCCCGTCATTGTCCCGCAGGTGGATGCTGTCATCGGGCTGTTTTTCCACCGGCGTTCCCGAAATCGTGGAAACCTCCTCCGACGCCGCCGTTTCCTCCGCCGTGGGCAGAACGCTGCACCCCACGCAGAACCCCGCCAGTGCAGCCCCCAGGGCCAGCACCCTGCGGCGGGGGATCGTTTTTCCCTGTATCATGCTTCCTCCTTTTTCTGCAGGCTGTGCCGCTCCAGAAACAGCCCCAGCCGGGTGAATGCCCCGGCCTTTTCCTCGGCCACGACGGGCTGCTGGCCGAGGATGCGGTAGGGCAGGTTCCGGGTGAACCGGTCCAGCCGCAGCAGCGCCGTCAGGAACAGCACCGCTGCCCCGGCCAGGAACCCGAAGCCGTAATACGCCGGGTCAAAGCGCAGGGACAGGGCCGTCAGCCCCGCAGCCGCCCCCGCAAAGCTCAGCGCCGCCCCCAGCGCCCCTTTGTAATCTGTGAAATAGAGCAGGATGAGCAGCACCGTGTTGCCCACCGCATACAGCCCGTACCCCACGCAGAGGGTGCGGAAGTATCCGTGCATCAGGTCATTGAAGCCGAGCGGCAGATACCCCATCACCAGCGCTTCCAGCGAGATGACCCCTGCCGTGGTGAACAGCTGCTTGAGGGCCGTGTAGAAGAGTTCCCGGTTCAGCACCGCCAGCATCTCTTCCCCGGCGGCGGTGATATCGCCCACCACGCCGCCGTCGTTGAACAAGCTGTAATAGGTGCGGTAGCGGGGGTAGAACTGCACTTCCACCGACACCACGAAGTTCACCGTGGTGACCAGGATGCTCAGAAAGGCCAGCAATGCCGGGACGTCGTAATACGGTGCCCCGTAGAACAGCCCCTTCACCTGCACACCGATGGGGCCCAGCCAGACCAGCACGAGGTGGGCAAACAGCCCGATGTCGGTGCACAGGCCCGTCAGGGCCAGCGGCAGAAAGCGGTCCACCCAGCGCAGAAAGAGCCAGGGGCTGCCCTGCCGGTCCGGGAAATAGCGGCAGAGCCGCCAGACGTCCAGCATCAGCATGACGCCGTACCCCAGCGCCACTGCAAAGAGAAAGCCTTCCAGCGCCGGAGCGCGCGCCAGCAGCACCAGCAGCGCCCCGGCCCCGAAGGCCGTGCCCACCGCCGCCGCAAAGGCGATGAGGACGCTGCGGTAGTCCTTGAGGGCGGTCAGGAAGCTCATGGCGTTCCAGTTCACGATTATCTCCGCAAAGAGGGCCAGGCAAAGCAGCCCCTGCAAAAGCGTCGCACCGGACACCAGCAGAAACAGCCCATACAGCCCACATCCGCCCGCCAGCAGCAGAGCGTTCGCGCCCCAGAATGAGGGCAGCACCAGCTGCTCCTGCTCTTCATAGAGCATGTCCGCCAGAAACCGGGTCACCGGCATGGCAAACAGGCTCGTCACGGTGAGCGAAGCCAGCAGGGTGTCCGTCACCATGCAGACCAGAAGGTCCTGCTCGGTCTTCGCCGCCCCAGCCCAGCCGCAGAGCACCAGGATGCCCAATTGCAGCAGCACACCCAGCAGCATCGGTCCGGTGCAGAGGATGCCCGCGCAGCCGTAGGCCCGCAGACCCGCCAGCAGCCCTTTGCGGCGGAACAGCTTTTTCAGTTCGAACCCAATTCCAGCCATAATTCCTCCGAATCCGTTTGATCCGGCAGGCCGTGCGCCTGCGCGGTCTCTGCATACAGGGCACGGTACTGCTCCAGCATCTGTTCGTAGCGGTAATCCTGCGCCACCCGCTTCTGCCCGACCGCGCCCAGCTTCTCCCGCAGGGCGCGGCTCGCGCAGAGTTTTTCCATCGCGTCCGCGAGGCCCTGCCGGTACATGGGCGGCACACAGTACCCGGCCCGGCCCAGTGTGTCACCGGGGGCTCCTTCCAGCAGCTCCCGGCAGCAGCCCACATCGGTGGTCACACAGGGGCGGCGGGCCGCCAGCGATTCCAGCACCGAGAGCGGCTGCCCCTCCGAAATGCTGGTCAGGACGGTGAAGTCCAGCCGGTGCAGGTACACGGCGCTGTCCACCCGCCCGGTGAACCGGACGTTCTCCAGCCTCAGCTGCCGGGCCAGTGCCGTGCACTCGGCCGCGTACTCCGCATCGTCCACCCCGCCCAGGATGTGGAGCCGGACGTTCTTCCGCCGGGCGCTCAGTTCCCAAAAGGCATAGAGCAGGGTCTTGATGTCCTTGATGGGAGCCAGCCGCACCAGCGCCCCGATGTCCACCCAGCCATCCTCCGCCTTGAGCGGGATGCCGCAGAAGGTCTCGTACGGGATGCCGTTCGGGATGACGATGCACTTTTCCGCCGGGCACCCCATCCCGATCTGGATGCTGCGGGCGCTCGTGAACAGGCTCGTCACCCGGAACGCCTGCCGGTAGATCTGCTCCGACAGCATGTAGAAGAATCGGATCCACCGCTCCTTGAAATCCGGCCGCACCCACTCGGCCCGGATGATCTCCTCCTCCCGCTCGCGGGTGTAGATGCCGTGTTCCGTCAGCAGCACCGGCCGGTGAAAGGTACTGCCGCCCCGGCAGGCCAGCAGCCCGCCGTAGCCGGTGCAGATGGCATGGTAGAGGTCCGCTTTGGGCACCTCCCCCGTGAGCAGATAGAGCACTGGCAGCAGCATGGACCGCACCGTGTGGAACGCATCCGCAAAGGCCGTGTAGGGGTACTCCTCCGCGCAGATCTTTGTGAACATCTGCATGAACGCCCGGCTCTGCAAAAAGGCCAGCGGGTGCGCCTTTTTTTCGCCGAACAGCCGGAACAGCACCGCCCAGTCCGGGCTGCCCAGCCGCACCAGCTCCTCCAGCGCGGCCTGCTCCTCTTCGGTGAACGGCTGCGGCTTTGCCTCCCCGCGCAGCCGCAGCGCGTCATCCAGAAATACTTCGTGCACTTCCACCACGTTGGGCGGCAGCTCATAGACGAAGCGGCCTCTGTCCTTCGCGTTCGCACCGATGACCCAGAGAACAAATTCGTGCTCCGGCATGGAGCGGATGCAGCTGTGCATCCAGGTGGATACCCCGCCATAGACATACGGGTAGGAACCTTCCAGTACCAGACAGATGCGCATGGTTCACCCCTCCTTTCGTTCGATGGTCACGACCGCGTTTTCCGCCTTGAGCAGGTAAAGTTCCCCGGTCAGGCAGGTCAGCTGCCCGCCGGTCACGCGGCCGGGCACCCCCTCGTTCGCGCGGAACAGCAGCCACGCTTCGTCGGTGAAATTGCCCAGCGTCAGGGTCCAGGCGTCGGCGGCGCTCTGCAGCGTCACATTCACGCCCGAAAACCGCTGGATGGCCCCGGCACACTCGCTGGCCGTCTGCATCCGCAGGCCGGGCGCTGCCGTCGAGAGCCAGGTCAGGTAGCGTTCCAGCCCGCCCTTGTAGACCTCCCAGCCTTCCGCTGCGCCGCGGTCCACGTCCAGCAGGTCATCCGGGTGCATGAAGTGGGTGCTGACGAAGTGGAAGTTCAGCTCGCTCAGCGCGGCCAGCTGCATATAAGGCTCGTTCACCATGCCGCCGGACACGATGCGCGGTTCTTCCACGATGCCGTCCGCTGCCACGCCAAATTCCTGCACATAGGGCAGGTCGGTGCCGTCTTCGAGGTAGGAGCTGGCGATGGTGCGCACCTGCGGCACCCGCTGGCCTAAGATCGCCCGCCCGGAGGCCGACAGGATGTTGGACGGCGGCACATACACCGAACCGGCGGCATAGGGCAGGACCGCCCGCTGGAACGCCGTCAGCTCGTCCATGGCTGCGACGATGGCGTCGGCGCTGGGCCATGGGTTGTAGTCGTACAGACCGGCGTAATCGGTCTGTGGCAGAACGAGGGGCTGGTGGTTGTAGCCGTGGAAGCCCACTTCCCCGCCCTGCCGCAGCAGCAGCCCGCCAAAATAGCGGAACGGCTGGGTATCGCTCTGGCGGAGGGGCGGGTCGGTGGTGTCGTCCTCATAGTTCTCGATCATGACGCCCGTGTACCGGATGCCGAACCGCTCGGCCAGCTGGACGAGGTCCGGCCACCAGACCTTGGCGTAGAAATCCGCGATGCTCAGGCCGTAATCCTGCCGGATGTACTGGCCGTCGCCCTCCGGCACCGGCGAGGGAAAGTCGTCCAGAAAAAAGACGGCGCTGTTGAGCACCGGGTAGGCGCAGGCCTCCCCCAGCAGGCTGTACGAGGCCGCATAAAAGCCTCGCATGACCTTGTCGTAGACGCCGATGTTGTCCACCACCACCCGGCCCTCGCCGAGTTCGGTGCTCCAAATCAGCGGGACGCCCTCGTCCCCGGTGACGGCATACACCGCCGCATCGTCCCGCAGCTGCACCGCCATGGAGGATTCGAACGGGTCGCTCAGCTCATACCGCTGCCCGCCGCCCAGCAGGAAGCCCTCGGCCGGCACGATGCTCTCGGCCGTTTTGCAGTTCCACGCCGAGGCCAGCACCCCAAGTTTCTGGGCCACCACATCGAACGCCCCGCACTTTTCGGGTGTCATCGCAAAGAGGACATTGCCGCCCTGCTCCACCCAGTCCATCAGGTCGAGCAGGCGCAGGCCCAGCGGCTCGAAGTTCGGCACCAGCACCACGATGGTCTCGTAGTTTTCAAAGGCCGGAAGTGCTTCCGGGGCGGTGTCGGCAAGGTCTGCAGCCTCGGCGGGGACCTTCATATCCTGCAGGATCTGTTCCAACTGTTCTTTTGCCTCTGCCACGCTCACCTGGCGGCTGTCGCAGAGCAGCAGGCAGACGGGGGCCTGCCCCGCCAGTGCTTCTTCCTTGGTCAAGGCATGGTCGAGCGCCCCGATCTGAACATGGGCCGCGGTGTACTGCACCCCGCTGCGCTCCGCAAACAAAGCCCCTGCCAGCAACAGGAACACCAGCCAGACCAGCAGCAGCCTGCCCCACCGGAACCACCCCTTCCACAGCCGGTTCATGCGGCACCTCCTTTCCAGAACGCCAGTTCCTGCCGCCCCGCAGCGCTCAGGTAGACCTGGGTGCGCTCCATCTCCTGCAGGATGCTCCGCACTTCGGCACCGCTTTTCCGGGCGGCGGCGCTGCGCAGCCGCAGCAGCCAGGGCGTTTCCCGCACCGGCCAGCGGCGGACCAGCTCTTCGAGCGTCTGCTCCGCAGCCTTGTACTCCTGCAATTGCAGCTGCACCTCTGCCAACCGGCAGCCGAGGCTGTAGCCCTCCTCTCTGGGGCTGTCGGCCAGCTGTAGCTTGAGCAGCCGCTCCAGCTGTCGGCGCTGCAGTTCGGCTGCGCGGCCCTGCGCCAGTCCCAGCTTCAGCGAGCGTTCCAGCGCGTTGGCGTAAGCCGCCAGCACCTCCCGGTCGTTCGGGTCGTCGGCAAAGCGGCGGGCGTCCTGCTGCAAGGCAAGGTCCGCCTGCTTGGAGATCTGTGCCATGGCCGTGGCCGCGTAGTGCACCACCTCGCTGTCGTCGTTCATGCGGGCCTGCTGCAGCAGGTCGTAATACTGCACCGGGTCCTCCGTGAGCACCGACAGGATCAGCTTCCGCCGCTGCTCGGCAGTGTCCAAGATCAGCGCCTCTTCCAGCGGCACCGTTGCCGCCGTGCCGGCCCGGTCTTCGACCCGGATGCTGCGGTGGAGTTCATCGTCTACCCGCAGTTTTTCCACAAGGTCTGCGTGCAGTCCGTTCCGTCTCATACCCGCACCTCCTGCTTTGCTGCGGGCTTCGTTCCGGCCCGCACCATGGCCGTTTCGGCCAGCCCGCAGAGGATGCGGAACATGTTCTGGTAATAGAGCGACATCTGCTCCCCTGCCGCATCGTGCAGCAGGATCAGCGCCCGCAGCTCCCCGTTTTCCCGCACGGCCGCGCCGAACATGGGCAGGCCGGGCGTCAGTTCCCGGTTCACCCACAGCCCGTCCTGCTCGATGCCACGCAGCACCGGGCCAAGGCCCGTGCCTTCCAACAATTGCGGGCAGCGGGCGGCAAAGTCCGCGCTGCAGGCGGCCCGCCGGGCCAGATGCCGCCGGGCGTCCACGCGGTAGACCGCCGCGCTGTGATTTTCGAGCACATCTTCCAGCACCTCCACGATCTTCCGGGGCAGCTCCTGCGCCGGGGCCGCGTCCAGCGCTTTGGTCACGGCATACACCTTGCCGAAGCTGTCTCTCCGGCCCAGGATCTGCCGCCGGAACGAGCGCTTGTCCTCCAATGTATCCTGATACAGCTGCCGCACGAACCGCAGCCGCTCTTCCAGCAGTTTCTGCTCCTCCTCGGCAAAGCGGAGGTCCTCGGCGCTGCGCAGCTGCACATAGCCGCACACCGCCCCCACCACGAAATACACGAGGAAGGCCAGCCAGTTGGACGGCTCGTAGAAGAGCAGCAGCGGCGACGCGCCCTCGGCCCAATAGCCCGCCGCCAGCGAGAGCGACGCCAGAAACGCCGCCGCCACGCCTGCGTTCAGGCCGTAGACATCGGCGATGAGCACAATGAACGCCAGCCGGAAATCCACCACCCGGAACTGCGCCTGGGTGCTGGTCATCTGCACCAGCAGTTCGGATACGCCCCAGGCCCCCAGCAGTTCCAGCACCGGGACCAGCAGCCGGTGCCGCGCGGCAAAGCCGCTGAGCCGTTCCGGCCATTTTTTGCGGCGGGGCTGCTTTTCCTGCCGGAAGAATCGGGGCAGGTCGTCCAGCAGGTCGTACCGGGGGAACCACCCATACGCCCGGCGCAGCTGGCCGTCGTCGGGCGGGTACTCCCGGACAAGGTCGCTGCCGTAGGTCACGGTCAGGCCGGGGCAGAGGGCTTTCCACGCCTCGCCCAGCTGCTCATAGTTCCAGTGGAAGACCACCGGGGCGGTCAGGCTCTCCCACTCCGGCGTCCAGTTGTCGAACACCCGCAGCACCAGCTCGGACAGGTCTTCCATGCACAGAGCCGCCACCGGGGCAAGGGCCTGCTCTTCAAAATGCAGTTCCCCGCTCTTCGGGCGGGTCAGCAGCTGCGCGATGCCCACCGGCGCACCGGTGCAGTCGGTGCCGTAGAGATAGGGCAGGTGCAGCACCTTGATCTGCACCCTGCTCGTCTCGGCGTAATGGCGGCAGAGAGCCTCCGCCGCCTTCGCCAGCACCGATTTGCCGATGAACGGCGTCAGTACAGCTTCCGGCCCAGCCAGATAAAGCAGCTGGCTGGGCCTCTCCCGGTTGGCCTGCAAAACACGGCGCAGGCGGTCCAGTTCGCCCTCCTGCTCGCTGTGCGGGGTCAGATACTCCGAGAAATAGACGATGCGGTCAAACTCGTAGCTGTCCACCAGCTGGCCGATGCGCTCCTTGCTGTCCAGCGTGATGGTCCGGATGCGCGGCGGGTGCGGCTGGCCCCGTGCGCAGGTAATGAGGACATGGTCCTCTGGGAACGCCATCTCCACCCAGGCAGGGGTCACGAAACAGGTGTTCCCGGTCAATAGAATCTCCACAGCAGTTCCTCACTCATCCTCAACGTTCTACCGGCCCGCCCCCTCTCCGGCAGGGGCGTTCCGCTAGGGCAATTATAAGCGGTATCCGCCACAAGGTCAAGAAAAAAGATGCGACAATACGTTTGTTTTTGTTCACTGTTTCGATTCACTTCGGATGCTTGCCCGTGCATTCTGCAGCATCCGACAGCCTTTTGGGCGCAGCATTTTCACACAAGTCGGAGGCGCACGTCTTCTTTCGGGTCGCTCCGCTGCGCCGCATTTCGCCAAAATCCGCATGGGTTTGTGGAAATCTTAACGAACTTTATGTTGCATTTGCTGCAACTTTGCGGTAAAATGAAGAAATGACAGTCTTGGAAATATCAGGAAACCGCGAGGACGATACTATGATGAAAAAGCTCTCCCGCCGCTCGTTTTTGCAGGCCACCGGTGTGCTGGCAGCTACGGCAGCGCTGACCGCCTGCGGCGGCAAGGCTGAAGCCGACAAGAGCAGCAGCCAGAACGGCAAAATTCAAATCACCTTTTATCTGTGGGATCGCTCCATGATGAAAGCGCTTACTCCGTGGCTGGAAGAAAAATTTCCGGAGTATGCGTTCACCTTCATTCAGGGCTTCAACACCATGGACTACTACCGCGACCTGCTGAACCGTGCGGAGCAGCTGCCGGATATCATCACCTGCCGCCGCTTCTCCCTGAACGATGCGGCACCTCTGGCAGAGCACCTGATGGACCTGAGCACTACCGAGGTCGCAGGCACCTTCTATTCCAGCTACCTGAACAACAATCAGGAGCCGGACGGTGCGATCCGCTGGCTGCCCATGTGCGCCGAGGTGGACGGCACGGCTGCCAATGTTGATCTGTTTGCGCAGTACAACATCCCCCTGCCCACCAACTATGCCGAGTTCGTGGCGGCCATCAATGCCTTTGAAGCGATCGGCATCAAGGGCTATCAGGCAGACTGGCGGTATGACTACACCTGTCTGGAAACCATGCAGGGCTGCGCGATCCCGGAGCTGATGAGCCTGGAGGGCACCACATGGCGCATGAACTACGAGAGCGAGACCGAGGACGGCTCCACCGGTCTGGACGATGTGGTATGGCCGAAGGTCTTTGAAAAATACGAGCAGTTTCTCAAGGATGTGCGGGTGCAGCCCGGTGACGACCGGTTGGAGCTGAACCCCATCGCCAAGCCTTTCTATGCGCGGCAGACCGCCATGATCCGCACCACCGCAGGCATAGCGGATGTAATGCCTGACCAGTACGGCTTTAACGCGTCTATTCTGCCCTATTTCGGCGAGACTGCCAACGATAGCTGGCTGCTGACCTACCCCATGTGTCAGGCGGCAGTTTCCAACACCGTAGCGCAGGACGAGGCAAAGCTGGCTGCGGTGCTGAAGGTACTTGAGGCTGTGTACAGTGCAGAGGGTCAGAGCAAGATGGCTGGCGGTGCTGCCGTGCTCTCTTATAACAAGGAGATCAATATTACCTCCTCCGCTTCTCTGGAACACGTTGCGGATATCATCAGCGCAAATCATCTGTATATGCGTCTGGCCTCCACCGAGATGTTCCGTATTTCGGAAGACATAGGGCACAAGATGATCACCGGCGAATACGATGCCAAGGCCGCATACGATGCGTTCAATGAGCAGCTGGTCACCCCCAGAGCAGACCCCGAAGCCGAGGTGCTGTTCACCCAGAATACCGCATACTCCATCGACATGACCGACCACGGCAGCGCTGCGGCTTCCTCGCTGATGAACGCCCTGCGCGCCACCTATGATGCGTCTATTGCAGTCGGCTATTCGCCGCTGGTGTCTACCTCCATCTACTGCGGCGATTACAGCAAGCAGCAGCTTTTGTGGGTGATGGCCGGCAACTACGCTGTCTCGCAGGGTGAATATACCGGTGCAGAGCTGCGGCAGATGATGGAGTGGCTGGTAAACGTGAAGGACAACGGTGCAAACCCCATCCGTCACCGGAATTATATGCCCGTGACCAGCGGTATGGAATACAAGGTGACCGAATACGAGCGGGGCAAGTTCCGCCTGGAAGAAGTCACCATCAACGGTGCACCGCTGGACGATACCGCCACCTATCCCGTATTTGTGGCGGGCACGGATGTGTGGATAGAAAATGAGGCCTACTGCAACTGCCCCATGCCGGAGAACCTGAAAGCCAAGCGGACGGAATACGCCATTGAAGGGGCAGAAAGCCGCTCCTGCCTGAAGGATTCGCTGGCGGTCAGCAAGCAGTTCCCCGCCCCCTCCGAGTATCTGACCATTGTACAGGGAGAATAAACTCTTGAAAAATGAAACTAAGATGCAGCCTGCGATAAAAAACCGTATCCTCGCAGTCATAGCAGTGCTGCTGCTCGGCGTCGGTATTTTGACGAGCTTCGGTGTCTTTACGGATTTCATGGAGCAAACCATCTACGAGGAAAGCACGGCACACCTTACCGAGATCTACCATCAGGCAAACCAGACCCTTTACAATAAGGTATCCTTCAACTGGGGCATCATGCGGATGTGGGCACCTTATCTGGAACGTGCGCAAAGCGATGCCGAGGTCTGCGCTTTCCTTGCACAGGCAAAAGAAGAATACCAGTTTACGGATTTTTTCTTTGTCTCACGGGATGGCTCCTATATCACGCTGGACGGCGAACAGGGCTATCTCGATCTGGGACGAATGCTGTCGCAGCTGATCCTGGAGCAGCAGCCCATCGTGGCAAACTCGGTGGTCCCGGACAAGCCGGAGATCATGGTGTTTGCCGTCCCTACGGCAAAAGGCAGCTATCAGGGCTTTGCGTACGAAGCCATTGCCGTCACCTACAACAACAAAGATCTGGTGGACTCCCTGAAGATCTCTGCCTTTGAGGGGCACGGCAGCACCTTTGCTGTGCTGCCGGATGGCCGTGTGGTGCTGGACAGCAGCAGTGCGGACATGCGCGGTGTGCACAATATCCTTGCCATGCTCAAAAATTCGGCTGGTTTTACGGACGAACAGATCACGGCCCTGCAAAAGGCTTTTGCCGCCGGGAAGAGCGGCAACCTTGAGTTTTCCATCCATGGCGTCGGCTATTACATGGTTTATGGTTCTGCCTCCTTCCAGAACTGGACGGTCCTTGGCATTGCCCCCAAAAGCATTGTGAACGCCAACATGAACCGGCTGCAATACACCACCATGGCTGTGATGAGCGGCATCGTGGGGATGCTGGCCGTTACCGTTTTGCTGCTGGTGGTGCAGAGCAACCGGCAAAAGCTGCGGAAAAAGGATCAGCAGCTGCTGGCCCGTGAAGAGCTGTTCTCAAGCCTTTCCCGCAACGTGGACGATGTGTTCCTGATGATCGACACCGGCACCGGCAAGGTGGAATACATCAGCCCCAACGTCCGGCGCATTCTGGGCATCTCCCCCGAAGCGGTGCAAGAGGATTTCCATGTTCTATGTTCTGCCGGGGGCGATAATTGCAGATCACCGCTGGACGATCTGATGCAGATGGAGCAGGGTACGCAGCAGGAATGGGATCGGGAGTTTATCCATCAGGAGACCGGCGAGCCACACTATATCCACGTGACCGGCTTTATCAATGAGGTACAAGGCGCAAAAAAGTGCATCGTGGATCTGTCTGACCGCACAGGCGAGCACCAGACCACGCTGGCCGTGGAAGCCGCACTGGAAGTAGCCGAAAAGGCCAGCCAGGCCAAGACCGACTTTCTCTCCAACATGAGCCACGATATCCGCACCCCCATGAACGCCATCATCGGCATTACCACCCTGATGAAAAACGAGCTGCACCAGCCGGAAAAGCTGGCCGATCATCTGGATAAGCTGGAAACCTCCGGCAGGCTGCTGCTGAGCATCATCAACGATATTCTGGATATGAGCCGCATCGAGAGCGGCAAGACCACCCTGAATGTGGAAAAGATGAACCTGCCACAGCAGGTCAGCCAGCTGGACAGCGTCATTCGCCAGCAGGCAGGCCAGCGCCGCCAGACCTTTACGGTAAACACCCTTGTGCAGCACGAAAACCTGCTGGCCGACCCCACCCGCCTCAATCAGGTGCTGATGAACATTCTCTCCAATGCGGTCAAGTACACGCCCACCGGCGGGCACATCCGGCTGGAGGTAGAGGAACTTACCCATACCGAGCACTACGCCAAATACCGCTTTGTGGTGCAGGATGACGGCATCGGCATGAGCGAAGACTTTCAAAAGACCCTTTTTGACCCCTTTACCCGGGAGGAAAAATCCGGCATCAACAAGGTGCAGGGCACCGGTCTTGGCATGGCCATCACCAGGAGCATCGTAGACCTGATGGGCGGTTCCATCAGCGTGGAGAGTGCCTCCGGCAAAGGCACCCGCTTTGAGGTGGTGCTGGAATTGCCGATTGATATCGAGGCAGACACGGCACAAAAGGCGCAGGCGCTCCCGGAGGAAGATGACGCCGTTTCTCCCCTGTCCGGGATGAAGTTCCTCTGCGCCGAGGATAACGCCCTCAACGCCGAAATTCTGCAGATGCTGCTGGAGACCAAGGGCGCAAGCTGCACCATCTGCTCCAACGGTCAGGAGATCGTGGATACCTTTGCCAGCGTAAGACCCGGCGAGTACGACATGATCCTGATGGACGTGCAGATGCCGGTGATGGACGGCTTGGAGGCCACCCGCCGCATCCGCAATGGCGAAAACCCGCTGGGACGCACCATCCCCATCCTTGCCATGACCGCCAACGCCTTCCTTGAGGATATGCAAAAGAGCAAGGAGGCCGGCATGGACGAGCATCTGTCCAAGCCCGTGGACATCAGCGCTCTGGAGCAGACGGTGAAGCGCTTCCGTGTCACCCCCCCCCGAAAATAAATAGCGGTACATCACGCTTTCGCAGACAGTTAAAACACGCATGATATGGAAGAAGGTCAGAACTTGAACGATCATCCAACGACACTTTCCGAAGTGGAACACTACTACCAGGAGCGCGAGCAGCGGCTGTTGGAAAAACTGCATCAACAGGAAGCCGCCCTTACTGTAGCGGAGCGAACGCTGAAACAGTTGATCAAAAATCAGAAAGCACAGCTGGACGAAACAAACCAGCTGCATGCCACACAGGAACGGGCATTCAAAGAAGAACTTTATCGAGATTCTCTGACAGGTGCTTACAACCGCCGCTATTACGAAGAAGTTGTCCGTAAGTCCATCGGCCCGGCAGGAATCGCATTGCTGGATGTGGATGATTTCAAGATATGCAACGATGCATACGGGCATTACGCAGGAGATATGGCACTGAAAACGGCGACAAAAGCCATTCAATCCTGTATCCGGGAGTCGGATCTGCTCATCCGTTACGGAGGAGACGAGTTTCTGCTGGTCTTACCCGGCATTCCGGGAGATTTTTTGCAGACCAAACTGGAACAGATCCACACGGCCGCACAGATGGCATCTGTACCCGGCTATTCGCATTTCCGCATCTCGCTGAGCATCGGCGGAACGATACAGACCATTGCCGACCCCATGGAAAACATTGTTCGCCGTGCAGATTGGCTGATGTATCAGGCAAAGTGCCGCAAGAATGCCGTTATGGTGGAGATTCCGGGGCGCAGCCTGGCCGCACCGGAAACGCTTTTGCAGGAAAAATCCCGGGTCCTGCTTGTGGACGACTCTAAAATGAACCGCATGATGCTGGCAGAGATTTTAGGAGATCGTTACCACGTTCTGGAAGCAGAAAACGGAAAAGAATGCATTGAAAAATTGCAGGAGGAAGCCGGAAACATTGCACTGGTTCTGCTGGACATCAATATGCCCGTTATGGACGGATTTGAAGTGCTGAAAGCCATGAATGCCAACCACACCATCGAGGATACCCCGGTCATTATGATCTCCAGCGAGGACTCCGATGCGACGATCCGGCGTTCCTATGAGCTGGGCGCAAGTGATTATGTCAATCGCCCCTTCGATGCTCGTATCGTGTACCGCCGTGTGACCAACACCATCAAGCTGTACGCCAAGCAGCGGCGGCTGGTGCAGATGGTCTCTGAGCAGATCCGCGCCCGTGAAAATAATACGGATACGCTGGTGGGTGTACTGAGTCATATCGTAGAATTCCGCAACGGCGAAAGCGGCGCCCATGTGCGGCACATCCGTATCATCACTGAGCTGCTGCTCCGCCGTCTGTTGGAGATCAGCAGCAGATACTCGATCACTGCGGAACAGCAGGATATGATCCCGCTGGCTTCTGCCCTGCACGACATCGGAAAAATCGGCATTGACGAAAAGGTCCTCAACAAGCCCGGCAGGCTGACCCCGGAGGAATTCGAGGTCATGAAGACCCACAGTATGCTGGGAGCCAAGATGCTGCATGATCTGGATAATTTTGCAGAGCAGACGCTGCTGCAAACGGCCTACGAGATCGCCCGCTGGCACCACGAACGC
>OGGK01001174.1_pt1 | contig 19002 bp, 10 predicted proteins | sample 1571171 | NCBI WGS metagenome assembly OGGK01 (sample SAMEA2581958, study PRJEB24529) | metagenome | biome: Human gut stool | place: China | collected 2011 | reverse complement strand
ACCATTGGAGCAGGACCGTTCCAGGCGAACCGGTCTGACGGCACAAAACCCGGAATCGGAATAGAAAGAAAAAATAAACCTACGTTTATAACGTTTAATATGTATATAACTGCCTAAATATTTAGGGACATTTACTGAATATTCCCAGTTAACGGAAAAATGAGAAGGGTTGGGGATGGGGAATGGCGGTTGACGAACCGGGAGGCGCTGGATATGCCCCTTTGGGGGTGGGAGAAATATATCTCGGATACGGGTGGATATTTCTCCTGGGCGGACTCGGTGAGTCAGATGAACTTTTCCCGGTTTTGTGTCTTGTAAAGTCCTACCAATAAGAATATGAAGGAAGAGAGTAAGATAATCAATCGGTTGTCGAACAGGGTGTTATAAAAAATTTGCGGATTTTTATCCAAGGGGACGTCAAAGGGATTCAAAAATACATTCCATTTGCTGACGTCCAGAATTTTACTCGATGCGAACAGCAATAAACCGATAATGATAATCATTACTGCCGTACCGTTGCCATTCCGGATGAGTGTACTGAGCATAAAACACAGTAAACCGATGAAAAGCGCAGGTACCATACTTTGCAAAGCGAGTTGCAGGGGAGGTACCTCTACAACCAGCCAGTCGGTGACGGCAGCTAAAAGCAAAGTGATGATAAAACAAATCATATAGGCGATCAAAAGCCGGAATAACCAGATTTTATACCGATAGTTCGGAATACCGAAAATGATTTCTATGATTTTGGCATCCTGGTCGTTCTGTATACCGAAACAGGTCGGATAGAAGATCGATAGGATAGAAGGCACTAATAACATACTGTATCCGGTAGCCATCGTAATCTCCGAATCCGAAATAAGATTTAACCCCACCGTCAGGATATAAAAACCGACGGCACTGAGAATAAAATACATAAACTTATTGCCGAAGATAATCTTTATATTATACCGGGCGAGTTTTGCTATAGGAGTGATGTAATATTTCATGGCTTTACAAGTCTATTGAGTGATGATATTTTCATGATTAGCTAATTTTACATTCCTCAACAACCACAGATACGAGTCTTCCAGTAGAGGAGAAGTATGTACGGCATTGGGAACCGGTTGGGTCTCCGACAGACACCTGACTTTGATATTCTCTCCGTTCCGGATATGATGTACCAATAACAGGTCGGAAGGCAATTTTACAAATTCCCGGGCCGGAATTTCGAAAGTCCATGTCACATCTTTAGCAATTTCCACCATTTCGGAAGGAGTTCCGTGATATTTCAACGACCCTTTGTTGATAACACCCACCTGGTTACAGGAACTGGCGATATCCTCGATAATGTGGGTAGAGAAAATAACGATCCGGTTGCGCGACAATTCTACTAAAAGATTTCTGAAACGGATTCTTTCCCGGGGGTCCAATCCGGCAGTCGGTTCATCGACAACCAGAATGCGGGGCAGGTTCAGCAAAGTCTGTGCAATTCCGATCCGTTGTTTCATACCTCCTGAGAAACCTCCGATCTTTTTATCTTTGTTTTCATACATATGAACCGCTTCGAGCACTTCTGTGATCCGTTTGCTCCGGGTTTTGGGATTATAAATTCCTTTCAGGAGAGCCTGATATTCCAAAAACTCCCAGGAGGTCAGGTTTTCGTAAGTACCGAATTCCTGAGGCAGATAACCGATCAATCCCTGCAATTCTTCCCGTTTTTTCTGGGTATCGATGCCATTGATGAATATTTTTCCATAGCTCTGCTCGAATATGCCGCAGATGATACGCATAAGGGTGGTTTTACCTGCACCGTTAGGTCCTAACAAACCGAACATACCGGTATGGATCTCCATTGAGACGGCGTTCAAGGCTTTGAACGGTTTTTTCTTATATCCGATCATCGGAATTTTTGTGGCGATCTTATATCCTCCTTTTTTCAATTCCCTGAACCGACCGTCGATCATATCGATGTTGATATTGTATTTATGGATCCGGTCCGATAAATAGCGGGCAACTATAGCGACATACCAAAGGAGACCGAGTAAAATAGCCATGCCGGAATCCGAGAATTTTATAGAAGCCCATATGAGCGTAAACAAGGGCGAAAAGTAATAAATGAAGATTCCGCATACCCGTATACACCAGCTCAAGCTTTTGATTTTATGAGCTTTAAAATATTCACCTCCGATGGCAATCAATTTTGTCAGCAACATCCAGGTGCAGACGGCAAAAATGATGGCCCAGAAGGTCAATGTTTGATAGAAATAGGTGAAATAAATCAGGAAGCCGGTGATAGGTAACATCCATACCAAAGGTTTTAAATCCGACCATTGCCGGTATTCTTCCTTTAATCCCAGCCGTTCCCGTACACGTTGGCCGGATTGCCATTCCCGTTGAAATTCATTGGGACGGCCGTAGATCTTCACCAGATTACGGATTGAAATATGGATTTCCTGATCCGGAGGGATAATCCGGCTGTTGGCCTGACGCAGACTAGTCTCCATAAACCAGGTGGCTGCCGGTATCAGTATAATGGCTCCGACAAAGTAACCCAATTGCCATATCAGCGAGTCGGTTATCATCACTATACCGATGACTGCCAGGATCAAAAGGGTGAGTTGAATAATCTTCAGGGTTAAACTCTGGGTACGCAGCCGATGAAGTGCTTCTTCCAAACCGGAATATAGGGTGGGGATAATCACCAGGGTCAATAATGTACTCATGGTCAATCCTCCGATCACCGTGATGGCGAAAGGAGCTCCGAGTCCTGATACAAATTCTCCTTGTCCCATGGCTAACGGGAACATGGCCACGATGGTGGTGATGGCTGTGATCAGGATAGGACGTACCCTCGAGATTCCGGCGATGATGAGGGCTCGCGGTTTACGGTTACCCTGTCGCCGCAATTGCGAAGTGTAGTCGATCAGGATGATACTGTTGTTGACGACGATACCGATCAGGATAATGACACCGATCAATACATTGGCATTCATCAACGAATTGCTGGTAAACAATAAGGCCAGTAAGGAACCGATGGCAGCCAGGGGAATAGCGAACATCAATACGATCGGGGCTGTAAGTGATTCGAAAACAGACGCCAGGATCATGTAAATGATCACAAAAGCAGCCAGAATCAGAAAAGTGAATTCGCTGGTTTCGTCCTCTTCATGTACCACCTCGACAGCGATGCCGGTAGGAATATCGGTATTCTGCACCAGTTCGTCTATCTCTGTCCTTGCGGCTTCCAGAATATTCTTCGATTCGTTTACATCGGAATTGAACCGGTAGTTCACCGTGATTTCTTTATCCTGGTTGACCCGGTTTATGTTTCCTTGTCCCCGGGTAAGGTTGATATTACTGAAGCTACGTAATTCGGTAAGGGAATTATTCGTGTTGGTGACTTGCATATTGCGCAAGTCTTCCAGCGTACGTACCGGATCCTGGTTTTCTTCTTCTTTTTTCTCGGCTAGCCGTTTGTCTTTGATGATGATATCGTACTCCTGATCTCCCGCTTTGTATTTGATCGAAGTCGTATTTTGGGGGGCGAAATTATTGAGCTCGGTGACGACATTATTCGGAGTTACATCATTGATTCCCATCAGATATTGGTCGAACATGATCCTGGCTTCGGGTTTTCCCCGGGATGAGCTGACCGATGAATAGCTGATATTGTCCAATTCTTCCAATTGGAATTTGAGCAACTCGGCCAGGTTAGCCATTTTTTCGAAATCCTGGCCCTTGATGACAATTTTTTCCGTTTGGGTACCCATACCCATTTTTTTCATCAGTTGGTCGGCACCTCCCATGAGTGAACTGCCACCACCCCGGAAGTTCTCGCTGCTCTCGATAGCTTCGAGGCTGATATCGCTGACTCTTAACCCATCGGAGAGGGATAGAATCGTACTCTTGAGTTCGTTCAGTGTTTTTTTGTTGATCTTTTCGAAGTCCTCTTTTAGTTTGATGGTGACACTGGCATCCGTGGAATAGATCTTTGTACTGTATTGTTCGATTTCCTGGATATCGTTCAAGCGTTCTTCATAAGCTTTTATCGTTTCGTCTGTCCGGTTGAGGGTATTCCCATTGGGGAAAGTCATATAGACATTGAACGTATCGGCTTCGATTTCTTTTAACGTATTCATGGTCAGTGTCAAAGATAAAGCTACCGTGACGATCAATACCAATATCGCAGTAAATACGACTGCTGCCGGTTTGCGCAGGCACATTTTCAGTAAAGCGATATAAATCTGTACCGGCCGGCTATGAATCGATAATGTACTGAAATTTACCCGGTCGCCCTGGCCTTTCATGAATTGATTGACGGCCATAGGAATCAGTAGCAAAGCCACGGCCAACGACAGGATAAGAGTCGTGATGATCGACACGCCGATATGTTCACCGATCAGCTTCAGGATAAAATCGTCTGAAAACAGGAAAGGAAGAAATACAGTGATCGTAGTCAGAGTGGCGGCGATAACCGCTTTGGCCACCTCCTGAGTGCCCCTTACCGCTGCTTCCTGACTATTGACTCCGATCGCACGCAACCGGAAGATATTCTCCATGACGACGACCGAATTATCCAACAACATGCCCACAGCGAGGGCTATACCCGTTAAAGTCAGTGTATTGATACTGATACCGAAAAAGTAAAAGAAATAAAAAGCAGAGAATACCGAAATGGGGATTGCCACGGCAATGAAAGTGACGATCTTGAAGTTTCGCAAAAACAGGTAGAGAATGAAAATAGCCAGAATCGCTCCGGTCAAACCCAGATTGATGATGGTGTTGATGTTTTCACTCATCGTTTCGGCTGTGTCCGTATCGACTTTGATAGAAACTCCTTTGGTAGCCAGTTCTTCATTCAACTGGGCGATTTCTTCCCGTACCCGCTGTGAAAGATCGATGATATTGACCAGCGGAGATTTGGAAATAACACAGGTGATAACTTCTTTCCCATTCACCCGCGAATAGGATTCTTCTTCTTTAATGCCGAAATTGATGTCGGCGATGTCTTTCAACAATACCGGACCTTCGGATACAACGATGTTTCCCAGGTCTTCTGTCGCGAGATATTCTGCCGTAACGTTGACAAAAAAACGTTTGTTATCCTGAAATACCGAACCGGCGAAGGTCTTTTCAGACATATTCTTGCCGATCAGTGAGCTGACTTGTGATGCGGTGATATTGAGCGCTTTGCATTTTTCATCGTCGAGAAGGATTTCGATGCTCTTCTGACGTCCGCCCATGACCGTGACCGAGGCTATTCCATCCGTACTTTCAAGGATGGGAGCAATGTCGATATCGGTGATATTCCGGACATAATCGACATCGTCGTCTCCCAGAATCTGTAGAGTCATAAACTGATCACTGGCCATTCCGCTACCGGCTTTATTGACCTGGATGGTGAAGTCTTCCGGAATACTTTTGGTGATCGCTTTGATTTTTTCTTCCAGCTTCAGGTAAGCATATTTGACATTTGTATTTTTGGTAAAGGAAACAGTGATACGGGCGTTCCTATTGGAAATCAATGTCGTTATATCCTCGACGCCTTCCAGGCCGCTGATTACGCCTTCTACCGGAATAGCTGCCTGACTCTCGATGTACTTCGGATCCAGCTCGGTCTTGGTGGAAATAGTTACATTCAGGGAGGGGAACTCCGCATCCGGATATAATTCCATCAGTAAGTACCTGTACGAAAACAACCCCATCATGGTCAAACCGATGAAGATCATCGAAATCAGTACTTTACGATTTATTAGTTTGTTCATTTTTTCTTATTTAGAATCAAAAATGTCAAAAGCTCGAAAATGCCTTTCAAATCTTCTCTACGTTTTTGACTTTTTTGTCAAAAATGTAGTAAACACACGGGATCACTACTAATGTCATCAGGGTAGAAGTGAACAGACCGCCGATCACCGCCAAAGCCATAGGGGATCGCAGTGAAGCACCCTCTCCGAATCCGAAACACATCGGCAATAAAGCCAGGATAGTAGTCAGACTGGTCATGATGATCGGGCGGATACGCTGTTGGGCAGCTCCTTTTATGGCCTCTGTCAGAGCGAATCCTTCTGCCTTGAGCCTGTTGGCTGCATCTACCAGTAAGATGGAGTTGTTGACGGCTATACCTGCCAGCATGATGATACCGATAAAAGCCATCATATTCAAAGAGGCTCCGGCTAGCAAAAATGCGTAAATACAGCCTACTCCGGCCAACGGGATCGTCAGCAAGATGGTAAACGGATGACGCAAGGATTCGAATTGAGAAGCCATCACCATATATACCAATACGATAGATAGTATCAGAGCAAAGGACAAACCTTGAAACGATTCGGCCCGTTTCTCTTCTTCTCCGGTAATTTGTGCTGAATATTTAGCAGGGAATTGGATATCTTTCAACTGTGCTTTGATTTCCGGAGTGACACTGCCTAATGTATAGCCCTTTTCGAGCATTGCGGTGACTTTACCGATCCGGTTTTGGTTGCTACGGTTGATTTCTTTCGGAGCTGTCGTAATCGAAACCTCTGCAATCTCACCCAGACGATATTTCTTTTCTCCTTGTACGATTTCAACATTTTGCAATTCATCGAGCGATACTTCCGGTACTTTGATTTCGATATCGATCGGTTCACCTTCGGATTCGAAATTGCTGGCCGTCTTCCCGTTCAGCTTTTCTTTTATCTGACTGGCCACCGAAGCGATATCTACCCCGTAAATCCCGCTTTTCAACCGGTCGATAGAGATGTTGACTTCCGGAGCTCCTTGTTCCATAGAAGTTTTGATATCGTAGAGTCCGGGGATAGAGGCTATTTTCTCCTTCACCTCCGTGCTGAGTTCGTCGATCATTTCCAGTTCCTCCCCTTTAATCTCGATAATTACAGGAGCTCCCTCCGTTCCGAGGATGCTTTGTAAGGCAGATTGTTCCTTTTCGAACGATATCTCCACGCCCTCGGGAATCGTGTAATTATGACTCAGATTACTGATAATATAATCTGCATCGGCTTTGGCTTTGTTTTTCAATTTGACTTTTACCTCTGCCTGATTTTCGCCTTCGAGTTTCCCGCTAGTCGTTTGGCTTTCGGTTGTTGTCGAAGGTCCAACCTGAGTAAAAATCCATTCCAGATCGTCTCCTGCCAACTCTATAATCATATTTTCGATGGTAGCGGCCGCATTATCCGTGCTTTGCAGACGGGTTCCCGGCTCCAGAGTGATGTAAGTCGAAAATTCCCGGGAATCTGCTTTAGGCATAAATTCTTTATCGATCAACGGGAGCAGCAGGTAACTTCCGATCATGACCACTAACGCGGTCAGGACGACAGCGTACCGGTGTTTCAAAAGTTTACCGACAAACTGACCGTATCCTTTGATTTTTAAAGAAGCCTGATTTTTGGCAGGTGCTTTCACATATTGTGAAGCTAACATCGGGATTAACAATACCGCAACAAAAAGAGAAGACAATAGAGAGAACGAAACGGTCCAGGCCTGTTCTTTAAAAAGTTCTCCGGCAGCTCCCTGGATGTAAACGATAGGTAAGAATACCACTATGGTCGTGAGGGTTGAAGACGTGATAGCCCCTGAAACTTCCGAAGCTCCTTTGATAGCCGCTTCCTTGGGGGAAAGGCCGTTTTCCAGATTCCGGAAAATATTCTCCATGACAACAATGGCATTATCGATCAACATACCGGCTCCCAGGGCTAATCCCCCCAGTGTCATGATATTGATCGTCAATCCGTTGAAGTACATCAAATTGAACGTAGCGATGATGGACACCGGAATAGAAACACTGACGATCAAGGTTGTATTGATGCGGCGCAGGAAAACGTACAATACCAGCATGGCCAATAAAATACCCATAACGGCAGAATCCTTGACCTCCCCGATCGAAGCTCCGATAAAATCTCCCTGGTTACTGATGACGTGAAATTCATAACCGGGCATACTTTTCTGCAATTCTTCCAGTTTGGCAGTGATATTTTCAACTGCCTTCACCGTATTGTATTTATTCTCTTTGTAGACGCTGATACTCAGACTACGTTCGGCATCGTAGCGCACCAGATTTTCAGGATCTTTATTTTTTAGTTCGATTTTGGCAACATCTTTCAGGTATACCGGAGCTTTCACGGTAGAGCTGTTCCCCGACTCGGTGTCGGTACTACCGGGGGTTTTGAAAGCAACGATAATATTCCCGATGTCTTCCAGGTCTTTTAATAAATTCACCCCTTTTACCGTATATTGGATGTCGTCGTTTACAATGGTACCTCCCGAAACATTCCGGTTCATACTTTCTATTTTCGACGCGATCGTTTCGGCAGTCAGGTTGAAAGCTTCCAGCATATAAGAGTCGGTTTTGACCTCCACAAAAGCATTTTCCTGGCCGTTGAGTCGGATATCGGCCACACCTTCCAGTCTGACCAGTTCGCTCCGCATATAGTTTTCTGCTATTTTCCGGAGTTCGTTCATATCCTTGATTTCTTTATGGCTCATGGAAATGATCATGACCGGCGTGGCATTGGCATCGTAGCGGGAAACATTCAGGGAAGTGATTTCTTCGTCCTGAGCGATTTGAGACATGCTGCGTTGCAAATCCAAAAAGGCGGCATCCATATCCTGATCCCAGTCGTATTCCACCGTAATCGTGGCTCCTCCTACCTTACTGCTGCTACTGACGTCTTTCACACCTTCCTGGCGTGCTGCCATAGCTTCTATTTTTTCTACAAACTGTTTTTCGATCTCTTCAGGTGGACGCTCACCGGCTTGCAAATCGATATATAAAGCCGGATTTTTTAAATCGGGAAATAAATCTGTTCCCAATTTATTGTATGATATGATTCCTAGCAGACATACCCCCAGTGTGATCATTAATACACTGACCGGGTATTTTACTGCAAATTTTGTAATTCCCATAATTTAATCGTTTACCAATTTGGACGTTTACCGACAAAGAATTTTTCAGACTGTCGTGAATACAGTTACTTCATCACTTTTACTTTGCTCCGGTTACGTAACCATTCGTAACCTTTCACGACGATCTTGTCCCCGGCTTCGAGTCCTTTTTCTACTTCGATGTATTTATCGTCACTGATACCGGTATGGATGACTTTTTCTTCGGCACTGTTTCTGTCGACCGTATATACTAATTTACCTCCCCGGCGGTTTTTAATGATATCTTTGGGAATAGAGATGACAGAGTCTTTCCGTACTGTGACGATATCTGCTTTGGCGAACATACCCGGACGAAGTTTTAAATCCGGGTTATCGATTTCGATATACCCCGAGAAGGTACGGGTTTCTTCGTTGATGGCCGGAGATAACTGAGTCAGTATGCCTCTTAAAGTATCCGATTTGATATTGTAATTGGTGATATGTACTTGCTGTCCGATTCTCAGTTTGGTCAATGTGTTTTCAGGGAATTGGGTTTCTACATACATTTTACTATAATCCATCAGGCCGACCATCACACTACCGGAAGCGACTTCTACCCCCGGAGGATAATAAGGTTGACTGTCGGAAAATCCTTTGAACGGAGCTTTGATACTCAGTTTTTCTAAAGTGATATAACCGTTTTCCAAAGCTAATTTCGCATTGATATAAGAGTTTTCAGCGTTGTTTACGTCTTTTTCGGTTGCTCCGCCTTTCTCGAGCAGGATTTTCTGACCTTCCCATTCCTTCTCGGTGATCTGGATTTGTAATTTCTTACTTTCCAACTGCACGTTGTTTTCATATTCCTTATTTTCCAGACGGATGATGACAGCTCCGGCTTCGACGATGTCACCCAGCTGATAAGGACGACCGGTTTTCGGATTTTTCTGTAAGTAGTAAGCTCCGTTGGTTTCCGATTTTATTTCTATCGTTTTAGCTGCCTTTGCTGTTCCGGTTGTTGTAATATATTCCTCAATGTTTCTGAGTTGTACGTCCTCGACCCATACTGGGGTAGTGGCTTCAGAAGAGTTATTTCCCTGATTGTTATTACAGGAAAACGACATGAATCCTAACATAACAGCTCCCAGGATTTTAAAATTCTTATTCATGATTATCGTGATTTTACTTGTTAACGGACTTATAGGGTTATTTTATTTCAATAGATCTACAGGTAAATAACTTTTATGGGTTTCAAAATCCCAAAGGGTTTGGATTTTCAGGTTCAAGAGCTCGATTTTGTAGCTGATAATAGCGCTCGTATAATCTTGTTTGGCAGTAGTCAACTGGTTTTGGAACTGTTGTAAGTCCATACCGGTCAGATTACCGTTGCGATATTTTTCCAGATTGATTTCATAGGTACGTTCCGCATTTTCAATGCTTTTCTTTTTGATTTCGATTTGACGGATCAGCGTCGGCAGGTTACGGCAAATCTGGCGGACATCGATGACAATCTCTTTTTTCTGTTCTTCGAGGCTGATTTCGTCCGATTCCATAGCCAGTTGGCTGGATTTTACTTTTGCCTTTTTAGCCCCCCAATCGAAGATCGGAATGGTGAGGGTTACGCCAACCTCTTCGTTGTCGGTGGGCTTGTCGTACATATTTTTTACTTTTCCAGCCAGGGCATCCATACCTACCCGGACACTTAAATCACCTTTGAATTCGCTTTCTGCTTTTGTCCGGATAATCGAAAATACATCCTGTTCCAGGGTAATCTGTTTTTGGCGGATTTCCATGCGTTGATCCAGGGCGTATTTAACTGCATCGTTAATATTGACATCGACTGTCGGAATATTATTGTCGAACAGTATCGCGATATCTTCATCCAGCGACATTCCCAGTAAAAGCTTGAAATTGTCTTTCGCATTTTCAAAACTGATCTCTTTCGAATATACAGTGGATTCACTGTTCGCCAGATTGACTTCCGCCTGATAAAGTTCTTCTTTGGCTAACAGCCCGGCTTCGACCTTATTTTTGATGATATCGTAGTTTTGTTTCTGGTTGTTGTATTCATCCCGGGAGATGTTCAGATCCTTTTGTTTTTGATATACATCGTAAAATTGGCTGGTGACGTTTTTTTCGATACTTAATTGTTGGAGGGCATAACTGATTTTGGCATTTTCGAGTGCATATTCCAGTTCTTTGAGCTGCATCTTTGTCCTGTTATAAGTGAACAAAGGCTGCGAAATACGTAAAGACAGATTATGGTTGAAGGAGGTATTGTTGCCACCGGAAGTCCTGTTGGAAGCGTCCTGCCAGGAAAAGTCATTATATAGAGAGATGGTTCCGTCTGTCCATTTTATGGGTTGCGTGATACCGAATGAAGCCGATGACATTTTGGTCTCGTTGGCATACCATTTACTGTTGAAATTATCGTATTGGTTGTTACGGGTATACCTGAAAGGAGTGACATCCAATGAAAATTGTGATTTCAGGGAAGCATCCTGAGCTTTTAGATTCAATTGACGTTGCTCGAGGCTGAGTTTGCTTTGAATCAGTGAAGGACTGTGTTCGAAAGCCGTGTTCAATGCTTTTTCGAGTGTAAGTACTTCCTGTGCATGCGCACTATATAACCCGCTGAGGGTTAAAAGACCGAGGACCAAAGTTTGTTTAAGCATATTGTCTGCGTTTATCGGGTTATTCGTTTATTATTCTTCTGTGGCTGTAAATTTAACGGCGTCTGCAATGACGTAATCTCCGGAAACTTTATCTGTCAAAGTGATGATGACTTCTCCTTGAGGTAGATAGAAATTCCCGATCGAAACCCATCCTTCGGTTTCTTCATCCAGGTCCAGTGTCACCGATTCTTTCTCTTTATCGTATTGGATGGTATAAGTCTGATTACGTTCCTCTTTGTGACGACCGCGGCGTCTGTCCATAAAAAACATTCTGCCCGACATTTTTGCATTCCAGATGGACACCTCGTAGTAACCGTCTTTAGGGATTTCCGTTTTCCATTCTACGGCATTGGCCCCACTGCCTTTATTTTTATAAACCGCAGAGTTTATCGTTTCACCGTAGCAATAGTCGGCGGCTATGGCCGTCCATTGGGAAGGCATCCACCAGGGCATAAAATTCTTATACTTTTCGTCATCTTTTTTCTTGAAAAGATCCTTCAGTTTATGCCGGTTATTCGAGGCGATCGTCCTGAATCCCGGATCCTCATTGTCGATAATGATTTCATTCGGATTCGGCTTGAAGACATCCGGGTTTATCGGATAAATTCCCGAAGTAGTATCGCTGATCGTATTGTCGATTTTAGAAAAATTGAAATTATGCGATGTCGGTAGGTTGTGTGAAATATTGGTATTTATCGAAATATTGGCCGGACGCTCGTCACTGATAATCTTGATTTCCCGGGCTTCTCCGGCCGGAATAATGTAATTTTTCTTCTCCGTTTCAAAACTCATACCGCCTCCCCGCCGCATACCGCCTCCTCCGCCTTGCATGACTTCCGTACTGATGATAGCATCTATGTCGGAGGGATTGTTGACCTTGAATTTAATTTGGTATTTGGTAAACTCATCCAACACAATTTGATTGGCATCCACATCCTTGATATAGATGGTCGGGGTATGGGAGGCCGTATACCAGGTGTCGATAAAATCGGACAACCGAATCCCGAACCTCTTCTCTATTTCGTATCGGAGTGTATCGAACGGTATATTCTGGAACTGACGGCTAGTAAAAAATGCCTTTAGGAATTGATTGAAATCTTCCTGTGTGATCCGGGAAGTGATATAGTTATTCAATGCTGCACTTTTCAATTTCAGCAATTCATAGAAAATTTCCGGCTTCAGTTCGGTATCTCCGATCGCTGTCTCGAAACTATGTGATTCCAGATAGAGGTTGGCTCGCTGTTTGTCGTTGATGATACCTCCCCAGAAACGGAAGCCCTGATCGGAAGAAGTATTCATCATGTTGTTGACTGCGATGTCGATTACCGGATATTCGGGAGAGCTGATGTAGTTCGTATGTCCGAACAACATCGGAGTGATATTGGATTTATTGATCAGTTTATTGTCCGGATTCCAGCCATTTTGGCTGTTTTCGGAGGTTAAAGAGCTCACGAAACGATTGAAGAGGGAAATATTTTGTTCCATCTCGTCCATAGGGCCCCCATGCCGTCCCCATTCATTCATCCGTCTTCTTTCTGCCTCAAAATCCTGGCCTAGAGAAATTCCTCGTTCCGGGACGAAGAGGATTTCAGGCATGACATATTCGGTATAACCTTTCCAGTTACGGGCATAAGTGGCAAATTGTACCGGGGTTTCGGCTAAGACAAATTTTCCGAAAGGATAATCCCGGTCTTTCTCTATTTCCAGGCTGTTTTTTACTTCCCGAATGACTCCGGGCAAGGTATCGGATAAGGGTTCGAAGTATTTTGAAAAATAATCGTGGCCTTTAAAGTAATAGATCTCGTAATCCGTGGAATCTACCCGTAAAGCCTTTTTATCATAATCGGCGATGGTTAGACTGATTCCGGGCAAGGCGGTGGCGTTCGTAAAGGTGATTGCCGGGCCGTCGACCTTACTTTTGCCTTGTGACAAAACGGTCTTGTCGCCTTCATAATGAACGGTAAGTGTATAGTCTGTGAAATTCTTCCTGACATTGTACGGAGCTCCCGGGTTAACGGGGGCGATGGTTACCGGATACCAGATACATTCGGGAGTCAATAGGGTAAAGGTATTACTCAGCCATGCATAACGTTTACCGAAACGCCAGAATACCTGCGGGACTTTAGTATCCAGGTAATCTTCTGTCAGGACATCGGTATAACAAATGTTTTCACTGATTTTCCCTTCATAGTTGATCGTCAACGTAAGCTCTTCTTGCTGCTGGATGGGTTGATCTACTTCGATAACCTGGTGATCTCTTCGGAAGAGCAGGTTTTTCCCGGCCATTTCTACAGAGGTAACCGTTAGCTCCGGATTAAGGTAAAAAATAATTTTATCCAGAGGCTTTGCATTGTTATTGGCTACTTTTACCGTACTCTTTCCTGCTAGTCTGTATCCTTGAGGAGTAACCGAAATATCGTTGACCAGCAAGTCGACATGCGGGACATCTGCATATTTATCGAATGTCATGATGTACTGATGACGGAGATCGAGCTGATGATTATAATGCAGGATGTATAACAATCCTCCGAGACAGGCTGCCAATAGAAATAGTGAGCTAAAAGTATATACGACAGCTATTTTCCACGGTTTGTGAGGCAGACGTTTCACCAGAGCGATGGTCATGCTGATCAGGCCGATTCCTGCCAGTAGATAAGAAAACCGCTGGAGTAAAAAAAGCCGGAGATCGGCATGTCCCGTGACATCTGAAAATATGGCCGGGATATTTACTCCGAAGAAATCGAATACCCCATATAACGTATCGGTCAGGTAAAAGAAAACAGTGCCGATAATTCCCAGCATTACGATGAAAGTGACCGCCTGATTTTTAAGGATGCACATGGCCGTAAAGGATAAACCCAGGACAAACAACAGGGAAGGTACCGAAATCGTCAATAAATAGAATAGATATGGAAACAGATCGAACGGAGATTTATTGATCAGTATGTTTAAAAAAGCCGTAAATAATAAGGTGATAATGTTCAGTGTAATGAAAACCTTTACAATACCCCAGGTCTTACCGACAATATAGTCGGCATTACTCATCGGCCGGACATAGATGACTTCGGCGGTATCGAGTTTTTTGTCTCTTTTCAGGAAGCTGCCGGCCAGAAATACGACGATGACCGATTGAGCGATATTATAAAAATAAGTGTTACAGAATGGCATCAGTGAAGAAACGGCGATTCTCGGCCAAAGATTATCCATCCGGTTGACGATACCGGTTTGATAACCCAACATAATGGCAGAGATGAATAGCAGCGCGAGTATGGCAAAAATACGAAACAACCAGCTTCGTTTCACCAGTTTTACTTCGTATCGGGCAATAACATTTATATGGTTTAAATTCATATCAAAACATTAATACATTATTAATTAAATAGGTCTCCACCGATTTTTTCGCTATACATTTCCATTTTATCCTTTAGCAGATAGTCCATAAAATAGACGTAAGCATGTTCGATATTGGGGATAATGGCTTTGCCGTCGAAACCTTCCAATTTTTCGGTTACGATTTGGATCTCCCAGCCTCCTTCCGAAGGAATAGTAGAAATGATCGGATATTTTTCCTTGATTTGCTGCAATTCAGGGTCGGTAACGAAGATTTCCCATACTTTCCCCCGGACTAATTCAATCATATCGTCCGGAGAACCTTCGAATTTCAATTCTCCCTTGTTCAGTAAGGCCAGTTTTTTGCAGGTGCTGGATATATCCCCCACAATGTGAGTGGATAAGATAATGATGACATCTTTATCACTGACTTCCGAAAGGATATTTCTGAACCGGATTCGTTCTTCCGGGTCCAGACCTGTCGTCGGTTCATCGACGATGATGACTTTCGGATTACCGATGATCGCCTGTGCAATCCCAAGACGTCTTTTCATACCACCCGACAACCGGTTAGCCCAACGGTCCCTGACTTCATACAAACCGACCTTTCTCAGCATCTCATCGACGATTTCCGACCTTTTCCGGGTGCCTTTTATTCCCGCCAGTCCTGCCCCGTAGTCTAGAAATTCCCAGGTTTTTAGTTTTTCGAAAAAACGGAAATCCTGAGGTAGATAGCCTAAAACAGAACGAATAGCCTTACGATCGCGCAAAATATCGTAATCATCGAAAAAAATAGTACCTGAAGAGGGATTTTGCAAAAGAGTCATAATCCGCATCAACGTCGTTTTACCTGCTCCGTTAGGCCCCAGTAAACCGAACATGCCGGGTTCTATATTCAGGTTCAAGCCGTTTAACGCCTTATGACCATCCGGGTAAACCTTGGTCAAATCTTGGATTTTGATATTCATATTCCTGTTTTTAAAGTTCTACTTGCAAATCTTGACTATAAATATAATAAAAGATGTTAACTTTGTACTGCAATATTCTCATTTTATAAAATATTTAAAATATTCTTTCCAATCAGACGGGGAAATAACATTTTTTTTAACAACACTCTGAACTTTAAGACAATTTCTCAACTTCAAAGTTTATTTCTTTTTTTTATTTGACCAAATATTATAGACGAAGGGTATTTTTCTATCGACTGTTGGGGAAATATCGGGAATGTTCAGGCAAAAACTTCCCGGATAACCTGTATACTTTTAATATTGAAATTGATATTCAGATGGATGCTGTAAAAAAGCAGGATAACATCCAATAGAATATTGCGCGATTGCCGGTTGAGAGGAATGGCTTTTATTTCGGCCAGAGGACAAGTACATAGCTGGTAAATGATTTTAGCGGTATTCGGTCCCGAAATATACGGAGTGGCCGGATCGGAAGGATAAAAGCTCCCGTCGTTGATATTGAAAACGTAATTCTCCTGCCATGAAGAAGTGTTGATCCGAAAACCGATAAAACCGGCCAGACGATAGAGAAAATAAAGGTTAAAGTTTCCGATGTCGTTATGGGTCGAGTTCAGGTATTCGATGGAATGGGTCAGGTAATCGAACAACTCTTCATTTTTCCCTTCATTTTTTAAAATCAGGTTCAGAATTTCTCCCCACAACAAAAGGATATTCATCTTGAAAATATCGAAATATAACTCGGGCAGGTTGATGATCGGAGAGATTTGACGGAGTTTGTGCAAATCGCTCTTTTCATTCTCGAAAAATTCGATCTCGCTGATTTGCAGGAGATGGACAGTTTTGGTTTTTCTTTTGAATACGACAGAAGGGGATATCATGGACAGATACCCCTTTTCTTTCGTATAGATTCGGATAATTTTCTGAGTTTCCGAGTAAGGGCTGGTTTTTAATATGATTCCCTGAACAATTTCCATTTTTGAGTTTTCACTTGTTGTGTTGCTCTTTCAAAAATGCGATTAATTGCTGAATAGCTCTTCCCCGATGGCTGATTTTATTTTTTTCGTCCATAGGCATTTCAGCAAAACTGAGGTCGAACCCTTCGGGTTGAAAAATCGGGTCATATCCGAAACCGGCTTCTCCTTGTTGGGCGGTTAATATTTTGCCGTCTACCCTTCCTTCGAACAGGTGCTCTTCTTTTCCTTGAATTAAAGCGATAACCGTACGGAAACAAGCTTTCCGATCGGATATCCCCTCCATTTCGCGAAGTACTTTCTTCATGTTTTCGACAGAATCTTTTGCAGGACCGGCATAGCGGGCAGAATATACACCGGGACGCTTATCCAGTGCTTCGATTTCAAGCCCCGTATCATCCGCAAAACAGTCGTACCCGTAATGTTCTTTGATGTATCGGGCTTTTTGCAAGGCATTTTCTTCCAGAGTGTCGTGATCTTCCGGGATATCCTCCTGGCAACCGATTTCCGCAAGCGAGCCGATTTCGGCTTCGCCTTCTAATAAATGGCTGATCTCTTCCAGCTTATGCTTGTTGTTCGTTGCAAATACTAATTTCATAGAGCGATAACAATTGATTCGTTTGTCGACGCAAAAATAGGTTTATTTTTATAGCTTTGCAGGTATAAAATGATAATTTTGGACGAAAAAGATGAAAAGAGGAATTGTCGTAAAATCGACCGGTAGTTGGTATTGGGTAAGATTGGAGGAAGGGAATATGGTGCAGTGCCGTATTCGGGGGAAATTCCGGATGGAAGGAATCCGAACGACCAATCCGTTAGCTGTCGGAGATGAGGTGGAATTGGAAGAAGGAAGTGAAGGCTATGTTATTACGGCAATAGGAAAGAGACGTAATTATATTATCCGTAGATCGACGAATTTGTCCAAAGAGTCGCATATTATTGCAGCAAATGTCGATTTGGCTTTGTTGGTGGTGACTGTTAATCATCCGGTGACTTCTACCGTATTTATCGATCGTTTTTTGGTAACTGCAGAAGCTTATAATATTCCTGCCGTACTGGTTTTTAATAAAACGGATCTGTATGATGCCGAAGATCAGGCAATGTTAGGGGGATTGACGGTGATTTACCGTAAAATCGGGTATCCTTGTTATGCCGTATCGGCGGAAACCGGTGAACACGTCGATGAAATCCGGAGTTTACTGAAAGACAAGATCACCGTGCTTTCCGGCTTGTCGGGAGTGGGGAAATCTTCTTTAGTCAATTGCATTGAGCCTGGCTTGGACCTGAAAACTGCAGGAATTTCGGATGCCCACGATTCGGGGAAGCATACCACCACTTTTGCTGAAATGTTTCCATTGAAACAGGGCGGTTTCATTATCGATACTCCGGGATTACGAAGTTTTGGAATTATCGATTTGAAAAAAGAGGAGTTGTCGCATTTTTTCCCGGAAATATTCGCGAAGTCCGGAGAATGCCGCTTTTATAATTGCACCCATACCCATGAACCCGGTTGTGCTGTGTTGGAAGCTGTGGAGCAAGACGAAATCAGTGAGAGCCGTTATGTGAGCTATCTGAGTATGATGGAAGAAAGCGGGAAATATAGATAATGTATTTTCGAACAGCTCAATGTTAATTTAGTTAACTCTGTCTTTTTTTTAGCCTTTCGTTTTTTGTTTTTAGTTTTTGTATTATCTTTGCGCCGTTTTACGTCAAGGCTTGTGGATAGATTGAGAGAATATAAGATAGCATTCAGAGGATTAGGAGAGGGAAAACACTCTTTTGAGTTCATCATGGATGAGGGATTCTTCGATTGTTTTGAAGCAACGAAAGGAACCCGGGGAGAAGTCAAAGCTACCGTCCTGATCGTGAAGAGTTCACTTTTAATGGAAGTACGTATAACGATCGAAGGAATGGTAAAAGCAACCTGCGACAGATGTTTAGGAGAAGTAAATCTTCCGGTGTCCGGTGTTATGAATTTGTATGTAAAACAAAACGGACGGGAAGAAGGGAACGAAGATGATTATATAATATTGTCGCCGGAGGATGACTATTTGGATGTAAGTTCGTATCTTTATGAAACTTATATGTTGAATTACCCGATGCGGGTAGTGCATCCCGAAGGAGAATGCGACGAAGATATGCAGGAAGTGTTGCATGAATATGTGATAGAAGAAGGTGATAAACCAAGAGATCCGAGATGGAATGAATTGAAAAAATTAATTAATA
>OGGK01001119.1_pt1 | contig 19966 bp, 21 predicted proteins | sample 1571171 | NCBI WGS metagenome assembly OGGK01 (sample SAMEA2581958, study PRJEB24529) | metagenome | biome: Human gut stool | place: China | collected 2011 | reverse complement strand
GCTGCCGCACCTCGCTCGCCGTATCGGCACTTAGAATTATGCGGTATTGCCCTTAAAAAACTCGCAGCAGTCATGGATACGAAAGTACCCTTTGACTGCTGCGAGTTTGTATTTTGCTGCGCCGCCGTGTGGCGGCCGATGTCCCCTGCTCCAGGGCTTACTGCCCGGTTTGCTTTCCCTCTATAGCATATATTTTGTCTTTTCGATTGTATATCAGCATTTTATACTTGACAAAGTCAAGCGTATAGACTATACTCTTTTACGAAAGGAGATGCTGCATCCACCATGTATCAAAAGACCCTTTCCTACTACATCGCCATGCTGTACCGCAGCTTTGCGGATTTCACAGGCGACAAGCTGCAGGAAGTTGGACTAAATTTCGGGCTTTTGTTTTTTATTGTATATATCGGAAAAAAGCCGAACTGTACGCCTTCGGAATTGACAAAAGCGTTGTCCCTTGACTGGGGGCACAGTCAACGGTGCATCAATCGTCTTACTGACGATGGCTTTATTACCAAGGAAAAATCAGGGCGTCACTATCTGCTCAACCTGACAGAACGCGGGCAGGAGGCTTTTGAAGCCGCCCACCGGATATTCTTTGACTGGGACGACAGATTTATGACGAATCTGACTGCGAAAGAAAAGGAACAGCTGCTTGCCTTATTGGAAAAAGCAACAGAAAGGATACCGCACCATGTACGAAACGATTAACAGCCCCATCAATTACGGCGGTTTGGAATTGAAAAACCGCATCATTTTTGCCCCTACCACCTTTGGCCTTGCGGAGGACGAATACTTTGAAAAGATCCGCAAGATCGCCGCAGGCGGCTGCGCCATGGTTATCATCGGTGACGTCCCCGTCGGCAAAAGCCAATTTGAGAAATCTCTTTTTGATAAAAAAGGCTTTGCCCATTATCAGAAGCTGGTCGAAATCGTCCACAGCTATGACTGCCGCATCTGTGCCCAGCTGCACCAGTCCGACTCCAATATGCTGGCCATGCTGAAATACGTGCCCGGCGTTCTGACGAAGAAGATTTCCATGGAGGAGCTGCGTCCCCTGCTGAATGCCGAGGTTGCCCCTTACATCAGCAAGCTGTCCACCCGCAAGATCCATAAGATCATCAACGGCTTCGGCGAGGCCGCCGTGCTGGCTGTCAAAGCCGGGTTCGATATGGTGCAGGTCCACGGTGACCGCATGTGCGGCAGCTTCAGCTCCACTGTCTTTAACCACCGCACGGATGAATACGGCGGCAGCGCCGAGAACCGTGCCCGCTTTGCGGTGGAGGCCGTCAAGGCCATCCGCAGCCGTCTGCCGGAGATTCCCATCGACTACAAGCTGGCCGTCCGGCAGGAAGATCCCCACTATGGCAATGCCGGTGTGGTGGAGTCCGAGCTGGGTATTTTTGTACCGTTGCTGACCGATGCCGGTGTGACCAGCTTCCATGTAACGCTGGCGAACCATTCCAGTCTGGAGGACACCATTCCCCCGGCCAACCACCCGTACTTCAAAGAGCAGGGCTGCTTCCTGAAATTCTGCGATGAGGTGCGCCGGTATACGGACAAGCCCATCACTGGCGTGGGCGGACTGAATCAGCCTGATTTTGTAGAGCAGCAGCTTGCAAGCGGACGCATCACCTGTGCTGCCATGAGCCGCCAGCTGTTGGCTGACCCGGAATGGCCGAACAAAGTGGCCTCCGGGCAGATCAAGGAGATTCACCGCTGTGTTCGCTGCAACAAAAAATGCCTTGGCGGCTTGCAGCAGCATCAGGGCACCCATTGCATTTATGAGAAGGTATGACCTGTGAAATACGCTATTGTATTCAGCAGCCAGACCGGCAATACTAAACAGCTTGCCGAGGCTGTTTCCTCCGTTCTCCCTCAGGCAGATTTGTGTTTCTTCGGTTCCCCGTCACAGGAGGCTCTGCAGGCAGAGCGTCTTTTCATCGGCTTTTGGACGGACAAGGGGCGCTGCAATCAGGAAATCACCGATTTCCTGAAAACGCTCAAGGGCAAAGAGGTGTTCCTGTTTGGCACAGCCGGGTTCGGCGGCAGTCAGGAATATTTTGACAAAATTCTTTCTTCCGTTCAAAAGTACCTCGGTGCTTCCAATACTGTCATCGGCACCTACATGTGCCAGGGGAAAATGCCGCAATCGGTGCGGGAGCGCTATGTAAAGATGAAAAACAGCCCTCTGCCGATCCCAAACGTTGACAAAATGATTGAAAACTTTGATACTGCTGTTTCCCACCCCGACGAAACGGATTTGCAGAAATTGAAATATGCCGTGGCGCAATGCATAAAGCGCTGATACAAAGTAGGTCCTAAAAGCACACTTCCGTCTGGCTGCTTGCGCCGTTATGGCGATCCACTTTTTAAAGCAGCGGCAGATCCAACCCTGCTGAGCCGCCATGACCGCTTTCGCCGCAGTCATAGCAAGACCCTTTATTTGCTTATCAATTGCGCACGGGTGCACGCGGGCAGACCTTTTATGGTCTGCCCTTTTTATTTGCACGCTTCCTCTGTTCTCGACAGGTCGGCTGCTTATATGCTATACTGGTACCATCATACAAAGGAGGCGCATCCGCCCTGCTGGGTGCCTCCGGCATTGTATTTGCTGTCCAACCTGGCCGGCAGCCGGAACGGCGGTATTCCGATCACTTTGATCCTTGTCGGTGCGCTCTACCTGAGCCAGCAGGTATATGATATTTTGTTCGTGCAGGACAATGTAGCCAACTTTATGCACATCGTCGGCGGTGCCTGCGGCACTGTGTTTGGTTTTGCCGTGCGCAGAAAATAATACGCGGAGGTTTCCTTCATGAAGATCCTTGTCACCGGTTTTGACCCGTTCGGCGGAGAGACCGTCAACCCGGCCTATGAGGCTGTCAAACTGCTGCCCGACACTATTGCCGGGGCACAGATCATCAAACTGCAGGTTCCCACCCGGTTTGCTCTTTCCTACACCGTTCTGGAAGCCGCCGTAAACGAGCACCGGCCCGATGCGGTCATCTGTGTCGGGCAGGCAGGCGGGCGGTCCGCCATCACGCCGGAAAGAGTTGCCATCAACCTTGCGGACGCAAGTATCCCCGACAATGCAGGCGACCAGCCTGTGGACGAGCCGATCCGGAAGGACGGTGCACCCGCCTACTTCACCTCTCTGCCCGTAAAAGCCATGGTGCAAAAAATGAGAGCCGCCGGTATTCCGGCAGCCCTCTCCTACACCGCTGGCTCCTTTGTGTGCAACTCCCTGATGTATACGCTGCTCTATCTCATCGACAGGCAGTATCCCGCTATGCGGGGTGGCTTTATCCATGTGCCGTATGCGATGGAGCAGGCCGTCAGCAAGCCGCTGGGAACACCCAGCATGGAGCTGCATCAAATCGCGCGCGGCCTTGCGCTTGCGGTAGAAGCAGTCGTCGAAAACGAGCGTGATCTTACCGTAAACCGGTAATACAGGCCCAATTTCTCGAAATAGTGCTTGCATTTGCACACAAAGGCGTGCCGCACTTCATTGGGTGCTGCACGCCTTTTGGCTTTTCTGTTGCTTGTTTTCCGAATGGAGGGATTTGAAAATGCTTACCGCACGAATTGAAAAAATACGCCAAAACTATGTAAACGCCAAACCGCAGATCTCCTGCGAACGCGCCGCACTGTGGACAGAATCCTACAAAAGGAGCGCGGGAAAGCCCGTCTGCATCCGCAGCGCCGACAAAAGCACAGCTTTCCGGGTGGGAGCAGCTGGCCGCGCAGGAATACGGGATAAAGGTCACTTCCTATAAGTAGTTCCTGTCTTCCACTGCGGCGGCCTTACGGCTCCTGCATCATGATCCGCACGATCTCTTTATCGGTTTCGCGCATCCCCTCACGGCCCAGCAGTCCCACATTACGGATGGTATTTTCAACGCCCTTTGTGACGATGCCATCCCCACTGCGGAACTGCTGGCCGTTTTTGTACATGTGATACCCCAGGATGCCCGCCTCCACGCTGGAGGCAATCTTCGCCGCACAGCTGGCCTTGGCACCATCGCAGATAATACCCGAAACGATGGCCAGTGCATTGACAAGGGTGTGGGAGACCGCTTTCAGGTCTGCGCCCTGCAGATAGGCAATGCCGCAGCCCGCAGCACAGCCCGCGCTGACGGCCCCGCAGTAGGCGGACAGCCGCCCTATACCGGCCTTCTCGTGGATCGCAATCAGGTTGGAGAGGGCCAGTGCGCGGCAGAGAGTCTCATCGGATGCCCCCAGCTCTCTGGCATACTCGATGACCGGCACCGAGACCGTGATGCCCTGATTTCCGCTGCCCGAGTTGATGACAACCGGCAGCTCACAGCCGCTCATACGGGCATCAGAGCCTGCTGCTGCCTTGGCAATAGCGCGGTTGCGCACATCCTCGCCGTAAAATTTCAGCATTGTAGAGCCGATGTTCGCACCGTAATCCCCTCGCAGTCCCTCCTCCGAGATGCGGGTGTTGTACCGGATCTGGGTTTCCAGCAAAGGTCGGATGTCGTTGATCTCGCAGGTATCGGCAAATGCAAAGATATCCGCAATGTTCAGCAGTGCCCGGTCTGTCAGACCTCTCTCGGCAGGGGCGGCGTCACCGCAGAGCTGCTTTGTCTCCTGCGCGGTATGATCCAGCAGCACTTCGCTGTTTCTTTGGATCAGGACAATATTCGTGTGGTACTGGCAGATGCGCACCACGGCGGAATCGTCCCCCTGCCGCAGCGTCACGATGATGTCGAAGATAAAGCCGTTGTCGATTGCCTTCACCGTGACCGGCACCTGCGTCAGGAAGGTGCGCATCGCTGCCTTCTGGTCCGCTGTTACAGCTGAGATGACCTCCAGTGCCTTGTCCGCCTGCCCGCCGACAATGCCTGCCGCTGCGGCGGCCTCAATGCCCTTCATGCCATCGGTGTTGGGCACGATGACGCTCTTGACATTCTTGATAATGTTGCTGCTCACGCCGATCTCGACTTTGTCCGGCATGCCGCCAAGCACATCCCGCGCCTTGGCGGCGGCGTAGGCGATGGCAATCGGTTCGGTGCAACCCATGGCAGGGATCAGCTCCTCTTTCAGGATCTGCACATACGCCTGATAGGTCCTGCTCTGCTTATCCATACAAGTGACTCCTTTGGTTGCTCTGCAAAGTGTCCGCAGCGGGGTATTATACCGCGTCTGCTGGTTTGTATAGTACAAGTATAGACATTTTCCCCGCCTTTTGCAACAGCATTTTGGTAGCGTTCCAATCCGGAGCACTTTATGCACTGGTTGGGCATAAACACTGCCGCTGTCTACATCCCATAACGCAAAATGTGCCTGCTTGCGCGGGCACATTTTGCGTTATTCTGCTTTTTCCTGTCTGGCCGCATTCAGCAGCTGCTTTTGAAATTCCCGGGCCGCCGTATTCAACGGACGGTGCCGGTCATAAACCAGACTTACTGAGCGCTGCGGAATCGCCTCCCGCAGGGTCAGCTGCACAATGCTGCGGCGCTGCAGGCTGCTGCGGGCCATCGGCTCCGGCACAAAGGCAAGGCCAAGCTCACTCTTTACCAGCGTCATCATCTGGTCTGTGGTGGCCGCCTCAATATCCGGCTTCAGGTCTGCGCTGTGCTCAAGGAAAAACTGCCGGTAAAACAGGCGGCTCATGCTCTCGTTCCCCAGCATGATCAGCGGATAGGCGTCAAGCTCCTGCAGCGAGAGCGTCCGGCTTGCCAGCGCCGTGAAGGTTTTCCCGCCGACCAGGATTTCGTTGAACGACATCAAATCAACTTTTTTCAGCTCCCCTTCTGCGCCGGTGGGGGTCGTCACAACAGCGAAATCGACCTCGCCGTTTTTCACAGCCTGAATTGCCTGCGGCGTTGAATGGTTGGAGATCCGCAGCCGGATACCGGGGTACTGCGCATGGAAGTCCCGCAGCCGTTCCGACAGGTAGATGTTCAGCGCCGTCTCGGTTGCGCTGATACTGATTGCACCATGCTCAAAGGTCGCGCTGGCGCTCAGCTCTTCCTCGGCATCCTGTATCTGCACAGCAGCCGAGGAAATGCGGGTATAGAGCATTTCCCCCTCCGGCGTCAGCGTCACACCCCGGTTGGAGCGGATAAACAGCACACAGTGCAGCTGATCCTCCAGCTTGTTCATCGTATGCGTGATGTTGGGCTGGTTACTGCCCAGCACGCGGGCCGCCTTGGTAAAATTGCGGTATTTTGCGACAAAGTAAAAAATTTTGTAGTATTCCCAATCGACATACATAGGCGCAGCCTCATTCATACCAAAATTACATAGTCATAATGCGGTAAATACTTTTTACACATTCTATGTCACAAAGTATAATAGCACCGCAACCCAAAAGCAAGCAAAAATTTTCCTCTATAGAAACAAATTGTAAGGAAGGCGAAACCAAAATGCTGACCGCAGTACCTGCGGAAGGGTACCTGGCTCTAAGGTAACACCGCATAATTCTGTGTGCCGCTCCTATATTTTTTCAAGGCTGCGTCTCCCCTCTCCCCTGCCCGCATTTGCGGGTGGGGGCTTTTTGTTTACCGGCTTCAGCGCGTCCCTCTCTCAGAGCGCGTGAGTGGACGCCTCTGCAGCGCGTTTTGCTGCAGGCAGCGGCAGACAAAAAAACACCCACAGCGGCGGCTGTGGGCTTTGGGTTCAATCATTATTGGCGGATGCTCCCAGCGCACGGCAAAGCGGATGATTCAGCAGCATACCGGCGATAACATACCGATAGGAGTGCACCGCACCGTTTCGGATCGTTTGCGGTATCCGCTGCTTTCGTACCAGCTTTTCCAGCGCATCCATCTGCTCTTTCAAAAAGTAAAAAGATATTTGTGGATAGATCTTGTCATCCAACTGCGTAGCAATAAACCGGCTGACAACCTTTGTTTCCGGAAACAGATAGTAGGCCGCCCTGTTCTGCTCGATTTCTGCTTCGCTGGCCAGATATTCCCTGCTGTTCATGATCAGGCAGTTGTCAGCACCGACCTTCATGACCTTATCCATCTCGGACTGGAGCAGCCGATTGGCCAGGGTGCCTACGCGGATATCCTCCACAGCAGCCTCATCCACAAGCGTCTCCCGAATCAGGAGCCCTACCCGAAGGTTGACCTTGACTTTTTCTTCTTTCATTCGCATCACCCTTTGGTTACCGGGACAGTGTCTCCCCCTATCCTGCCTTACTTTGCGGCTTCAATCAAATCCCGGAGGCTTTGCGCCTGCTCGATCAGTTCATTCAGAATCGCAACATCATTATCACGGCGCTCCTGAGACATCTTTCTGACGCCACGCTTATAGCTGGTTGAACTCATTTTCTTAAAAATCTTATTAGCAACAGGCTGGATCGTCTTTTCCACAAAGGTCGCGCTTTCAGACTCGCTCTTTTGCTCCTTTTTCTCGACGCGCTTTGCCTCCTGATCCCTGGCCACATCCTTTGCGATTTCCTCGGCCTTCTCCGTATCATGCCGACTGACGGCGGTACGGTACTCCCCTACCCTGTTCTGCAGCAGGCGGATTTCGTTTTCACACTCCGCAAACGCAGTCTCCAGGCGCTCGTCCCGCTCATCCGGCTCGTTGGTTTTTCTGGCTCTGTCAATAGCCCGGATAAAGTCATAATGTATGCTGTTGCATTCCTGCAGCAGGCGCTCCCGGGCATCGGTGTCACAGTTGCTCACATCAACCGCGCTCAGCAACAGATAGCACTGCGCAATTTTATGCTGCACCTCCGGCTCCAGCGTGATATAGCTTTCACACTCCATGCGGGTCAGGAACTTATTATCCAAAAGGCGAAGCAACTCTTTGTCCAGCTTTTCCTCAATGCGGAAATCACGGTCGATCTGCTTGGCTGTGGTTGCACTCACTTCCTTAATTGCCTTTTTAGCGTCCTTTTCCGTCATATTGAACGGCTCGTTCTGAAGGCAGACCACAAATTCTGCAACGGCTTTGCGGCGGATCTGTTCATCCGCAAAGCCGCCGCGGACCTGCAGGTTCGCACTGTATAAAAGCACCTTTTTTTCATTTTCCGAAAGACTGGTTGTGATCACATTGCAGTTTTTGATGGTGTTCCAGGTGGCGTCTCCTCTCTTTTCGAGGTACTCCATCGCGCGGTAGCGGCGCTCACCGGAGAGAAGGACATACACTGTTTTTCCATTTTCTTCCTGCGGAAACACCACCAAATTATGCATCAGGCCGTTGCGCTGAATATCCTCCGCCAGCTGCACAATGTCCTCTTGGGTATCTGCCTGCCGGAAGATTTCGTTGTCCGCGTTTACGCGAATATCGTACAGTGCAATATCCCGTGCTTCGTATTCAATGCTTTTATGCCCTGCGGTCAGATCACTGATAATTTTTCCTGCATCGCCATTATTGGAATCAATTTTGCCAAGCTCTGCATCCGTCGGGCGGGAACGTTTTACGATTTCCTTCTTTTTGGCGGGGCTTTTCATTCCCATATCAATTCACCTCCAGACGCTTTTTCAACTCTTCGTAGGCTTTCACATAGGCTTTTGCCACAGGCTGCGTTTTTGCCATATAGCACACAGGCAAAAAGCGGGAAATGGATGTTTTCACCGTCTTGCTTGTGGGAATTGCAACACTGAACAGCGATGTGCCGAGTTCTTCTTTAAAGTGCTCCTGAATCTTCTTGTCTGTTGCTGCGCTTTTGTCTACATTCACCAACAACACACCGGCACCCATCAGGTGAGAAGTGGAGCTTTGCTTCATCTTATTGCATTCATAATAAAGGCGAAACGCCGATTCTTCGGAGTTATCCTCACAGCCGGCTGGAATCAAGATATAATCCGCTGCATAGATTGCATTGGAAAGCAACATGCTGTCCCGCGTAGGCTGTGTGTCAATAAGAATGTAATCGTACTCATCACGTACCTGGTTGAGGAAATAGTACAGAAAATCCCCCATACCGGAAACCTTCCTCGGATCTCCGTCCTTCAGGCGCTCTGCATCGCCAATCAGCAGTTCAATGCGCTTATTGATTCGCGGCGTCTGCGCATCGCACGGGATCATATCCACATTTTCATACTGCGTTTCCACAATAAAGTCTCGCGTCTTGCTATGATACAGGAACCCGTCGAAAAGATTATAGAGTGCCTTGCCGTAGAATTCATCGCTTGTGATGCTCAAGCCGCCGCTGAGTGCTTTGGTGAGATTTCCCTGCGGATCAGTATCCACGCAAAGAACTTTTTTCCCCTCATCGCCCATCAGGTAGGCAAGATTAGAGGCCGTTACGGTTTTACCCGTGCCTCCCTTTTCAATGGCAATTGTAATAATTTTTGCAGACATTGAGCAATTCCTCATTTCTGTAAAGACTGTTATCTGTGGATGTGTCCGTCAATTCTTGTTGCTGTGAATTATCGTTCTGTAATTCTCTTGTAATCGATTTTCCATGTCTTTTTGCCATTTCCGGTTGTACGATTTTATCATACTTCAGTGGCTGAATATGTTGAAACCTATGCCTCACCACAAAATAGTTGCAGCCATCTTTTGCTGTTTATTGTAATTTCAATTATAACATAGATATAAGTAAAGTCAATTCTCTTTTCCGGGTATCATCCTGCCATAACGATATTTCAAGTCTATCAATTCTTGTTGCTGTTCTTTAATATATCTGCATTCGTATAGGCTGTTTCTTTACACACTCACACCGTGCTTCACAGTACGAAACAGAGTCCAGACCGTCAAAAGAATTGCCTTCTTGCCTTATTGCATGTGTAGGGGCGACCATTGGTCGCCCATCAACTTACCGCAGTAACGTATCTTCTGGGATAGTTTGCTTACAAGGCAAATGGGCACGGGCGAGCAATGCTCGCCCCTACAAAAGTTTTTCGACAGTCTGACAGAGTCAACATATCTTTCAATTCTTGTTGCTGTTCTCGGTTCGTATTTATTTGTCACTTATAATCTTTGTTTTTTCTTTACAGCAAAAAGCAGCAGCCTGCATGTTGCAGGCTGCTGCCAAATAATACTTATACATCCTCAAAGACAGACATATCAAACTTAAACACTCCCGCCGGATCCAACGATGTGAGCTTCTGCTTGCCAGCCGCGATGATCAAAGCACTGTTTTCAATCGTATCGTTATAAACAACCGTGCGATAATACTGTGCAGACTTCCTTTCGGTTGCTTTTTCAAACATCTCCGTAAATTTTACACACAGTCCCAGGGCCCATGTTTTCAGCCCGGCATTGTCATGAATGATTCGGTTTAAAGAATCCAGTGTTTCCTCCGCTTGGTCACACCTGTTGGTGTTTGTCAGAATCTTAGCCGTGTATGTGAAAATATCATTGCAGATATTTTTCTCGTTGTCTGTCAGCTTATCCTCATACGAAGCATAGTCTGCTTTGTTTCTGATCTCCGTAGTTGCTTTTCTATACTTCATTTTCAAAATATCTGTGCTAAATGGCTCTGTAATATGCTGGGTTGCTTTTTCCGCACTCTGGGTTTTCTTCTTTCTGGAATCCCTTACAATTTCGTCATCGTGCGTATTTCTATCATGATAGGAGCGGACATCCCTCATTTCCGTTTTGTTCTTGTATTTGATGAAAATATACAGGTATTCATATTTGCGAACACCGCGCTTGCGCGCCGGGGCATAGTCAAACCAAAGATCCGTCATCTCATTGATTTCTTTCTTAACGGTCTTTAAAACATTCTTTTCAAACTCTGTAAAAGTCTTGTACTTTTCAGCCAGCGGTTTTTCCCGGTCAAACTTTTTCTTGTCGACAGATGCCGGATCCTTTTTCTTTTTGCTCTTTGTGGACTCTCTCTCTGCCTCTGTGGGTGCAGAAAGCAGACCTTTAAACTCATCAATATTGAATTTTTTATACTTATAACCCGTCAGCTCGTCGCGCTTTGAGGAGAACTTATTCAGGATCTCATCATTTACCGGCTGGAATACAAGGCCGTTCGTATAGCCATAGTCTCTGTTTCCATTGTCATAGGAGAGTATGATTTCATAAACGCGCATAGAGTAGGTGCTTTTCATCATCAGCAGATATTCGATGCTGTAAGAGGTATAGTTGCTGGTAAGCTGCGCAATATCCTTCCAGATGTCCTGGTTAAAGCGCAGGCGAATCTCTTTCTTGTCGAAATCGACCTCAGAACCTTTTTGCAGCCAGGAAATGGAGCGATACACCTTACTGCCGGGTTCTTTCTTGACCCAGAAGGTACGATTTTCCAAATTTTCTATAGTTTCCTTCAGATTCAGCGCATAGGTCGTATCCACCGTGCGCACTCCGGTCAACTTGGCAAAATCATTGAAAGTGATCGAATAATATTTGGATGCATCCTTATCATTTTTCTGGTCGATTTTAGACATGAGCATAAAGAGAACCTTTTGCTCATTTCTGGGCAGAGAGTACTTTGTCCGCTGGATCAAGTCATTACTTTTGGTAATGTAAGAGCCAAAGCCGACAGGGGAGTGCTGCCATTTCGCAATCGCTTGCTTTTTTTCGCGGACCTCATCATCAGAAAGGACCTCTCCAACTAAAGATTCTTCGTTTTCATCAATGGACGAATTTGTTTTGTTCATATCCATTACTTATAGCTGTACAAGGAGGGGCTTAAAATAATTACGATATACAGCTATATATTCCTTTCGTTAGATGTTACAATACAAATAGGTACAAAAATATCATTATACTGATAATATTACTATACTATTTGCCGACTGTCAACGAAAAATGTTTGGAGCTTTTCTATTTTTTTAATTTTGCTTTTTTCTCTTCTACAATTATTTATCTTATATCTTACTTTTTACTTATTTATTATAATATGTAGAAAGAGAGGTTTCCACATGCCAGCGGAGAGGAAAAAACACTTGGCGAAAGAGATTTCCACACCGGATGCAAGAGGTTTAAAAGTCTGTAGAAAGAGATTGCTACAGCCCAATCAGCCAAAATAAGCATGTAGAAACCTCTTTTTTGCAGTGGAAGAATCTCTGTTTTCAAAATTTTTTCTGTATACTGCCTGTTGCGGCTACAAATTGTGCAGGGCGGAAATCTTGCCTTTGCGATAGCGGGAGAGCATTGCCGTGCAAACATAGGTGGAGAGTGCGATAGCTGATTTTTCCGGTGTAGAAACCTCTCTTTGCGCAAGCAACGGAAAACGCCGGCGCTTGAATTAGGATAGTATGCATAGGGGCAGGGGAAAGAGTGAGACAAAAATTTCCCCTTCCGCGAGTGTAGAAACCTCCTTTTGCTGCTGCAAGTGATCTCTGCGGTAGGAAGTGCTCAAATTTTTCCGGTGTAGAAACCTCCTTTTAGAAATTGCCTCAAAAACACTATATATTGGTGTTGTGGATCAACTAACATACTTGTTCTTGCACAAAGAGAGGCTATATAGGCAGAGACAGGAAAGGTAATAGTGGCGAACCAAGAGGTTTATACACATAAACAGCGTAAGATTTTTAAACAGAATAATCGGCGATATACCGATATATAATTGGGCTACGAAAAAGGAATTATCTGCACCAAAAAGAGGTTTCTACATCAAAAGAGCGAAGAAAAGATGAAAAAACACAGCCATGTACAGAAGGGTACTACCAAAGCAGCGTAGTGATAAAAGGATGTAAAACCACAATATATAGATATAGAGAAGAAAATAGCACTTGAAAAACCAAAAAAGCTGGGAGAGAAGATAGTAGAAATGGGAAAAATCGTTGCAGATGAAATACAATAAGGAAATATTATTATAATGTATACAGCATGTACACAGCGTAATGCGAAGATGATCCAGAGAGGTCCATAGTGGTGCAAAGTATGGCATAATGCAAAGTAAACATTTTTTTCGGGAATGAGATGTAGAAACCTCTCTTTTCACTGGACTTCCCGACTTCTTGATGAGAAAACCTCTTTTTGACGGACTTATCCACTTTTTCGGCAGTAATCCACAGGGATTGCGGGCTTAATGAACTTACATAAAGTGGATAAAAAGGATAGGTGAGTGGCTGTATAAGATACAATTTAATATACTAATAGGATAATATATGAAAAATATACAAATTGGTACATACAATCTGTTCCAAAAAGGGAAATTATCCGATTGTTAATGTGTAGAAACCTCTCTTTTAGGTGGGAGGGGAAGCCTTCGCAACACGAAACAAGCTGAATTTGAGAATGGACCTTGCAATAGGTAGAAAGCCGGATTATCGCCCCGTAGGTTATATGGCACATGACGAAGGAAGAAAAAGCATAAAGCAAACACCATCCAATAAGGTAAGGGTTATATCAAGAGGGCAGGGGAGGGGACTGGCAGCAGGATTTGGGAAAGTTGCGATATGCTATAGCAGCGAGAGCAGTCGCCTTGGCAGTCAAGAGATCTCTTAGCGAACACAACAAAAAAGCGAAAATAAAGTTACAGCAACAGGAATTGATGGAAAATGAAGCACGATGAATTTTTACAAGTACTCAGAAACCCTTTTCATTTTGCCACTTGCGATGCCGTACTCCGGGGGTGTAAAATAGTAGACATAAGTAAGCCACTGCAGTGGCGCAGACTGTCGAAAAAGGTGTGCTCACCCTTGGCCCCCTCGCAGAGGGAGGTTTTTCGACAGCCTGAGCCGCTGCGGCGGCAGGGCATATAGCGACAGGGGATGTAAGGTATGAAACGAATTTTGATCATTGATGGGCAGGGCGGCGGCATGGGCGCACAGCTTGCAAAGCTGCTGCTGCCTAAACTGCCTGCGGATTGCGAGCTGCTGGCAGTGGGCACGAATGTGCTGGCAACCAGCGCCATGCTGAAGGCGGGTGCAGTGCGCGGTGCCACCGGGGAAAATGCGGTGGTGTACAACGCCGCCAGAGCCGATGTTATCCTTGGGCCCATCGGTATCTTGATGGCCAACGGAATCATGGGAGAGGTTTCTCCCAACATGTCGGTGGCGATTTCCGGCAGTGAGGCAGCCAAGGTTTTGATCCCGGCGTCCGGCTGCGGGATCTTTGTGGCGGGCACGCAGGATTGCCGCCTTGACGAGTATCTGCAAAATGCCGTAGCACTCACGCTGCGTGCGCTGGACGCATGACGCCGCTGGCAACAGCCGCCGCCCCGATCCTGCAGGCCGCACAGTTGGCCGCAGAAAACGGTCCGGCGCTGCTGGCCATTGACGGGCGTTGCGGCAGCGGCAAGTCTACACTGGCGGAATTTCTGGCGGGGCAGCTGGGCTGCCGGGTAGTGCATACCGATGATTTCTATCTACCGCTTGCTGCGCGCTGCGCGAACTGGCAGGAGCAGCCCGGCGCGAATATAGATTTCATTCGGCTGCGAAACGAGGTTCTGCAGCCGCTTTTGCGCGGCGAAACGGCGCTCTATAATGCATACAGCTGTGCGGCGGGAGCATTCCTGCCGTCTGAGCCGTTTGCTGCCGCGCCACTGACGATTCTGGAGGGCAGCTACAGCCTGCATCCGGCGCTGCAGACTGACTTTGCGGTGCGTGTGTTTGTTACCTGCCCGCCCGATGTGCAGGCGGTGCGCCTGCGGGCGAGAGAGGGCATACGCTACGCAAATTTTGTGCAGCGGTGGATCCCGCTGGAGGAAGGGTATTTTGCTGCCCATGATCCAGCCGCACGCTGCAATTTTGTACTGGACACGGCGGAGATTTTTGTGTAATATAGTAAGCGGACCTATGGCATAACTGCATGGTTCCCGCTATAGCGGGCTTGAAGGATGCAGGAATGCCCTTATGAAAAAGCCAGGAAGGCAGTGCCCAGAAGGGTGCGCGGTTCAAACTTTTTGATAAGGGTGATATGTTGTGAAAAACCAGAATACAAAAAAATTGGCTTATGCAGCGCTGTTTTTGGCGCTGTGCCTCGTGCTGCCCATGCTGACGGGCCAGATTCCGCAAATTGGCAGCATGCTGCTCCCGATGCATATTCCGGTGCTTTTGTGCGGCCTTGTCTGCGGCTGGCAGTACGGTGCAGCGGTGGGCTTTGTTGCGCCGCTGCTGCGCTCGGTCCTGTTCGGGATGCCTCCGATGTATCCGGTGGCTATTGCGATGGCCTTTGAGCTGCTGACCTACGGCCTTGTAATCGGGCTGGTATACCGCCGTATGGCTCAAAAGGGCGCGGCAGGGGTGTATGCAGCGCTGCTTACCGCCATGGCAGCGGGGCGGCTTGTCTGGGGCGTGGCTGAAGTCGTGCTGTTGGGCTTGGGCGGCAAGGCGTTTACCGCCCAGGCATTCTTGGCGGGCGCACTACTCAATGCCGTGCCGGGCATTATCGTACAGCTGGTTCTGATCCCCGCTGTGATGGCGGCCTTGCAGAAGGCTGGAGCCGTTAAAGAATACGCCAAATAAGGCCGTTTGCTAAGAGGCTGCGCAGGAAGCGCAGCCTTTTTGCTGTGTGCGGCTGTATTGCAGCTCGCTTTGCACGATACAGCAACAGGAATCGCTCGCCCCATATTTTCGCAAATGAAAACAAAAAAGCTTGCAAGTACAGGCATTTTAGCTTTATCTTGCAAGTTTTTGCTGTTGCAGCGGTGAAAGTGGCCGACAGCCACTGCCTGCTGCTAGAGGAGCTCAGCCATACTGATCTGATCGACCAGCCAGCTTTCCTGTTTTGCCTCGTGGATCACATCGCCCGGCTGGCTGTGCCCGACCAAAAAGGGCGAAGCGGGGTCGTGCATACGCATATTCTGCGCTACAGTCACACGGCTGGCGTTGGCGTAGCAGTATAGGCAGCCGTGGCCGCAGGTATTGTAGGCACCGATATCCGCCGTAAGGCAGCAGGCGCACTCCTTGCGGGCTGGCTTTTGCGGGGGCAGCCGCAGGGGACGGTGCAGCGCGGCCTCGAAAGTCCGTTGCGTCATGCAGCCGCTGCAATCAGCACCATAGCGGGCCAGCGCAGTGCCCTCGGCGCAGGGTCGTATCATCATGCCGTATTTTTTGCCGATTTCAACAAAAGCCTTTCCCAGTGTTTCGCGCGCAGTGAGTGGGACGCTTTTCACCTGCGGAAAATTCCGCCGTACCTTCTCGTAAAGGTCGATAAAGCTGATCACACAGGTCCTGGTATAGCCGGAAAGTACAGATGCCATCTGCTCGAATTCAGCGGTATGTCGCGCAGCGGTGTAGGTGTCGGAAAGAAAAATGGGGTCATACCGCCATGCGATACAATCGGGACCGACAATTTTTGACAGGGTGATAAAGTCCTGCAAGACCTGCGCCTTCGGCGGTACATGCGGCTCTATCTCCGGTCCGTAAGGGGTGATCGTGACAAACCAGTACTGCCCATAGGGGCGCAGCAGCTCCATGCGGGGGAGCATCGGTGCAGGATTTTTGGTGCAAAAGCCGATCAGGTCTACCACATCCGGGTTGATGGCATACCGCGTGACGGACTGCGGGTCATAAGGGTTGCGCACCAGCACAAACCCTGCACGCAGGCGGTTCGCAAACCACGTGCTGTAAAAGCCGGGTATATCGGTGCGGAAACCTGTTTGTAAAATCATAAAATGCCCTCCTGCTGGTGCAGCATACAGCTTGCCGATTCTATACAAATTATAATACCATGCTGCAGAGCATTGCAAGGAGTCTGAGCGCCGCTGCAAAATTCTTCTTTTTAGCTGGTTCGTCTCTTAGGCCTCGATGGCTTTCTACCGGGCGTAGTGGGACAGCGTCTCTTCTATGGTGCGCTTGAACAGGCAGGTAGGGTATAACCGGGATACCTACCTCCTGTGCCGCCTGTGTGATCGTGTAGTGATGATACCGGAGCAGGTTCGCCGCAAACTGGATGCGGGTCAGGGTCACATAGTCGGTCAGGTTGCTGTGCACCTCCCGGTGGAGCCGGTCGGACAGATAAGAGCGGCTCAGGTTGAAGCGGGCAGCCAGCGTGGAAAGGGTCAGGTCCTTCTTCAGATGTAGGTTGATATAGTGGATGATATTGCGGATGACCACCGAATAGCCGGCGGCAGAGTACCGCGCTACCCGGTCACAATATTGCTGCAGCATCTCGACCACAAGGGCCTGCTCTTGCTGCTCGGTGGTGATTTCACCGGCGGCGAGCAGATAATCGTTATAAGAGGAAAGATCTGTGTAGTTTACCCAGTGGGTGCGGAAGGTGCTGCAGTTCATCGGTGCCAAATTTTTCTACAATCTGGACAAAAAGATGCTGGCCCAGATGGAGACCGAGCTGAAGGAAAAGCGCGGCTGATTTACTGTAATAAGGCACGGGAGGTTTTTCCGGGGGTCTCCGGAAAAGCCTCCCACGCTTTTTGCGGTGCGCCGAGAATGAGTGCCTCCTGCGTGTTGAAAAGCACAGCGGGAACATGGTACAATTATCAAACCAAAGCACAGTACGATGAGGGAAGGAGAATAAGCACATGACGATTTTGATCGATGCAGACGGTTGCCCGGTGGTCGATCTGACCCTGCGGAGCGCAGGGAAAAAAGGTGTGCCGGTTGTGATTCTGTGCGATACATCCCATCGTATCGAGCGGGAAGGGGCACAGACGCTGGTATTTGACAAAGGCGCTGACAGTGTGGATTTTGCACTCGTCAACCGGGTGAAGCCCGGGGACTTGGTTGTGACGCAGGATTACGGTCTGGCAAGTATGTGCCTGGCAAAATGCGCGCGGGTGCTGAACCAGAACGGTTTGGAATATACGGCGGATAATATAGATGCGCTGATGCTGCAGCGGCATGAAAACAAAAAGCTCCTTCGCGCCGGCAAGCATCCAAAGGGGACTGCAAAACGCACAAAAGAGCAGGATATCCGGTTTTGCGATGCGCTGGAACGGATTTTGAGCGGCACATCCGGCGATCGGCAGACGGAATGTGAAAATGTGTCATTTGCAAGGCAATAAAATGTACAATGTGCATTTTTTACAGGTGAATGGTAATTACAGAGCGTAGCTATGTGAAAAAAGCGCAAAGGAGAAATGTGCTTTTTGGGGTGGATTTGTGCAGAAATGTACACTTTTCAGGGCGGCAAAACAGCACATTTTTGCCGATATTGCCGCTTGCTACATGAAATGTGGAATTCGCCATAAAATCATACGATATATCGGCATAATTTACCTTTCGGAATGTGACATTTGGCACATGCTATGCGTAAAGAAGCTGCACACCGCCATAAAGAGCCTATGGGGGTGAACATAGTTTAGCTGCAGAGAAATGGGATACGGTACGCGATTCCGGCACGGTAACGCTGCTTTGCGTTGGTTACAAAAGTTTATGCGGAATGCTCCGCACAGCAATACTGGTTGGAAGCGCAATACAACAGATTCCTGGGTTTCAAAATACAACAATTTCCGGGAGACAAAAATGAACCCCGGAAAATGTTGTACTCTGCGTATTGAAAACACCGGTGAATTGGGTGCTTGTTCGATGCCTACTGGTCCGCAATAGCAAAATAAGGATACAAATCAAAGCGTACAAAAGAAAGAAAAGCGCAAGCAGCATATCCTTGCCCTGCAGAGAGAATGGATTCCGGTATTCTTCCGCTGAAAGCAAGATAACAGGGCTAATTTTCCGGATTTTCCCTTGTGATTTGGTGGCGCGATAAACTATAATAAGCATAAGGCAAGCAAATGCGATGCCGGTAACAGATACTGCGCAGGCAAGTGAAGGGAAAAAACGCAATGAAGATGCTTTTCAAGCAACGGATGTTCTCTTGGTTCGACAGCTATGATATTTACGATGAATATGGGAATACCCTGTTTGTGGTCAAGGGTCAGCTTTCCTGGGGGCATTGCCTGAGAATCTTTGATGCGGTGGGCTGCCCGGTTGGCTGCGTTAAAGAAAAGATATTTACATGGATGCCCCAATTTGAGCTCTACACAGGTGAGGATGATTATGTGGGGTGCCTGAGCCGAGAGCTGACGCTTTTCCGGCCCAGCTACCATATCGACTGCAATGGCTGGCGTATTGAGGGCAGCTTTTGGGAATGGGACTATGACATCCTTGCCCCCAGCAGGCATACCGTGGCGCATATCGCTAAGGAGCTTTGGAATTGGACCGATACATACACCATTGAGGTTGCCGACCCAAGAGATGCCCTCTGCGCACTGATGGTCGTGCTTGCGATCGATGCAGAGAAATGCTCGCGGTATAACCATACCTGACAGGCTGCACACAAAAAATACTCCCTTATTCTGCTGCGCACGCAGCAGGGTAGGGGAGTTTTCTGGTTCGTGAAGCAGCACGCCGGTGTATAAAGACCGTACAGAAAAAGCAGCAGCCCACTGCGGGCTGCTGCTTTGCGGTAAAAGGCGGACGGTCAGCCAGCTGTTTTTTGCTTCGCCAAAGGTGGCGGCGTCGCGGCCGGCCACCATCTGGCTGTAGACATACGGCTCGGTGCGGTGGATCTCACTGATGTCCTCAATGTATGCCGGGCAGGTCTTTTTGTAGATCTCAAACGCGCGGTCACCGTGACCGACTACAGTCTCGGCACAGCTGACCCATGGGTTGTTGTGACAGAAGATGCCTGCGTTCTCCTTGTATCCCGGGGGATAGCTGGAAATCTCGCCCAGCTCAAGGTGATACTTGGTGTAAGCGGGCTGCAACAGCACAATGCCGTACTTTGTGTCGAGCTTGTCTTTCACGCTCTGCAGGGCGGTTACGGCTTCGCCGGTGTTTACGCCGATACCTGCCATGACGCACATACCCTGCGGCTCGATGAAGATCTTGCCTTCCTCGCATTCCTCACCGCCGATCACATGGCCAAAGGCATCGTAAAAGTGGTATACCCTCGTTGATGCTGTCACATTGCTGGTCGGCTCATCGAGCAGGATCCATTCACTTCCCCGCAGGAAGGCCCTCACCAAGCCGATGCGCTGCTTTTGACGCCTTGCTGTCCGAGGCGCGCGAGTACCTGACCCGCGCCGGTGCCTGCTTTGGCACGCCGATTGAGCGGCTGGCGCAGATGAACCAGCCCGCCATCGACTTTTACCGCGACAAGGGTGTGGATTTGTACACTCAGCCGTTGGAGATCGCCCTCTGCGCCCAGCATAACAACGGCGGCATTGGCATCG
>OGGK01001114.1_pt1 | contig 20072 bp, 20 predicted proteins | sample 1571171 | NCBI WGS metagenome assembly OGGK01 (sample SAMEA2581958, study PRJEB24529) | metagenome | biome: Human gut stool | place: China | collected 2011 | reverse complement strand
AACATCCGCTTGAACTCCTGCTGGATGCGGTCGGCCTTGTCCGCCGAGATGCCGGAGATGGTGGTCAGCTGGGCCGGGTCATTCGCAATGATCTCCAGTGCCTGTGCCCCGAACTTGTCGAGGATCTTCGTGGCCGTGCGCGCTCCGATGTAGGGCAGCGAGCCGCTGGCGAGGAAGGCATAGACGGCTTCCAGATCCTTGGGCATGTCGGTCTCGCACTCCTGCGCGTGGAACTGGCGGCCATAGGTAGCGTGGTTTTCATACTTGCCGCGGCAGACGACGCTCTCGCCTGCATGCAGCTCCCCCACCACGCCGCACACCACCGTGAGGACGCCGCCGCCGGAGATCTCAAAGACGGTGTAGCCGTTGTCCGTATTTTCGTAGATGATGTCTTCGACCGTACCCTCGATCTGTTCCAGTTCCTGCTCCATCGGCTCCACCGCCCTTTCTGTGGCATAATTATAATCAGTATAATATAAAAAGAAGCGTTTTGCAATGCAGTCATCGCAAAACGCTTCTTTTGATCCTTACAGGTTTGCGTGAGGCACCAGCTTTTCCTTTTTCAGGCGGCGGTACACCACGATGTAGGCCGGGATGAGGAAGAAGCAGGCAAAGAACCAGGCCACGGGGCTGGCGATGCAGGCGGCAAAGTAACCCCACAGCGGCACGAACAGGAAGCCCACCAGCGCACGGGCGACCATCTCGGCCACCCCGGCGAACATGGCCAGGCTGGAATAGCCCAGCCCCTGAATGGTATAGCGGTAGATGATGAGGACTGCCAGCGGGATATAGAAGACGCTGTTCCAGAAAATGAAGCTCTGGGCGTTGGCCATGATCTCAGTCTGGTCGCTCTCCAAGAAGAGTCCGATGAGGGGCTTATCCGCCACGCGCAGGATGAGGAAGGACGCGATGCTGTACACCACGCCGATGCCCAGCGCGGTGTTGACGCCCCTGTTCACGCGGTTCAGGTCGTGTGCGCCCATGTTCTGGCTGGCGTAGGTGGTCATGGCCGTGCCGATGCTCTCCAGCGGGACGGCGAGGAACTGCGCCGCCTTGCCGCCGGCCGTCTGTGCTGCCACGATGTCGCTGCCCAGACCATTGACGGCACCCTGCAGCACGACGCTGCCGATGGCCGTGATGCTGCACTGCAGGCCCATGGGGATGCCCATGCTGCAGAGCTTGGCGCAGTGCGTCCTGCTGAGCTGCCCCTCTTCTCTGGACCAGCGCAGCTCCCCGTAATGTTTGAGGATATAGAGCAGACTGCCCAGACCGGCCACGGCCTGGCTGAACACGGTGGCGAACGCCGCACCGAAGGCACCCATCCGGAACACGATGATGCAGAGCAGGTCCAGCCCGATGTTCAGGAAGCTCGCCACCAGCAGGAAGTAGAGCGGGCGCTTGCTGTCGCCCAGAGCGCGCATCAGGGCGCTGGTCATATTGTACAGCAGGGTGAACGGGATGCCCACAAAAATGGTGCGGATGTAGACATCCGCCAGATCAATGATGTTGTCCGGGGTGTTGGTCCAGACCAGGATGGAACGGGTCATGGCAACCGTGACCACGGTGAGTACCGCTGCAAAGAAGAGCGACAGCCAGACGGCGTTGGCTGTGTAACGGCGCATCTCACGGTAGTCCTTCGCGCCGAACGTCCACGAAATGGGGATGGAGAAGCCGCAGGCGATGCCGTTGACGAAGCCCAGCACCAGATAGTTCAGGCCACCCACGCTGCCGACCGCCGCCAGCGCTTCCACACCGACGAACCGGCCCACGATGATGGTATCGGCCAGATTGTAGAACTGCTGAAACAGGCTGCCCAGCATCAGCGGGACCGCAAAGGCGAGGATCAGCTTGAGCGGGCTGCCCTGTGTCATATCTTTTGTCATGTCAGTGCCCTCCTTTGGGGGTCATCAAAAGCAACAAAACCGATTTTTTGCCGACAAAAACGCCCTGCCGGAAAAGGGGCAGGACGTTGTGGTTTTCACGAATGTGATTATATCAGATTGCGGTAATTTTTCAAGAGTCTCCTTTTGATAAGCTTCAACAAAGATTCTTCGTAAAAATTAGTGATTCTGCTCATATCTCAGCGAGTCAGCTGACGGTAGACCCGGACAGCATCTTCGATATGGTAAGGCTCGGTGCCGTGGTTCCCCTGCGCACCCGCCGTGACGAGGATGTACCGTTTTCCCTTTACCTGTGCGGCACTGGCCAGACAAAGCCCCGCCGCGCTGGTGTAGCCGGTTTTGCCGCCCAAGAACTGCCCCCTCCACAGGGAGACATCGCCCAGCTCTGCCCAGAAAGTGCTCGTTATTGTAAAGCCCTCCGGATGCAGGTCCGTCGCCGGGACGGCGTAGCGCCCGGCGCTCAGGATGGCACGGAAGGTCTCGTTCTGCATCGCAGCCCGCAGCAGCCGGGCCATATCCCGCACGGTGGAGACATGCTCCGGGTCGTGCAGGCCGGTGGGGTTGCAGAAGTGGGTGGAACGCATCCCCAGCTCTGCCGCCTTTTGGTTCATCAACTCCACAAAGGCTTCCTCCGAACCGCTCACTTCCCGCGCCAGCGCCTCGCAGCACTCCGCGCCGGAGGGCAGGAGCGCACCGTATAGCAGGTCCCGCACGGTGGCCGTCTCACCGGGCCGAAACCCCGCCATCGATGCGCCCTCGGCCCGCATTTCCGGGAAGATGTCCTCCGGCAACGTCACCGGCTGTTCCAGGTCTGGGTTTGCCTCAAGGGCCAAAAGGGCCGTCATCACTTTGGTCATCGAGGCCGGGTAGATGCTCACATCCGCCTCTTTTTCTGCCACTGCCTCTCCGCTGTCGGCATCCACCAGAATGGCATACGGGCTGACTAGCCCCTCCAGATGGACCGTCTGGGGCCATATCAGCAACAGTGCCAGCAGAGCCAGCAAGATCAAAAACAGACACCGCCGTGCCCGGCGGTTCCGCACAGAACGCTTCCGTTTCATCGAGTTCCACATCCTTTCACTCCATAAAACGGTCGTCCGGGCGATTTTCCTGCATGGAGTGCAAAACTGCCCCCGGAAAGGCAACCTCTCCGGGGGCAGATGTGGTCATTCTTTTATGATCTTGTCCAGCATATCTTTCAGCGGCAGGTCGATGCCCTGTGCGGCGTATATCGTTGCGATCATCAGCTCATCGGCATCCACACAGGAAAAATCCAGCCGATAGCCTGCGTTCTGCGCCAGCTGGGCCAGAAACACACGCTGCGTCCGCCCATTCCCTTCCCGGAACGGATGCAGCTCATTGGTCCGTTCATAGAGGTCCAGAAGCTCCTCTGCAAAACGTTCCCGCGAAAGACCGCAGAAGAAGTGTTCTTTTTTTACCCGTGCAAAAACCGCCTCGCCAACGCGCGGCAGTTCTTCTGCCGGGCAGAACTGCGTCCCCTTCTTGGAGATATTGACGGTCCGCATCTGCCCCGCCCAATCATACAGCTCCTCAAACAGATGCTTATGGATCGCTCTGTAATGCGCAAGATCAAAGGTGTCACACAAGGGTGCCTCTTCCCACTGGATCGCCTTTGCCGTCACAAGCGCAGCCTCGACCGCATCCAGCTCGCTCTGACTGCGCAGATCGAATTTGTTGACCAGAACCGTTGTTCCCGGATAGCAGCCGCTTTCCGTTGCATCAATGGTATATCCCATGGTTCACCTCCGGGCTGGCCGGTCCTGCCCACGCTGCCGGTTCAGGATCTCCTGCACAAGGGTCGCCGTATCGATTCGTCCTTCCAGATAGCGCACACAATCGCGCTCCGTCTGTTTGGAGACTGGAATCCCCTCCATCCGCGCAGACGCCACCGCATTGCGCATAGCCTGTTCTCGTTTTGTCGTCATACCGGAAATCCCTCCTTCCTGTTCGAATCTATTATAGCAAAACTGCCCCCGGAAAGGCAACCTCTCCGGGGGCAGATGTGGTCATTCAGAATAGTGGGCGAGGAACTGCTTTGTGCGCTCCTCCTGGGGGTGGTCGATGAGCTCTTTGGCGGGGCCTTCCTCCACGACCACGCCGCCATCCATGAAGAGGATGCGGTCCGCCACGTCGCGGGCAAAGTGCATCTCGTGGGTGACGATGATCATGGTCGTCTTGCGGTCGGCAAGGTCGCGCAGGACGCGCAGCACCTCGCCGGTCAGCTCCGGGTCGAGGGCCGAGGTCGGCTCGTCGAAGCAGAGGATGTCCGGGTGCAGGGCCAGCGCACGGGCAATGGCCACGCGCTGCTGCTGGCCGCCGGACAGCTGGTGCGGATAGTGTCCGGCCCGCTCCGACAGACCCATCTGGGCCAGAAGCTCCTTTGCCTGCTGCTCCAGCTCGGCGTGGATGGCCTTTTTGCGGGCCTTGTAATCCGGGCGCTCTTTGGCCAGCAGCTCGCCCGCCAGCATAACGTTCTGCAGCGCGGTGTACTGCGGGAAAAGGTTGAAGTTCTGGAACACCAGACCAAAGTGGAGACGCTTCTTGCGCACTTCACTCTCCCGCTGGGTGGCGGGGTCGGCGGCGTCCCACATGGTCTCGCCGTTCACCTTGATGACGCCGGTGTCCGGCCGTTCCAGAAAATTCAGGCAGCGCAGCAGGGTCGTCTTGCCGGAACCCGACGAACCGATGATGGCCAGCGCCTCGCCCTGCTCCAGAGTGAGCGAAATGTCCTTGAGGACGTGGGTGTCCCCGAAATTTTTCCCGATGCCGGAGGCTTCGAGCAATGCCATAATTGAACCCCTCCCTTAGCAGCGGAAATAATCGAGCTTTTTCTCAAGCCAGTTGAACAGAACGGTCAGCACACCGACGAAGACCAGGAAGAAGATGGCCGTGGAGAACAGCGGCCAGATCAGGCCCTTTGCGCTGTATTCCTTGGCCATCATGATGATCTCCTTGTTGGCGATGGTATTCGCCAGCGAGGTATCCTTGACCAGCGTGATGATCTCGTTGCCCATCGGGGGCAGGATGCGCTTGATGACCTGCAGCAGCGTGACTTGGAAGAAGATCTGCGTCTTCGTCATGCCCAGCACCTCCCCGGCCTCGGTCTGACCTTTGGGCACTGCCTCGATGCCGCCGCGGTAGATCTCCGAGAAGTAGCAGGCATAGTTGATGGCAAACGCCACCACGGCTGCCACCATCCGCCCGCCGGAGCCGGAGGGCCAGGGGTTGCTCATCCCCAGCAGACCGGGGCCAAGGTAGATGACGATGATCTGCAGCATCAGCGGGGTGCCGCGGATGATCCAGACGAAGGTCTTGACCGCGGCGCTCAGCGGCTTGCAGCGGCTCATGGAGCCAAACGACACCACAAGGCCCAGCGGCAGCGCGAACAGCAGCGTCAGGGCAAACAGCTCACAGTTGAGCAGGAATGCGCCGGATAGGCGCCCAAGAATCACAGACACAAAAACACACCCATCAATTTTTTGTACTTCCAACAGGAGACCGCCCCGGAACGGAGCGGCTTTCTGCATTGCAGTCTACGATCAGTCGGCCAGCGCCAGCTCGTACTTTTCGGCCAGGGCGCTCAGGGTACCGTCGGCCTTCAGCGCATCAAACGCTTCATCGACGGCCGCTGCGGCATCGCTGCCCTTGCGGAAGGCCACGCCGTACTCCTCGGCGTTCAGCTCATCGACGATCTTCAGGTCTGCGTAGTCGGTGCCCTCACCAATCATCGCGCTGGCCAGGGTCAGGTCCAGCACAGCGGCATCTGCGGTACCGGCGGCCACCTCCATCAGGCAGTCGGTCTGGACGCTCTTGGAGATGTAATCGGCCTGCGACAGGCTTGCATCGTCTGCAATGGCCGATTCACCGGCGGAACCGGCTTCTGCGACCACAGTCTTGCCCACGAGGTCCGCCGTAGAGGTGTACTCCGTGCCATCCTTCACGACCACGACCTGTGCGTTCTTGGCGTAGGGCTTGGTGGTGGCGGTGTTCTCCTTGATCTCATCGGTCAGGGTCAGGCCGTTCCAGATGCAGTCGATGCTCTTGGCGTCCAGCTCGACCACCTTGGTGTCCCAGTTGATCTCCACGAACTCCGGCTCCACGCCCAGCTTTTCGCAGACGGCGGTGGCCAGCTCGGTATCAAAACCGGTGAAGTTGCCCTCGTCATCGGTATAGTTCATCGGTGCATACACCGTGTAGCCGATGACCATCTTGCCCTTGCCCTGGATATAGGCCAGGTCGCTGTCGGCCAAAGCGGATGCAGCAGAGCCTGCCGCAGAGCCGGAAGCCGAAGCAGCCGTAGACGTGGATGCGGCCCCGCCGCAGGCTGCCAGGCTGAGTGCCATCGCACCCGCCACAAACATCGAAAGGAATCGTTTCATTCTCATCCCAAAGTCCTCCTCCAACGCCCTTGTTTTATCACTTTACCGTGATAAAGAGCTAAACTGTGCATCTAGGATACCGCATTTGGCACGATTTTGCAAGGGGGAAGGCCGATTTTTCGCACAATGCCGGAATGCGTTCTCTTTCCGGTGTGCTTTCTGTGCGAATCGCGCAAACAAAAAGAGCCTTTCCCTTTCGGAAAAAGCTCTTGTGAAGTGCTTTGCAGCGTTATTTGGTTCGCATCGCGTCCAGCGCGGCCTTTTGGAGGTCGGTCACCGAGATGGTGCACAGCGCCATCAGGTCTGCGTCCGAGCCGTCTGCCGGGATGGCAGCGACCTCCGCACGGGTCTTTCCTTTGAGGTAGCCGCAAAAGCCCTCGCTGTGCTCGTACCACTCCTTATTTAAGGAGGAAGCACCCCGCATCCCGTAGCGGTCGCCCTGTTCCAGCTTGGTCTCCACCTTGTCCGGCGCAGTGATGCCGCCATCGGCCGCCACCGTCAGGGCCGGTTCGGCCATGTCTGCCACGGCGCTGGTCACACGGCCCTCGGCGTCCAGCGTCAGGGCCACAAGGCTGATGTCGATTTCCGCGTTGACGTCCCGGTCATCGGTGGCGGTCACATCCGAAGAGGCATTCACCGCCTCCACGCCCAGCGACACCCGGTCGCCTTTGGCCGCGCCCAGCCCCCTGGCATTGGAGCAAGCCTTGACCACCGCATCCCGATAGCGGTCCACCGCAATGGTGCAGTCGGCCAGCAGGTCAGCGTCCGTGGGCTTGCCATCGTTGTCCAGTTTCAGCAGGGACACCTGCTCCGGCGTCCTGCCGGTCAGGTAGTCCGCGAAGGCATCCGCCTGCTCCGCCCAGCCCTTTTTCAGCGAAGAGGCCTCTGCCAGCGGGTAGTCCACCCCTTTCTGCCGCTTGGTCCGGTAATCCGTGGGCAGGTGCACCGCGCCGGTGCCGTCGGCCCCGATGGTCGTTTCCAGCTCATCCAATTCCACGTCTGCGATCTTGCCGTCGCCGTCCAGCAGCACCGCCGCAGCCGCCAGCCGGATGCTCCCGGTGCGGTCTTCATCTTCCGTTTCCACGACGACACCGAGGCCGGTCTTCCAGGCGGCAGTCGTCTGCGAGGCCGCGCCGCTCCCGCTCATGCTTCCAGAGCCGGACGACCCGGCGTTCGGTTTCCCGCAGGCAGCCAGCAGAAGGGCTGCTGCCAGCACACAGCCCCAAAGAGCCTTGCTTTTTCTCATAGATACGCTCCCTTTCCCGATGGGTTTGGAAGTAGTATATCCGGCAGGGCCATTCTTATGCGTCAGCGGGTTTTACAGCAGCGGGCTCAGCAGCCGCAGGACGCTGTCCAGCAGGGTGCCCGGCAGAGAAGTCCGGCAGTCGGAAAGCTGCACCTCCCGGCACTGCGGCAGAGTGGCCAGCACATCCTCCCGCAGGGCGATGACCTGACTGTTGCTGTAAAGCAGCGCCCCGCACTCAAAGTGCAAAAACAAACTGCGGTAATCCATGTTGATGCTGCCCACCACGGCCAGATGGTCGTCACTGACGTAGCATTTTGCATGGAGGAAGCCGGGGGTGTACTCGTAAATGCGGACGCCCGCCCGGAGGAGCGGCACATAGTAGGACCGGCTCAGCCGGAACACCAGCTTCTTATCCGGGATGCCCGGCAGGACCAGCCGGACATCCACGCCGCGTTTGGCGGCGGTCTTCAGGGCATCCAGCATCTCCTCACCCACAGCAAGATAGGGCGTGTAGAGATACACATACCGCTGCGCCTGGGCCAGGATGTTCAGGTAGACCGTCTCGGCCAGCGGCTCTTCGTCCAGCGGGCTGTCGGTGTAGGGCTGAACGACGCCGTCCGATCCCTTCGGCAAACGGGTCGGCGCAAAGGGTGCGTAGTCCGTCTCCTGCGGGCGGAAGGCGTTCCAGCAGTTGAGGAAGATGACGGTAAAATTCCAGACCGCCGCCCCTTCCAACCGGATGGCGGCGTCCTTCCAGTAGCCGAAGCGCTGCTCGGCGTTGATATATTCGTCCGCGAGGTTCACGCCGCCGGTGTAGGCCACATTGCCGTCGATGACCACGATCTTCCGGTGGTCGCGGTGGTTCATCACCAGCGACACCAGCGGCACCACAGGATTGAACGGGATGCAGCGGATATGGCTGCGCTCCATCCGGATGACGAAGTCGCTGGGCAGGCCCAGCAGACTGCCGAAATCGTCGTAGATCAGCCGCACGTCCACGCCCTTGGCGGCTTTCCGCTTGAGGATGGCCTCAATGCCGTCCCACATCGTGCCCGACTTTACAATGAAGAATTCGAGAAAGATAAATTTTTCCGCCCGTTTCAGGTCTTCCAGAAGCCTGGGGTACATGGCCTCGCCGCAGGGGAAATAGTGCGCGGCGGTGTGCTTCCACGCCGGGTAGGGGCCGTAGGTCTCCACGTAATGGCTCAGGTTTTTCTCCACGCGGTCCAGCATGTCGGTCTGGTCCGGCCGGGGCGCAAGGTCGGCCGTGTGGGCCTGCTCCACCTTCCGCATCCGGGTGCGGAGCCCCTTGGCCGGGGCCTTGTTGCCAAAGGCCAGATACAGCGCCCCGCCCAGCAGCGGCAGCAGGCCGATGAGGACGATCCAGCCGATCTTATAGGCACTGTTTTCGTCCTTCCGGACGAGGTAGAGCACGATGACGATGCTCAGCGCCTTGAGCAGGCCGTTCAGCCAGACCCGGCCCGTCGTAAAGGCCCAGAACGCCCAGAGCAGCCACAGCACCTGCAATGCCACCAGCACGATGGTGATGGTGGCACGGTTGAGGATGCGGCTGAAAAATTTAACGATCGGCAGTCTGAACACGCTGTACCTCCCCCGCCGCTGTGCGGCCCTTTAAGATGGAGTTAGTATAGCGCGGTCCGGGTGATTTTTCAAGCCTCTCCGTCCTCGTATCCGATCAGAAGGCCGCCCAGCTCGGCGTAGTAGCTGCACAGGCCGCCGCACTCCGTCACCACGACTTTGGCCCCCTCAAAGACGGCCTCGATCATGTGCTTCAGGCGCTCGGCAGCGGCAGGGTTGCCGCAGTGGGAGATGTTCACCTTGCCGTTGGTGTAGCCGTGCTCCTTGAGCTCCAGCACGATGCGCTCCAATGCGCCGTGCTCGCCGCGCGTTTTGCAGATCACGTCCAGCTCACCGGCCTCACTGGCCTGCCCGATGACCCGGATGCCCAGCATCCGCGCCACTGCCGCCACAGCGGGCTTCACGCGGCCATTGCGGGCCAGGTTGGCCAGCGATTCCAGCGAGAAGAGCAGATGGGTGTGCTTATGGTAGCGCAGCATCTCTTCACAGATGGTGTCGAACTCCTCGCCGGCAGCCAGCTCATCCCGCAGATGCTCAGCCAGCAGGACCTGCTCCGGGCCGGTGGACAGGCTGTCCAGCACAAAGACCCTCTTGCCGGGGTTCTCCTGCTGGTATTCCTCCGCCGCCAGCTGGGCCGCATTGCAGCTGCCCGACAGCGTACCGGTGATGGTGATGGCGTACACCTCATCGGCTCCCTCGTAAGCAGCCAGCCAGTCGCCGACGTTGGGGCAGGACGTCGAGGTCTTTCCTTTATAGGTGCGCAGGGTCGTGGCCATACCCACCGCATCCAGCGTGCCGTCATCGTGGTATTCCTCGTGATCGGTGATGATCTTCAGGGGCACACAGGCAAAATCCACGCCATCCAGTGCATACAGGCTTGCGGCAGAATCCACAACGATCCGGGTCTTCATAAGCAGTATCTCCATTCCAGCGGCAAAATCCGCCGCATTTTTTCATGTTGTCGAAGCTATGATATCAGTTTTTCAAAAACCTGTCAACCGTTTCTGTGAAATCTTCAAAAAGTTTTCATAAGACGGTTGACCCTGTCGAAAAAATACGCTATACTATCCGCATGAACAATGAATCCAACCGCCGCATAGCGGCCTGTGCCGTGGATTTTGCCCTGCCGCGGTACGCAGAACTGCCTTCCGTCGGGCTGTATCTCGACCAGACCGTCCAGTACGTCAACGGGTATTTTCGTGCATTTCCGGGGGTGGAGCTCACAGCTTCCATGGTGAGCAACTACGTCAAGAAAGGGATCATCGGCCACCCCATCAAGAAAAAATACACCCGTGAGCAACTGGCCGGCCTGATCTACATCGTCGTCTCCAAAACGGTGCTCTCGATGGAAAACATCGACACCCTCTTCAAAATGCAGCGCCAGCACTACTCTGCCGCGCAGGCCTACGACTATTTCTGCGAGGAAGTGGAAAACTGCCTGCCCTATGTGTTCGGCCTGACCCACACCATCCGGGACTTGGCCGAGGACGCCGGAGAGGAGAAGCTGCTGCTCCGCAGCACCATCATCGCCGCCGTCAACAAGATGTTTCTTGACTGCGCATTTGCCGTCATGCACCAGGAGCAGGCTCTCTGGCCGGACATCCTGGCGGATCTGGCGTAAGACATGCAAACGAAAAAGCCACGCTTTCGCGTGGCTTTTTTGCTTATCGGTAAGATTCAGGTGTCCTGCAATTCCCCGCGGCTGGCGGCCTTGAGGTATGCAAAGATGAAGCCGTCGAGGTCGCCGTCCATAACAGCGTCCACGTTGCCGGTCTCGTAGTTGGTGCGATGGTCCTTGACCATGGTGTAGGGCATGAAGACGTAGCTGCGGATCTGGTGGCCCCAGGCGATCTCGTTCTGGACGCCCTTGATGTCCTCGATCTTGTCCATGTGCTGCTGCTGGGCAATCTGATACAGCTTCGCCTTCAGCATTTCCATGGCGTAGTCGCGGTTCTGGAACTGGCTGCGCTGGGTCTGGCAGCTGACCACGATGCCGGTGGGCTTGTGGATCAGACGGACAGCCGAAGAGGTCTTGTTGATGTGCTGGCCGCCGGCACCGGAGGAACGGTAGACCTGCATCTCGATGTCTTCGGGGCGGATGTCCACCTGGATGGTGTTGTCCAGCTCCGGCATGACTTCCAGCGAGGCAAAGCTCGTCTGGCGGCGGGCATTGGCGTCAAACGGAGAGACGCGGACCAGGCGGTGCACGCCGTTCTCGCTCTTGAGCAGGCCGTAGGCGTTGGCGCCCTTGACCATCATCGAAGCACTCTTCAGACCGGCTTCATCGCCGTCCTGATAGTCCAGCACTTCCACGGTCATGCCGTGGGCAGCGGCCCAGCGGTTGTACATCCGGTAGAGCATCTCGGCCCAGTCCTGCGCCTCGGTGCCGCCGGTACCGGCATGGAAGGTCAGGATGGCGTTGCTGTGGTCGTACTCGCCGTTCAGCATGGTCATGAGCTGCAGCTCATCCACCGCCTTCTCCACGGTGTTGACCGCCTCTTCGGCTTCGGGGATCAGTTCCGGGTCGTACTCCTCGTCCAGCATTTCCAGCATGGTCTCGGCGTCATCGTACAGGCCCTGCAGCTTTTCAAAGCGGTTCAGCTTGCCGCGCAGGTCGCCCACCTCGTCGAACACCTTCTTGCTCAGCTCGGCATCGTCATAGAAGCCGGGGCGGGACATGGTGTGCTCCAGCTCCTGCACACGCTTGCGGGAGGCCTCGATGGCGAGGGCCTCTTCCAGGTCCTTCACCGCTGTGCCGTATTCGGCCAGCTTCACTTTCAGTTCTTCAGTCGTGATCATTCTCAATATCCTCTCAAAAATAAGAAGTATCGCCCTTATTTCTCATGGGTCCATCGCGCTTTGCATTCTGGCAAACACAAAAGCCGGCCGCCAGGGGTTCTCCCTGCGGGAGAGCTGGCATCGCGCAGCGATGGCTGAGAGGGCTACAAAAAGATACAGTTTATACACAGATACTTCATTAGTATACCGGGAATCCGTGATAAAGTAAAGAGGAAAAATCACCATCATGCTGGAAATTTGAAGATTTTCACCTTTTCTTTTCTCCGGGATGGGAGTATAATAGCATCAAGTACCATTTATGGGAGGAAGTTATGCCAAAATATTATGGCTGCCCCTGCGAGGGCTGCGGCAAGCCGCTGACGCTGCAGGACGATATCGTCGTCTGCCCCGACTGCGGCGCACCGTACCACCGGGATTGTTATGAAAAACTGGGCCGCTGCATCCACAGCCCGGCTCATGCCGCCGGATACGAATGGAAGTTCCCGTATCAGGAATCCGAGCTGTGCACCTGCCCTGCCTGCGGCGAGCGCACCCTGCGCAGCGAGGACCACTGCCGCTGCTGCGGTGCCGTGCTGCCGCCGGAAGGCGCCGAAGAGCCTGCCGACCGCACGGCCGGCCCCGGCGAGGGCAATTTTGATTATTCCAGCCTGTACCGCCAGTATCAGGAGACCGGCTCCATGCCCCAGGACCCCATGCGGCAGGCCTATGAGGCCGCCTTTGGCAAGGACGAGATGCTGGACGGCATCCCCTGCAAGGACTGGGCCAGCTACATCGGCCCTGCGTCCCCCGCCTATCTGAGCACCTACTGCCGGATGCAGCTGGCGCACAGCAAGATCTCCATGAGTTTTTCGGCACTGCTGTTCGGGCCGTTCTATTTCTTTTACCGCAAGGCATGGAAGCCCGCGTTCGGCTTCCTGGCAGCCGAACTGCTGCTGGCCGTACCCACCCTGCTGCAGCTGATGCAGCTCACCGGCAGCACCATGGCCCCCGCTCTGAGCGATTCCACGATGGTCATGCTGGCCCGTCTGTGCTCGGCCCTGAGCTTTTTGCTCATGGTCGTGCGCGGCATGTACGGCAAGTGGCTCTACCGCAAGAGCGCGGCAGACCGCATCCGGAAGATCCGCTCCGAATTCCCGGATGAAGCCCAGCGCAAGGCCGTTCTGGCCGCACAGGGCGGCGTCAGCTTTGCGGCGGTGTTCGGCTGCTTTTTGCTGCTGATGGTCATCGGCAGCGCCAGCACCCTGCTGCTGGGCCCCAATGTGGACGCCCTGCTCAATCTGGTCTACGGCTGATGCACCCAGCCTGCGATAGTTTTGCGAAGGAGTTCTGAATCATGAAAAAAGTTACGAAAGCTGTCATCCCTGCTGCGGGCCTTGGCACCCGTGTGCTGCCCGCCACCAAGGCCATGCCCAAAGGGATGCTGCCCCTTGTGGACAAGCCCGCCATCCAGTATCTGGTGGAAGAGGCCGTCCGTTCCGGCATCACCGACATCCTCATCATTCTGGGCCGCAACCAGAGCATCATCGAAGACCACTTCGACCGCAGCCCGGAGCTGGAAGAGAAGCTGGCCGCACCCGGCAAGGAGAAGATGCTGGAGGAGTGCCTGGGCATCTCCAACCTGGCCAACATCTACTTCGTCCGCCAGAAGCAGACCCTGGGCCTGGGCCACGCCGTGAGCATGGCAAAAGCTTTTACCGGCGACGACCCCTTCGTGGTCATCTATGGCGATGACGTCATCTGGGGCGAAGACCCGGTCTGCGCCCAGCTCATCCGCGCCTACGAAGAGTTCGGCCGTCCGGCCGCAGGCGTCTCCGCTGTGCCCTGGGCCGATGTGAGCCGCTATTGCAGCCTGAAGACCACCCCCATCCACGACAACTACTTCTTCGTGGATGACATGATCGAAAAGCCCAAGAAGGGCCAGGAGTTCAGCAACTACTCCATCCTGGGCCGCGTCCTGCTGACCCCGGAGATCTACGACATCCTTGCCCGCACCAAACCCGGTGCCGGCGGCGAGATCCAGCTGACCGACGCCATGGCCGAATTCGCCCGCAATTATGGCGGCATGACTGCAGTGGAGTTCACCGGCAAGCACTACGACATGGGCAACAAGCTCAAGATCGCCGAGGCACAGGTGGAGCTGTCGCTCCAGCACCCGGAGATCGGCGAGGCCTTCCGCGCTTATCTGAAAGAATTCTGCAAGACGCTGTAACGCATCTGCACAAAAGATCCCCTTCCGCATGGTCCTGCCGCGCGGAAGGGGATCTTTTGTTTTACCGGCTCCTGTGCCGGGAGGTCTTTTCAAATTTCAGGCCCGGCTTTGCCCCGGACGCCTTGCGGCGTTTTTGGGGGCGCAGGGCGTAGAAATAGCCGAACCCCGTGCCGCAGATGCCGCCCACGATGTGCATGAAGTTTGCGACATTGTCATGCACGAAGACGATATCGTACACCTGCTGGCCCAGATACAGCGCCGCCACCAGCAGCATCGTGACCGGGATGCCGCCCGAAAAGCCGGACAGCGACGCCAGCATGATGAGCATGAACACGATGCCGGAAGCGCCCAGCAGGGCCGTGCGGGGGAAGAGCGCGCATTGCAGCACACCGGACACCAGCGCCGTGAAGACGATGCCCTCCAGCAGCGGGATGCTGCCGTATTTTTCCTCCATCGGTGGGCCGATGACGAGGAGCAGGAGCATATTGTTCAGGAAATGATCCCAGCTGGCATGGCCCAGCACATGGCCGAACAGCCGGACATAGAACAGCGGGTCTTTGAACGAGGAGCGGTAGACGCAGAACAGGTGCATGGTCGTCCAGCCATTCGTCCACTGGCCCAGAAAGAGCACCAGCAGCGACAGCAGAAAAAAGGTGAGGATCACCGGGGAATTGTATTGCAGCTGCAACGTAAATTTAGCACGTTTCGTAATGGCTTCATCCTTTCGCGGCCCGCGGAGGCCGGGCATTTTTTACTTCCGGCAGGGTCGGCACCCTGCATTTCCGTTCGTTTCCTCTTTGCCGAATGTTTGAGAAAAGCGTTTTCAGTATATCATGTTTTTCCGTTCCCGAAAAGCCCCGTCCCGGCATTTTTTGCGTCCGGGCAGGCAGCATTTTTTTGCCCGGCCTCTGTGCACTGCGCATTGACAACGCTCCGCAACTCCGCTACACTATTGATATCGAATATCCCGGCATCTGCGGGGCAGAAGATCCCCCGCAAAAACGAAAGAAGGTCTCCCTTTTGGCAACGGAAGCAAAGCTCCGGCAGCTGGCAGAAAGCGGCTGCCCGGTCTACTATTTTTATTCCAGCGAGCGGTATCTGGTGCGGCAGGCCGTGGCGGCTGCCGTGCGGCTGCTCTCGGCCGACAGCGACGAAGAAGCCACCGTGCTGGACGGTGCCGCCCCGGAGCTGGAACAGCTCATCATGGCGGCGGGCACCATCTCATTTTTCGGCACCCGGCGCGTGGTGGTCCTGCCCGAACTGGACCCCGCCGCCTATGGCGACAAAGACCTGGATGCGCTGTGCGAAACGCTTTCCAGCCTCGAAAATGCCGTCGTCGTGCTGGGCAGTGTGTTTCCTTTGGAGCGCGGCAAGCTCAAGACCGGCAAGCGGGCGCAGAAGCTCACCGCTGCCTGCAAAAAGCTCGGCTATGCCGAAGAGCTGGCCAAACCCAAACCCTACGAGCTCAAGGTGATGATGATCGAGCGGGCCAAAGCGCAGGGTGCTACCCTGCCCGAAGGCGCCGCCACCGCCCTGCTGGAGCGCTGCGGCGAGGACCCCTTCCTGCTGGAAAACGAGGTGGACAAGCTCTGCGCCCTCTCCGGCTACCAGACCGTCACTGCGGCCATGGTGGCTGAGATGGGCACCGTGAGCCTGGAGGCTGATGTCTTCGAGATGACCCGGATGATCACGGCCAAAAACGCCACCGGGGCCTGCAAAAAATTACAGGCTCTGCTCCGGCTGCAGCAGGAGCCCATCGCCATCACGGCGGCACTCATCGGCAGCTATGTGGACCTCTACCGGGTCAAGCTGGGCAGCACCAGACGCAAGAGCTACAGCACCGTTTTCAAGGAGTTCGGCTACAAGGGCAGCGATTACCGGCTCAAGCGCTCGGCCGAGACCGCCAGCCACTACACCCTCGGCCAGCTGGAAGCCTGTTTGCAGGTCCTGCTGGATCTGGACAGATCATTGAAAAGCCAGCCTGTGGACGCAGAGGTGCTGTTGGAAGCGGCCCTCTGCCGTCTGGCGCTGGCGGGGAGCGGACGATGAGCGAACGAGAACTTCTCCACACCGACCGGGTGCTGGTGGTGGAAGGCAAATACGATGCGGCACGCCTTTCCCACCTGACGGACGCGCTGATCCTTCTAACCGACGGATTCGGCATTTATAAGGATAAAAAGCGCCAGCAGCTGTTCAAGACGCTGGCAAAGAAAAACGGGCTCATCCTGTTCACGGATTCGGACGCCGCCGGGTTCCGCATCCGCACCTACATCACCAATCTGGTGGGGGCCGAACACGTGGTGCAGGCCTATGTGCCCGCCATCCACGGCAAGGAAAAGCGGAAGCCACAGCCCGGCAAAGAGGGTCTGCTCGGCGTGGAGGGCGTGGACGACGCCATCGTGCTGCAGGCGCTCAAAGATGCCCTCGGTGCCGAGGCAGGCGCAGCTGCCCCCCGCCCGGAGGGCCGGGCCATCACCTATGCCGACCTCTACGATTGGGGGCTCTCCGGCACACCGGGCAGCGCCGAGCGGAAATATGCGTTGCTCAACGCCCTGGGCCTGCCGCCCCGCCTCTCGAAAAAGGAACTGGTGGAGGCGCTGAACCGCCTGTACCGGTTTGAGGAACTGGATGCGTTCCAGGCGGCGTTTTTTGCTTCGGTGTGAAAGCACTCCGCGATGAAGGTCAAAATTTTTACCGGCATCCGCCCCACCCTTCCCGCAGCAGTTCCAGTGCGTGGGTCTCCAGGCGGGAAACATAGCTCCGGCTGATCTGCAGCAGCTTTGCGGTTTCCAGCTGGGTCAGCGGCGGTTGACCGGCCAGGCCATACCGCAGCAGGATCAGCTTCCGTTCCCGCGCCGGCAGCCCTTCGATGAGCTGCCGCAGCCGCCGGGCCTCGTCCTGCTGCTCACAGCTGTCCTCCATGCAGAAGCCGTCCTGTAGCACGTCCGAGAGGGTCAGTGCCGTGTCGTCCTTGCCCGCCTCCAGCGTTTCCTGCAACGACACGGTGGTCCCGCTTTTCCGCTCCCTCCGGAAGTGCATCCGAAGTTCATTTTCAATGCAGCGGCTCGCATAGGTCGAGAACCGTGCCTTCCGGGTAGAGTCGAAGGTGTCCACCGCCTTCATCAGGCCGATGGTCCCGATGGAGATCAGGTCTTCCTGGTCACTGGGCTGGGCGTAGTATTTTTTCGCCACATGCACCACCAGCCGCAGATTGTGCCGGATGAGCGTTTCCCGCGCCGTGGGGTCGCCCGCCCGCAGGGCCGCAAAGGTCTCGACCTCTCAGTTTCAGCTTACAACAAAAAATGAGATAGGCTCCCTTTCGGGGAAGTCTATCTCATTTTGATCTTGTCAATATCAGTTGACAGATATTGGCTCTTTGCGTTCCCTGTGTCAACTTTTCAAAAGACAACACCACTTTTCAACGGCCCGGTTCCATGTTACAATAAGAAAAAACGAAATCGGGTGATCTTTTGGAATTTTATGGCACCATCGGCCCCGCCTGTGCCCAGCCGGAGACCTTGCAGCGCATGGTGGAAGCTGGCATGACGGGCATCCGCATGAACCTTTCCCACGGGCCCCTTTCGGCCCACAAAGACTGGCTGGACATGATCCACGCCGTGGGCATCCCCCAGCTGCTCATCGACCTGCAGGGGCCGGAGCTGCGCATCGGCACACTGACCCAGCCCCTTGTGCTGGAACCGGGGCAGAGCCTCCGGCTGGGGCAAGGGGGTGTTCCCTGCCCGGCGGCGCTGGTGCAGGCGGCCCGGCCGGGCCAGAACCTCCTGCTGGACGACGGCAGGCTCCTTGTGCAGGTTGCCGGAGCCGACGGCGCGGCCCTGCAGTGTACCGTGGTGCGGGGCGGCACTCTGCAAAGCCGCAAAAGCCTTGCGGCACCGGGGCTGGCGGTAGCCTCCCCCACGTTGACGGAGGCAGACCTGCAAAACCTGCAGCTGGCGGGAGCCTGCGGCGTTACCGGGGTGATGCTGCCCTTCGTGCGGGGGGCCGAGGACATCCGCACCCTGCGCCGGGCGCTGGAACAGGCCGGGGCCGGGCAGATCCGCATTTTTGCCAAGATCGAGAACCTTGCGGGGGTGCAGGCCCTGCCGGAGTTCCTGCCTCTTGTGGATGAAGTGGTCATTGCCCGCGGGGACCTCGGCAACGCCATGCCCCTGTGGGAACTGCCCCGGTGCCAGAAACAGCTTTCGGCGGTCTGCCGGTCTGCCGGGGTGCCCTTTATGGTGGTGACCCAGATGCTGGACAGTATGTGCAGCCGGGCGGTACCCACCCGCGCCGAGGTCAGCGACATCTACAACGCCGTGTCAGACGGTGCCTCCAGCGTGATGCTCACCGGGGAGACTGCCGCGGGGCAATACCCGGTGGAGGCCATGGAGTATCTTGTGCGCACTGCCCGCACTGCCTTGGAATAACCAGGATGAACCGCTCGTTTTCTACGGTGGTTCCTGCAAAGATCATACCGCATTCGCCACCAGGGTGGCAATGAGCCAGCCGCCTGCTCTTTACACAAACGGATTGTAGAACCGCCCGAACCGGATGGTCACGGTGAGGCTGAGGAACAGCAGGAGCACCCCGACACCCAGCGCGATGAGATCGCAGCGGACGAAAGGCCGCTGGGTGTACCAGGTGCGCTTGTTCTTTTTGCCAAAGCCGCGCAGCTCCATCGCGTTGGAGATGGTGTCGATGCGGTTCAGGCTGGTCAGGATGAGCGGCAGCAGGATGTTGACGGAGTTTTTGAGCCGCTTGAAGAAGGGTTCCTTTCTGCCAAGCTCCACGCCGCGGGCCTGCTGGGCCTGGCTGATGCTGTGGTAGTCGCGCTGGATGTCCGGAATGTACCGCAGCGCAATGGCCACCGAGTAGCCCACCTTGTACGAAATGCCGATGCTGTTCAGGCTGGCCGCAAACTCGCTGGGGTCGGTGGCCGAGATGAACAGGATGGCCACGGGCAGGGCCACGAAATACTTGAGCGAGATGTTGCACAGATAGAACAGCTGCTCGGCCGTCAGGTCATACCGCCAGAACAGGTGGCAGAGCACCGTGCGGGTGCCGTACAGCGTCGTGCCCTGGTCGGGGTCGAACAGGAAGATGAACAGGTTGTTCAGCAGCAGGAACACCAGCATGAACACCAGCATGAACCGCACCTCGCGGAACCTGATCCGGCTCAGCTTGAACGCGGCTAGGCTGACCGCCAGCAGCACCAGCAGAACCCAGGTGTTGTAGGTGATCATGCTGGCAAAGGTGAACAGCAGAAAGAACGCCAGCTTGGTGGTGCCGGTGAGCTTGTGAACGACGCTCTCCCGCGGGAGATAATTCAAAACAGTTTTAGCGGCCATGTTCCCGCACCTCCCGGTCCTGCGCGATGAAGCGCTCCACAAATTCCTGCGCGGGCGCAATGCCGCAGCGGTTGGCCAGCGTGTAGAGGCTTGTCTCCTTCAGTGCGGCCTGCCGGATGAGGGCGGGGTCGCACAGAACGCCCGCCGGGCTGCGGTCCGCAATGAGTACACCGTCGCAGAAGACCAGCGCCCGCTGGGTGTATTCGAGCATCAGGTGCATGTCGTGGGTGATCATCACGACCGTGACGCCCTGGGCGTTCAGCCCCCGCAGGAACTCCATGATGTCGGTGTAGTGGCGGAAATCCTGGCCCGCCGTAGGCTCGTCCAGCAGGATGAGCTCCGGGTCCAGCGCCAGTACGCTTGCGATGGTGACACGCTTTTTCTGGCCGAAGCTCAGCGCCGACACCGGCCAGTTCCGGAAAGGATACAGCCCGCAGATCTTGAGCGTCTGCTCCACCTTTTCCCGGATCTGCGCTTCGGTCAGGCCGGAGCGCTGCAGGCCCAGTGCCACTTCGTCGTAGATCATGGTCTTGGAGATCATCTGGTTGGGGTTCTGCATCACATAGCCGA
>OGGK01001054.1_pt1 | contig 21056 bp, 16 predicted proteins | sample 1571171 | NCBI WGS metagenome assembly OGGK01 (sample SAMEA2581958, study PRJEB24529) | metagenome | biome: Human gut stool | place: China | collected 2011 | reverse complement strand
AAAATGAAGAAGTCAACTTTTTGCTGACAACAAATAGTATTATACACTATTGTTTTATATTTTGTCAACTATATCTCCCTGTCTTTTATAAATGCTATTTGATTTTATAACACCTCTTACTGAAGACAATGGATATATATTTGTGTTTCTTCCAATAACACTCCCAGGATTTAAAATAGAGCCACAACCTACTTCAACATTATCACCAAGCATTGAGCCAAATTTCTTTAAACCTGTTTCAATTTTTTCACTTTCATTTTTTACAATAACTAACTTTTTATCTGATTTTACATTTGAAGTAATAGACCCTGCTCCCATATGAGATTTATATCCTAATATTGAATCTCCTACATAATTATAATGTGGAACTTGAACATTGTTGAATAGTATTACATTTTTTAGCTCTGTAGAATTTCCTACAACTGCATTTTCGCCAACTATGGCATTGCCTCTTATAAATGCACAATGTCTCACCTCAGCATTTTTTCCAATAATAGCTGGACCATTTATATAAGCAGTTGGTGCAACTTTTGCAGTTTTAGCTATCCATACATTTTCGCCTATCTTATCATATTCTTCTTTACTTAATGTATTTCCTAAATGTATTATGAAATCTTTAATTTTAGGTAATACTTCCCAAGGATATGTGCATCCATCAAACACATCTCTTGCAATTGTTTCATTTAAATTATATAAATTTTCAATTTTACATTCTTTCATAATAAAATTTTCCTTTCTAATTTTTTTCTTATAGTAATACAAAGATTTTTAAATGTCAATGTAGTATTTTCGACATTTATACATCAAATGTTGTCGTATGATTTATATTGAAAATCAATTTAAACTGTATTATTATTATGACACAATTTTTTTCAAATGTGTAATTTCATACACAAAATCTCAGAAAATAATTGAAAAAACAGACATAAATTGATATAGAAACTATTTTTTATGTTATTCATTTAACAAAAATTCCACTTTTTATTTACAAAATCGCCATATTAATATAAAATATACGCAGAATAATTTAATAAAAAAAGGTGAAAATATGTATAATTTTATTTCAAAATCTGAAAAAGATACAATTAATTTTGCAAAAGGTTTAGCTTCTAAACTACATAAGGGTGATATTATTGTTTTAACTGGTGAACTTGGATCTGGGAAAACGAAATTCACTCAAGGTTTTCTAGAATATTTTGGACTTGAAAATGAAATTTCTAGTCCTACTTTTACAATTGTTAATGAATATAATAGTAATACTGGTTTAAACATTTATCATTTTGATGTTTACCGCTTGTCAGATACTGATGAGTTTTATGCCATTGGTGGTGATGAATATTTTGAAAATGGTATTTGTATTATCGAATGGGGTGAAATTATAAAAGATGCACTTCCTAAAGATTACATTCATATAACATTTGAAAAAGATGATTCTAATGAAAATTACAGAAAATTGAAAGTTGAAACTTTTGGAAATAAATATCAAAATTTATTTTAATTATATTATTTGGGGTTTATAGGTCTTCCCTAAAAAATCTAAATATATATACAAGGAGGATTTAATTATTCAATAGATTTTCTATATGATTAATTAAAAATAATAATGAAAATATTATCAATAGATACATCTTCTAAAATTTGCTCAGTATCTATTTTAGAAGATACCACTGTTATACTAGAAAAACATACTAATGATGAAAAAACACATTCCCAAAACCTAATGCCACTAATTGATGAACTTTTCAAAGATACTAATTTAACATTAGATAATATTGATTTACTTGCTTGTTCACAAGGTCCTGGCTCTTTTACTGGTATTAGAATCGGAATTGCAACAATAAAAGCTTTTGCAGATGCCAAAAATATTCCAGTAGTTGGAGTTACATCTTTAGAGAGCTTAGCTTATAATATTACAAAATCTGGTTTAATTGTAAGTTTAATTGATGCCAAAAATGACAATGTTTATTATTCTTTATTTAGTAATAATGGAACAGCATATACACAAATTGGTGATTTTAAATCATGTTCTATCCATGATATTTTAAGTGATTTATCTATATATGATGACAAATTAATTTTTGTTGGAGATGGTTCTGTAATTCACCATGATTTAATTATCACATTAATAAAAAATCCTGTTTTTGCTAATAGTGAACAAAATTTACAAACAAGTATCAGTATTGGCAAATCTGCATATAATAAGTTTACTAATGGTATATATGGTGATTCAAATTCTCTACTACCTATTTATTTAAAAAAATCTCAAGCAGAAAGAAATTTAGCTGGTGAAAAATAGATGAGTGATAATTTAAAAGAACAAACTTCAAATACTTTTGCAAATCATATTACAATTTGCAAAATGTGTGATAAAGATTTATTATATTTAAAGGAAAATTTAATTACAGAATTTGATAATTTTTGGAACTATGAAATTTTAAAACAAGAATTTTTAAATACCAATACAACATATATTGTTGCCAAACAAAATGAAACAATTGTTGGTTTTGCAGGAATTCTTACAATTATTGATGAAGCAAATATTATGAACATTGTTACAAAAAAAGACAAAAGAAATTTAGGTATTGGAACTTTACTTTTACAAAACCTAATACAAATTTCCAAAGAACAAAATTTAAATTCAGTAACATTAGAAGTAAATGAACATAACATACCTGCAATAAAACTATACGAAAAATTTAATTTTACTAAAGTTGGTCTTAGAAAAAAATATTATAATAACACCGATTCTGCTATTATAATGACTTTATACATATAACCAACTTTAAATTTAAGGAGGAACAAATGAAAAATAAAAATGAATTAAATTACAAAAATTTAAAAATTAGTTGTGATCCAAGTATTTTTAAATTTAAAACAACTGAAGAATTGGACAATATTGAAACTGGAATTGGACAAGAAAGAGGAATTAAAGCTTTAGAGTTTGGTTTAAATGTAGATATAAATGGATATAACTTATATCTTGAAGGTCCTGCTGGAGTTGGAAAAACAATGTATACTAAACATTATTTAGATAAAATTTCTAAAAAGCAAAAGACTCCTTGTGATTGGTGTTATATATACAACTTTGAAAATCCTAATGAACCAATTGCCCTACCTTTACATGCTGGACAAGGTAAAGAATTTAAAGAGCAAATGGATGCTTTTATAAAAGATATAAAAAATGATTTGAAAAATACATTTAACAATGAAGACTTTGAAAAAGAAAAAGCTTTAATAGCTCAAACTTATGAAGAAAAACGTGAAGCCTTAATGGTTAAATTAAATAAAAAATCAGAAAAATATGGATTTCAAGTAAAATCAGCTCAAAACGGAATTTATATGATGCCTATTATTAATGGTAAAGCAATTGAACAAGAAGAATTTGAAAAATTAGATGATGAAACTAAACAAAACTTTGAAGATAATTCAAGCATTGTTCAAGAGCAAATTTTACAAGTTATTAGTGAAATAAAAAATATTGAACAAGAATCTCAAAAGAAATTATCTGAATGGCAATCTAATGTTGCTTTATTAACAATAAATGCACATATAAATTATATCAGATCAAAGTTTAAAAGAAATAAAAAAATTAGTACTTTTTTAGAAAATATCAAAAAAGATATATTAAAAAATATTGACTACTTCTTAGTAGAGCCTCAAATTGAAACACAACAAATGCCTGGTCCTAGACCTGAGCCACCAAAACCTTGGGAAAATTATAGAGTAAACTTATTTATCGATAATAGTGCACAAGAAGGTGCTCCTGTAATTATGGATTCAAATTATTCTTATCACAATATATTTGGAAAACTTGAATATGAAAATTACTATGGTTCTTTGAAAACAGATTACACTATGTTAAAACCTGGTTTACTACACAAAGCAAACGGTGGATATATAATTTTTCAAGCACATGATTTAATAGAAAATTCAGTTTGTTATGAAGGACTAAAAAAAGCATTACGTCAAAAACAATTATTAATTGAAAATACTGCAGACCCTCGCTCACCAATGGTTATGGTTTCTTTAAAGCCTGAACCAATTCCACTAGATTTAAAAGTTATTATTGTTGGAGATGAACAAATATATCAAACACTACTTGCAGTTGATTATGATTTTAGAAAATTATTTAAAATAAAAGTTGAATTTGAAGATAGCTCTGATAATACAGAAGAAAATATGAACAAATTAGCAAGATTTATTCATGGTTTCTGTGAACAAGAACAACTTCCTCACCTTGACCCATCTGCAGTTGCAAAAATAATGGAATATTCTTCACGACTTGCTGATAACCAAGACAAACTTTCTACTAGATTTAATGATTTAGCACAAATAATTGGTGAAGCTGCAACATGGGCAAAAATGAAAAAATCAAAAATTGTAACAGCTGAATTTGTAGATATGGCTTTATCTGAAAGAGCAAATAGAATAAAAAAATATGATTCAATGTATACAGAAATGATAAAAGAAAATACTTTATTAATTGATACAACAGGAGCCAAAGTAGGACAAATAAATGGTTTAACAATAATGAATATTGGTGACTATATGTTTGGAAAACCCGTAAAAATAACAGCAACAACATATACTGGAAAAAATGGTGTAATAAATATTGAAAGAGAAGTTGATTTATCTGGCTCTACTCACTCAAAAGGTGTATATATTTTAAGTGGATATTTAGGTGAAAAATTTGCACAAGATATTCCCCTATCTCTTACAGCAAGTATATGTTTTGAGCAGCTATATAATGGTGTTGATGGAGACAGTGCATCAAGTACAGAGCTATATGCAATTTTATCAAGTTTATCTGGAGTACCAATTAATCAATCATTTGCAGTTACTGGTTCAGTAAACCAAAAAGGCGAAATTCAACCAATCGGTGGTGTAAATGAAAAAATAGAAGGATTTTTCCAAATTTGTAAAATGCGTGGACTTGATGGAACTCATTCTGTTATGATTCCAATTCAAAATCGAAAGAATTTAAACCTATCAAACGAAGTAGTTGATGCTGTAAAAAATGGATTATTCCATATTTATGCTATAAGTACAATTGATGAAGGAATTGAACTTTTAACCGGTGTTCCAGCAGGGAAAAAAGATTCCAACGGAAACTTTCCAGCAGGTACAATAAATTATCTGGCTTATGAAAAATTAAAAAAATATGCTGATATAAAAATAGAAGAATAAAAAAATTCAAGCCCTTTGGCTTGAATTTTTTATTAGTTATTTGATGTAACTTTAAAGTGCCAAATTGCACTTTAAACATTGATGTTGCACTTTAAGATAATCTGTAATTTCGATATTAAATATAACCTGTATTCTTTTGGCAAAATATAATAGTAGGTTAATTACTTATCCATTTTCTCAGCAAAATTTCTTGCCATTTGCACTCCTGAGCATGATGCCATCATTAATCCCCTTGTCATTCCTCCGCCATCTCCTATTGAATACAAACCTCTTACACTTGATTCAAAATTATTGTCTATTTCTAATTTATTACTGTAAAACTTAACTTCTGGAGCATATAGTAAATTATCCGGATTTGCAAATCCTTCAACTATTTTATCCATCTCTTTTATAAATTGCAAAATATCTGTCATAGTTCTGTAACCTATTGCAAATGTTATATCTCCTGGTACTGCTGATTTTAATGTTGGTACTACTGAATTTTTATCTAATTCTTCTTGCCAAGTTCTTTTTCCTCTATTTATATCACCCAATCTTTGAACTATAACATTTCCATTTGCAAGCTCATTTAAATTTTTTGCTACATTTCTTCCATAATCAATTGGTTTATTAAATGGATATGTAAAATTATGTGATACTAAAATAGCTAAATTTGTATTTGTGCTTTTTTTCTCTTTATATGAGTGCCCATTTACTAAACTTAAATTATTATCATATACTTCTGATGAAACAAAACCACTTGGATTTTGACAAAATGTTCTTACTTTATCTTTGTATGGGTATGGATATCCAATAAATTTTCCTTCATACATATATTTATTTACATCTTTCATAACTGCATCTGGTAATTCATATCTTACACCTATATCAACACAACCAGATTTTGTTATAATATTGTGTTTATCACACATTTCAACAAGCCAGTTTGCGCCTTTTCTTCCTACTGCAATTATTACATTGTCAGAAAATAATTCTTGCTTTTTATTGCTTTTCTTATTTAAAATTTTTACTCCTTTTACTGAATTATTTTCAATTATTAAATCTTGAACTTCAGTTTCAAACATCATATTTATATTATTTTCTTCTAAATAATTTTCTAACTTTTTATATAATTCATGAGCTTTTTCTGTTCCTAAATGTCTTATTGGAATATTAATAAGATTAATTCCTTGTTTTTTAGATTTTTCCTTTATTACTTTTACTTCATCTTTAAAATTTACACCTTCTAATTTTTTATCAGCTCCAAATTTTAAGTAGATATCATCAGTATAATCAATTAATCTTTTAGTATTTTCAACACCTATATATTCTTGTAAAATTCCTCCAACATAAATATCATCATCTTCATCATTATATAATGATAATTTACCATCAGAAAATGCTCCTGCACCTGAAAATCCACTTGTTATATTACAATATGGTTGGCATTTAACACATTTTCCAACTTTTTCAATTGGACAGTTTCTATTTTCAACTCTTTTTCCTTGGTCTATTAATAAAATATTTTTTGCTTTTTTTAATTGAATTAATTCATATGCGAAAAAAATTCCACTTGGACCCATTCCAATAACAATAGCATCATACTTTTCACTCATAAAATCATTCCTCTCATATTTGATTTTCCTAGCTCATTATATATGTTTACGTTTTTAAATTCAATATATACTTTATTTATATTTTTAATTTGAAGTCAAAAAAGAAGTTGAACTTGTTAAATATTTCAACAAGCTAACTTCTTCTATTTGTATTTTTATATTTTAATAATTTTAAATCTTTTCTGCAATTAAATCATAGTCTTGTGTTTTCAAAACTTTTACTTTTACAAATTGTCCTTCTAGATTTTCTTCGTTGCAGTTTACAAATATTACTCCATCTATATCTGGTACATCCATGTAGCTTCTTGCTATGTAGTATTTTCCATCAAAGCTTCTTTCTTCTAGTAATACTTCTAGCTCTCTGCCTATGTATTTTTGAGATATTTCTTCATATACTTTTTGTTGTAATGCCATTATTTTATTGTATCTGCTTTTTTTAGTCATTGGATGTATTTGCTCTTTTATTCGTGCGGCTGGTGTTCCGTCTTCTTTTGAATATGAAAATGCACCTAATCTATCAAATTTTGCTTCTTTTATAAATTCATATAATTCATCAAAATCTTCATTTGTTTCACCTGGGAAACCTACCATCACTGTTGTTCTAATTATTACATTTGGTATTTCTTTTCTTATTTTTGCGACAACTTTTCTTATACTTTCACCATCACTTTTTCTGTTCATTCTTTTTAACACTTTGTTTGATATGTGTTGAATTGGAATGTCAAAATAATTACATATTTTATCATTATTTTTCACAACATCAATTAATTCGTCTGTTATTGTTTCTGGATATGCATATAAAAATCTAATCCATTTTATTCCATCTATTTTGCATAGTTCATTTAAAAGTTCAGCAAGTCTTGGTTTTCCATATATGTCAACTCCATATTTTGTTGTGTCTTGTGCAATTACAATTAGCTCTTTTATTCCACTTTTTGCTAACATTTTTGCTTCTTCAATTACATCTTCAAATTTTCTACTAATATACTTACCTCTTATGTATGGAATTGCACAAAATGTACATCTATTATCACAACCTTCAGCAATTCTTAAATATGCAAAATTTTCTCCTGTTGAAACAACCCTGTCCATAAAATCTAATTTTTCATCTTCTTCATCTTCACCAACTTTACCAATAACAGATTCAATTTGCTCCCATATATTATTGTATTCACTATATTTTATAAATAAATCAACTTCAGGAAGAGCCTTTTCTAGTTCATCTTTGTATCTTTCTACTAAACAGCCCATTGCTATTAAATACTTACATCTTCCTTGTTTATATTCTGCCATTTCTAAAATTGTATTGATTGCTTCTTCTTTTGCTGATTCAATAAATCCACAAGTATTTATTACTATGACATCCGCATCTGATGGATCATTTACTATATTAAATTTATTATTTTTAAATAATCCAATTGTCATTTCTGTGTCTAATAAATTCTTGCTACAACCTAATGATACAAATCCTACATTCATTATTATAAATTCCCTTCTTCACTTTATATTTTATTAATTACTACATAAATGTTTTCTTGTCATTTCTAGTAAATGTAATGGTGTAAATCCAACAATTTGTGTTTTAGCCCTATCTTTTTTTAGCTCTTTTTCTAATAATTCTACAATTTTAGCTTCATCAGATTTTTCTTCCATATCTATGTAATCAACAATTACAATTCCGCCAATATCCCTTGCTCTTAATTGTTTTGCGATTTCAATTGTTGCTTCTTCATTTACTTTTAATACTGTTTTTTCTAATGTATCTTTTCCAATATATTTGCCTGTGTTTACATCTATTGCAGTTAATGCTTCTGTTTTATCTATTGTTATAAAGCCTCCACAATTAAGCCAAATTTTTCTATTTTTTATTTTTTCTAATTGTGCCAAGATATTATCTGAAATCAAATTCTCGTTTTCTTTTAGCTCTGTTTTTTCCTTTAAATTTTCATATTCATTTATAATAAAATTGTACACGTCTTTTTCATTAACTACTATCTTATCTATATTATCTGTAAATCCTAACAATACTTTATTAACAATTCCTCCAACATCATATATTTTTTTAGGAATAATATCTTTTTCTCTTTTTAATTTTTCTGCTTTTTCAATTTGTTCTCTGTCTTTATTCATTAATTCTACAAATTGAGATTCTACATTGTCTAATACTTGTTTAAATGAACTTACTAAATTTCTAAATTGTGATCTAAATTCATCTGCACCATCACATTGTAATATTATTTGTTCTACAGTTTTTTGCATTGAATCCATAAGTTCTTTTGCTGAACGAAAATCTGATACGATTTCTGTTTGATATGGATCAACTTCTGATTGTAAGTATCTCATTCCTACATCATTAAATATTTGGATTTCTTGGATACTTTTATATCCTTCTTTTCTTGCTGTTGCAACATTTTGTTGTATGTCTATTCCAGAGAAGTCATTAGCAATAGCATCAAACATGTATGGTATTTGGGATACTATTACTTCTAAGAATTTATTAAATTGTGGTGCTAATTCATTGAATTTGCTTACTAATTCATTATATCTTTTACCATACCAATGTGCATGCATATCAGCAACTTGTTTATATACGTCTAATATTCTATCATTTATTTCTAATGCTGTATTTCTTATTTTGTTTGCTTGATTTGGTATGCTTTCATAATCTATTCTCAATGGTGAACTCATTATTTACCTCCTTATTACATTATTTTTTATTTAATGCATCTATTTCTTGTTGTATTTTATCTAATTTAGCCTGTGCATCTTCATATTGTTTTGTAATTTTATCATGACTTGCATTATCTGTTTTTAAACGACTTTCCATACGTTCATAATTTTCTTGATATTTATCTACATTCTTTTTAGCTGTATAAACTGTTTCCATATTATATTTTTCTGCCGCTTCCTTTGATGCTCTCCATTCCTTTTCAGCATCATTTGCAGTTTTAGATGCATCATAAGTTGTTTTTTTACGCTCTAAATCTTTTTGTGCTTCTGCCAATTGAACTTGTAATGTTGCTAATTGATTAGTTTTATCTGCAGCATTTTGCTGTTGACCATTTGCATTATTAAGCTCTGCTTGTCCATTATTCCCTTTCTTTCCATCTTCAGTTATATTACCTTGCAAATTCGCCTTATCTCCAGTTAGAATAGTTTCAACCTCTTCTGTACCAGCTGTAGCAGTTTCTTTTTCATCTGGTTTAGCTTTTATTCCAAAAAATCCCAAAGCTGAAGTTAAAAATGTATGTACACAATCAACAGCTTTCTCACCAAATGCTTCATCTATTGTTGGACCAACTACTTTTCCTACAACGAATGCACCAGTAGTACCAATCATTCCTCCGCCTAGTGTAGACGCAACTGTTGTACTTACAAAAGTTTTTACAACAAAAGCTCCTGTATCTACAGCTGTTTGTACAATCCAACCAGTTAATCCATACACATCCTTTTCATCAAAGCCATCTGACAAATCGATACCAACATTCCCTAATATAGAATTTGTAGTATTTTTGACCATATTAACAGCCCCACTTACTATTGGAACTGAAAAAGCCCTTATTGCTCCTACAATAAAACCAGTTCCCTCATTTAATTTTTGTTTCATATCAATTGTAATACTACAAATCAAAAAATCCCTAGGAAATAATTTCCTAGGGATAAAGGATTACTGTTTATTCACAAAACTTTGTGAAAGATGCCGAATTTCAAAAATATCAGGTTGCGATGCTCCAATTCTATCTTCTTTTTCAGAATTTCCAGAGAACCCACTGATATGAAGCCGTGTAAAATCTGTGATTTTAAAAGCCTCATTTATCAGCAAATCAATATCTGTTAATTCTTCCGTTGTATGACCACCTGTTTTCTTGTAAACTTCATGGCTTGCTTTTCCGCTTTCAGCTTCTTCCTCCATTTTTTGAGATTTCAGTTGAATTTCAATTTGTGCACCAGGGATATTCGTAGAATATGCTGTTATTGACAAGGTAAATTGCAATGCTTTATATCCATTTTCTTTGGGATGATGGATATAGTCTTTTATTTTTGACTCATCAATAAAAAATGGCGTATCCATAATTTCTGCAACAACTTTTTTATCAGCCTCCATAATTTCAGTGCTTTCTTCTACCCACTTTTTGAATTCTCTTGCCATTTTAATGTTTCGAATAACCAAAACATTATTAATGGTATCAAAAATATGCTCGATCATTTCTTCAATTTCTTCTTCAGAAGCATCATTAAAGATGATTCCTTTTATTCCAAAACGATCTCGAATACTTGTTGAGAGATTCATATTTGCTTTGCGCAAAATTTTTGTGAGTTCGCTTTCAAATGATTTGCATCTTGCAATCAGTTCAATACAAGTTGTTTTCCCATCAACAGAATTCATCCACAAAATGAGATACATTATTGTTTTCAACAAGTAACTCGTTTCATTTTTCATCTTAATGGTCATTTTTCGGTAGTTGATACAGCCTCTCAAACCATCAAGAAAAAGATAAAACTGTTTTGAATCTTCTTCAGGTACTTCCACATCAGTCAACAAATCGTATTCTTTTTGAGCCCAACTCAAAATATCATTCGATTGTTGTGCTGCTTGTAAGTGTTTTTCTTTGAGTTTTAATACTGTTTCCTCAGATAGTGGTGAATATTTTTCTGTACTCCGCGTCATGAATTTCATCCTTTCTACTTACGTATTTACGCAATTATGTAAATATTATACCATAAATTCTAAAAAAAGTATAGCATTTACTTCTAAAAAGTGATATAATTCAAGCGAATTATAATGGTTTAAGCCAAAAAGGAGGAATTTTAAATGAAAACTGTGCCAATTACATTATTAACAGGATACTTAGGAGCTGGAAAAACAACTCTTATAAATCATATTTTAAATAATCAAGATGGTTACAAAGTTGCTGTAATTGTTAATGATATTGGAGAAGTAAATATAGATGCATCTTTAATAGGAAAAGGTGGTATTGTTACTGAAACAAATGATAGCCTTGTTCCTTTACAAAATGGTTGTATTTGTTGTACTTTAAAAGTTGATTTAATGCAACAAATTGTTGATTTAGTTAAAACAGGAAATTTTGATTATATATTAATAGAAGCTAGTGGAATTTGTGAACCTATTCCAATTGCTCAAACAATAACTGTTTTACAAGATTCTACAAAACAATATGGATTACCTAAAATTTGTAGATTAGACAATGTTGTTTCTGTTGTTGATGCTTTAAGATTAAGAGATGAATTCAATTGTGGTGAAGAACTTGAAAAAGATGAAATTGACGGTGAAGATATTGAAAATTTATTAATTCAGCAAATTGAATTCTGTAATACTTTGATTTTAAACAAAGTTGATGAACTTTCTAAAGATGAACTTGAAAAAGTTAAAGCTGTTGTAAAAAAATTACAACCAAGTGCAAAAATAATAGAAACAAATTATTCAGATGTTGATTTTAGAGAAATTATGAACACAAAAGCTTTTGATTTCGAAAAAGCTTCACTTTCAGCTGGTTGGGCTCAAGAATTAGATAAAACTGAGGAAGAAGCTGAAGAAGGTGAAACTGAAGAGTATGGAATTGGAACTTTTGTATATTATAGAAGAAAACCTTTAGTTGAATCAAAATTCCATAATTTCGTTAATTCATTACCAAGAAATATAATTAGATGTAAAGGTATTGTTTGGTTTGAGAATGATGATGAAATGTCATATGTTTTTGAACAAGCTGGAAAACAAACTGGAGTTTATGAAGCTGGCGAATGGATTGCTACTTTCCCATTAAAAGATCAACAAGCATTTAGAAAAGCTAATTCTGATTTAGAAAGAGACTGGGATGAAGAAGTTGGAGATAGAATGGTGAAACTTGTTTTCATTGGTCAAAAAATGGATAAAAAAGCAATTTGCGAAGAACTTGATAAATGTTTAGCAAAATAATTTACTATATAAAGTCACTTTAAATTAAAGTGACTTTTTTATAAAAAAAATCGCCTATCTGGCGATTTTTAATTATGTATTAAAGAAATATGTTGCTTCCAAATCAGCTTCAAACATAAGCAATGCTAAAGGATATTTAGTATATGCTAATCCTATTGTTCCATATTGTTCTTTTGGTTCTGTAAATCCCATATGCCAACGAATTGCATACTTTTCTTCACTTGTTAATTTCATGTATTCTGTTATCATCATAACAGATTTTTCACCATGACCATATGGTATAGTATCTTCAACTGTATAATATGGTACCTTTTCCCATACTCCTAAAGCATTTTTGGCATTTCTATAATCAATTTTATAAAAATTAGCTTTACACAAATCATGTAATAATGGTACTATTATCAAAGTTTCTGTTGGTATATTTAATGCTATTGGAGCATTTTTTACTTTTTCTTGCAATATTTCATATACTTTCATGCTATGTTCTACAAGTCCACCAGCATAGTCTCCATGAAATCTTGTACTTGCAGGTGCTGTAAAAAAATCTGTATTTTCAATAAATCTTATTAAATCATCAATTCCTTCTCTTTTTACACTTCTTAATAAATTTAAAAATTCTTCTTTCATGCTATAACTCCTATTCTATTTTCTTTTTTCACTTATTATTTTTTTTATTCTTTCTACAACTTCGTCAATTGTCATATTACTTGAATCAACATATATTGCATCATCTGCTTTTTTTAATGGTGCTATTTCTCTTGTACTATCAATAAAATCTCTATTTTTTACACTTTCAAGTATTTCTTCATATGGCATTTCAATTCCATTTTCTTTATTTTGTAAATATCTTCTTCTTGCTCTTTCTTCTGGTGTTGCATCTAAATAAATTTTTACATTTGCATTTGGAAATACATTTGTTCCAATATCTCTACCTTCCATTATAACATCTATTGTTTCTGCCATTTCTCTTTGAAGTTTAGCTAGCCTCTCTCTTACTATCTTTATCGTTGAAACTGGTGATACATTTTCATTAACAGGTTTTGTTCTGATTTCTAATGATACATCTTTACCATTTAAATATACTTTTTGAACTCCATCTATCTTTTTAAATTCTATTTTTATTTCATCTAAAAGTTTTGATATTTTTTCAAAATCATCTAATGCTATATTTTTATTTAACATTGCAAGTGTAACACTTCTGTACATTGCTCCTGTATCTATACTTGTTAAATTCATTTCTTTAGCTATTTTTTTTGTTATTGTTCCTTTTCCACTTCCGGCAGGTCCATCAACTGCAACTACAAATCCCATTATATCCTCCATTTTTACTTATTGATTATCTTCTTTTGTTAATATAAATGCTGTTGAAATATATCTTGTTCTATGTGATCCTGATTGATCAACTGGATCATTTATTATTTTATTATTTACCACCATTGCACTAGATGTTCCTCCATCTAGGTTTGACGCATTATAAGCTCCATATCTTTCAAAAATTTCTATTAAATCTTTCATTGTTGCACCAGGTCTTGTTACTGTTCTTCCATCTACAACTAAAAACAATACAATTCCATCTTGTCTTTGACCTATTGCTGTTCTTGGGGCTGTCCCCCATCCACCATTTCCAGATACTGATGATGCTTTTCCATTTATTATTAAAAATGGTCCAAATGTTACTCCATCACGAATTTTTTGTTTCTTTGCTTGATCTACTGTCATCTTTCCAAGTACTAATTTATCATCTTGTGTAAATCCAATCAATCCACCCTGTCCTTTATACGTTTTTGATGTTATTAATTTTCCATTTGAAAATGTTATCCCAAGAGGTGTTGCTCCATTTCCTACATAATTTGGATCTTCGAATCCTCCTCCATTTATTGCAATTAATGCATCATTGTCTTGTGCCATTTTTGTTAAATATTCTCCTGTTGTACCTAATTTGCTTGTATATACTGTTTTTATTCTTGATGGATCATATATTACAGCCATATATCCATCATAACCTTTTCCTTCTATTTTTATTATCTTATAATCTTCATGTTCTGGATCTTTTTCTAATATCTGTCTTTCATATTCATTAGCATATTGTATTTCTTCTTTTTTATCATCAACTACAACTATCATTGATGTATCTGTACTTTCGTCTGTTTCATGTACTTTATTATTATTTAGTACTTCTTGTATTGTTTCATCACTATAAAACCATGTTGCTAAATATTGGTGTCTCATTGTTGTCATTGCACTTGTTATTAGCCATTCTCTAAATCCTGAATATGGTCCATATAATAAAAATGCCAATGTTGATATTCCTAGTATTCCTAATATTATTATTGTTATTAATATTCTTAACCATATTTTTTTTGATTTTTTCTTTTTATTATCAGTAGAATTATTTTTTACATTTTCTTCTTCAGCATGTTTTTGCAATGCTTTTGGAAGCTCTTCTTCGCTTAAATTCATATATTATTTTTCCTCCGTTTTTTATTACACACTTGGATAATATTTTATAAGAAAAACAAAAAAATAGCAAGTACTTCTTGCTACTTTTTTCTTTGTTTTTCGACTTTTTTCTTAATATTTTATTAAGTTACGAATCTATACTTTCTTTTATTTTATTTGCTTTTTTCTTTATTCTTTGTATTGCTGTGTCTACAGATTTTACTTTAGTTTTTAACTTTTCTGCTATATCTGCATATGAATGTCCTTTTTCATATTCATATAAAACTGATAATTCATATTCACTTAAATTTTCTTTTATCTTTCTTTCTATTGTTTTTGAATATTCTTGATTTGCTATTATATCTGATGGATCATCTTCTGCTTTTAAATCTACTATTTCAAGCTTGTCCATATCATCATTATCTTCATATGCTGCTGAATTTAAAGATATTGATGAGTTTAATGGTATATGTTTTTGTCTGTTTGAATTTTTGACTGCTGTTATTAATTGTCTTTCTATACACATATTGGCAAATGTTTTAAATGAGTTTTGTTTTTCTGTGTCAAATGATTTTACTGCTTTATATAATCCAATCATTCCTTCTTGTACCATGTCTTCTCTTTCTGCTCCTACCATGAAAAATTTATTTGCTTTCATATTTACTACATCATTATATCTTTCTAATAAGCAGTTTAAAGCCATATTGTCATCTTGCTTTATATTCTCTATTAATTTTTCGTCTGTCATTTCTTTGTATTGATTTTCATTAATTGAAAACATATTTTTTTCCATTAATATTGTGTCCTCCACTTCTTTGATGCTTTCATTATAGCTTCAAATTGCCTAGATGTCAAGGGATTATGGGATTTTATTTTTTATGAATTATTATTTTTATCCAAACAAACTCAATTGATTACTTTGACTCATTCCTTCAAGGCAACCAAATTGTCTCAACAATTCTGTAACAGAATCACCAACTTTTGAACGAATTTTTAAATCATCTATAGACATAAATTTTTCTTCTTGTCTAGCCTTCATAATTCCTTCTGCTGCAACATTTCCTAATCCTGCTATACTATTTAATGGTGGTCTTAATGAATCTCCTTCGACTTGAAATTTTGTAGCATGTGATTTATACAAATCAATTGGTAAAAATCTAAGTCCTCTTTCATACATTTCTAATACTAATTCCAAATCATCATACATATCTTTGTCCTTTGGAGTAGCATTATTTCCCATCATTTCAATTTCTTTCATTTTATTTTTTACTTTTTCTTTTCCATTAATCATAACTTCTGCATCAAATGCTTTTGCTCTTATTGTAAAAAATGCTGCATAATATGCTAATGGAATATGAACTTTAAACCATGCAATTCTAAATGCGTTTGTTACATAAGCTGCAGCATGTGCTTTAGGGAACATGTATTTTATTTTTTCACAAGATTTTATATACCATTCTGGAACATCATGTTCTAACATTAAAGGTATATATTCATCTTTCCATTTTGGTTCTTTTCCTTTTGCAACTTTACCTTTACGAACAGCTTCCATTATTTTGAATGATTTATCTGGTGGAAGCCCTTTTTTCATTAAATATATCATTATATCATCACGACAACATATTGCTTGTTGTAATGTTACAATTCCTTGTTCTATTAATGATTGTGCATTTCCTAACCATACATCTGTACCATGTGATAGTCCAGATATTCTTATTAATTCGTCAAATGTTGTTGGGTGTGTATCTAAAAGCATTCCTCTAGCAAATTTTGTACCATATTCAGGTATTCCATAAGTTCCTACTTCTGAATGTATTTGTTCTGGTGTTACACCTAATGCTTTTGTTGATGAAAAGATTGACATTGTTTCTTTATCATCTAATGGTACATCTGTTGGTGCTACTCCTGTTATATCTTGAAGCATACGTATTACCGTCGGATCATCGTGTCCTAGTATATCAAGTTTTAACAAGTTTCCATCTATTGAGTGATAATCAAAATGTGTTGTTATTATATCTGAATTTGGGTCATCTGCTGGATGTTGTACTGGTGTAAATTCATATATTTCTCTTCCTTTTGGAACTACTATAATTCCTCCTGGATGTTGTCCTGTTGTTCTTTTTATTCCTTGACATCCTACTGATATTCTTGCTATTTCTGCTTTATTTATTGGTATATTTCTTTCTTCATAATATTTTTTTACATATCCAAATGCTGTTTGTTCTGCTACTGTACCAACTGTTCCTGCTTTAAATGTTGTTCCTTTTCCAAATATTACTTCTGTATATTTATGTGCTTTTGCTTGATATTCTCCAGAGAAGTTTAAGTCTATATCAGGTTCTTTGTCCCCATTAAATCCAAGGAATGTTTCAAATGGTATATCCATTCCATCTTTGGCCATTTTTGTGCCACATTTTGGACAATCTTTATCTGGTAAATCAAATCCATTTCCAACTCCATAATCATCAAATTCTGAATATTTACATTTTGGACATCTATAATGTGGCTGTAATGAATTTACTTCTGTTATACCTGTCATAAATGCTACAAGTGATGATCCTACTGATCCTCTTGAACCTACTATATATCCATCTTCATTTGATTTCCATACTAATCTTTGTGCAATAATATACATTACTGAATATCCATTGCTTATAATAGAATTTAATTCTTTATCTAGTCTTGTTTGAACTATTTCTGGCAATGGATCACCATATAATTCATGTGCTTTTTTATATGCAATATTTTTGATATCTTCCTCACATCCTGGGATATGTGGTGGACATTTTTCTGGTGATATTGGGTCTATTCTATCACACATATCTGATACTTTATTTGTATTTGTTACTACAACCTCATAAGCTTTTTCTTCACCTAAATATTCAAATTCTTTAAGCATTTCTTCTGTTGTTCTTAAGTATAAAGGTGCTTGCTCATCTGCATCTTTATATCCTTGACCAGCTTCTAATATTCTTCTATAAATCTCATCTTGTGGATCCATAAAATGGACATCACATGTTGCTACTACTAGTTTTCCTAGTTTTTCTCCTAATTCTACAATCTTACGATTTATATCTTTTAAATATTCTCTATCTGGTACAACACCATTTCTTACCAAGAATTCATTATTTCCTATTGGTTGAATTTCTAAATAGTCATAATCTCTTGCAATATTTTCTATTTCTTCATCAGATTTTCCTAATTCTATTGCTTGATATAATTCTCCCGCTTCACAGGCACTTCCTAATATTAATCCTTCTGAATATTTTTTATATATACTTTTTAATATTCTTGGATTTTTATAAAAATAGTTCAAATGCGAAATTGATACTAATTTATATAGGTTTCTTAATCCTACATAATTTTTAGCTAATATTATTGCATGATATGATCTTTGCTTTTTAAATTCTTCTTTTTGAGCTTCTGGGTCTTTTGTTGCTGAATCTATTTCATCAACTGTATTTATTCCTTTGTCTTTTAGTTTTTTCAACATTACATTAAATACTTTTACAGTTGTATCAACATCTGCTAAAGCTCTATGTGCTACATCTACTTCAATTCCTAAACTATCTGCAATTTTTCCTAATTTATATTTTTTCAAATCTGGGAATAAATCTTTTGCAAGTGGTAATGTGTCTATATATGTATTATTGAATTCATAACCTAGTAATTTTGCATTGTGTTTTAAAAATCCAACATCAAAACTTGCATTATGTGCAACTATTATTGAATCTCCTACAAATTCTAAGATTTTTGGAAATACTTTATCTATTGTTTCTGCATCTTTTACCATTTCATCAGTTATGTTTGTAACTTCTACAACTCTTTGTGGTATTGGCTTTTCTGGATTTACAAATATTTCAAATTCATCTATTACTTCACCATTTTTTACTTTCATTATTCCAACTTCAGTAATTTTTTCTGTTGTTATTGAAATTCCTGTTGTTTCTAAGTCTAATACACAATATGTTGCATCATCTAGTACTTGTCCTCTTGGATTTTTTACTGATTTTTCTTTATCTGGTACTAAATATGCTTCTACACCATATATTACTTTCATTTCTGGGTTATCTCTTCCCAATAAATGATATGCTTCTGGAAATGCTTGTACTACTCCATGGTCTGTTATTGCTATTGATTTCATTCCCCAACTCATTGCTCTTTTTATTAAGTCTGTTGCTGATGTCATTGCATCCATTGCACTCATTTTGGTGTGCATATGTAATTCTACTCTTTTTACTTCTGCTTTATCTTCTCTTGTTGTTTTTGGTAATGGAGTTGATTCAACTATTGTATTTGCCATTATTGTTAATTCGTTTGAAAAAGCATCCATCTGTGCTCTTCCTGCTAATTTTACTGCTTTTGTTTTTCCTAATCTTTTTACAATATTTTTTGCATTTTTTCCTGGTAAAAATGCTTTGCATGTCATTGTACTTGTTCCATCATATATATTTATACTTAATATTACTTTTCCTGTTTTGGTTTCTTTATCTTCCATTCCAAGTATTTCACCATCTATACATACATTTCCAGATTCTGCATTTAAGTCTGTTATTTTTACTAATGGATCTGATATATTCATTGAATTTCCTAATATTAATGGTGAACTTGTGTCTTCTTCTGGTAATTGTGGCATTCCTTCATCTGAAATTTCTATTATAATATTTGCCATTACTGTTAAATCACCTGCATAAGCATCCATTCCTGATTTTCCTGTTACTTTTATTGCTTTTGCAGATTGGATTTTTTCTGATACTTCATTTCCTTCTGTTATATCTTTTGCAAATGCTTTACAGTTCATTATTCCTGTTCCATCATATATTTCAAAGATTAACATTCCTTTTCCTGTTTTTGTTTCTTTACATTCACAACTTACTATTCTTCCTTCAATTGTTACTCTACTATCATTTGATGTTATATCTTTTATTTTGAATAGTGTTTCTTTTGCTCTTGATGGCTTACCAAAGATTATATTTGAAGGTTCTTCATTTTCTGGCATTTCTGGTATATATCCCATATCTGCATCTGTTGGCATTGCATAATCTACATCATTATATACACCTTCTGGTATTGGTGGCATTTCACTTGCTGGATATTGTTCATAATTTTGTGCTGATGGATTTTGATGACTCTGTTGTTGATGATTATTTTGCATATTTTCTCCACTATTTTGTGCTTGTTTTTCTGCTGCCATTCTTTGTGCTTCCATCGCTTCTCTCATTACATTTTCTATTGCTTTTTGTTGTACTTGTTTTGCTTTTTCTTTTTGTTTTAATACTTCTTCTGCATTTATTCTTTCTTCTATGTTTACTATATATTTCTTTCCAAATATGTTTTCTATTACACTTTCTAGTTCTCTATCTAATTTTCTTGCTTTTAGAAAATCTGCACCTTGTATTTTCATATATACATTTATTTGATTTTCTGTTACTTCAATTTGACTTTTTAATAATAATAATGGTTTCATTAAAGGATATTTATGTGCCATTAAACATACTATATTTTCCCACTCATCTGCTATTGGTTTTTTTCTTACTCCTTCTGCATATTTTATTTTTATATGCACTTGCTCAAATTGAAATCTTTGTCTTAAGAATTTTTCAAAGTACCATATTTCTTTTATTTCTATATATTCTTTTGCTTGCATTTCTATTTCTAATGTGTTTATCTTTTTTAGTAAATTCATTCTTGCTATTTCTGCATCTTCTATATTACTATTTGTTTTATAATCACTAAATAAATCTCCTATTTTTCTGCTTTTATGTTTTTGCTCTGTTTCTGGCACTTTTTTCACCTTCTTTTTCTCTCTTTTCGTCTTGCTCTATGCTATCACATTTTGTGTTTATTTGCAATTGAATTTTGAAATAAATTTTTCTTATTTTTATACATAGAAAAGAGGC
>OGGK01001029.1_pt1 | contig 21551 bp, 16 predicted proteins | sample 1571171 | NCBI WGS metagenome assembly OGGK01 (sample SAMEA2581958, study PRJEB24529) | metagenome | biome: Human gut stool | place: China | collected 2011 | reverse complement strand
GGGGGCAACGCCCCCCCAAAACGCCTCGCAGAGTTTCGCCGCTCCGCGGCAAAATAAATTCAAATCATTTTCCGCCGCGACCTGCGCGTGGCGGAAAATACCTCTCAGGCCGCAAGTGTGGAATTTGCCCGCCATCGGCGGGCAAATTATGCGCGCAGCGGCCTGCAAGGAATAAAAAATGCGTCCAGCTTTCGCTGGACGCATTTTTTAGGTTTTATAGTCCGTTGGTGTAACGATACAGGAACGTCACGGCCTCGGCGCGGTTGCAGGAAGCATACGGGGAGAACGTCGTGGCGCTGGTGCCGGAGGTGATACCCTTACCGACGGCCCAGCGGATGGCGTTGTAGTAGCTCGCCTCGCTCGTGGCGCCCACATCCTTGAACGGGTTGGAGTAGTAGCCGCTGGGCTGACCCGCGTAGCGGTACAGGAAGGTCACGATCTGGGCACGGGTGCAGACCTGATCGGGGGAGAACGCCGTGGTGCTGGTGCCGGAGGTGATGCCCTTCTGGCTGGCCCACAGGATGGCCTTGTAGTAGCTCGAGTGCGTGACGGCGTTGACATCACGGAACGGGTTGCGGGTGGTGGTCGGCTCCGGGCTGCCGGCGGCGCGCCACAGGAACGTCACGATCTCGGCGCGGGTGCAGGACTTGTACGGGGAGAAGGTGGTGCTGGACGTGCCGTTGGTGATGTTCTTGCCGACGGCCCACTTGACGGAGTTGTAGAAGTAGTCGGTGGTCTTGACATCGATGAAGTTCATCGTCTGGCCGATCTTGATGGCCACGGTGCCGGTGAGCTGGCGGGTGCCGGTGCCGGTCGTGCCGTAGCGGGCGTAGATGGTGAACGGGATGTAGACGGTCTCGCCGGTCTTGGCGTAGCGGCTGGCAAGGAACGCAACGTCGCTGAGCGCGTTCTGGCTGGCGGTGGCGCTGTAGTAGAACTTGTCAGTCGTCTTGACGGAGCCGCCGTAGTTGTAGCCGCTGTAGTAGGTGTAGAGCGAGCCCTCGTTGACGGCGGAGACGGCGCTCTGGTCAAAGGTCACGTAGTCGATGGTGTAGTTGCTGCTGTAGCCCTTGGTGGAGTGCAGGTAGCTGAGGAAGTCGCTCTCGTCGAAGCGGACGCTGTCGCCCTGAGAGACGGTGTACTTGATGTCCTCGCGCACGAGGTTGACGACGACGCTGCCGGAGTAGCTCACGGTCGTGCCGCGGCTCGTGGAGGAGCTGGAATAGCGGGTCGCGTACAGGGTGAAGTTCAGCGTGATGGTCTTCGCGGTGGTCTTGTCGTTGGGGACGAACGTCACGCTATCGAGGTTGGTGACCTTGGTGCGGGTGTTGAACGCGCCGGAGGAATTGCTGGTGGACATGGCGGTGCCGCCATAGTACAGCGTGCCCTGCGCGGTGGTGGGCAGGGAGAAGGACACATAATCGAAGGTGACATAGGGATAGGACTTGCTCTTGCTGGCGTCGCCGCGGGCCTCAGCGACCTTGTTCATGAAGTCGTTGAAGTCGCTCTGCGCGAACTGGACGGTCTCACCGGCCACGCCGTTGTAGTTGATGTTGTAGTTCTTCTGGTAGACGCTGATGGTGCCGCAGTAGAGCTTATTGTCGGTGCCCTGCGTCACGACATACAGCGTGCACTTGCCATTGATGAAGTTGGTGTCGGTCAGGGAATAGAGATTGGCGGTGGCAGTGGTGGGATAGTATTTCTGGGTGCTGCCGTTGTTCCAGTCGACAGGCTCGGTGTTCACACCGGCAACATAGTAATACCTTGCGCCGGAGGGAACCTGAACGTAATAGCGATAGGTGTTGCCGTAAGCCGCGACCGGCTCGGGATACTGGTCGGCATAGGTGGTCGAGCTGGGCGTTACGGGAACGTTAAACGTAACGCTGTAGGTCTTGGGAACGTTAGAATTGGCAACGCGGGTGGTCACGGTGGCGGTGAACTTTGCAGTGCCGATGCCGCTGAGGTTTGCCTTGAAGTAAAGATAGCCGGAGCCGCCGGTGGGATAGTTGTACGAAGCATTGCTCGTGCCGACACCGTAGGCAGCGGTAGAGGCGACCTGAGTGACGCCGCTGAGGGAATAGACGGTCTCGTAGGTGTAGGCGGTGCTGTAGGTCTTGTTGATGGCGGCCTGCGCGGCGTTGACAAGATCACTGTAGCTGTAGTTCACAGAAGTGCCGTTCTGAACAGCACTGAGGGTCGCCTCGATCAGGGCGCCGGTAACGGGGATGTTCTGCACATAGTCCTTGCCCTTATAGGTCGCCTTTGCGGTGACAGTGGTAGAGCCGCTTGCTCTGAGCGTTACCGTCGGCGCGGCGGTCGTCTGGTTCGTCACAGTTGCGATGTTGAGGTTGGCGGAAACAAAGGAGTAGGTCGGGACGACCAGGCTAGCGGAAGATGAGGTATCCACAAAGTTCGCCGCCAAAGTCGCGGTCTGACCGATCTGCGTCAGCGTAACGCTTGCGGGGACGACAGTGAAGGCATAGGTGTCGGGAAGGCTCTTGACCGTGATGGGGTCACTCGTCTTAGCGAGCTTATCGCCCTCGCTTGCCTTGCAGTAAACAGAGTAGTCGGTCGCGGTCGCAACGTTTGCGGGGACCGTCCAGACGAGGGACTTGCCCGTGCCGATCGGAAACTCTTTACTGGCGCCGATCTTGTAGAACCACGCATAAGTGGCGGCGTTGCTGAGACCGGTGGAGGTGGCGGTGAGCGTGGTCTTGCCGCCGGAGATGACCTCAGTAAGGCTTGCCGCTGCGTTCACGGCGGCTGCCGTAGTCGTAACTGTGATTTCGGTTGAAAGCGGAGTCGTTGCCGTCGTCTTCACCGTCAGTTTATGCGTGGAATCGGAATAGGTGGGCTTGTTCGTCGTATTATCGATCACATAGCCGGTTGCGGCAGCAGACCAGGTGTTTTTGTCATTATTGATCGTCTCACCCTCAAGAAGGGAGATGTTGACCGCGCCGTTCGTCACAGAATAGGTTCTGCCGTTGAAGGTGACGGTGGTGATGTCGCCCGGGAGAAGCTTGTCAGCGATAGAGACATTGCTTTTAACGACCTTAGTCGTAGATCTGGTGATTTCCTGCCCTTCGATCGTCACCTTGTACTCGATCGTTAAGGTGCAGGAGACTTCTACATTTTCCGCCTTGTTGGAGGCGGTCAGCGTTCCTGTCGTGGCACCCGTGCCGGCAGCGCCGGAAAAACCGGGAGTGCTCCAACTATAACCGATCACGTTTACATCGGTGGCAGTTACGCCATTATCCGTGACGGTGGGGGCGGTTGCGGTAACGGTGAATGTGGTCGAGTCGCCTCTTGCAAGGGAGGACGCCGACGTGGTGATGGCGTATGTGCCGCCAACCTCGACACCTTCCGCCCTTGCAGGCACGACGACGAGGCTCAGGACCAATGTCAGAGCCAATAGCAAGGAGAGAAATTTTTTCATGTGATCTTCATCCTTTCGTGTTTGTTGTTGTCGGCTCCGCGCGCACAGAGCCTTTCTCATACATGTCATTTTACCATGCCGCGGGAAATAAGGGAACAGGAAAATGGAAAATTCATAAATTCTTTATCTTCCCTCTTCGCCCAGTTTCCCTTTGCTTCCTTAATTAGACGCAAGAAACGTCTGTTTTGTTTCACAAAACCCGAAAATTTCCCAAAAATTTTTTACGCCGCGAAAAAACGCACATACACGAACACCCCCAGAGCGATCTGCGCAAGTAAGATCGCGGGGATGCCGAACTTGAAGTACCAGTGCCGCGTTTTGTGGTGAAAGACCCTCATTGCGAAAAGAGCACCCGCGCTGCCGAGCAGCAGCGCGAGTGCAAATAGAGTCTTTTCGGGCACGCGCCGCGCGCCCTGAATTTTGGCGCGGCGCTTGTCTGCGCCGTAGACGCAGAACGTCAGAATATTGATCGCGGCGAGATAGATGACAAAATATCTCACTTTTCGAGCTTGCTGAGCTCCACAGCCGCCGCCGCGCCGAGGCGGGCGTTGTTGAACACGAGCTGGATGTTGGAATCCAGGCTGTCGCCGCCGGTCAGGTCCTTGATCTTGGCGAGCAGATACGGCGTCGTGGCCTTGCCGTGGATGCCGTCCTTCTTCGCGTCCTCGACGGCCTCGGCAATGGCCTTGTCGATGACTTCCTTGTCCATGGAGTACTCTTCGGGAATCGGGTTCGTGACGAGTAAGCCGCCGCGCAGACCCAGCTCGCGCTTGACGTGAAACGCCTTGGCCAGCTGCTCGGGCGTGTCGAGCTCGTAGTCGACGCCAAAGCCGGACTTGCGCGTGTAGAACGCAGGCAGCTCGCTCGTGCCGTAGCCGATGACGGTCACGCCGTGGGTCTCGAGATATTCGAGCGTCAGACCGAGGTCGAGGATGGACTTCGCGCCCGCGCACACGACCATGACGGAGGTGTTGGCCAGCTCTTCAAGGTCAGCGGAGATGTCGAACGTCTCCTGCGCGCCGCGGTGCACGCCGCCGATGCCGCCGGTGGCGAACACGCGGATGCCCGCCATGTCGGCGATCATCATCGTGGTGGTGACGGTGCACGCGCCGTCCTTGCCCTGCGCGACGAGCACGGGCAGGTCGCGGCGGGAAGCCTTCGGGATGCCCGCGCCGGTGCGGCCGAGGTAGTCGATCTCTTCCTTGGAAAGGCCCGCCTTCAGGCGTCCGCCGATGATGGCGATGGTCGCGGGCACGGCGCCCGCGTCGCGAATGATCTGCTCGACCTTGAGCGCGGTCTCCACGTTCTGGGGATAGGGCATGCCGTGGGAAATGATGGTGGATTCGAGCGCCACGACGGGCTTACCGGCGGCAAGGGCCTCGGCAACCTCGGGGGCGATATCCAGATACTTGTTCATAGTTAAAAATCCTCCTGTAAAGTAATAGGTGAAAGTTTCACGTTTACCTTTTGAGGTAAGGTTGTATGATAACATACAACTTGTCAAAAGTCAATACAAAGCGGGGCTTGAATTTGCACGGGAAGTGGCATATAATACCTCTATTATCCCGTGAAAACCCACAAAAGGAAGGAAAATTATTATGGAACGAGTGAGAATTGCCGCGCTCTTCGCCGACAAAGAGCAGTACGGCGGCGCAAGCGTCACCGTATGCGGCTGGGCGAAGACCATCCGCGATATGAAGACCTTCGGATTCATCGAGCTGAACGACGGCTCGTGCTTCCGCAATTTGCAGGTCGTGATGGATGCGAATTCTCTTTCTAATTATAAGGAGATCGCCGCGCAGAACGTGGGCGCCGCGCTCATCGTGCGCGGCACCGTCGTGCTGACGCCCGAGGCCAAGCAGCCGCTCGAAGTCAAGGCAACAGAGATCGAGATCGAGGGCGTGTCCTCCCCCGACTATCCCCTGCAGAAAAAGCGCCACAGCGTCGAATATCTGCGCACCATTCAGCATCTGCGCCCGCGCACGAACCTCTTCTCCGCGGCTTTCCGTGTGAGAAGCGCGGCGGCCTACGCCGTGCACGAGTTCTTCCAGAGCCGCGGCTTCGTCTATGTCAACACCCCCATCATTACCGGCAGCGACTGCGAGGGCGCGGGCGAGATGTTCCAGGTGACGACGCTGGACCTTGAGAACCCGCCGAGAACGCCCGACGGCAAGGTCGATTACAGCAAGGACTTTTTCGGCAAGAAGACGAGCCTGACCGTCTCCGGCCAGCTCAACGCCGAGAACTTCGCTATGGCGTTCGGCGACGTTTACACCTTCGGCCCCACGTTCCGCGCCGAGAATTCCAACACCGCGCGCCACGCCGCCGAGTTCTGGATGATCGAGCCGGAGATGGCGTTCTGCGACCTCGACGGCGACCTTGAGGTCATGGAGGCGATGGTCAAGCATATCATTCGCCGCGTGATGGAGCGCTGCCCGGACGATCTCGCGTTTTTCAACAGCTTTGTCGACAAGGGTTTGCTGGAGCGTCTCCAGCACGTCGAGAGTTCCGACTTTGGCCGCGTGACGTATACCGAGGCCGTCAAGCTCTTAAAGGAGAGCGGCCAGAAGTTCGACTACCCCGTCGAGTGGGGCATCGACCTTCAAACCGAGCACGAGCGTTACCTGACCGAGCAGATCTTCAAGCGCCCCGTGTTCGTCACGGACTATCCGCAGGAGATCAAGGCGTTCTATATGCGCCTCAACGACGACGGCAAGACCGTCGCCGCGGCGGACTGCCTCGTTCCAGGCATCGGCGAGATCATCGGCGGCAGCCAGCGCGAGGAGCGCATCGAGCTGCTCGAAAAGCGCATCCGCGAGCTCGGCATGAATCCCGAGGACTACTGGTGGTACTGCGACCTGCGCCGCTACGGCTCCTGCCGTCACGCGGGCTTCGGCCTTGGCTTCGAGCGCATGGTGATGTATTTAACGGGCATCGGCAACATCCGCGACGTGGAGCTGCATCCCCGCACCGTGGGCAACGCAGACTTTTAATTCTTCAAAAAACAAGGGACACGGAAACCGTGTCCCTTGTTTTTTGAGAATTACACTCCGCTTCGTGCCTTGCCGCCCAAAGGGCGGCTTCGACACGCGCGGAGCGAGAAGAGTTTTTGGCACGCGCATGTCGCGCCAAAAAACGATTCGAAATCATTTCGCGTCTGCGGATGCGAAAAGCTGTGACGCTTTCATTATTTGTGGTAAATAGTTACAAATGGGAACAAAAGCGCCAAAGGTGTAGTCAAAAGAAGTGAAGTCTGCTATAATGACCGCGCAGTTTTGAGAGAGGAGATTTTGACATGAAACACTTTTTTGCACTGCTGCTCAGCGCGCTGATGGTGCTGTCGCTGCTGACCGCCTGCGGCGATAAGACGACGCCGTCCGACGGCGACGATCAGACCGTCACGGACGAGAATGGCAGCGACACCGACAACAATACTGACGATACAACTGACCCCTACGACGCCGTGCGCAGCTACTGGTCCGAGGACCAGCTCACGCAGGCCTGGGGGCCGGATCAGGTGGTGGAGCACCTCTTTTTCCACCCGATCATTGCCTACCCGCAGTGGGCCTTCCACGACTGCAATGCCAGTCAGGACCAGCGCTACGGCCTCGACGACTGGATGGTGACAGTCGACGAATACAACAAAATTTTGCAGTCCGTGTACGACAAGGGCTACATCTTAGTCGCGATGGAGGATGTCTGGAGCGAGGTGACGGACGAGTCCGGCACGCACATGGTGCGAAACACCCTGATGCTGCCAGAGGGCAAAAAGCCGCTCATCATCAGCTTTGACGACGTAAACTACTACCCCTACATGCTCGACGAAGGCTTCACGAGCAAGCTCGTCGTCGGCGAGGACGGCGAGATCTGGGCGCAGTGCACCGATCCGTACACAAATGAGACCTTTTTGACCAAGGAACTCGACGCAACGCCCATTCTCGACCAGTTTGTCTACGAGCACCCCGACTTTTCGCTGAACGGCGCGAAGGCCATCTTCTCGCTGACGGGCTATCAGGGTATTTTAGGCTACCGCACGCAGGATGACCGCGACATCGCGGCAGATTCGCCCGACCGCCCCGCGTTCGATGCCTACCGCGCGAGCGAGATCGAGGCGGTCAAGCCCGTCATCGAGCGGCTCAAGGAAACGGGTTGGACGTTCGGCAGCCACACCTGGGGCCACATCCGCCTCGACACCAAACCGCTCCAGACCGTCATCAACGACACCGAGCGCTGGGCGGACGAGGTCGGCTCGCTCGTCGGCCCCACGCAGATTTTGTTCTATCCGCACGGCGGCCGTCCCGACGGCGATGACTGGCACCAGACCGGCGAGCGCTTCAAGTACCTGCAAAGCCAGGGCTTCCGCATCTTCGCGAGCGTCGGCACCAGCTCGTTCAGCTACGTCAAGGACGACATTTCCGCCGTCATCTGCGACCGTCTGCATCCGGACGGCACCACGCTGCGCCACTCGCGCAGCCGCTATCTGCAATTCTATAACGCCGAGGACATCATGGATACGCAAGTCCGTCCTGATCTCGGCGTAGACTGGTGAGGAGGCGTTTTTATGGCAACGTTAGAAGAACTCAAGGCGAAGGCCGTCGCCATGCTGGACATGGCGTATGTGCCGTATTCCCACTTTCCCGTGGGCGCGGCGCTCGAATGCGAGGACGGCGCGGTCTTCACCGGCTGCAACATCGAAAATTCGAGCTACGGCCTGACGAACTGCGCCGAGCGCACCGCGGCGTTTAAGGCCGTGAGCGAGGGGCATCGGCGCTTCAAGCGCATCGTCATCGCTGGGCGCAGCGACGACTACTGCTACCCCTGCGGTGCGTGCCGTCAGGTGCTCTACGAGTTCGGGCCCGACATGGAGGTCGTGTGCCTGAACAAGGACAACGAGGAAAAGCACCTGCACATCAAAGAGCTGCTCCCCTACGGCTTCGACCAGACGTGGCTTGCAATCGACAAGAAATAACGAAAAAAGAGAGCGGCGCTGCCGCTCTCTTTTTTGTTCGCTTCAGTTGCTGCCGGAGGAAGAGGCTTCGATCGTCAGCGTGCCGCTCATCGTTTCGATCGTAAGCTCGCTCATCTCGCCGCCCTCGAGCGCGGGCACGGTGTAGTGCGTTTCGCGGTCGCCGCAGGCGATGAGCGCTCCTTCGCGCTCGGTGAGCGCGGAGCGGAACGCGCCGCTTTTCGTTTCATAGTCGAGAGTAAAACCGTCCTGCGCGGGAAGGGTCAGATAGATGCTGCCGCTCTCCGTTTCGGCATCAAGGCGCAGCGCACGCTCGGTAGCCAAAATCAGGTTGCCGCTGACGCTTTCGAAGTCCAGCGCGCCGAGCGCGCCGGCGATATCCACCTTGCCGCTCGCGGTTTCGATCTCGGCATTTTCCGCTTCGCCTGCAAGCTCGATCGCGCCGGAGAGTGTCGAAATATCGACCCTTGCCCACGTGCCGTCCACCACGCCCACGCTGCCGCTCACCGTCTCGATCTCGACCGCGGGGCAGCTTGCGCACATCACGCGTGCGTCGCCGCCGACGGTCGAAAGGTCGATCTTCTGCGCATCGGCGCTCACATAGGCGTAGGCGTCCGTCGTTTCGACCTCGATCTTCTCAAAGTGACCGGCGTTGACCAGCTCCGCCGGAAGTCCCACGTCGAGATACTTTTCCCCATCGTAGCTGCCGCGGTAGGCATCGCCGAGGAAGCGGATGCGCAGCGTGTCGCCGTCGATCGCGCAGACCATCTTCTCGCTCTCGGCGAGCGGCGCGGTGGATTCCTCCTTCACGCTGATCTGCGCGCTCTGCTCGGCGGCATAGATGTTCACGCCGCCGCTGCGCCACGAGATGTCGATCTTGCGGATGTCTTGGCTCTCGCCGATGCTGAGCACCGCGCCCGGGTGGAGCTCTTCGCTCCCCTCCGCCTGCGTGCAGAAGGTGTAGGTCGCGCTGCTGCCGTCCCAGAGCGCGTCGACGGCGAAAATGCCGTCGCTTTGCGGCAGTTCTGCGCGGAATGTGCCGTTATCCTGCCGCTGGGCGGTCACGGTCTCGGACGGCAGGCCGGTGCTGCCCCAGGCGTCGGACGGCCAGCAGCGGAGACTGACGGAATCGGGCGAATTATCGCCGAAATCGAGCGTTACGGTGTAGAAATAGGCGGCCGACACTGCAAAGGGCATTCCCAGTACAGGCGTGATGTCACGGGAGGTTTCGTCCAGCGGGTGCGCGCCGCAGGCAATGACGGTCATGCTCTGTAGGCCCTGGGGGTAGGTCCAGTCGTAGCTGCTGCTTTTGAGGGTGACGCTGCAAGCGTTTGCACTTGTCACGGTCAGTGTTGGCGGGGTTTGGCGCGCGGCCTCGTCTGTGCTTTTTTCGCCGCAGGCGGCGAGGGAAAGGGCCAGCGCGAGCGGGAGCAGAATGGAAAGGAGCTTCTTCATCGTTCGTTCCTCATTTCTTTCGGATACTTCTATAGACGTATGATAGCCGAAAAAGTTCCCGCGCACAACGAGGGATCGCTGCACAAAACGCGGCAATTTGTTGTATCGTGAATTCTAATACCGGAGGCGGTACAGCTTTTTGCCGCGTTGTGTGCAACGCTGCTTCATGATACGGCGTATCATGAAAAGGCAAATCATGCATCAGTGTTCCCGCGTTTGCAGGGGGGTGTGGGCTGCCTTTTCCAACATTATATTTTGGGGGAAAGCGCATGAACAAGACGACAAATTTCGACCTGCCGCAGTGGGTCAAGGAGGACCCGATCAAAATGCAGGACTTCAACGCCGCGTTTGCGAGCATCGACGCGGCGCTCAAGGCTGAGGGTGACGCGCGCAGCGAGGCCGACGGCACGGCGGCGGAGCGCATCACGGCATTGGCGCAGACGATCGCAAACGGTAAAATCTGCCGCATCAAATACGGCAGCTACGCCGGCAATGGTCTGAGCGGCGCGGAAAATCCCAACAAGATCGACTGCGGCTTTTACCCGCTGCTTGTGATGGTGAGCGAGCAGAGCGACACGCAGCACTGGGCGCTGCGCGGTGTCAGCGGGTTTTACAACTCGAATAACCGGGGCAACGCGGCGATATGGGACAACAGCAGCGTAAGCTGGTTCTGCCAGCAGGAAGAGGATCAGTATTTCGCCCCGCCTGCCATCCAGTTCAATGAGGCGGGCAAAACATATTATTATGTGGTGCTCGGCTGCGACGCGGACTGAGACGCAGAAAAACAAAAAACAGCCCCCGGCTCAAAAGAGCCGGGGGCTGAAACTCTATTCAGAGATTTTTTGCGCTTACGTCAATGATTAGTTGGCGTAGTAAGCGTTGAGAACACCAGAATCAGTGAGCTTGCCAACAGTTCTGTCGATGGTGAGGGTGATGGAGTCGGGACCGAAAGCGGTGAGCTTGGCGGTAGAGACGCCGAACTCAGCAGCAGCACCATTAAGGGTGATGGTGTAGGCGCCATCAACGGGATTCTTAACAGTCTTGGCGTAGGACTGGAGAACAGCACCGGTGTCCTTATTCACGATGTTCAGGGTGTAGGTGTAAGAGGTAGCGAGAGGATCGGGGTTGGTGGAGGTGTCGACCTTGTTCACAGCGTAAACCTGGAGCGCCAGACGGTTGAGGGTGGCGGAGGTGCCAGCGGGATCAGCGTTGTAAACAACGATGACGTTCTGCGTGGTGACGTCGCCGAGAGCCAGAGGCATCTTGGTCAGGCCGTCAACGCCGTTGCCGGAAACCGTGTAGAACTTGTCGCCAGAGATGGTGCCATCGACATAGTCGGTGTAGACAGAGTTCTTGTAGGTATCCTTCTCAGCGCCCACGATGGAGTCGACCTTAACGGTGTAGCCGGTGTAGGCAGCAGCCATGGGATAGCCGGTGAAGGCGGTGATGTCAACGGAGCTGGTGGTCGCAGTGCCGATCGCAGCGATGGCGGCATACTCCTTGACGTAGTTGTTGCTCAGAGCGACCTTGAAGAGACCGCCGGCGACCTTATTGGTAGCCTGGGTTTCGAGGGCGTTGAGCAGGGCGATGGCATTAGCAGTGTCCTTGTCACCATAGATGTTGCCCTTCACGCCGTCAACGTAGCCGGGGATGGTGTAGACACCGGTCTTGGCGTCATAGGAGATCTGCTCGTTGGCATAGTAGAAGAGGCTGGTGACCTTGGCGGCAACGGGATCGGCGATGACGTAGACGTAATCGGCGACCTTATCACCGTTCAGATCGACGAAGTCGACCTCAGCCTGAGCATAGTTGTCGATGTTGCCGAGACCAACGATGGACTTGAAGGTGTAGGGATTGGTAGTGTTGTTGCGGACCAGGAAGACGGTGGCATCGTCAACGATCAGGTTGTTGCCGTTGTACTGGGTGTTCTTGCTGACGAACAGGTTCTCGTTGTGGAACTTGGCGTCAACAGTGGTAGCGACTTCGACAGCGGCGAGAGTGCCGTTTGCCTGGGTGGTGAACTGGAAGAGGTGGCCGTTCAGGATACCGTTGACATCACAGACAGCGTTGGTGTTGATGTAGGAGTCAACGTAGAAGTAGTCACCATCAACCTTCATGACCTTGTTCTGGATGCCGGTGCTGTGGGTGACCTTACCGGTCGCAATCTTGGGGGGCACAACGCCGGAAGCAGTCTCGTCGAAGTAGGTCATCTTGCTCAGGTCGACCACAGCGGTGGTGCCGTCAACATAGGTGACGTTCGCCTTAGCAACGCCGGAACCGTCCGCAGCGTTGCCAGCCCACCAGATGGAGTTGATGACGCCGTAGCTGGTAGCGGCAGCGATCTCAACGTTACCGATGAGGTTGTTGTACTGATCGAAGAACCAGGTGAACTTGTTGGTGCTCTTCCCCGCGTTGTCGAAGTAGAACTTGGCAGCATCGTCATAGACAGTGCCCTCGACGTTGTGCTGCTGAGCGTTCCAGTAGATCACGCTCTGAGCGCCGTCAACAGAAGTGGCCTTGGAAACGATCTCGCCGTACTTGTCAGCGCCGGTCTTGATGAGGCCGCTCTCGGTAGCGTTGTTAGCAGCGTTGGTGTAGGCGTTCAGGAGAACGTAATCGCCGACAGCATACGGATACGCATCCTCGCCGTTGGTGAGGGTGAGCGTGGTAGCAGTGGTATAGCCCTTGGTGGCATAGACATCGAGCTTGATGGTAGCCTCGGTGCGCAGGTGGCCCTGAGCGTCATAAGCCGCGGGAGCAACATAGGTGACCTTGGCGAGGAAGGTGTCGATCATGACGATGGTATCGTCATAGACCTCAACCAGACGGCCCTGAGCACCCATCTTGGTGACGGTGTCGGTCAGGTTGACCGTGTAGGTCGTGGGCTGCTTCTGGCCGTTGACATACAGGGTGTAAGCGGTGTCGACCTTCAGGCCAGCGTCGTGAGCGACGTCGCACTCAGTAACAGCCTTGGTGTAGGTCAGGTTGGGCTTCTCAACGAAGGTAGTGCCCTTGTCGCCGGTGTTGTAGGTCCACTTGGTGGCGGGACGGCCCCACTTGTCGGAGGACTTAGCAGAGTCGAGCTTGAAGTTCTTCTCACCGAGGCTGTTGTTCTTGGCACCAATGACCTTATCGGTCACATAGCCGAAGGCCGGGGTGTAGGTGACCTGAGCCTTCTGGATGCCCTGGAACAGGAGCTCAGCGACCAGCTCACGGGAAGCGGGAGCGTTCAGGTCGGTGGTCTTCGCCACTCTGTCCAGAACGCCGAGCTGCTGCGCGGTCTGCGCAACATGGAGCGCCCAGTCAGCGCCGGAGAACTCGTTGTTCTTGTCGTAACCGACAGCGCGGAGGATCATGGCGAGGACTTCATAGCCGGTGACCTTGCCGGACGGCTTGAAGGTGCCATCGGGATAGCCCTTGACGAGGGAGGCGTTGGCGCAGTAGCCGATGTAGCCCTGAGCCCAACCGGCACCAGCCATGTCGCTGAACTTGTTATAAGTGGCATAGAGGCCGGACTTATCGTTCTTGGCGACGTCGGCAGTGTAGATACGATAGACGATCGTAGCTACCTCAGCGCGGGTGATGTTGCCCTCGGGCTTGAAGGAACCATCCTCATAACCCTTGAACACACCCATGCCATTCAGAACGGCAACAGACTCAGCGTAATCATCGCTGATGCTCTTGTCATCCTTGAAGGCGTTGGCGCTGACGGCCAGAGACAGAGTCATGACCAGAGCCAGCACCATTGCGAGTAACTTTTTCATAGATGTTACTCTCCTTTCATAAATTTCCATCCCCTTGGAGCGCTCCGGCAGCGAAAAGCGGGCATTTTGCTGTTCGCGGGCGAAAATGAAGGTTGACCGAAAAAATTGCAAAGCATTTCGATTTTTTTGCATTTTTGACCGTTTTGCAGGAAAACGCGCGATCTTAGTTGCTATCGCATCCCCTTAAAGATGGTTCGTTTGTCAGAAAGGAGCAAGTTTCGGCGTTTCTCGGCTTACTTACCGTGGCATGCCGATCCCGTAACTAAGTCGGGAACGCACCGTTCCCCACCCTTTCTGCACTGTCACCTTACCACAAGCAAAATTTCAAGTCAACGCTTTCGCCCCATCTGTAACACACTTGTAACAAACCGCCGCTTCTGTTACAGCTTGACATAAAACCCCCGCTTTCGCCATTATCCGCCACCACATACATATAATATATAAGCACAAATATGAAAAAAGCGGCCTAAGCCGCTTTTTGTGTTCTGATGACCCGCGCAGCGGTCAGGCGGCAAGTAACAGTAGTCCGCGCCGCCGCGCGGGGAGCGAAATTCCCCTTTTCCAGCCGCGGCCCGCCGAAAAAAAGGAAAGCCCGCTCACCTGAGCGGACTTTCGCCAATATTTTTTGCACAACCCCGTACAACCGCAGTCCCCTTAGAAACAAAAAAGGCGGCTTTCGCCGCCTTTTTTGAAGTTCTTTACTGAATCTCGATCTGCTTCGCGTTCACCACGGCGCTCTTCTTCGGCATGTTCAGCTTGAGCACGCCGTCATTGTACTGCGCGGAGATATTCGCGACCTCGACGCCGCTGATGTCGAACGCGCGCTGGTAGCTGCCGTAGCTACGCTCGCAGCGGACGTAATTGCCCTTCTTGTCCTGATCCTCGTGCTCGCTGTGGCGCTCGGCGCGAATGGTCATCGTGTCGCCGTCCACATCGACGTGGATGTCCTCTTTCTTGAAGCCCGGCAAATCAGCTTCCAGCAGGTAACTGTCGCCCTTGTCCTGAATATCGGTCTTAAACTCGCTCAGCCCGCGGCCCCACGAGCCGTCACCGAAGAATGCGCGCTCCATCTGATCCCAGGGATCATAAGCCGCAACGTGGTTGTTTCTGCGTTCAAAAGGTCTCAGTTCAAACATAATACAAAGCCTCCAAATCTATTCTGGCGAGCCGCTTTTGCAGCCCGCGTGGTTTACGTTTCTTTCGTTCCCCTCGGAACAATTATGAGTATAGGCACGCCCTGTGAACAAAAATACATCTTTTGATGAACAAACTTTTAATTTTAGCACTCAAGCGTCAAGAGTGCTAAAATTATGCTGGCTGCGGACCGCTGCCAAACCGCTACCCGACCTTTCGCGCCCCCAAGCCCTTGAAAAATCAGGCTTTTTTCGCCCCGTCAAACCCCCGTTTCCGGCAAATCGCTACCAAACCGCTACCAGCCGCGCCCACGAGCCCTTGCGCGGCGGGCTTTTTCCGCGTCGCTAAGGGGATGCGATAGCAACTGAATCGAACGATTTTGTGTTGATTCTGCTGTATTTTGATTATTTTCTACTGTTTCTGCAGCAATTTGAGAATTTACGAATTTTGGCGGCAATCACGGGAAAGCGGGAGGTTCGGCGGGTGTTCGGCCGCAAGGGGATGGAAATTTATGAAAGGAGAGTAACATCTATGAAAAAGTTACTCGCAATGGTGCTGGCTCTGGTCATGACTCTGTCTCTGGCCGTCAGCGCCAACGCCTTCAAGGATGACAAGAGCATCAGCGATGATTACGCTGAGTCTGTTGCCGTTCTGAATGGCATGGGTGTGTTCAAGGGTTATGAGGATGGTTCCTTCAAGCCCGAGGGCAACATCACCCGCGCTGAGGTGTCCGCGATCGTTTATCGCGTGTACACTCAGAACGTCAAGGTGCGCCCAGATAGGGCGTTGTGCAAAGCAGTTTAAGGTACTGCCGCACACGGCAGTGCGCGAAATATTCTGCCTTACCGACTAAGGAGAAATCCTTTACGGGAACATCGCATAGCAGAGAAAGGAATAGTCACCGAAAGACTTAGGTGCGACTGTTTCCTGATATTAAGAAGGTACGAGGATAAGATTGGGTTTATCAAATGTGAGGTTCCAGTTCCTGTTTTTTGCAGGTGTGGGAAAAGTCTTGAAACCCATGTCATAACGCTGTCACGTTATCTTTGACGACGGGGCAACTGCCAACACGTTATGAAACAGGCGTGAGAACACGTCATAACGAACCGAAAGCATATCCGACAATCTTCATTCACCTAAGCACAACGCTAACTGGGGATTGCCTAAGTCCGGCTCATTCGCCGGATATGGCAACGGAGGCTCCATAGTAGTCCGAGAGGGATAATAACCCTTACATGGCAAATGGAGCCAGTTAGTAACATCTAAAATGTAAGAATGAAAGGGAGGAGAAACCTCAATGAAACCAACATCTGAAATTTTAGAGCGTATTGAAAGGTGTCCCAGCGAACACAAAGGCGGCATATTCACAAGGCTTTACAGATACCTGCTTCGTGAAGATATTTATTACGCCGCCTACCAGAAACTTTATGCAAACAAAGGCGCAACAACACAGGGTATTGACGATGATGCCGGACGAGCAGGCGGTCACGCCGCGTATGACCGTCGTTTTCTGTCCGCCGTCCGCGCGGAACAGCACCAGCGCCGCGGGGCAAAAGCCGCATTCGACGCTGTTCGGGTGATTTTGGCCCGATAGGCCGGTGCCGGTGTATGTGCCGAACTTCGCGCGGCAAATCTTGCTGCTGGCAATCGTCTGCGCAATGGCGGTCACGGTCTCCGCCTCCGGCTTGGCCGCCACCGCGTCGGCGTTGGCCTTGAGCGTTTCGTCAATCTTGCCAAACGCCGCATTGAAGTCATCCATCTTGATAAAGTCCGACTTTTCCTACTTGGGCAGGCCGTAATTGGCTGTTTTTCCCATCGCGTCCTCCCCTTTCACCACGCGCGGCGCACGACGCTCAGCACGCCGATGGCCTCGTCGATGCTCGAAAAGCGGTAGACGCGCTCGTCGCGCTCGCGCTGCGCCTTTTCGATCGGGTTTTCGAATTTCATCCGCGCTAAGTGCTCGCATTTTTCGATCTGGGTTCTGGGTCGTTCATAGGTGTTGTTGTACATGTTTTTCCTCCTCATTTTGTGCAGCCCACGCATTTGCGCGGACCGTTTACAGCTATAAAGCTGTAAAGCGGTTTTTGGGACGAACCGGTGCAGCGGAGGAAAAATTTTCTGCCTTGACAACGCATGAAAGCGGGGTATAATGGAGGTAGAAAAGGGCGCTGCGACAAGCGGTTAGTCCGGTTCGTAAGTAGTTTCAATCATAGAAACCGTCACTTGCCGGAGTGGCGGTTTCTGCTTTTTACGATAATCGTCACAGTAAACTGCTTGATATGAAACGTAATTCGCATTTCGTCACCCCCTTTCGGGGTACGTGACTAACCGCCTGCCGTTGTGCAGCGCCTGATGTAATTTTACAAAATTTTACACGCTTTGTCAATCTTTGCCGCCCGTTGGGCGGTTTTTTGCATTTTTTAGAGGGTTTCGAGCGTCAGCAGCGCGTCGAGCAGCGGCCACGCCTGCGTGAGCTCCCGCCCCGCCTGCCAGAAGCCGATGCCCTGCAAGCCCTTTTCCGCCGCGAGGGCGATCTTCGCGCGCAGCGAGCGCGCGTCCTCGAACCAGACGACGTGTTCGCGCCGCATTTTGTCGAAGTAGTGGTAGCAGGGCGAGCGCGCGGTTTCGTCAAACTCAATTTCCGCCCCCACCAGCCGCGCCCGCGCGACGGCCTCCTGCGACGAGAACGTCTCGGCCCGCGTACGGCCTTTTTCGTAGGGCAGCGGCCAGTCGTAAGCGTACAGCGGCGCGCCGAGGAAGATGTTCTCCCCCGCCGTGACCGAGAGCACGTAATCGAGCACCGCGCGCACCTGCGGCAGCGGCGCGATGGCCTGCGGCTCGCTGTAGGCATAGCCCCATTCATAGGTCATCAGGAACACGGCGTTCGCGGCTTTTGATAGCAGCGCGTAGTCGTGCGCCTCGTAGAGCAGTCCGCGCTGCTGCGCGCTCGTCTTCGGCGCGAGCGCGGCGACGACGGGCTTTCCCTCCGCGTTCAGCGCCTCGCGCAGACGGCAGACGAACGCGGCGTAGTCCTCGCGCAGCTCCGGCGGGACGTACTCGAAGTCGACGTCGAGGCCGTAGTATCCCTTTTTCGCCATCGTCTGCAAAATCTCGGCAAGGAGCGCGCTCTGCGCGCGGTCGTTTTGCAGGAGCGCCGCGGCGTTTTCGCTCGAAAAATTCCCCTCCGGCGTCAGCGTCGAGAGGTGCATGAGCGATTTTGCGCCATAGTGCGCCGCTCGTTCGAGCAGGCGCGCGTCGTCGAGCGGCACAAGGACTCCCGCGGGCGTGATGCCGTAGGTGAACGGCGTCAGATACGTCAGGTACGGCAGGACCGAGTCGAGCAGCTCGCCGCCGATGTAGGGGTAGGCGTAGGCGTTCACGCCGAGCGTACCGAGCGGCGCTTCGTCTGCGTAGTCGATGGCAAGCACGTCGCCCTCGCGCAGAAGCTCGCGTCCGTGGAGGAAAAAGTTCCGCCGCAGGAGCGTCCTGACGCTCAAATCATAGTCCCGCGCGATGGACGAAAGCGTCTCCCCCGCGCGCACGGTGTGCAGTGTCTTCGGCGTCCGCACGACGAGCGCCTGGCCGATCACAAGCGGCGTACTCAGCGTAAGGCCGTTGTCCGCCGCGACGAACGCGGGCAGGGCGTCGTGCATCGCGGCGATGGAAGAAAGCGTGTCGCCGCGCTTTACAACATGAATGTGCATGGTCGATCACCTCGCGCCATTCTATGCCGGATTTTTCGCGCTTACCCCAGCGCGACGTCGAGTATCATCATCAGAAGGAAGCCCACGAGGAAGCCGCACGTCCCCCGCCGTCCGCCCGCGCGCGGCAGCAGCTCCTCCGCCACGACGTAGAGCATCGCCCCCGCTGCAAAGCTCAGAAGCCACGGCATCAGCGCGTGGATCCCCGCCGCCGCGAGCACGACGAGCGCGCCGAACAGCGGCTCCACCGCGCCGGAGAGCACGCCGGTCCAGAAAGCACGCCGTTTCGACTTGCCCGCCTGGTACACCGGCAGCGCCACCGCCGCGCCCTCGGGAAAGTTCTGCACGCCGATGCCGAGCGCCAGCGCGAACGCGCCGGCAAGGCTCTCCCCGTCTGCCGCGAGCGCGAACGCGAGGCCGACGGCCATGCCCTCGGGGATGTTGTGCAGCGTGATGGCCGAGAGGAGCAAAAAATCGCTGTGCACCTCTCCCCCGCCGCGCCGCCGCACGAGCTCATCGAGCAGAAAGAGCGTCAGCGCGCCGAGCACAATGCCCGCCGCGGCGGGCAGAAACGGCGGCAGGCGGCCCTCTGCCTCCGTCTGTTCGATGGCGGGCAGAATGAGGCTCCACACGCTCGCCGCCATCATCACGCCCGCGGCAAAGCCCAGCAGCGCGCCCTGCGCGCGCTCGCACACCTTGCGGGCAAAAAAGAACACCGTCGCGGCGCCCAGCGCCGTCATCAGAAACGTGAAAGACGTGCCGAGCAGAGCCAGCATCAGTGGTCGAAGCATATCCGTTCATCGCCTTTACGGTTTGTCAGGCGGAAAAGCGCCTGTATGCCAGTATAGGCGGCAGGAATGAAAAACGTGAAAAAGGGCGCGGAGAATTCTCCGCGCCCTTTTGGAGCAATATTGACTTACTGCATCAGCTGCGCGACCATGTCGGTGTACGCGCTGGGATCTTCGAGCGGCAGCCCCGCGATGAGGTTTGCCTGATCGTAGAGGATCTTGGCATACAGCGCCGCCTTGTCGCGGTCCGTTGCCAGCGCGGCGGCCATCGCCTTGACCGCCGGATGATCGACGTTCAGCTCGAGGATGCGCTCGGCCTTGATGGGCTCGGGCATCTGGAAGTTCTTGAAGTACTTCTCCATCTCGAAGCTGAAGCCCTCGCCCGCCGTCAGGCAGACGGGATGGGTCTTCAAGCGGTGCGAGACCTTGGCCTCCTTGATCTTGTCGCCGAGCGTCTCCTTGACGAACTGCATGAGCTCGGCGCTCTCGCTGTCGTCCTTTTGCTCATCCTCGCCGCCAAGCTCGAGGTCGCCGTCCACGATGGAGCGGAACGGCTTTTCGTCGTAGTTCATCAGCGCCTGCAAAACGAACTCGTCCGTCTCGCCGGTCAGGTACAGGACCTCGTAGTCCTTGTCCTTCAAAAGCTCGGTCTGCGGCAGCTTGTCCACGGCGGCGATGCTCTCGCCCGCGGCGTAGTAGATGCACTTTTGGCCTTCCTTCATGCGCTCGACGTACTCTTTAAGCGTCGTGAGCTTCTTCTGCGTGGAGGAGTAGAACATCATCAGGTCCTTGAGCGAGTCCTTGCGGCTCTCGCCGCCGTCGCTCACGATGCCGTAGCCGATCTGACGGCCGAAGTTCTCGTAGAATTTCTCATAGCCCTCGCGGTCATCCTTGAGGAATTTTTCAAGGTCGGCGCGGACCTTCTTTTCGAGGTTCTGGCCGATGACCTTGAGCTGGCGGTCGTGCTGTAAAAGCTCGCGGGAGATGTTCAGGCTCAGATCCGGCGAATCGACCACGCCGCGCACAAAGCGCAGATAGTCAGGCAGCAGCGAGTCGCACTTGTCCATGATGAGAACGCCCGCAGAGTAGAGCTGCAATCCCTTTTCATAGCCTTCGGTGTAGAAGTTGAACGGGCGCGAAGACGGCACGAACAGCAGTGCCTTATAGGTCACGCTGCCCTCGGCCGAGACGGTGATCGTGCGCTGGGGCTTGTCGAATTCATGCGTCAGCTCGGAGTAGAACTTGTTGTACTCTTCGTCCGTGACGTCGCTCTTCTTGCGCTGCCAGAGCGGCACCATGGAGTTGACGGTCTTCATCTCTTCGACGGTCTCGTACTCGGGCTTCTCCGGGTCGCTGCCCTCTTTGACCTTCTGCTCGGGCAGCAGCATGCGGATGGGGTAGCGGATGTAGTCGGAGTACTTCTTCACGAGCGCGTGCAGGCGGTAGGATTCCAAGTACTCGCTGTACTTCTCCTCGTCCGTGTCGGGCTTGATGTGCATGATGACGTCGGTGCCGACGGCCTCCTTGTCGCATTCGGTGATCGTGTAGCCGTCCGCGCCGGAGGACTGCCACTCATAGGCCTGCTCCGAACCGTACTTCTTCGTGCGGACGGTGATGCTGTCGGCGACCATGAACGCGGAGTAGAAGCCCACGCCGAACTGGCCGATGATGTCGATATCGGCGTCCTTCTTGTCCTTTTCCTCGGTCTCCTGGCGGAACTTGTAGGAGCCAGACGACGCGATGACGCCGAGGTTGTTTTCAAGCTCTTCGCGGCTCATGCCGATGCCGTTATCCGAGACCGTCAACGTGCGGTTCTCCTTGTCGACCGACACCGTGATGGCAAAATCGCTGCGGTTCATGCCGACCTTGTCGTCCGTCAGCGCGACGTAACAGAGCTTGTCGATAGCGTCGCTGGCGTTGGAAATGATCTCGCGCAGGAAGATCTCCTTGTGCGTGTAAATCGAGTTGATCATCAGATCGAGCAAACGCTTCGATTCTGCTTTAAACTGTTTTTTAGCCATAAAAGCATCCCTCTCTGAATTGTATTTGAACCTAAGTATAGCAGGAAATTCCTGATATTTGTTACTAAACTCTTAATTTTTAGCACTCTTCGATAGCAAGTGCTAAAGCGTGATGGTTACCTTTTATATATAAAAGGTACTATCGGTTTCGCACCGGTGCGAAGCGCTTCGCGGCACTTGTGCCGCGGGGGAGGCAGCGCCATAGGCGCTGCACATTGATCCCTGCACCGTGCAGGGGAGCGATTAAGGGGGATATTCTCTTTCCTCGGAAAGAGAATATCCCCCT